>OFFB01000703.1_pt1 | contig 27587 bp, 19 predicted proteins | sample 1521281 | NCBI WGS metagenome assembly OFFB01 (sample SAMEA3504109, study PRJEB24116) | mouse gut metagenome | biome: mouse gut; feature: mouse-associated habitat; material: faeces | place: Denmark | collected 2011
TCGGTAGGCTCCACGAGCACGCAGGCGGCGCCGTCGCCAAAGAGGGGGCAGGTGGCGCGGTCGGCATAGTTGATCATCGACGACATCTTCTCGGTGGCCACGACCATCACACGCTTGTACAGGCCCGAGCGCACATATGCGTTGGCGTCCTGGAGCGCTACGATGAAGCCGGCGCAGGCGGCCTGTATATCATATGCGTATGCACCGGTGAGGCCGGCGCCGTATGCCATCACCGAGGCGGTGCTGGGAAAGCGGTAGTCGGGGTTGGATGTGGCGCAGATGAGCAGGTCGACCGATGCGGGGTCGATATTGTACTCGGCAAAGAGCTTCTCCATGGCCTTGATGCCCATGTAGGATGAGCCGGCGCCTTCCTTGTGGAGGATGCGGCGCTCCTTGATGCCGACGCGGGTGGTAATCCACTCGTCGTTGGTATCGACCATTTTGGAGAGCATTTCGTTGTCGAGGACGTCGTCGGGGACGTATGAGGCTATGGCTGAGATGCGTGCGTTTGGCATGACTGTAATATAATCGGAATAGGTGTCGGTAAGGTTGAGGGTTGCGGCCGTCGTTGGCCCGGTGCAGGGGTGTTTACACGAAAAATCGCTCCTTTCACTCTCCCGCGGCGCCTGCTGCCTTGATGGCCTGCGTGCTCGGGGAGGCGGAAGGAGAATTTTTCATGACTCCGCGCGCCGGCAGATGCCGGTGTTTAGATGGCGGCTTCTTTTACGATAGCCTGCTTGCCGCGGTAGTAGCCGCACTCGCCGCATACGGTGTGGTAGATGTGCCAGGCACCGCAGTTGGGGCACAGAGCCAGGGTGGGGGCTACAGCCTTGTCGTGGGTGCGACGTTTTGCGGTACGGGTCTTCGATTGCTTTCGTTTAGGATGTGCCATTTTTGCTTATTGATTTTGATTTATTTCTATATGTTATGGTAGGGGAGAGAGATGGGAGATGGTCAGTCTTTGTCTTCGCCGGCGAGGCCTCGCAGGGCGTCCCACCGCGGGTCGGCCGGAGCTTCGCTGCCGGCATCGTCGTCGTCGATGCCCTCGAGCAGGCTATCCTGCAGCTCGGCGTCTTCGCCGCCGCCGGCGCGGTGGCGCTTGAGCAGGGCGCTCATCTGGCGGTTGCACTTGCCCAGCGGATGCACATGCTTTATGGGGATGGCCAGCACGGCTGTGTCATAAATCATGTAGCTCACGTTGAGGTAATTGTCGCTCTGCGGGATGATGAGCAGGTCGTCAGACTCATCGTTGTAGTCCTCGCCGTACTTCACCATCAGCCGGTACTCGGTGTCGATGGGTATCTCAAGGTCGTCGAGGCAGCGGTCGCACAGCAGTGTCACTGTGCCGCTCAACTTGAATACAAGGTCGTATGCGTCATGGCGGTGTGTCACCGTGAGGTGCACCGTCAGAGCCGCGTCGCGCACGTCGGTATTTTCCATATCGGCGAAGAATTGCTTGCCGAGCTTGTACTCAAACTCGTGCGTGCCCTCGCTCAGCGACTTCAGCGGCAGCTTGTATTCTGAAAACTTGCCCATAATGAGGTTTCGTGAAAAACTTTGCAAAGTTAGCAATATTTGGCGAAAACAAAAAGTTTCGCCGCCATTTTTTGGATACTGTCGCGTCAATGGCGGTCAATGTTTGTTATATAATAGTCCGACGGACGGTTTATCGGCTCTGTCGGGGTCTTAAAATCAAGTGTAATAATTATGATAAATGTAGATGCTCTGTACGACCTTAGGGGTCGGGTGGCTGTGGTGACCGGCGGCGGCGACGGTATCGGCAAAGGTGCCTGTGAGATACTGGCGGCGGCCGGCGCGGCGGTCGTGGTAAGCGATATCGACGGGTCGAAGGCTGCGGCCGTGGCCGATGCCATCAACGCCGACGGCGGCAAGGCTGCCTCGGTAGTGTGCAATGTGCTGGTAGATGATGACCTCAGCCGATTGATTGATTTCGCAGTAGCGACTTTCGGCACGGTCAACGTACTTGTCAACAACGCCGGTCTCGGCGGCGGCGGCCGCGAGAATCCCTTCAAAATCGACCGCGCATACGTTGAGCGTATCTATGCGATAAATGTGGTGGCTCCCTGGCGGCTGTCGGTACTGGCAGCCCCGTATATGCAGAAGTCGGGCTACGGGTCGATTGTCAACGTCACCTCGATGAGCAGCATCAATGCCGACCCCAATATGGCCATCTACGGCTCATCGAAAGCGGCCCTCAACCATATGGCCGCCAATCTTGCCCATGACTACGGCCCGATGGGTATCCGTATCAACAACGTGGGCCCGGGCGCTACCCATACGGCCGCGCTGGCCACTGTGCTCACCCCCGAGATAGAGGCGCGTATGCTTGCCCGCACGCCTATACACCGCCTGGGCAAGGTGTCGGATATAGCCGGCGCCATACTCTTCTTTGCCGCCCCGGTATCGGCATGGATAAGCGGGCAGACGCTGATGGTAAACGGCGGCGGTATACAGACGCTCGATTAGGAGAGTCAAAAACCTTTCGTCTTGAGGCGTTGTTTCTTTTACAAATAGATATCTTCTGCGATGAAACTGATATTGCTCCGCCATGGCCAGAGCGAATGGAATCTGGCCAACCGCTTTACCGGCTGGACCGACGTCGACCTGTCTGACGACGGCGTCGCCGAGGCCGTCGCCGCAGGCAAGCTGCTGCGCGCGGAGGGCTTTACGTTCGATGCGGCCTACACCTCCTATCTCAAACGCGCCGTGCGCACGCTCGACATCATCCTCTCGACGCTCGATCTGGACTGGATACCCGTCGAGAAGTCGTGGCGGCTCAACGAGAAGCACTACGGCGTATTGCAGGGTCTGGACAAGAGCCGCACGGCCGAGCTCTACGGCCAGGAGCAGGTGCATCTGTGGCGTCGGGACTACGATACGGCGCCCGACCCGCTCCCGGCCGACGACCGGCGCAACCCGCGCTTCGACAGCCGCTACGCCTCGGTGCCCGGGTCGCTGCTGCCTCTGACCGAATCGCTCCGGCAGACCGTAGCCCGCACGCTGCCCTACTGGCAGTGCGTCATCTACCCCGCACTCGCACGCTACGACTCGATACTGGTGGTGGCTCACGGCAACTCGCTGCGAGGCATCGTCAAGCATCTGAAAGGCATATCCGACAGCGCCATAGCCGACCTCAACCTGCCCACGGCCGCACCCTACGTCTTCGAATTTAACGAGCGGCTCGACCTTGTCGGCGACTACTTTCCGGGCGATTCGGACGCTATCGCCGCCCGCATGGCCGAAGTTGCGGCCGAGGGCACTGCCGACGGCAGATAAAGCCCGCACGGCAAATGCCTCCGCGCGGCATATATCCGCTACCCCGGAACAAACAACGGGAGGCCTATCGGCCTCCCGCACTCACTTCAATTCAAATAAACTCACGAAACATCACTCCGTCGTCATCCTCTTTACCTCGATATTGTCTATGGCGCAGTATGTCGGCGTGTTGAGTCCGTAATCTCCCACGTCGCTGCCCTCGAAATCGATCATTACCTTGTGAACGCGTCCCAGCGTCGAGAGATCGACTTTGTTCCACCCCTCGACGGCACCGGCCGAGCCGGCCGTGCGGAAGTCGGCCAGATAGTGTTCTACCCGGCCCGTCTCGCTGCCCGAGGCGTCGATACCCGTAAACGTCACGCGGAACCAGCCCTTGTTGTCGTATGTAAGCGGCTCGGAGAGGCTGCTGCCCTCGGTCACGGCTTTATATACATAGGTGGTGTTGCACACGTATAACGACACGATCATATCCTCGCGCCCCTCGGCGGCGAATGCTATCGACGAACGCGTGTCGGTGCTGTACGGGCTGCCGTCGTCGTAGCCGTAGGCGATAGCGAATGTCGACGAGCCGCCGAAGCCGCCCTTGCCCGTATCCGCATCCTTGCAGTATACGCTGCACTGGTTGGTATAGTCGGCCGCAGCCATGTCGTTCCACTGCGATATGGCCATGCCGCCGCCGTAAAAGCTCTTGTAGGTGGTCTGCGTAACCCACTGGTCATAGTAGTCGTTGATGCCGAATACCAGATCGGTCGCCGCATCGTGGTAGGCGACGAACTGGTCGCCCTCGTATTTTACATTGTCCTTTTCGGCATTATAGAGGTTGGCACCGTAAGATGTCTGGCCGGCCAGATACTTCGCCTCGACACCCTCGAAGTCGAGCACGGCCGTCGTGTAGGGCTCGATCTCGCGCAGCTGCACAGTGCGCGTATATATGCTGCCGGCCTCGAAAGCCTTCGAAGCGCGGAATGCGAAGCGCTGCGAGCCCTCGGTCGTGAATACCGTTATCGTGTTCGCGTCGGTCGCGGTAAGGTCTACCGGATTGACGAACAGATACACCGTCGTCGAACCGTAGCGCGCCGTCTCGACACCGGTCTGCGACTCGGCGCCGACCCTCGACGAGCTCTTGCCGTCGACCACGGCGCCCGAGGCGTCGACGGTCTTGCCAGCCGTCAGCGTGCCCGAGGTCACGTCGAGCGTGAAGTCGCCCGCCAGAGGCTGTCCGTCGCCCGAGGCGAGGCTCACGCCCGTGATCGTCACGGCATCGGCGGTATAGTTGTCGACCTTGATCTTCAACACGGCGAACGCATGGTCGAAGTCGAACATCAGCCTCTCCTCCACCACCGCCTTGTCGGCGGCATCGGCCGGCATCGCAATCCTCGCCGAGGCATACACCAGATCATACTCGCCGAAGTGCGACGCGTCGTCGCTGCCCGACATCTTCTGCGACGAAGGCAGCGTGAAGGGCACGGCCGTGGGTCGCGTCGCGGCCTTGGCAGCCTCGCGCCACGGGTAGTACATATGGAAAACGAGTTCGGGCGAAGCGGTGTTCCAGCCCCAGCGGCCGGTGTACTCGGGCGTGTCGCCGGCATAACGCGACGATATGCCGAACACGGCCGCCGGCGTCCCGGCACCCGAAGCCACCGTCATGCAGACGTTGCTCACGCCTTTCGTGTAGAACATCTTATCGGGCAGCGCCGACATGGTCCACTCGTAGTAGGCTTCCGACGAGAATATACCCAGCTCGTCGCCCTCGCTCCACAGCACGTTGTTCTTCAAGAAGTCGGTGCGCGTAGCCGACTGCCCGCCCTCGAATGTGATGTTCAGCGGAACGACCCTTTCGTCGGCACGTCCCGCCTCGGGCAGGTAATCGTTATCCTTCGTACAGCCGCCGAGCAGCACCGCCGCCGACAGCATAGCCGATATTATATGCAGTTTCATATTGCCGTATCAGTTTGTATGTTTGAAATTAGAATGATGATCCGTTATCCCAGCCGCCTATGCCGCTCAATGCCGCAGGCATTACCACGGGCGTGAGCGACGATGCGCCCGTAATCTCGGTCGATATCTCGCCGAACATGGGCATCCTGCTGTCAATCGCGAAGACGGGATTGTATACCTTGATGAAGTCTACGGCCAGAAGCTCAACGGGGTTGCCCTCGCTGTCGACCGCCCACGATATGTCGAATTTGTTGGCGCTCCTGGTATCCTCGTCGCCCCATACCGTAGTGTTGTAGTCGGCCGTCAGCACGTCGACATAGCCGTATTCGCAGCCTGGGTTAGGCTCGTACATCGTCTCCAACGGCAGCTTCGTACCGGTAACGGTCATCTCGGTCGCCTCGTTCTCGCGCGGCCACCACGTAGCGGGCTTGTCGACGCCGTTGAAACCTACGCGGCCGCTGCCGCCCTTGTTGTCCGTCCAGCCGATGCAGTTGTTGTCGGCATCCTTGGTATATGTCAGTGAGTAGCCGTGCACCGTGGCGGGATCGTCGTACAGTCCGCCCTTCAACTCGTACCATTCGTCGTCGGCCAGGCCGTTGCCGTTGGCGTCGTAAGAGACCATGACCGCACCCGGTTCGACGGCCGTAGCCATCGGGTTGCCGCTGATGACGAAGTCGATGCCGGGCAGGTTGACCACCGTATGGTCGAATTTGAATACGAGCGATCCGCCGAACATGCCCAGCGAGATCATGCCGCCGCGGCGCGAGCCCACCAAAGCCTCGGCCGACGATTGCAGATAGAAGTTCTGCACCGAACCGTACTGGCCGGGAGCGGGTCGAAATTCGATGATCCGAGAGATATATTTCGACGACGAGGCGGACAACCCTCTTACGGGCAGCAGCGTCAGCTTGTCGCCGGTGTCGGTTACGGTCGTTATCTTGCCGTAGTCGAGCGCCTGAGCCTCGACACCGACTTTAAGCTGGTCGATCGTACCGCAGTTGATGAGCTTCACCGAATCGTATTGCAGCTCGAAGAGCGATACGTGCGACTCCTTGCCGATGAAGCAGTAACCGCACTTGGGACGCAGCGAGGCGGCATAATCGCCACCCAGAACCAGCGTCGCATCGCGCAGATCGATATTGCCGCCCGACGTGAATGAAAAGCCGCTGCCGATGTTCAGATTGACCGTACCAGAATACGTCGTCTTAGAGGAGCCTATGTTTACCTGACCCGAACCGCCCTGCATGAAGTTGAGCGTTATGCTCGGCACGGCCGCAGCGTCGAGCTCCGCCAGCGATATGCTGCAATACGGGTTCGGCGGCTCGGCCACATCGAATCCCGCCTCGAACGGCTCGGCCGCCGACGCGTACCTGGGCAGGACGTTGCGGCACAGATCGTCGATCTTCTTGCCGTCCGCCGCCGCATAGCTTGCCCTTACACGCTTCGATATCGTGACCGGGATATTGCCCTCGGTCACGGCTATGACCGATACGCTGCCTTCGTATTCGACATCGAGGCCTACCCACGGTGCGGTCAGGTAGACCTTGCCCGCCGAGAGATTTATCTCGGCCGTCCAGCCGTAGGGAGCCGCCACGACAGCCGAGAGGATATTCTCGGCCGTGATACCCAGCTGCCGGCTGTCGCCGTAGTAGGATTCGCAGTCGCCCTCGTCGACCCACGCTATCGCGGCGTCGGTAAGTTTGGGCAGCGCGAGCACCGTACCGTTTTGCAGCGTCACGACGACCCGATCGTCCTTGTCCACGACCGAGCTTATGGCACCTTCGTCCGACGTCCGGCCCGACGCCTCGATCCTGTTGCCGTCGGCATCCGTCAGCCACTGCCCGTCGACGGTCCAGTAATACTTGCCGTCGTCGTCCTTCGCTGCACCTATCACGGGCGTGTGTCCCGCAGCGCCTTTGTCGCCCTGAGCCGCCACCTTTTCGCCGTCGGCACCGGTCAGCCACTCGCCGTCGACAGTCCAGTAATAGACCCCGTCGGCATCCTGCCTTACGCCGACAACGGGCGTGCGGCCGGCCTCTCCCGGCTCGCCCTTGTCGCCGTCGCGGCCGTTGGTCAGCGTTATTACGGAGCCGTCGCTCATGGTCAGCTCGTAGCCCTCGGCCGTCTGCTCGACGTTCATAACCACCTTGCCCTGGCAGAGTGCGTCGACACACTGGCCTATCGACTCTATCTGAGAGTTGACAGTCTTTACCGAAGCCTCGATCTTGGCGACGCGCTCGGCCAGGTCCTCGACCCTCTGCCGCAAATCGCTGTCGTCGTACTCGCACGCCGCAACTGCGGCGGCACAAGCGAGCATAGTCAAAAGTTTTCTCATCATGTACATTTAAGTTAATAAAAATAAATAGCATATACACAACGAGATCGCACCGCTCCGACGGCCGCAGGCCGGCTCCGCGCACATATCCGATATGACGACTAAGATACACTCCAAGTCTCAGACCTCCCGTTCTCCGCAGGCGGATCTCGTTACAAAACGCTTCGGCAGGTCTTCTGACTCGTTCCGTTTACGACGCCTTCCCAACCCTAAACGTGTCAGTGGCAAAAGAGTGTCGCAACATTCCTCGAAGTGGAACTTACAGCAGCGGGAACTGTTCGGGATTCTCACCCGATTCCCATTTAATCTCATGCAGGCTGTCGCCTGCGAGAACCTTAGCGGAGACAAAGGTAGCAATTATTCGCAATCGCGCACCCTGCCGGCATGACTTTTTTTGCCTCGCACCCGAAAAAAGGCGCGTCTGCAAAACCCTGAAAACGGCAACCCCTGCCGAAAATTCCGGCAGGGGTCGATCCGACAGCGCTGCGAGGAGCCGCAGCGAGAGATATATCCTCAACGCTTAGAACACCACTCTCACGCCGAGCTGCATGTGCCAGCGCGAGAGGATATCGTCGCGCGTGGCCGAAGCGCCCGTGAATTTGTACACCGGACGGAAACCGCCCTCGACCGCTTCGAGCCCGGTCACGGTTACCGGCGACAGAGTCCAGTTGCTCGTGCGCCATGTCGTGCCCCAGCTGCGGCAGAGCAGATTGCCCACGTTGAGTATGTCGAGGCTCAGCTGCACGCGGCGCGAGGTGTTGCGGCCGAAGTAGAAGTCCTGAGCCAGATGAAGGTCGACACGGTGCTCGAAGGGCAGCGAGTGCGAGTTGCGCTCGGCGAACGAGCCGCGGTGCGAGCGCAGATATGGATCCGACTCTATGTAGTCGTCGAAGGCCTGCTTCGAGCTGTCGTCGGCCCACAGCGTGCGGTCCATCTCGTCGCGCGCGGGAATATACATAAGTGTATTTCCGCGGTAGGTATCGCCGTTCTCGTCGACGCGGCCCCGGGCATAGGTCAGCGAGTAGCGCTCGCCCGAGTGTCCGTCGTAGACGAGCGTCACGGTCGTGCCCATAAGACCGTAGCGGCGCGTGTAGGAGATCATCGCAACGGCCTTGTGCGGGAAGTCGTATACCGAGTACGACAGCTCGGGCGAGTTGGAGTCGACGGTATAGGTGCGTCCCCAGTTGCTCGACGACTGCGCCGATATGCCGTCGTTGACGCTCCTCGACTGCGAGTAGGTATATGCGGCCATGAATCCCAGACCGAACGGGAAGTTGCGCTCGATGCGTCCCGTGACCGACCACGAATGTCCCTTGCCCGTGTTCGAGAGACGGTATACGGCCGAGTAGTCCGACGTATCGGATGTATAGTAGGTCGCCGACGGCGAGGCGGCATCGGCCATATAGAGACGCCGGCCGCTGTCCTCGGCCGACAGGTTGCGGAATACGACGTTGTTTATGCCCTTGCTGTAAAGCCCCTCCACGAGCAGCTTCCACCCCCTGAGGTCGTACTCCGCGGCGAGGTTGGCGCGCAGCACCTGCGGGAAGCGGAAAGCGTCGTCCACGACATCTATCGACGGGTTGCCCTTGACGCCCGCGGCCGAGGGCGTAGTGCTGAATGCGGGGGTCGAAACGCGGTCGTTGACCGTCACGCCCACCTTCGTCATACCGGTATTCTGATAGCAGTTGTTGATCCATACGAACGGGACGCGTCCCGTGAATATGCCCGCTCCGCCGCGCAGCGTAAGCCCCTCATGACGCCATGTAGCGCCCACGCGCGGCGAGAATAACAGCTGCGTGCGCGGCACATCGCCCACTCTCACGCCGTACTTCTGCGCGAATCGCCCCGTGTTGAACGCCTCGTTGCGGTGCGGCGAGTCGAAGAATACGGGCATATCGAGTCGCAGGCCGTATGTCAGCGTCAGTCCCCCGCGGCGCCACTCGTCCTGCGCGTAGAGGCTGAACTGCGCGCTGTTGAGCCGTGCCGAAGCACCGCTGCGGTCGGTAAAGTATTCGTATACATACTGCGAGGCGTGTCCGCCCGTCGTGCCGTCGTCGGCGAGAAAATCGTCGATCGACGCGTATGTGTAGGTACCCATGGCGTTGCTCAGGTAGAGGTTGTCGGCGCTGTAAAACTCATTGTGCGTGCCGACGGTTATCGTGTGGTCGCCGCGATGCAGCGATGCGTTGTCGGTCAGGATCAATATATGCTGCGTGAGCATGTTGCGGCCGGCATACTGGTTGGTGCCGATGACCGTCGTGCCGTTGCCCGCCGCTCCGGTGCCGTTGATGATGACCGCCGGCAGCTGCCGGTCGGTCTCGCGTCCGTCGCGAAGATAGGTGTAGCCCGCACGCAGCGAGTTGCTCCAAGCCGAGAATGTCGAGTTGAGCTCAGCCACGATAGAATGGGTGCGGTTGATGTTGGTGTACTCCGAGCCCGTGAAGTAGAAGTATTGCGACGAGTTGGAGCTGTCGTTCTTGTCGGCATGCAGCATGTTGTATCTGAGCGACATGCGGTGCGTCGAATCGATATTCCAGTCCAGACGGGCTATCAGTGCGCCCGAGAGTGCCGGCACGTCGTGAGCGGCATAACCGCCGCCGTCCCAGCCCGTGAGCGACGAGTAGTGCGCACCTATGGCCGCGGCCTGCTCTGCCGTGACGGCGCTGCCCGAGGTCGAAGGGTGGTATGTCGACGGTACGACGTTTCGGTTGTATTCGCCGTTGACGAAGAAGAAGAGTTTGTCGCGCACGATCGGACCCGATAGCGACAGTCCGTATATCTGCGTGGTCTGCTCCGAGAGCTTCGTGCGCTCGGCGACGCCCGCTCCGGCCGTCGTGCCGTAGAAATTCTCGTCGTTATAGTAGAAGTATGCCGAGCCGCGCAGGCTGTTGTCGCCCGCCTTCGTGACGGCATTGATGCCGCCGCCCGTGAAGCCGCTCTCGCGCACATCGAACGGCGCCACGGCCACCCTGAGCTGCTCTATGGCATCGAGCGGTATGGGATTGGCCTGCGTAAGCGAGCCGGTCATGCCCGTGGTGCCCAGACCGTATACGTCGTCGCTGGCCATGCCGTCGATGCGGAACGAGTTGTATCGCGTGCTGGCACCTGCGACGCTCACGCCGCCCGCCTTGGGCGATACCATTTGCGGCGATAGACGCGTGATGTCGTATATCGAACGTGTTATGGTCGGCATCGAGGCTATGCGCTCCGAGCGGAACCGCTCGCCCGTGCCGTGACCGCGGATCGACGTATCGTCGGCCACGACCACCACGCGGTCGATGTCGAGCGCCTGCGCTCTGAGCTCGACGTCGACACGCTCCGTATCGCCCAGCAGCAGCTCGATGTTCTCGACACGCGCCTGGTGATAACCCAGATAGCTTACCGTAAGCGTATAGGGACCACCCACGCGCATACCCGTAATATTGTACTGTCCGTTGGAATCGGTCGCAACTCCGTATTGCGTACCCGAAGGAGTGTGAACGGCTACTACCGCCGCTCCGATCATAGGATTGGACTCCGCGTCCTCGACACGACCCGTCATCGACGATGTCGTGACCTGTGCATACGCCCCGCAGAAAGAGACCAGCAGGAGCGTATGAAGAATCAAATGCTTCATAAACCAATATTTAAGAGCGCTATTTATGCGCCATACAACAATAAACGCCGCGGCCCGTGAGCTTCGGCGTGGCAAATATATTTCAAAGTTTCCGAAAATCCAACACCTCGCGCCGAAAAAAAATCACGTCGGCCAAGACCCACGGTATCATCCCGTTGGCCTGCGGCGCCCCTGCTCCTACCGGCTGAGCATGCCCCGCTTCCGGCGGCGGCAAAATAGAAAAAGTGTCTCCGCGAATATAAAGAACGAATTTGATAATATGAATGATCCGACATATAAAGAACACTTTCTCACATGCGGAGACACCGTGGCGGCTGCGGGCGAGACGAATATGACGGTCGAATTTGTCGGCAGTTTCCGAATCGGTTGACGAATATCTTCGGCATATCAAAGATAACGAAAATACATCCAAAATCAACCCTCACTGCGCTAAATCGAAGATACCCGATTTACCCTGCACGACACTCCGGCCGAGGGGCGAAAGCTATCTCCGCATTCTTCTGCAAAGTGTCGCGGCCGAAAACGTCGGCCGGGAGGGCGGCAAGACGCAGAACAAAGCCGAGCGCATGAAAAGGGCTCGCGCGAAGCGGCCGGAGCATACAAACGAATCCGCCCCGACCGCAATGCTGTGCGGCAGGGGCGGATACATTTACCGGAAAGCGCGCGGCATGCGGCCGAATAACGGGCTTACTCGATCTTCATGTCGCCGGGCCTGATCCAGCCGGCACGCCTCATGCCCGTGTCGATAGCAAGGGCTATTGCGGCCGGCGCAATGAAGTACAGTCCGATGATCTCGGCCATGAGAACGGCACTGTCCGTCGTGCCGCCCATAGTGGCGTATGCCGCTATCGGCCCCACCAGTCCAGATGTTCCCATACCGGCGCCGATAGCGTTGTTGGTCATGCCCAGCAGCATGGTCGAGACCGGGCCCAGCACGGCCGAGGCGATAGTCGGAGCGATCCATATAAGCGGCTTCTTGACTATATTGCCTATCTGCAACATCGACGTTCCGACGCCCTGCGAGATAAGGCCGCTTATGCCGTTGTCCCTGAAACTGATTACGGCGAAGCCGATCATCTGTGCGCAGCAACCCGCCGTCGCGGCACCGGCCGCCAGCCCGTCAAGGTTGAGCATGACGCATATCGCGACCGAGCTTATGGGCAGCGTGAGGGCGCAGCCGACCAGCACGGCCACCGCAATACCCATGAAGAAGGGGTTGAGCGTGGTAGCGTGGTTGATGAGCATGCCCAGCTGCAACATCATGTCGTTGATCGGCGAGCAGCACCACTTGGCGAACATACCGCCGGCGACGATCGTGACCAGCGGCGTGACGATTATATCGACCGGAGTGCGCTTCGATACGAGCGAGCCCAGCTCGACACCCACTATGACCGCCAGATAGGCACCTACCGGACCGCCGAAGCGATAACCCAGCGCACCGACTATGGCCGACGAAACGTTGACCAGCAGCGGGCACTTCATGCCGTAGGCAATGGCCATACCGATGCAGGCACCCACAAGCGGCGAGGAGGCCGAGAGCGTTTCGGCAATGAAGCCGAGAAACGACAGAGCCTCGATCTTGGCCAGCTGGCCCAGGATCACGCCCAGAATCAGCGAACAGAAGAGACCCAGAGCCATATGGCTCAGGGCATCTATCACATACTTTTTGAACAGTTTCTTCATAATCAGTTTTTCGTATTCCGCGGCGAATATACTAAAAAAGCGAAAGCGGCCGCCAAAATCATCGGCTTATTTCATGCCAGCGATCCGAAACGAATCCCGATACGGCCGACAAACGAAATCCGCACCGGCCTCACGCCGCATTCCGACACGCGCGATGCTCCGGGGCGATAATTTGTAATGTTGCCTAATTTTTCGTACTTTTGTCAAAATAAACATCGATACACTGAGTATGGGATTTTTCGATCTGTTCAAGAAAAAACAGGATAAGGCGGCAGCCGCTCCCCAAGAGGAGGTGCAGCAGGCCGAGCAGCGCGAGCTGGAAGCCGGTCTGGAAAAGACCAAGAGCGGCTTCTTCTCGAAACTTACCCGCGCCATTGCGGGACGGTCGACCGTCGATGCCGACGTGCTCGACCAGCTCGAAGAGGTGCTCATAACCTCCGACGTAGGTGTCGAGACGACGGTCAAGATCATAGAGCGCATCGAGGCGCGCATCGCACGCGACAAATACATGAACACTTCGGAGCTGCACTCGATCCTGCGCGACGAGATAGCATCGCTTATGGAGGAGTCACACTCCTCCCAGCAGAACTTCGGCATCGAGGTCAAGCAGGGCGTGCCCTACGTGATGATGGTCGTCGGCGTCAACGGCGCGGGCAAGACCACCACAATAGGCAAGCTGGCCGCACAGCTCGTGCGCGCAGGCAACAAGGTGGTCATAGGCGCGGCCGACACGTTCCGCGCCGCAGCCATAGACCAGCTGGCCGTCTGGGCCGAGCGTGCCGGCGCGACCATGGTGCGCCAGCAAATGGGCTCCGACCCCGCCTCTGTGGCATACGACACCTTGCGCTCGGCCGTAGCCACGGGCGCCGACGTAGTCCTGATCGACACGGCAGGCCGGCTCCACAACAAGATAGGTCTGATGAACGAGCTTACCAAGATCCGCAACGTCATGGCCAAGGTCATCCCCGACGCGCCGCACGAAGTGATGCTCGTGCTCGACGGCTCGACCGGACAGAACGCCTTCGAGCAGGCCAAACAGTTCACGCAGGCTACGAGCGTTACGTCGCTTACCATAACCAAGCTCGACGGCACGGCCAAGGGCGGCGTGGTCATCGGCATCAGCGACCGCTTCCGCATCCCCGTGAGATACATCGGCATCGGCGAGGGTATCGACCAGTTGAAGATGTTCGACCGCCGCGAGTTCGTTCGCGCGATGTTCGGCGACGAAAAGTAATGCAGCCGTGAAGACCTTGTTACCGATACTCGCCGTCGCCGCATTTTGGTGCGCCGATGTGGCGGCGCAGCAACAGGCCGGGGCGGGCGCTGCCACCCGGGAGAGAGCCGCGGACAAGGCGGTGGACGGATACAGATTCGTAAAACTCCGCAGCAGCGGCGAATACTACATAGACTACGATGCAATGGGCGCCGAGGCGCGCGACGACGAGCGTTTCGCCGCTCTGGCCGAGCGCTTCATCGCCGTCGATCCGGCTCTCGTCGTCGAGGACTTGCAGGTGCTCTACTACGGCCGCGCATATCGCGACGACTATACGGGCGACCGCCGCACTTTTACCCTTGTCGAAGAGGCGATGCAAGCCGGACAATACGACAGGGCATATCAGCTGTGCCTCGACCTGCAACGCCATATTCCGGCTTCGCCGCGCCTGTTGAATCTTTTATATATATCGGCTTCGAAAAAGAGCATTCCGGCAGCGGAGCCGGAGCTGACTGCATTGGCGGATCGTTACCGGTTCGTTCTGGACGTCATAAGTTTTTCCGGAAACGGCACGATGCTCTCCCCCTATGTCGTGACATCGGTGGCCGACGAATACGAACTGCTGTTCAACAAGCTCGGCATAACGGCAGTGGTCATGCAACAGCTTACAAGACTCGAAGACGGCACCATGTGCGACATAATGACCGTATCCGAGGGCGAAGGCTCCGATTCGGAGAACGACGAGGTGTGGTTCGACATAGACATGCCGTTCGGAGCATCGGCCGAATTATTTGAATAACATGAAGAAAATAAACGTCATAACGCTCGGCTGCTCGAAAAATACGGTCGACTCGGAGCATCTGGCCGCACAGCTGGCCGATGCCGGATACGAAATAGTCTTCGACAGCGACCGCACGCGCTCGGATGTCGTCGTGATAAACACGTGCGGATTCATAGGAGATGCCAAGAAGGAGAGTATCGACACGATTCTGGCCGCAGCGGCGGCCAAGCAGCAGGGGCTTGTCGGGGAGCTGTTCGTCATAGGCTGCCTCTCGGAGCGCTATGCCGACGAGCTGCGCGCCGAGCTGCCCGAGGTCGACGACTTCTTCGGCGTGAAGAACTGGGAGCAGATCGTCGAGCGTCTGGGCGCCCGCCACCGCCGCGAATTGGAGACCCGTCGCATGCTCTCCACCCCGTCGCACTACGCCTATCTGAAAATAGCCGAGGGCTGCGACCGCATGTGCGGCTACTGCGCCATACCGCTCATCCGCGGCCGTTACGTCTCGCGCCCCATAGAGGAGCTCGTCGAGGAGGCGACGGCACTGGCCGAGAGCGGCGTGAGGGAGCTGATCGTCATAGCGCAGGACACGACATGCTACGGCATCGACCTCTACGGCCGCCGTGCGTTGGCCGAGCTGCTCGAACGCCTATGCCGCATCGACAAGATCAGGCGCATACGCCTGCACTACGCCTACCCTACCGACTTTACCGACGAGCTGATCGACACTATGGCACGCGAGAAGAAGATATGCCGCTATATCGACCTGCCGTTCCAGCACATATCCGATTCGCAGCTCGCGGCCATGAAGCGCAACCACACCTCGGCCGAGGCCTACGCGCTGGTCGACCGTCTCAGGGAGCGCATCCCCGGCATCGCGCTGCGCACCACGCTCATGGTCGGGTACCCGGGCGAGAGCGAGGCCGACTTCGAGGAGCTGATGCAGTTCGTCAGCCGCGTGCGCTTCGAGCGTCTGGGCGTCTTCGCCTACTGCGAGGAGGAGGGCACCTACTCGGCCCGGCGCCTGAAAGACGACGTGCCCGAAGATGTCAAGCAGGAGCGCCTCGACCGCATCATGCGTTTGCAGGAGCGCATATCGCTCGAAAGCAACGCCGCCCGCATAGGAGCTACAATGCCCGTGATGATCGATTCGCACGAGGGCGACTACTACATAGGACGCACCGAGTTCGACTCGCCCGAGGTCGACGGCGAAGTGCTCGTCCAGGCCGGCGGCCGTCGCCTGCGCCGCGGCTGCATATACGACGTGCGCATAACCGACGCCGAGGATTACGATCTGTACGGAAGCGTAATCGAATAAGGAGTATCGATTATTCGATCTTAACGGACGAATTATTTTGCCGTTTGGCGGAAAATTATTACCTTTGGGCAGAATGATTCACCGTGACCGATTTATGGCGGACAAACAGATCGTAAAGCGTTTGGTCGAACAGGTCGAAAGACTCCTCGACGAACATCGCCGCATCAGCGGCGACTGTCGTGCGCTGGTGGCCGAACGCGATGCGCTGGCGGCACGCAACAGAGCGTTGCAGGAGCAGAACCGACAGCTCGAATCGAAGATCAAGTGCTTCGAGCTGGGACGCGGCATGGGCGGTGAAAAGGGCGACAGAGAGCGCGCCAGAGCGCGTGTCAACAATTTATTGCGGGAAGTTGACAAGTGCATCGCGATGCTCGACCGTCCCGACGGCGTTTGATTTCGGAGCAAGACTTAGGCTATGGCAAAAATCAATATAAACCTTTCGATTGCGGGCAAGTCCTATCCGATGTCTATCGAGCAGGAGAAGGAGGAGCTCTATCGCGAGGCGGCACGACGTCTCAACGAAAAGGTCAAAGAATTTACGCGGGTTCCGTCGCTCGACCAGACCGACCGACTGGCCATGGCGGCACTGCGTTTTTCGATAGTTGCACTGAGCAGCGAGCGCTCTGGCAGGCTCGGCAGCGCCGAAACGGAGGCGCTCGAAGCTCTCTCGCAGCGGCTGGACTCATATTTGGGCTGATGCCCGATGACGACAAACCGTCTCACGCAAGAGGTTCCGGCGATGCACCGGACGGGGATTCGCCCGGCGGATGCGGCAGACGAAGCAGGTCGTAAGCCTGCGACCGTTACCGGCCTCTGCGCAGCGGACAAGTTCTTTAACATAGGATGCAACGGATCTATCCCGCATGGATTCCTTATAGCTTTGCGAACTGTACAATTAAACTACATTGGGACAACTCTCGTATAGAGACAAAATCAGGCCTTGACCGATCCCGGCGATCGGTGTATCCGAGCGATACCATTGGAAGATTGCGTACTTCGGAGCCCCACTTATGACAGATCTGCGGATTCGTCAAACAAGAAAAGGAAGTCGTGCGGGATTTTTATTTGCATCCGGATATATGATACTTTTAATTAATAAATAAATATTTTAACGATATGGATACCGTAATAGTGATTGTTGCTGCCGTTGCAGGCGCCTTCGCGGGTGGTCTGGCGGCCTTTTACGGCGTGAGGGCCCGTTCGAGGTCTATCGTCGAGAAGGCTGCGGCGGACGGCGAAATGATAAAGAAGGAGAAGATACTCCAAGCCAAGGAGAAGTTCATCCAGCTCAAAAGCGAGCACGAGCGTCAGGTCAACGAGCGCAACCAGAAACTCGCACAGAGCGAGCAGCGCGCCAAGCAGATCGAAGCCAACCTCCAACACAAGGAGCGCGACCTGGATAAGAAATGCGCCGAAAACGACCGCATGCGCGAACAGATGGACGCGCAGCTCAGCACCTTGCAGAGCCGCAAGGAGGAGCTTGCAGGCATCATCAAGGAGCAGAATACTCGTCTGGAACAGATCTCTGGCATGAGCTCGGAGGAGGCCAAGAACATCCTCATCGAGAACATGAAGAGCGAGGCCAAGGCCGACGCCGTGGCCTATATCAACGAGACGATCGAGGAGGCCAAGCTCACAGCCACGAAGGAGGCCAAGCGCATCGTCGTGGCATCGATTCAGCGCGTAGCCACCGAGACGGCCATAGAGAATGCCGTTACGGTATTCAACATCGATTCTGACGAGGTCAAAGGACGCATCATCGGCCGCGAGGGACGCAACATCCGCGCTCTGGAAGCAGCTACGGGCATCGAGATCATCGTCGACGACACGCCCGAGGCGATCATCCTCAGCGGCTTCGACCCCGTGCGCAGAGAGATAGCACGTCTGGCGCTTCACCAGCTCGTGACCGACGGCCGAATCCACCCCGCACGCATCGAGGAGGTCGTGGCCAAGGTCAAGAAGCAGATCGAGGAGGAGATCGTCGAGGTCGGCAAGCGCACTACGATCGATCTGGGCATCCACGGCCTGCACCCCGAGCTGATCCGTCTTATCGGTAAGATGAAGTACCGCTCGTCATACGGCCAGAACCTGTTGCAGCACGCACGCGAGACGGCCAATCTGGCAGGCGTCATGGCTTCGGAGCTGGGTCTCAACCCCAAGGCCGCACGTCGCGCCGGACTGTTGCACGATATAGGCAAGGTGCCCGACGACGAGCCCGAACTGCCGCACGCAATCATCGGTATGAAGCTGGCCGAGAAGTACAAGGAGAAGCCCGACGTATGCAATGCGATAGGCGCTCACCACGACGAGGTGGAGATGACCTCGCTCATAGCGCCGATCATCCAGGTCTGCGACGCGATCTCGGGCGCACGCCCCGGCGCGCGCCGCGAAGTGGTCGAGTCGTACATCAAGCGCTTGAAGGAGATGGAGGACATAGCCCTCTCTTATCCCGGCGTGGTCAAGACATACGCCATTCAGGCAGGCCGCGAGCTGCGCGTCATCGTCGGTGCCGACAAACTCAACGATCAGGAGTCTGAGTCGCTGTCGCACGACATAGCCAAGAAGATACAGGACGAGATGACCTACCCCGGACAGGTCAAGATAACCGTCATTCGCGAGACCCGTTCGGTATCATACGCTAAGTAACGGCGACGACCTATCCTGCCTGCCGTCCGAAACGGCAGCCATATTCCCTGCATCGGCGACTACGGTCGCCGATCGCTTTTTTACGTAACGGCCGCCTGCCCTCGCGCCCGTGCAATCGTCTTCGAGTCGAATCATTCCGCCTGCTAAAACGTCCCGATCGAATACATACACCGCAACGAATCCGATACTCCGATAACGGATCCGGCAGCTTCCAAGCTCGATCGAATCCCGATTGCAAAAGCGAACAGCCGTGCAGCGACATAAAACGATCCACGCCCGATCCAATGGACGATGGATAGATGCGATAATATATTTTAGATTATTATCGGCTCGACTTAATAGATTGAAAAATAAACTTTTAGCGAATTATTTGAGAAATAGAGGTAACGATTTAGCAACCGTGCAAATTTCAGCGTTTTGCGTAACTATGCTGTCGAATAATTCTTTCTCAGATACATCATTTTAATAATCCACAAAGCAAAGGACTATTTTATTTAGCACCATGTCTTGTGGATTTTCCAACTCCAATAAAGTCAAAATAAGTATAGGCTAAAACAACTACATATCAACAAGTTAATTGATTTTTCGGGTAACGAATTACCTCCGTTTCCACCCGAATACGGTGGATAGTTCTATTCTTATGTGGCTCCCATGTAGGGAACCGGCAGGAATACATGAGCCACTAAATTATAGAAAAACAGCCACAGACAACCTTTACGGATCAAATAGAGTTTTTCTGCAACTTTTCCTTCCTCTAAAAGAATTGCTTTGGTAGGAACGGACAATATTCATATTTTATTTGCGATTCAATATGGTTTAAGTAACTATTTTCTGTCATATAGTCAATGTAGAGGTATTCATAAATTTATCATTTTTTTACACAATATACCAAATGGGGCATATCAACTTCACGATAGTGTTTAACAATATAATCAATTGGATTCATACCATTGCGAAGTGCTACTTTTTGTGATGCAACGTTTGTATCTCTAATAATTGAATATAATTCATCAAATTTCAGTGTATTAAACCCATACTCCCGACAAGCCATTGCGGCTTCAACAGCATAACCTTTATGCCAATATTTATGAGCCAGCAAGTAACCGATTTCGGGAACTTGCGCCGTCTTGTATTCCTGCATAGTAAGACCGCATTGTCCTATCATTTCGTTGGTATCTTTAAGAATTACGCCCCACAATCCGAATCCATAATCTTTATATCGTTGAAGTTGCTTTTGCATCCAAGCAAAAGTTTCTTTATCACTGAAAGCTCCATTATAAGCATACATTACTTTTTCATCTTGTAATATTAAGGATAATGAGCCCATATCAGAAAGTGTCATTTCCCGCAATAGCAATCTGTTAGTTTCTAAAATTATACGATTCATAAACTTGTTCTATCATTTTCTTTGCAAAATTACAAAAAGTACCGTTCCTTAGTCATTTACAAACGTTACTATTTGTTTTTCATAACAATAAACCCATTACAGGTTCATTCCTCTACCCTTTCTTTGTGGCTGTATGGGCCGGCGTATGTTCTGCCTTAACTTCTCGAATTGTTATTTGAACCACTCGGCAATGGGCTTTCGGTCAATGGCAAGAACCTGTCTCGCCCCGTCCGTAGTGTCTTTCAGCACTTGAAACCCTGCCTTTTCGGTCGTGAATTTCCGTCCGTGTTTCTCTGAATAAAGTTCCCATGCATACTCCAACAGCTTGCCGCTTACGGCGGTGTTATCCCTTTCCAGCGTCTTGACCTTGTTGCTGCCGAAAAGAGAACCGACACTCTCGGCGATGTTGGCAGCTGCGGTGGTTGCCGCCCATTTCAGCTTCTATGTCTGTATCTCTTTTTTTCGCCCGTCTTAGTTCCTCCCGTGCCGATTCTTTTTGCTGTTGCAAATCCACAACTTCCGCTTTGAGATCGTCGGCGAGTTTCTGTATATCCCGATAATATTACTGCGTGGACTTGTAGCGAGCCTTCGAGCCGTCTATGCCTCTTTGTAGCCCGTATTTCGCCATCGCTTCGGCATAGCCCGAATAAATACGGCTCTGCCCTCTGATTAAAGAAAACGTTACAAGCCGCACGCGAAAAACCCGCCAATGAGTAGTACTGATGTACGTCCCGTTCGGGAGATTGAGTGCGCGGCAGTAGAATGAGATTTTTTACGAAAGCCCAGCCAAGAACCGCTACCAGATTTTTTCGTCAAAAGGCGTGAGTAGCGGTGCCGACATGAAATCGGGGCAGACGGGTAGTACTCGATGTACGTCCCGTTTGCCCCGATGATTGAGGTGACGCTAATGGCGCCTTTTCACGAAAAAAAATCAGCGTGTAAATTCTACAACCAATACATCCCCCGCCGCAACCTGCAATGACGCCGGGTCGACGCTGCGGCCTGTAATGACATCGCGGCCGTCGCGGAGTGTCGAGGATATCTCGGAATAACGCGACCACGGAACGGTAACGGGACGGTCGGTGTTGTTGACGAAGACGAAGACGGCTTCGGTGTCGTCATAGCGGAAATAGGCGTAGGTGTTGTTGCGGTCGACGAAGTGGAGGGTGCGGCCGTTGTGGATCACATCCTTGGTCTTGCGCCAGTTGAACAGGCGGCGGGTATAGTCGAAGATCTCCTTTGCCGCGCCGGTGCGCTGTGCGGGGTCGAACAGATCCGTAGCGTCGCCCTGCCAGCCGCCGGGGAAATCGACGCGCAGCGCGATATGTCCCTTCGACATGTCGTGCGAGCGGAACATCATCTCGTCGCCAGAGAATATCTGCGGCATGCCGCGCAGCGTAGCCAGAAGCGCCATAGATATCTTCATGCGGCCTACATCGCCGCGCACGACATCGGCTATGCGGTCGGTATCGTGGTTGGCGGCCATAATCATCATGCGGCTCAGATCGTGGTATACGAAGTCGTGCGAGAGTATGTCGTACACGCGCGTCATGCCCTTGCCCCATTCGGGGTTGTCGCCGCCCTCCTGCAATGCGGCGCATATCGCGTCGCGCAGCGGAAAGTCCATGATCGAGGGCAGGTGCGAGTCGAAGCCGTCCTTGTTGGCGTTGCCGCCCTGCCAGTAGGCCAGCTGCGGTATCGACGCCGTCCACACCTCGCCGACGATGTTCATGTCGGGATACTCGTCGAGAATGGCGCGGCACCAGCGGCTCATAGGCTCCTTCTCGTTATAGGGGTACGTGTCGACGCGCAGGCCGTCGAGCCCCATAGCCTCGATCCACCATACGCCCCACTGCGTGAAGTAGTTGAGCATGTAGGGATTGTCGAGGTTCATATCGGCCATAGAGCGGTCGAACCACCCGCTCTCCATTTGATAGAGATCGGCGCGCGAGGCGTTGGGGTCCATGTTCGTCGAGAAGGTAAAGTTGGACTGCGTATATTCGTCGAAACGGTGTATCCAGTCCTCGAAAGGCTCGTTGCCGTACCACCAGTGCGACGTGGCGCTGTGGTTGGGCACTACGTCCATGATGACTTTCAGATCGCGCTTGTGGCACTCGTCGACATAGCGGCGGAACAGCTCGTTGCTGCCGAAGCGCGGGTCGATGCGGTAGTAGTCGCTGCAAGCATAGCCGTGATAGGAGCTCTGCGCCTCGTCGTCGAGCAGCAGCGGCGTGCACCACACGGCCGTAGCGCCCAGATCGGCGATATAGTCGAGCCGGTCGATGATGCCTTGCAGGTCGCCGCCGTGGCGGCCGCCCATGTCGCTGCGGTCGGCCTTCTCGGCCGTGTCGGCGGTCGAGTCGTTCGACGCATCGCCGTTGGCGAAGCGGTCGGGCATGATAAGGTATACCATGTCGGCCGTCGAGAAGCTCTTGCGCGCGGCAGAGCCCTCGCGACGCTCGGCGATAGTATAGGGTATGTCGAAGCGGCGCTTGCCCGAGCTAAGACGCAGCGTATATTCGCCAGCCGAAGCATCGTCGGCTATCGCCACGTCGACGAAAAGATAGTCCGGGTTGTCGGCCTTGTGCACGGCCGTTACACCGACGCCGCTGCCCGCGGGCAGGATCTCGACATCGTATGACGACAGATCGTCGCCGTAGATCATCAGCTGCAAGGGTGTGTTCATGCCGACCCACCACGACAGCGGCTCGACGCGCTGCACGGGCGACGGCGCCTTGCGCGCGGACAGCAGGCCGGGCATCATCGCGACGGCCAGCAGGATAAGCAGTATTCGTCTCATAGGTATTTGTAGTTTAAGGTTTTACAAGTATACGATAGTGCCACGGCAGTATGTCGCACTCGAAGTGTTCGGGCAGCACGATACGCTCGCAGGTCATGGCATCGAGGTACTCGCCGGCATAGCCTCCCGTATGGAAGTCGGCGTGGATAGTCCACGGCGACAGGTTGAGTACGGCCACCACGCGGCTGCGCCCCCTCTCGCGCACGAAGGTCATCATGCAGTCCTTGGCGTTGTTGTCGATCTCCACCATGTCGCCCCCGCGCTCGCCTGCGGCCAGCGCCGGCTGCGTATGTTTGAGCCGTGCAAGGCGCCGGTACACCTCGCTCTGACGCGTAGGCTTATAGTGGGGCAGCGGGTCGCGCTCGAAGAATGCGAACGAGTGGTCGTAACCGACCTCCTGACCGGTATATATGAGCGGTATGGTGCGGGGCATGAGGAACGTCAGTGCCGTCATGACCTCCAACGCGTCGCCGAAGCGCTCAAACTCGGAACCCGACCACGAGTTTTCGTCGTGGTTGGAGGTAAAGCTCATGCGCATGGCCTCGGCCGGATACCGCGCCATATCGGCATATATCGCATCGCGCAGGTCCCACACGCGGCGCGTGCCCTTCGCAACGTCGCACATAAGATGATGTATGCCCCACTGGTAGCTCGCATCGAACGCACCGCCCTCGAAGAGGTTGTCCTCCTCGGCCTCGGCCAGCATGAACAGATCCGATCTGAGGGCTCGCAGCTCGGCCGAGGCCTGCTGCCAGAACTCGATAGGCACGAGCATGGCCATGTCGCAGCGGAAACCGTCGACGCCGTAATGCTCGACCCAGAAGCGCATGGCGTCGATCTGCCCGCGCCACACGTCGCGGTTGGAGTAGTCGAGCTTGGCCGTATCGGTCCAGTCCCACGGCACGCGCGGCGAACCGTTCTCGTCGCGCTCGTACCAGTCGGCAGGCTTCTGCTCGATCCACCGCGCATCGCGTGCGGTGTGGTTGGCGACCCAGTCCAGAATCACCTTCATGCCCAGCGCATGCGCCCGAGCGACGAACGCATCGAAATCGGCCATGTCGCCCATTTCGGGGTTGACGGACGTATAGTCCGATATCGAATAGTAAGAGCCGAGGGAGCCTTTGCGCCCCTCGACGCCGATCGGATATATCGGCATCAGCCATATGATGTCGACCCCCAGATCATGCAGGAACTCCAACCTGCGGGCAGCTGCGGCGAGCGTACCCTCGGCCGTAAGCTGACGCACGTTCATCTCGTAAAGCACGGCCGAATAACTCCACTCAGAGTGTATCATACTATAACTTTTTATGCAAAGATACGCTTTTTATCGACACCGGACAACCGTCCGGTGCCGACTCGGGGGCGTCTCAGCGCGTAAGGATCATCCACTGCCATGGGGCGAGGAGGATGCTGCTGTCAGCGGTCAGGGCGTACTCGCCGCCGGCAAGGGTCTTATAACCGCCTGCAACGGAATCGGTAACGACGACCGTCTGCGGCTCGGCCGACAGGTTGAACAGGCAGAACACCGCCCGGCCGTCCTTTTCGCGTGTAAAGGCCATGACATCCTCGGGCGCACCCTCCATGTAGATCATGGGGGCTATATCCTCGCCGGCGGCCAGCGCCGCATTGGTATGGCGCAGGCGGCAGAGATCGGTGTAGAGCTCGCGCCAGCCGGCACCGCACTGCGGGTCGGTCAGCCCGTCGACCGTATCCTTCTCGAAGAACTCCAAACGGCGGTCGAGACCTATCTCCTGACCGGTATAGATCAGCGGCTGTCCCTGCGGCAGCACGAACGTAAGCGCTGCGAAAGTCGCGGCGGCATCGCCCATGCGCTCGAACTCCGAACCCGACCACGAGTTCTCGTCGTGGTTTGACGTGAACATAAGACGCATGGCAGGCGCGGGATAGGCTGCGGCATCTGATTCGACGTATGCACGCAGGTCGGCTGCGCTCTTCTCGCCCCGGGCTATGGCGTTCATCAGGTGGTGCAGGTCCCAGCCGTAGGTCGTATCGAAGGCGCTGTCGTGCAGGAACGTCTTCTCGCCCTCGGCCAGAAGATATACATCGGGGGCTACCGCCTTGATCCGTGCGAATGCCTGCTGCCAGAAGTCGATCGGCACTTCGTAGGCCACGTCGCAACGGAATCCGTCCACGCCGCGCCCGATCCAGAACAGCATGGCCGAGGTCATGGCCTCGCGCATCTCGGCATTGGCGTAATCGAGCTTGGCTATGTCCGTCCAGTCGTACTGCACGATGGGCAGTCCCGACTCCTCGTCGAGCACATACCAGTCCTCGTGTCCCTCTTTCCACCACTTCGCATCGCGCGAGGTGTGGTTGGCGACCCAGTCGATAATGACTTTCAACCCCAGATCATGGGCTGCGGCGACGAACCGGTCGAACGATTCGATATCGCCGAACTCGGGGTTGACCGCCTCGTAGTCCGATATCGAGTAGTAGGAGCCGAGCGAACCCTTGCGTCCGTCGACGCCGATCGGGTGTATAGGCATCAGCCACACTATGTCGACACCCATCTTCTTCAATTCGGGCAGATAACGCTCGGCCGCGGCGAACGTGCCTTCCGGCGTCGCCTGCCGTATGTTGAGCTCGTAAACCACCGAGTTGTACTTGTCCTGCGACACTTCGGCCGCATCGTTCCGCTTGGCCTGGCCGCAGCCGGCAAGCAGTGCGGCGAACATGGCAATCAAAGTTATCTTCTTCATGGGAGCAATTTTATTTTGTATTTGTAATTATGTCGAATCCGTATGGCGGCAGCGAGATACGCATGCTGCGGCCTGCGACCTGGGCGCATGCCCCGTCGCTGCCCGTCTGCGCCGCGCAGGCAGCCGCAGCCGCAAGCGCCGGCAGCGTCACGTCGACCCGGGCGGGCCGAGACGAGACGTTGAGCGCCACGACGGCCCACTGACCCATGTAGTGGCGCATGAACACCCACACGTCGCTGTCGACATGCAGCGTCATCATATCGCCGTACATCAATGGCATCTGCGAGCGGCGCAGCCGCACCAGACGTCGCGTCATATCGATCTGCCGCTGCTCGCTGCCATCGTAGCCGTCGAAGCGCATCATGCGCCTGTTGTCGGGGTCGTTGCCGCCCGGCACGCCGTATTCGTCGCCCTGATAGATGCACGGCACACCCGGCACGGTCATAATCAAGGCTTTGAGCAGCATGAGACGTGCATGTCCGAGTGCCTCGTCGCCGATGACCACATCGCGCTTCCACCCCGCGGCCTTCGAGTCCTCGTCAAACGACAGGCCGCCGCCAGCAAGCGATATGAAGCGCGGCTTGTCGTGGTTGCCCGTGATGTTGCCCATAGTGTGGTGCGAGCCGTAGGCGGCCTCGGACTCCTCGACGGTGCGGGCGATGCGCTCGGCCGACAGCTCCCTGCCTATGACGTCGATAGCCGTATGGTAGAGATTGAAGTCGAACTGCGCGTCGATCATGCCGCTCTTGACGTATGATCCTATCAGCTCGACCGAGCCGTAGGTCTCGCCTATCTGCCACAGCCTGCGGTCGGGATAGCGCGTCTTCATCTTGCGCGTCAGCATGCGCCAGTAGTCGAGCGGGATATGTTTGCAGGCGTCGTGGCGGAAGCCGTCGAAGTCGTAATTCTCGATCCAGTATAGCGCCGAGTCGGTCATCGGACGGCATATCTCGTCGCGTTCGAGATCGAGTGTCGGTATATGCTTGTCGAACCACGTGGTCAGGCGCTGCTCGTCGTAGAGGCCTATGTTCTCGCGGCCGTCGGGCAGCATCAGCTCGGTCGTCCAGTCGGGGTGCTCGCGCAGCACGGGAGAGTCGATGTGCATGTGGTTGGCTACGTAGTCCAGTATGACATTCATGCCGTGGGCGTGCGCCGCATCGAGCATCGCGCGCAGCTCGGCGTCGGTGCCGAAACGCTTGTCGATAGCCGTGTTATATATAGGCCAGTAGCCGTGATAGCCCGAGAACTTGGTCAGCGGGTCCTCGTTGAGTCCCCACGCATCGTAGGGGTTCTGCGTAATGGGCGATATCCATATAGTCGTTATGCCCAGATCGTCGAAGAAGCCCTCGTCGATCTTCTGCCGTATGCCCTCCATATCGCCTCCATGGTAGTCCACCTTGTCGATCACCTGAGGCGAGTCGAGCCTGCTGTCGTTGGCGGGGTTGCCGTTCGAGAAGCGGTCGATCATCAGCGAGTAGAGCACCTGCGAGGGGAAGTCGGCGCGGTTTGGCGCGTCGGGAAAACCCTGGCACTCGATGGCCACGCCGTCGTAGTCGGCATACTCGGTGCCGCTCTTGGATGCGGGGCATCCGGCGAGCCAGTTGCCGGTGTATACCTGCACTCCGGGCTGGGTGGTGGCCACGGTGAGCACGCGGCCCGATGCGGGGTCGGCGAGCACGGCGGCGAGACGCTCGGCGCCCGGAGCCGGGGCGGGGTCGAGCACATAGCAGTTGTCGTAGCCCTTGCCATAGGTCAGGGCGGGGAAGTCGGCGCGTATGTCGCGGCCCAGGGCCTTCGGCTCGGTGAAGTCCATCGGCGTACCCTCGACAGGAGCCATCTCACCGGTCGGAATAAGG
>OFFB01000707.1_pt1 | contig 27489 bp, 24 predicted proteins | sample 1521281 | NCBI WGS metagenome assembly OFFB01 (sample SAMEA3504109, study PRJEB24116) | mouse gut metagenome | biome: mouse gut; feature: mouse-associated habitat; material: faeces | place: Denmark | collected 2011
AAAATATAAATTTTATTAAAAATATATCACAAAATGCTTGACATACTATTAAATTAGTAGTATATTATGGCTGATAAAAGAGATAGAGATAAGGGTATCGATTTTATCACAGGACAATTTAATAGGAGGTGTTTGTATATGCTAAGGAAAATATACCATGCGTATGTTGAATCAGTTAAAATGCAAATGAGGTATAGAAATGACTTCAATTTCTTTAACTAATTCAGGGGAATTTATGAGACCTACCGAAAGGTAGTATTTTTTTGCCCTTTTTTCAAAAATAGCCGTATTTTTTCTTGCTTTACAAAACCTTTTTTGTTATAAAATTAAAAAGCATATTTTTTAATTCATAAATACATTTCAAAACAATCTTAAAATTTTCAGTATTGATTTTATATAAACACAAGATTTATAAGTCAAGACTACCAGCTTAGCTGGTGGCTAGCATTTATCCTATAAGGCTTTATTACAAGCATGGCTAACCGCCCTCTTAAAATTCGCCAACTGCATATCGTTACCAATCGCCACTGAAGTGGCAGTTTTTATTGGTTTGTGAAAACCAATAAAAAAACTCCCTACCATTACGGTAATTCCCACAGGGAATTTAATAAAACGCAAATAAAAAGATTTAGGCATAGCGTTAAGCTGTGCCTTTTCTGTACTTTTTTTCGTGGACGAATTAGGCTACTCGTAGCCTAGTGAGATATAGATATGTTTTATATTTCCCGCAAAATTCAATCGGTTGCGTTCTTTCATTTTTCGTGATATAATAATTGTACGATAAACAATAATTTGTATAAAGAGGAAGATATAAAATGCAACCTAACGATATACTTAAATACTGTTTTGAAAATCTACCCGATACGGTTTTAGTAAGCAGTTGGGGCGAAAGTGGAATTTTTTATAACCCTAATAACACGCTTAAACGCGGAATTTATGTTTTGACTGTCAAAGAGAAAGACGGCGACAACGATAAAAGTTCGAATTTGAATAGAGAGAATATTTATCGTGTGAATATCGGAGTTCGCAAAAATACTTTTATAGATATGTTTGGTACAGTTCCTGCACGTCCGTCAAAAGGCGGAATTGTGGATATGCCGTATGATTTTACGCAAACAGATAAAATACTGCCACACCCCGTTTACGCTTGGATGAGTTGGGTGTGTGCACTCAATCCGTCCGATACTACCTTTGAAAGATTAAAGCCGTTAATTAAAGAGGCTTATGAGTACGCAAAGGAAAAATATTCTAAAAGAAAGTAAGAGAAATTTCAATTTAGCGACGTAAAAGGAAATGAAGATAATGAAAAAAATACTATATGTAATCTTGGAACAATGGGCTGATTGGGAGCTTGCTTATATTTCGTCGGCGGTCAATATGCTCGGTGGCGGCAAGTTTGAAAATAAAACTGTATCACTTACAAAGAACGCCGTTACCTCTATTGGCGGTGTTAAGTGTTTGCCTGATTATGATTTACTTACATTACCGTCCGATTATGGTGCCGTAATACTTATCGGTGGTATGTCGTGGCATAACGAGAACGCTATGCAAGTTAAGCCGCTTATTGATGCTTGCATTAAGAGCGGCAAAGTGGTAGGTGCGATTTGCGATGCTTGTAGATTTTTAGGCTCTATTGGGGCGTTGAATGGCGCAAAACATACGGCTAATGATTTGAACGAATTAAAACAATATTCGTCTTATACAAACGAACAAGGCTTTATGCATAGGCAAGCGGTATTGGACAATAATGTTATCACGGCAAATGGAACGGCAGCTCTTGAATTTGCGCAAGAAGTATTACGAGCTTTATTGGTATCAACCGAAGAACAAATAAAAGGCTGGTATGATTTTCATAAGCTCGGCTTTTACAATGCGCCTATGCCGAAAATGTAACTACGATAAACAGTAATTTATTATAATTAAAGGACATTAAGCGTGAAAGATTGGTTTACGATAGACAAAATCGACGACAAGACTTATATCATAAGTGAATACCGTCATTGGGAAGAAACGCATTGCTACCTTTTAATCGGTAGTGAGCGTTGCCTTTTAATTGATACGGGACTCGGTATTTGTAATATCTATGAGCAAGTTCGCAAACTGACGGATAAACCCGTTACCGCCGTTGCAACTCATATTCATTGGGATCATATAGGCGGACACAAATATTTTCCTGATTTCTATGCACACAGAGCCGAGTTGGATTGGCTGAACGGTAAATTCCCGTTGACGATACAAACCGTCCGCGATATGGTAGTTGACCGTTGCGATTTGCCCGAAGGCTTTGACGTAAACACTTATGAGATGTTTCAAGGAACACCGACAAAGGTGTTAAGCGGCGGCGAGATAATTGACATCGGCGATAGAAAAATCGAAGTATTGCATACCGCAGGGCATTCGCCGGGACATCTTTGCTTTTGGGAACAAGAGCGCGGCTACATATTCACGGGCGACTTGATTTATAAGGACACGTTGTTTGCATATTATCCGTCCACCGATCCCAAAACGTATTTGCAATCGCTTGAAGCGGTTGCCGCATTACCGTCCAAAAGGTTATTCCCTGCACATCACTCATTAGATATTCAACCCGAAATAGCAGTTAGGATGAGAGATGCTTTTCGTGAGTTGAAAGCACAAGGCAAACTACATCACGGCGCAGGAACTTTCAATTACGGCGATTGGGCTGTATGGCTTTAATAATTAAGATAAACAGTAATTTAGCGGAGAATTGTTATCAATAGCAAAATCGTAATTAAAACGGAGAAAAATTATGGAATTGAGAAGAATAGCAGTAACTAATAAATCCTCGAAATATAAAGAAGTTAAAGATTTGATGAAGCGAGCGTTTCCCAAAAACGAACGTATGCCTATGTGGTTGCTCAATTATTGGGCAAAAAAAAACGGTTATGATTTTTGGTCTTACTATGACGGAGAAGATTTTTGCGGCATTTGTTTTGCAGTTATAAACAAAAAAACGGTGTTTATTTGGTATCTTGCCGTAAATGACAAAATGCGTTCTTGTGGGTATGGCTCGGCGATATTAAACGACGTTAAAGAAAAATATGCGGGCTGTGAAATCACGTTAAACGTAGAGCCGTTATATACAACTGCGGATAATTACGAGCAGCGCGTAAAGAGAATTGCTTTTTACGCGCGCAATGGTTTTTTGAATACCGAGAAGATAATTAAGTTTAAGAAAGACGACTTTTTGGTGCTGTCAACCAAGAAAGATTTTGACGAGGTTACTTATAAAGAAATTTTGCGTAAACTATCTTTCGGACTTTTTAAGCCGAATTTTACACAAGAAAACAAGTAAAATGAAATATGGAATATATAGTGAACAACAAGCAATCTTGATATGATAAATTTCAATTTAACGCTCTAAATTTATATAGTAAAAAGCTCTCGAACATATCGTTCGAGAGCTTTTGTCCTTGCTTGAAAGTATAACTCTTAATAATTTAGTTTTTTAATTCCCTATGGGAAGTGCGCTTTTGATAGGGAGTTTATATTTTTTATTTATTCAGCGTCTTTGTTATCAAAGTTCAAGTTTAAACCTTTAAACAAATCTGCCATTGTAGCGCCTGTAGACTCTGATGTCCAAGATTTAGTTTCTTCTTGAACAGGAGTAGCTGCAGCCTTTTTAGCCTTTGGCTTTTTAGCTTGAGTTACTGCATTCTCAAATTTCTTTGCGTTTGCTTTAGCTCTCTTTTCGTTATTCTCTTTAATATCTTCGCTTGTGATTTCTACTTCCTTAGGAGCAGGTGGGTCAAGCAAAGCTTTTATAGACAATGTAATTTTGTTACCCTCAAACTTGATAACTTTTGCCTCGATTTCTTGTCCTTCCTTAAATGCCTCGCTAGCATCTTTCACAAAGTTATAGCTAATTTCGGAAACAGGAATCAATCCATCAATGCCTTTATCGATTGAAACGAATGCACCATAAGAGAAAATTCTTTCCACAATACCTTTTACAACACAACCTACAGGGTATTTTTCTTGTGCTTCTTCATACGGTTTCTTTTGAAGTTGCTTATATCCAAGGCTTACTTTGCCTGTCTCACGGTTTGCATCCAAAATCAAAAATTCATAAGTTTTGTTAAGCTCCAAAACTTCTGCAGGATCTTGAACTTTTGTCCAGCTCAAATCACTGATATGTGCCAAGCAATCGTTTTTATTAACGCTTACAAAAGCACCAAACTTTGCAAATCTTTTTACAACACCTTTTACAATAGTGTTAGGAATCATTTGATTCCAAAAAGCATCTTCTTTTGCTTGCTTTTCTTCCTCAGCGATTATTTTATGAGAAGCAATAATCTTCTTTTTAGATGTGTTATCGCCGTTTTTAGCTTCAATTTTACGAACGCGTAAATCTTTGCCTACATAATTTTCAGGTTTCTTTTCAAAGCCGATACGGATTTCAGATTGAGGAACAAAAATTGTATAACTACCCAATTTAGCGATTAATCCGCCTTTTACAGCTTTATCTATTTTTACAGTGAATTCGTTGCCGTTGATAACTTCTTGGAATTTTTTATCATCCAACTCTTTTTGTTGAATAATTTTTTTGCTCATAGCAATCATATCTTCTTTGCCTTTTTTAGCAATAAAGACAGCATCAAATTCTTGACCTTCAACATAATTTGATGGGTCATAGTCTTTCTCATCGATTTCAACCTCAGTTCTATCAATAAAAGCATCGGTCTTACCGTGGAAATTAACCACAATACCTTCTTCGGTTGCACTTACGACTATAACTCTTGCTCTCTTGCCTTCCTTAGGCTTTACCTCAGTGCTTTCTGCTTTCATAGCACTGATAAACACATTGCTTGCTTCATTTTTTGCATCAACTGCAACTTCCTCATTAAGCATTTCATTGCTTTTTACTTGAGTATCACTCATTATATTAATTACCTCCATAATCAACTCTTTTGGAGTTGACGCACCAGCAGTTACTCCTATTGTGGTGCTATTTTTTACTACTTTTGATAAATCTTGGATATCAGAAATCAAATAACTGTTATTGCAGTGTTGCTTTGCAAGTTCGTAAAGTTTAAGCGTATTGCTACTATGTCTTCCACCAATTACAAGCATTGTATCTACTTTTTTTGCTATTTCGACCACTTCTCGCTGTCTATCCCTTGTAGTATAACAAATAGTATCAAAAATTTCAACTATTTTACACTTGTTTTTTATTATTTTTTCAATATTTTTGAATTTTTCGGCAGAAAAAGTAGTTTGCGATACCAAAACGCACTCTTTGGATATAAAGTCAAGCTCTCGAGCCTCTTTTTCATCACTTATAACAATGCCGCTATTACCGCACCAACCGTTTATACCTATTACTTCCGCATGTGCAGCCTCGCCTGTTATAATCACTTGTTTACCTTGGTTGTATGCACTATTGACAAGCTTATGAATTTTTTCCACAAACGGGCAAGTTGCATCTATATATTCGATATTTCTCTCTTGCATTTGCTTGTACACTTGCTCGCCTACTCCGTGAGAACGAATAACAACCCGGCCATCCTCATATTCATCCAAATTGTTAATAGGATAAATACCTTTATCCATTAGGTTATTTACAACAAGTTCATTGTGAATTATTTCTCCCAATGTAACTATTTTCCCTTTAGCGGATAAGGCTTTATTTATTGCATTTTGCACCCCGAAACAAAAGCCTGCTGTTTTTGCAAGTATAATTTCCATAGCACTCCCATAGATATTGAGTATTGTCGCATAGCAGTAAAATAAATAAACTTATTATCAATCTTCTTTTTTATCGTTTGACTTAGGCTCTTGCAACAACATTTTTTGTTTATACTCAAGTTTATTTTGACATTTTATTTGTTTTAGTTCAATCTTTTGAGATTTAAGTAATTTTTTTAATCCCTTTTTATCGCAAAGCAAGCTATCCATCTCATCAAACATATTTTGCATTGTAAGCTTTAATTTGTCAGTCACAACACCTCTTGCTTCTTTTATATTTTCGCCAAAATACTCATCCAAATAAATTGGCTCGCCTATATACAAATATGTCTTTCTGAATGTCTTTATCGGTCTGGAGTAAACCATTGGAATTATAGGGGATTTTGTCTTTAACGCAAACATTGCAACGCCGTCCTTAAACTCCAACAATTCACGGTTACCCGACTTATTACGCGTACCCTCAGGGAACACTACAAGCGGTTCGTCATTCTTTAATACCTGTAAGCAACTTTTTATTGCTCGCAAATCCGTTTCTTCTCTCTTTATAGGTATTACACCGATTTTAGGCAAAATTTTTCCCAATATAGGAATACTCATAGATTCCTCTTTCATTAGTGCATTAAAGTCGTTTTCAAAAAGTTCAGTCACAAAAGGTACAGGGTCTAACATACTGTAATGGTTGCAAACATAAATACCTTTACCCTCTTTAAATCTATTTTGATTTATTATTTTAACAGGCCATAAAAAATTGGTAATAGGTCTTATAGCCTTTCTTATGAACTTATAAAACTTGTTGTTTTCCATAAAACTATCCCTTATAAAAAATAAATTTATCCTTTGAAAATCGTACTTAAATTACATTTTGATATAAGACAATATCTTTTCAATCGCTTGCTCGACAGTAAGTTCGGTCGAATCGATAAACACGCTGTCCTCCGTACATGTAAGCGGAGCAAAGTCCCTGTGAGTATCGTTGTAATCACGGTCGTTTATATCAGCTAATATTGTTTCATAATCAACATTTTGTCCTTTTTCAATCAATTCCTTATAGCGTCTTTTTGCACGTTCTTCAGGTGTTGCTGTCAAATAAAACTTATTATTTGCATCCTTTAGCACATAACTTGTAATATCCCTGCCATCCAAAACTACATTGTTTTTAGCAGCGATTTCCCTTTGCATTGCAACCAATTTTAATCTTACGGCAGGTATTTTGCTTACATTAGATGCGGCCTTGGAAATATGGTGTTCACGGATAGCAGTGCTTACGTCCTCACCGTCCAAATATATAATTTGTACGCCATCTTCATATTTTATTTCTATTTGTGTGCTATCCAATATACCTGTTACACCTTGAACATCTTCCGTATCTATACCAAGTCTAACCGCTTTCAAACCGATTGCCCTATACATGGCACCTGTATCCAAATAAATGATATTCAATCTTTTTGCAATTTCTTTTGCAATAGTACTTTTGCCTGCACCGGACGGTCCGTCAATAGCAATATTTAACATATTCCACCTCTTAATTTTGTTTATTTTCGTATATTTATTCTTTTTAGATATCACTGCTTCCCGCAACGTATCCTGTAGACATTGCGATTTGAATATTAAAGCCACCCGTCAATCCGTCAATATCCAAAACTTCGCCTGCAAAAAACAAACCTTTAACTAGCTTAGACTGCATATCTTTTGGGTTTATTTGCTTTACGTCCACACCACCACAAGTGACAATAGCACCCGATAGCCCGCATAACCCTTTTATTTCGTATGTTAGCCCTTTAATGGTTTTTACCAAATTAGCTCTTTCGACTTTGGTAATATGGTTAACCTTTTTATCTGCCTTAATTTTGCTGTTTTTTATAATAATAGGTATCAAAGCTTTTACAGTCAAATCGCTTATGACATTTTTAAATTCCTTATTAATACTATTTTCAAAATCACGCAACAATCTGCTATCCAAAGTACTTTCGTCAAGGGCGGGTTTTAAATCTATAACTAAATTAAGTTTGCCTTGCAATTTGTTGATTTTACTTGATAAAGTAAGCACTATTGGTCCAGAAACACCTGTGTGAGTAAAAAGCATTTCCCCAACTTCTTCTGCTACAACCTTACCATCTCTGATAATTTTGCAAGCCACATTTTTTAAGGTAACGCCTGCTAGGCTTGATACATCCTCACAAAGATTAATTCCTACCAAAGCAGACAATAACGGAGTTATGTTGTGGCCTGCAATTTTTGCAAATTTATATCCGTCCCCCGTAGAGCCTGTGCCAGGATAAGACATACCGCCTGTTGCTACAATTACTTTGTCACATTGCAATAAATTATTTTGCACCCGAACTCCGCAAACCTTATCTTCTTTTATCTCTATTCCGCTAACTTCAGTATTAAGTCTAATATCTACATTGTTTTTATCCAAAGCTTTTTGAAAAACTTTTATAACATCCGATGCTTTATCGGACTCAGGAAAAACTCTTTTTCCTCTTTCCACTTTAATTTTTAAGCCGTTGTCAGTGCAAAACTTTTGAGTAGCTTGAGTATCGAATTTGTTTATCGCACCTAGCATAAATTTTGGATTATTTACTAAATTTGCAATAAAAGTTTTGTTATCGCAGTCATTGGTAATGTTGCATCTGCCTTTTCCCGTTATGTATAATTTTTTGCCAAGCTTTTCGTTTTTTTCAAGCAAAGTCACTTCATCGCCCTTTTGTGCAGCCGTTATTGCTGCCATCATACCGCTTGGTCCACCACCAATTACAATTACTCTCATATACCCCTTTATTGCCAATTTGTTTTTACAATTTTTTGTAAATTTGTTTTTAAAACGATTTGTATTTACAAATAATTGTACCATAAAAAAACAATAATTAAAAGCATTTACTATAAAATATTAAAAATAAATTATCAATTAAAACATTTATCGCACAAAAACTTAACGAAAATCGGGGGTAAATAAAAACTGCCTATTTTACAATAGGCAGTTTTTATTTTGTTGTGAACTAATAAATTATTTAAAATATTTTACACCGCTTTCAAATATTTTCATATCGTAATTACCTTCCACATTTTTGTAAAGATTATCATCGATACGCTCGCTGTGTCCCATTTTACCCAATACTCTGCCGTCAGGGCTTATAATACCTTCAATACCATACATAGAGCCGTTTGGATTATATGGAGATTGCATTGTTGCATTCATAGTATTGTTAACATATTGAGTTGCGATTTGTCCGTTTTTGATAATCTTTTGCAACTCTGCATCGCTTGAAACAAATCTTCCCTCGCCGTGTGACAACGCAACATTGTAAACTTCGGAAAGTTTGCAAGCATTTAACCATGGCGATTTATTTGTAGCAACTCTTATTTGTGCTATAGTACTGATATGTCTGTTTATATTATTGAAAGTCAAAGTAGGAGCATCTGCTACCTGTTCGCGAATATCGCCATAAGGTACAAGTCCAAGTTTTATCAACGCTTGGAAACCGTTACAAATACCCAACGCCAAACCATCGCGCTTATAAAGCAATTCCATAACCGCATCAGCGATTTTAGGGTTTTTAAAGGTAGTCGCAATAAACTTACCTGAGCCGTCCGGCTCGTCACCGCCCGAAAAACCACCAGGGAATGCGATAATTTGACTGTTATTCAATCTCTTGACAATTTCATTAACTGCTTGCTCGATATCTTTTGCGGATTGGTTTTTAATTACAAAAATATCCGCTTTAGCGCCTGCACGCTCAAATGCCCTTGCTGTGTCATATTCACAGTTAGTGCCCGGGAATACAGGGATAAATACTCTAGGAGTAACGATTTGAGGTTGTTGTCTTGTCTTTTTAATAGCCGCACAAATTACATCTTTTGCCTCTCCCGTAGCTTCGGCAACGGTTGGATATACACTTTCGAAAGTGTTTGTAAATGCGGAAATAATAGCATCCATTTTAATTTTTTCGCCGTTTATATTTGCAGTGCAAGTTTGATTAATTGCCCCCAAATAAATGCTGTCAAAACCGTCAAGTTGAAATTTATCATTTGAAACTATTACAAATGAGCCGAAATAAGGTTTAAAAATGTCCTCACTTGTATTTTCGATATCAAAGCCGACCTTATTACCTACGCAAGATTTAGCAACTGCACAAATAGCACCGCCCTCATCTACGACTGTTGCATAACGGATATTGCCATTTTCGATTTCACGATTGATTGCATTGTAAAGAAGGTTTAATTTGTCAAATTGCGGAATAAAATTTTTATCCATCGGCAATTTAACCAAATACATTTTATTGCCGTCGAAATAATCAAAAGTATTGTGGATAAGCTTGCTTGCTTTTGTAATACCTACAGCAAAACTAATCAAAGTAGGTGGAACATCTATATTTTCAAAAGTACCGCTCATGCTGTCTTTACCGCCGATTGCACCGCAACCCGTGCCGATTTGCGCATACAATGCACCTAACAAAGCGGAAGTAGGCTCTCCCCAACGCTCACTATCCTTGCCTAACTTTTTAAAAAACTCTTGCAAAGTCAAACGAATAGTAGATTTGTTTACGCCGCTTGCTATCAATTTAGAAATACTTGCAACAATGCTGTAAATCGCACCTGTGAAAGGCGAATTTTCCATCAAATAAGGAGAGCACGCAAAGCTTGAAACAGTCGTACAGTCAGTCTTGCCGTTTACAGGAGGTTTTGCAGCCATAACAATGCTTGGAGTAAGTTGATTTTTACCTCCAAAAGGCATAAGCACGCTGCTTGCGCCGATTGTAGAGTCAAACATTTCTCCAAGGCCTTTTGTAGAGCAAACATTTGGTCTTGCAAGTTCCTTAAGCAATCCGTCTGCGAACTTGCCAGCTTTTACCAAATCTTTTATTTGGCAGTTAACGCTATCCATATAAGTAGCGACATTGTCATTTATCACAACGTCTTGCATTTGTTTAACGCCGTTTGTATCAAGGAAAGCACGCTTTAAATCTACTATAGTCTTGCCGCCGAACATCATTCTCATTCTGCCGTTATCTGTTACTTTAGCAACGATTGTAGCGTTCAAATTTTCCTCTTTTGCATAAGCAATAAACTGCTCGACAGTCTCCTTTGCAAGTACGACAGCCATTCTCTCTTGTGACTCGGAAATTGCAAGTTCGGTACCCGTCAAACCATCGTATTTCTTAGGTACGCTATCCAAAGAAATATCCAAACTATCTGCAAGCTCGCCGATTGCAACGGACACACCGCCCGCACCAAAGTCATTACATTTTACTATCAAATTAGCAACTTCCTTTTTGCGGAAAAGTCTTTGTATTTTACGCTCTGTAGGAGGGTTACCTTTTTGAACTTCCGCACCGCAAACTTCTACCGATTTTTCGGTATGTGCCTTACTTGAGCCTGTTGCACCGCCGCAACCATCACGTCCGGTATCTCCACCGACAAGTACAATTATATCTCCTTCAATAGGTTTTCTGCGAACGATATTCTCCCTAGGAGCACCTGCAATAACAAAACCCGTTTCCAACCTTTTTGCCTTGTAGTTGTCATGGTACATTTCGTGTACTAAACCTGTAGCCAAACCGATTTGGTTGCCATAACTGCTGTATCCGCTTGCAGCCGTTTTGCTTATTACCCTTTGAGGAAGTTTACCTTTTAAAGTATCCTTAAAATCTGCTTTTATATCGCCTGCGCCTGTAACACGCATTGCTTGATAAACATAAGTTCTGCCAGATAGCGGGTCACGGATAGCACCACCCAAACAAGTTGCAGCACCACCAAATGGTTCGATTTCCGTAGGGTGGTTATGTGTTTCGTTTTTAAACATAATAAGCCACTCTTCGTCCTTACCGTCCACATCAACATTTACTACTATGGAGCAAGCGTTTATTTCATCCGAAGTATCCAAATTGTTAAGCAAACCGATTTGTTTTAATTTTTTAACGCCTATTACAGCTATATCCATCAAACATTTATACTTATCTGCTCTTTTGCCGTTAAATTCCGCAAACAAATCATTATACATATCCAATGCTTTTTGAATATGAGGATTGTTACTGTTGATTTTAACGCTTGTAATTTCCGTACTAAAAGTAGTGTGACGGCAATGGTCAGACCAATATGTATCAATAACTTTAAGCTCGGTTTCGCTTGGGTCACGTTTTTCGCCTATAAAATAATCACGAACGAATTTCAAATCTTCCACACTCATGGCAAAACCTATTTTTGCGTGGTAATTTTGAATATCGCTATCGCTCATTTTTATAAACCCGTCGATAGTCGGAACTTCCTTAACTTCTGATGCGGCATCTTCCAAAGACTCTGGAATATCCATACTGCCTTCCCTTGATTCCACAGGGTTAATAATGTAATTTTTGATAATCTCAAAGTCCTTATCCGAGCAATCTTTAAATGCATAAACAGTTGCACATTTGATAATAGGTCTTGCACCCATTGTCAAAAGTTGTACACATTGCATTGCACTATCTGCCCTTTGGTCATATTGTCCCGGTAAATACTCAACTACAAGCAATTTGCTACCTGCTAATTCAGGCAAATTGTTATCATAAACGGTATCTACGGGATTTTCGCCGAAAATCGTATTTTTTGCAGATTGCATATCGTCATCGCTCAAACCTTGAATGTCATAGCGAATAAATATTTTTACATTAGCAACTTTTGCACCAAGCACATTGGTTATATCATTAAAAAGTTTTTTTTCGGCTACATTGTAACCGTCTTTTTTATTTACAAATAATCTTTTAATCATTATAATTTTATACCTATATCCTTTCTGTAATGTACTTTGTCAAATTTAACTTTAGGCACATTGCTATAAGCTTTTTCGCGTGCCTTTTCTATATCTTTACCCAAAGCGGTTACTCCGATTACTCTACCGCCGTTAGTTACAAGCTTTCCGTCTTTAAAACTTGTGCCTGCGTGGAACAAAATAATATCTTTATCCAAATCGCCGATAGTAATAGGCAATCCTTTTTCGTAAGCCTCAGGGTATCCTCCGCTTGCCAAAATTACGCAAACAGCGGCTTCGTCTTTCCATTCGATTTTAACTTCGCTAAGTCTTTCATCGATAATGGCCTCAAATATCTCGTACAAGTCGGTTTTTAGTCTAGGCAAAACTACTTGAGTTTCAGGGTCGCCAAACCTTGCATTGTACTCCAAAACTTTTACACCTTTGTCAGTAAGCATTAACCCAAAGTACAAAACTCCTTTAAACTTTCTGTTTTCGCTGTTCATTGCGTTCATTGTAGGGATTATGATATCGGTATAAACGCTGTCCGCAATATCTTTTGTATATATTTTAGACGGACTGAATGTACCCATACCGCCTGTATTTAAGCCCATGTCATTGTCAAACGCTCTTTTGTGGTCTTGGCTTGAAACCATAGGAACGATAGTTTTTCCGTCGGTAAAGCAAAGTACACTCACCTCACGTCCAACCAAAAACTCTTCTACGATAATCTTGCTGCCTGCAGCTTTAAATTTGCCGTCTATCATCATTTCCTTAACCGCTTGCTCGCCTTCCTCAACGCTATTGCAAATGATAACGCCTTTGCCAAGTGCTAACCCGTCTGCTTTTACAACAAGCGGATAATCTTGTTTTTGCACATAGCTCAAAGCTTGCTCATAATCGGTAAACTCCTCATAATTTGCAGTAGGAATATTGTAATTTTTCATAAGCCATTTGCTGAATGCCTTGCTTGCCTCGATAAGTGCTGCATCCTTAGATGGGCCGAAAGCTCTGTGGCCTGCTGCTGTAAGCATATCTACAAGTCCCATAGCAAGCGGGTCATCCGGTGCAACTACCGTCATACCGATGTTTTTATGCTCGTCCAAAAAAGCGATAATGCCTTTTGCATCCATAACGCTTATATTTACGCACTCCGCAATTTCACTTATGCCTGCATTGCCGGGTGCACAGTAAATTTTGCCAACTTTGTCACTTTTTGCCAAGCTGTAGCAGATAGCATGCTCTCTTCCGCCACTGCCTATTACCAAAATATCCATTAAACTCCCCCTTAGTGTTTAAAATGTCTGTCGCCTGTAAATATCATTGCAATACCATATTTATTGCAAAGGTCTATACTCTCCTGGTCTCTTATACTACCGCCCGGTTGTACGATAGCTTTGATACCTGCTTTATGCGCCTCTTCCACAACATCGCCGAATGGGAAGAAAGCATCACTTGCAAGTACTGCACCGTTTGTATCTTTCAAACTGTGCTCGATTGCTTGTTTAGCAGCCCAAATTCTGTTAACTTGTCCTGCACCTATACCATAAGTAGTGTTATCCTTACCTATAACGATAGCATTTGATTTAGTGTGTTTGCAAACTCTCATCAAAAATTGCATATCGCTTATTTGCTCTTTAGTAGGTTTTGTTTCGGTTACTACTTGGCATTTTTCGTCTTCGATAACAATAGTATCGTAATCTTGTACCAAAAGACCGCCCAAAACCTTTTTCATATCGTAACTTGTGCTTTTTACAGGTGCATTAATGCTATCCAAAGCAAGTAGACGAATGTTTTTCTTTTGCTCTAAAATTTCAAGTGCTTCCTTTGAGAAAGACGGAGCAATAACTATCTCAATAAAAATCTTATTGATTTGTTCTGCTGTAGCTTTGTCAATCTCTCTATTTGCAGCAATAATTCCACCGAAAATAGAAACAGGGTCGGAATTATATGCAAGCTCAAATGCTTTTGAAATTGTATTGCTGGTTGCAACACCGCAAGGATTTGCATGTTTTACAGCAACGATTGTAGGCTCGGTAAACTCTCTTAACAAATCCAATGCACCGTTTGTATCATTGATATTGTTATAAGATAATTCCTTGCCGTGTAATTGTTTAGCCTCTGCAATACTGCCTGCAACAGGCAAACATTCCTTATAAAATACAGCCGATTGATTAGGGTTTTCGCCATATCTCATATCTTGAACTTTTTCATAAGCATAGCTTACGATTTCAGGGAATTTGATATTCAATTTTTCTCTTAAGAAAGTCGAAATCATTGTATCGTAAACTGCAGTGTGTTGATAAACTTTGTACATTAAGTAGAATTTTGTATCAATACTTACTCCACCGTTCTTCATCTCGTCAATAACTTTTGCATAGTCGCTTGGGTCAACCAAAACTGTAACGTCTTGATAGTTTTTAGCAGCACTTCTAAGCATAGTAGGACCGCCGATATCGATATTTTCGATACAAGTTTGCAAGTCTACACCCGGTTTCATAATTGTTTGTTTAAACGGATATAAGTTTACTACAACCATATCTATAGTATTGATATTTAATTTTTCAAGTTGTTCCATGTGTTCTTTATTTGCTCTCATAGCCAAAAGACCTGCATGAACATTTGGATGCAAAGTTTTTACCCTACCGTCAAGGCACTCCGGAAAACCTGTAATATCACTAATACCGATAACATCTATACCCGCATTTTTTAAAGTTACGGCAGTACCGCCTGTACTAATAATTTCATATCCGCAACTTACTATTTCTTTTGCAAGTTCTACAATACCTGTTTTGTCTGAAACACTTATTAACGCTCTTTTTTTCATTATTTTATCTCCTCTCTGCATAATTTTGCCACAACACTCGGCAACAATATATGTTCTTTCTCAAGCACCCTCTTTTGCAAACTTTCGGGTGTATCGTCACTCAAAACTTCAACTTTTACTTGTTCTATTATTTCGCCTGTATCCGCACCGCTATCCACAAAGTGTACAGTCGCACCGCTAACTTTATCTCCGCTTGCAATAACAGACTCATGTACTTTTATACCATAATATCCAACCCCGCAATGTCTGGGTATCAATGACGGATGAATATTGATTATTCTTCTTTCATACTCATTTACAATAACGGGAGTAACAATACTCAAATAACCCGCAAGCACTACCAAGTCTATACCATTATCTTTAAGCTCTTTTAATATTGCCATATCACGTACTGCGTGACTGCCGTATTGCTTAAGAGTAAAAGTTTTGCAAGGTATATTTTCAAGCTTTGCACGCTCTATCGCATAAATACCGTTTTTGTTAGTTATGATAAGTTTAACTTTACCATCAATTCTTCCATCCTTTACGCCGTCTATAACAGACTGCATATCCGACCCCGAGCCACTTGCGAAAATCGCTATATTTTTCATAGTATTACACCATTACCTTTAACAACTTCGCCCAAAACATAAGCTTCTTCGCCCAAAGTTTTAAGCATTTTTATAACATCGTTTGCAATAATGCTATCAACTGCAAGCACCATACCTGTACCCATATTAAAGGTGTTGTACATTTTCTCGTCGGAAATTTCCGCAATTTCTTGAAGAGCTTTGAACAACTTAGGCACCTCATAGTTTGCTCTGTCGATTTTTGCAGCCAACCCTTTAGGTAAAATTCTTGGAATATTTTCGATAAATCCGCCGCCTGTGATATGTGCGATACCTTTTATTTCAAACTTTTCAATCAAAGCTAAGATAGGTTTTACATAAAGTTTGGTAGGGGTAAGTACTACCTCTGCCGGGGTACAGCCCAAAGTAGCATTATACTCATTTAGTTTAGCTTTGTCCTCACCAAACAACTTTCTTACCAAAGAATACCCGTTGCTGTGTACACCGCTTGAGCGAATACCGATAAGTGTATCTCCCTCTTTGATAGTTTTGCCGTTGATTATTTTGTTACGTTTAACAATACCTACTGCAAAACCTGCAATATCATATTCGTCTTCAGGATAAAATCCGGGCATTTCCGCAGTTTCTCCGCCAATCAAAGCACATCCGCTTTCAACGCAACCTTTTGAAACACCTTTAACGATTTCCGCAACTCTTTGAGGTATCAATTTACCTTGAGCGATATAATCAAGGAAAAGCAAAGGCTTTGCACCTTGGCATACGATATCGTTTACACACATTGCAACTGCATCTATACCGATTGTGTCATGCTTATCCAAAATAAAAGCATATTTCAATTTGGTACCTACACCATCAGTACCTGCAACCAAGCAGTCTCCGTCTTCCTTATCATCCAAAGCATAAAAACCGCCAAAACTACCCAAATCACCCAATACACTGTTGTTGTAAGTAGTTTTTACATACTCTTTCATCAATTTTACCGCTTCATAACCGGCTTCTACATCAACGCCTGCCGACTTATAATCAATAGCCATCTCAAATCTCCTTTCTCTTCCTTAATTTATTTTCGATATCATCGGGATATTTTCCGTCAAAACAAGCTGCACAAAATGTATTGTACTCTCCGGCAGAGCAACTTGCTATCAAATCTTCCACATCCATAAAGTGCAAACTATCCGCACCTATTATCTTGCCAATCTCTTCCGCATTTCTTGTTGCACCGATTAACTCTTCGTAAGTCTCGATATCTATGCCTGTGTAGCAAGGGTGTTTAACGATAGGCGATGCAATAACCATGTGTACTGCTTTTGCGCCGTTCTTTTTTAACAAATCGACTATTTTTTTTGAAGTTGTACCTCTTACTATAGAGTCGTCTATCAAAATAATTTCCTTATTTTGTATATTGTGTTTATGAGGATTTAACTTGATTTTAACACTATTCTCCCTCATAAATTGATTAGGTTGAATAAATGTTCTTCCTACATATCTATTTTTTTCCAAAACATCTATATAAGGGATTCCGCTTTCTGCTGCATATCCGCGAGCCGCAACATTCGCACTATCGGGAACACCAGCAACTATATCTGCATTTATGTTAAGCTTTCTTGCAAGTCTTCTTCCACACTCGTATCTTGCCTCATAAACACTTCTGTTATCGATAAAACTGTCCGCTCTTGCAGTGTAAACATATTCAAAAATACAAGGTCTTCTTTCCGCCTTTGCAAAAAACTCACTTTCCAATCCTTTGGAAGATATGCTTAAAATTTCGCCCGGCAAAACGTCTCTTATCAAATCTACACCTATTGCATCAAGTCCGCAAGACTCACTTGAAATGTAATATCCGTCAGTACCTTGTCCTACGACCATTGGTCTTAAACCATATCTGTCCCTTATTGCATAAAGTTTAGTAGCCGTCATAATACCAAGTGCAAAGCTACCCTCAAGCTCATTTACCGCTTTTGCAATATCGCACTCGCCGTTAACTGTATTTACATTAAGCAAATTTGCAATTATCTCACAATCGATATTTGTTTGAAAAGTAACACCTTGCTCGATAAGCTTTTCACGCAACATTTTAGCATTTGTAATTTTGCCGTTCATAGCTATAGCAAACATTCCGAATCTGCCTGTATACACAACAGGTTGTGCATTTACAGCATTTTTCAAACCTTTGCTTGAATATCTTACATGACCCAAAGCTATGTCGCCTTGTGGCAAACCTTGCATTATATCCTCATTAAACACCTCGTTTACAAGTCCTAAATTTTTGTAGTATGAAATTTCCATACCATGGGTTACGGCAATACCGCAACTTTCTTGTCCTCTGTGTTGCAAAGCATACAAGCCGTAATACATAACCCTTGCCAAATCGCTGCTGTCATTAGAATAAATACCAAATACTCCACACTCATCCTGTGGTTTATCCAAGCCACATTCACAATTTTTCATACACATAGTTAAAATCCCTTTTTGGCAAAATGCCAACAATTTTAAAAATGAAGTTTACACTTCTACTGTAGTTGCTGCAACTAAAATTTTATAAAAAATGTATATAAAATTTGCAACCATAATTGCTGTTATGATAAAACAAATTTATTACTTATTTAACTCTTCCTGTAACTTTTTATCAGCCTCATTTACTTTTTTAGCCATATCAAGTTTATATGTTGCGAGTTTTGCTGCAAGCTCAGGATATTTGATTGCAAGAATTTGAATTGCAAGCAATCCCGCATTTTGTCCGCCGTTTATGGCAACTGTCGCAACAGGAACACCCGCAGGCATTTGCACTGTCGAAAGCAGGCTGTCCAAACCGTCCATAGTACTGCTTTTAATAGGAAGTCCTATAACAGGCAAAGTTGTAAAACTAGCCAAAACTCCGCCAAGATGAGCAGCTTTTCCTGCTGCGGAAATCAAAACTTCCATACCGTTCGCGATTGCGTTTTGTGCAAAATCGTGTGCCTCGTTAGGGGTACGATGTGCACTCATTACGCGAACTTCCACTTCAACCCCAAACTCCTTTAAAATATCTACTGCAGGTGTAACAACACTTAAGTCGCTTATACTCCCCATAACAATACCAACTTTTGCCATAAGCCCTCCTGAAAAATAATTGCCACAGCACAAAAAATGCGCTATGGCGTAATAATACTTTATGATTTTATACTAATGGTAGATTGCCCAAAACAGCTTGAGTTTAATAGGATAAAGCAATTTTTAAAGCATTTTACCATACTGTCCTCCGTTAATGTACCTCAAAAAAATCATTATGTTTTTGGCACTGCTTATTGATTTTAACAATAAAAACCGATTTTTATATAAAGTTGCAATATAACCAAAAACCATATAATTTATAAATTAAATAAATTACATATTTATTCTAACATATTTTTTAACATATATCAAATTAAAAAGCAAGTAAATTGAATTTTTACCCTAACTTTTCGTGAGCCCCCGTATAATTTTTTTTAATACCAAAAAATTTGCTATTTTTTACCTAAATGATATAAGGCTGCAATTATAAAATAAAATCTTTTTCAATAAAAAAACAGCTGAAACTTTAAAGCAAAAATTCAGCTGTTTAATATTGTTAATTAAATTTATTCGCTTCGCAATGCATTTACAGGGTCTTTCCTTGCTGCCATACTTGCCGGGATAATTCCCGCAAGCATTGTAAGACCTATGCTCAACGCTAGCATAATAAATGCACTTAAAATCGGCAAAGATGCAATAGTAAACACTCCAAACAAATGTCCTACAATTTGATTTATAATCAAAGATAGCAAATAAGTTATTCCTATACCTATCAATCCCGATGTACTACCGATTATAAATGTTTCGGCATTAAACAAAGCGGATACATCTTTCTTTCTGCCTCCAAGCGAACGGATGACACCGATTTCCTTAATTCTTTCGATAACAGACACATAGGTAATTATAGCAATCATAACTGTAGATACCACAAGTGACAAAGCAGTAAAGGCAATCAATGCAGCAGTTACTATGTCTATCATTTCGTTGACCATATTTATTACCAAAGCCAAGTTATCGGTATAAGTGATTTTTTCCCTATTGCTTGCAAGTATTACTCTGTCACCTATATCGAGGTTTTTGTCGCTGTTCCACTCCTTAAGATACGCTGTTACATCATCCTTACAATCAAAGTTTGTCGGATATATCTTTATGGAGCTTGGCAGATTTACGCCGCCCAATTCCCTTTTAGTCAAAGTATAAACTTTAGGAACATTTTGACCTGTCATATTGCCTATGATAGAACTTAAACTTTGCTCCGAGCCGATAATACCCGTATTATCTTTAAATTCCTGACCTTTTATCCAATAGGAAAAATTATATGTAATAGCCATACCTTGATAGCCTGCCTCTGTTTTCATGCTTGTTATGGTATCCATTCCCATAGCATTTAAACCTGTTACGATTTGAGATTTCATACCATCGGCTATAATTTCCTCCGCCAAAGCTTGAGTATAGTAAAATCCGCTTTTTAACGAGCCGTAGGAAGTCCCCTCCTTAGGTCTTAATATCGCAGTGATTTTAAGTTCCTTACCATTTTTCCAACTTTCATCTGCATAAGGATTATAAGTACACTTGGTTTCAAGCGGTTTTTGCGGGTTAAATGCAATGTTATAAACAGTGTCATTAGGATACCAAACAAATTTTTTACCCAAAAGCTCGTCATAACTAAATTTATCTTTCCACAATGAACTATCGTAGCCGTCATCTTCAATAGCTTTAAAAATTATATTGAAAAACTCGTTTTGCGAAAAATATCCATATTGTGCAAGTATTAAGTCTGAAAGTTCGCTGTCATCATCTACTACAATCATAATCTCGTTGGCTTCCGTTGCAACCTTGCTTGTAGACGGATTGGAAATTATGTCATATTGAGATAAAATAAAATCTTTATCATTAGGTGCTTGTTTAAAACTTTCCGTTACCAACGAAAAATAATCGGAAAAATTTTCAAACTTGGAGTTTTCCTCATCTTTAACGGCATTGTCAAACAACGCACGATATGTTTGATTTGCAACTGCCAAGGAAGTATTTTTTGTCTCGCCGTCAAATTTGAAATCGGTAAATAGATTATTGGACAAATTCAAACCGAATTGTGTTGAGATTGCGGCATAATATTCCTTAGGCATAGCTTTAACAAAAGCTACATAGTCCTCTGTAATATTGTTTGTTACTTGAAAAGCTGACATACTACCGCTGCGTTCGACCAACATTTCAATTACGTTATCCACATTAATGTATCCATTTTCGATAGATTTTTGGATAATATCTGCCTGTTGACCGCCTGTCATTCCCTCTAGCACGGCATTTAAATCAAAGGCTTGCTCGCTTATAGTAATAGGGTTGCCCGACAGCATATCATTTTGCATATCGTTTATAAAGCCTTGAACACCGCTGGAAACCGCAAGCACAAGTGAAACGCCTATTATACCAATCGAGCCTGCAATACTGACCATAATAGTACGGCTACGTTTTGAAAGTAAATTTTTAAATGAAAGTTTAAACGCAGTCCAAAATGATAATTTAGATTTGTTTGATTTATTCTTTTGCTTTTTTCCTTTAGTATTATCGCTTTCCTCTTCCGCTACATTTTCTGCATTGCTATCCGATATTATGTTTATATCTTCCTCTTTTTCCTCCGCAGTCTCTACCGTAATATTATCGTTTTCGGAAATTTCGGCAGAAATTTCGGCTGTGATATCATAAGGTGCGGAGTCCGAAACCAATTCGCCGTCAAGAAGTTTTACAATTCTTGTAGAGTATCTTTCCGCCAAATCAGGATTATGAGTTACCATAATTACCAAGCATTCTTTTGCAATTTCCTCTATCAAATCCATAATTTGAACGGAGGTAACTGTATCCAACGCACCTGTCGGCTCGTCTGCTAGCAATATTTCGGGATTGTTTACCAAAGCACGTGCAATAGCCACCCTTTGACACTGTCCGCCCGATAATTGATTAGGCTTTTTATGATATTGTCCCTGCAAACCTACTTTATCCAAAGCCTCGTGAGCTCTTCTTACCCTTTCTGCTTTATCAATACCAGATATAGCAAGTGCAAGTTCCACGTTTTCGGAAATGCTTTGATGAGGTATCAAATTATACGACTGAAAAACAAAACCTATCTTTTGATTACGGTATGTATCCCAATCTCTGTCGGAATAGTTTTTAGTACTTATTCCGTCTATGAAAAGCTCGCCGTCAGTATATTTATCAAGTCCGCCGACAATATTAAGTAGCGTAGTTTTGCCGCAACCGCTTGGTCCTAATATAGACACAAACTCACTTTTACGAAAAGTTATGTCAATACCTTTAAGCGCTTGCACTTTGTTGTCGCCTACCAAATAATCTTTTGTAATTCCTTTTAACTCTAACATAGTTGCTCCTTAAGTAATTTCAAATTAAATCTATCAAGTCATAAACTTTATGTTTGTCCAAATAATTTTTTGCAAAGTATGATAAAAGTTTTCAATTCTTCATCCGTCAATCTGCCAAACAAATCTTGTATTGTCACATTTACTGCACTACTGTACTTTTGCAAAGCTTGTATCCCTGCCTCGGTTATTGCGATAATGACCTTTCTTCCGTCATGAGCGGGACGATTTCTTAACACATACCCTTTGCTCTCCAAACTATTTATGGCAGTTGCAATCCTTGCAGTGGAAACATTTAAAACCTTTGCCAAATCGCCGGCAGTGTACTCCTTGTTATCGCAAGCCAAAACTTTTAAAATCATTAGTTTGCCTTTGTACGCAGTTTCCATAAGTTTCAAAATTTCTTGGCTGCATTTTGTCGAAAAAATATTTACAAACTCTTTTACCTTTTCATTTAAATTTTCCATATCCCACCATTTATCTAACCCTGTTAGACAAATTATAATACAAAGAGTTTAAATAGTCAAGCTAAATGAAATATTAGTAATATTTTTTTCTAATCGAAACTGCAAAAAAATATTCTGTATAATTTGGTATATCAGTTCTTTATAATAAATAATTATCAAATAGGCATGTTTTGTAAAAAAAGCATATCCAACAATGTGAATATGCTATTTTTAATTAATTATTTTCAGTCAAAAAACTACTGACTATCAAACTATAAGGCTAAATTTATAATTGCTTTTCGTTATCTTTTTTTATTTGTTCTCTTGCCTGTTTTATAGCTTGCTTGCATTTTTCGCAATTACCGTTACATTCTCCGCAACCGCAAGTACTTTTACCTTGTTTTTTACGTATAAATGCCCATACAGCAACGCCTATTACAAACAAAATGCTACAAATTATTACGACTATTTCTATTGCTTGCATTTTTTATTTCCTTATATAAATTTTATTTTTTGGACTTTTTATTTTTAAATTTAAATATTTTAGCCTTGGTATTGTAAATGATTATTCCTGCTACAACCAACGCCATAACTGCTAACACGATAAATATTGTCCACCACCAGCTACCTACCAAATAAATGATTGTGCCTACTATGTACGATGTGCATATCCAAAATACCAAAGTCCATTTAAATTTCTTTTTATTAGGCATTTCCGCTTTTGCTGTTGCAACTGCCGCCATACAAGGTATTGTAGTCATATTAAACGCAATAAATGCTATTAAAGCTGGTATTGTAATGCCCGATGCTTGAATCATAAGTGCTGTTTCAGCAACTCCTTCTACTCCTCCACCTACTACATTTGCACCTATACATGCCGCAAGCGTACCAAATGTTGCTACTACATTTTCCTTTGCGATAAGACCTGTAATTGCGGATACGATAAATACCCAACCCCATTCATTAAGTTGCGAACCAAAGCCAAGAGGTGTAAATAATGGTTGAATTAATTTACCAAAGCCTGCCAAAATGCTATTGTTCATTTGACTATCTTCCAAAAATTTCCAATCAAAGCTAAAGTGTGACACAAACCAAATAATTATTGTTGATGCCAAAATTATAGTAAATGCTTTTTGAATAAAATGCTTTGCCTTATCCCACATTAAAAGCATCAAGCTTTTAAATTGAGGTAATCTATAGTTTGGCAACTCCATTATAAACGGAGCTGCATCCCCTTTCATTGTAGTTGTTTTCATTAAAATTACAGTCAAAATCGCTGTGACAATACCTACAACATACATAGAATATGTGATAATATCCGCATTACCAATGCCAAAACTCATGACTATACCACCAGAAATAGCAGTAAGAATAGGCAATTTTGCACCACAACTGAAAAATGGTATAACTCTTACGGTAGCTACTCTTTCGTTTTCGTCTGCAAGCGTCCTTGTATTAATCATTGCGGGAACTGAACAACCAAAGCCCATAATCATAGGCATAAACGCTCTGCCTGATAAACCGAATCTTCTTAATATCCTATCAAGAATAAACGCTACCCTTGCCATATATCCCGTATCTTCCAAAATCGAGAATAACATTAAAAGCAATAATATTTGAGGTATAAAAGACAATACTGACGAAAGTCCGCCCAAAATACCGTCACACAAAAGCCCTGTTACCCACGCTGGACTGTTTACAAGCAAGCCTGCAACACCATCCGTAATCCATGTCATCAAAACTTCCATAAGCCCTTGCAGTATCGCACCTGGGGAATTAATGCCTCCCGCACCGAAAACACCCTCAAAAGCAGTCCCCGGTAGACTTACCCAATCCTTACCTAATGCCGCACCTATAAACAAAAAGTTTTCGCTAAATACCAAATGGAAAATTGCAAATAAAATAAGCAAAAACATTGGTATACCCCAAATTTTATGTGTTAAAACTCTGTCTATTTTATCCGATTTTGTAAGTTTAGATTTATCCGTTTTGTTATTTCTTGTTAGTGCAGTGGAATAATTTTTGGATATGTATTTATATCTTCCGTCCGCAATAAGCGCCTCAAAATCCACACCGAAAATATCGTCTTGAAAGGTGGATTTAAAATTGTCAATCATGCCAAGCAATGGTTTATGTGCCGCAACTTCAAGCTCATCACTCTCCACAAGTTTTACGGCGTGGAAAAGTGGATTTTCGATATCTTGTCCTTTTAAAGCAATCGCCACATCATTAATCAAATGACTCAATTTAGACTGTTCAAGTACTGTAAAACCATCCCTTTTTTGGCCTGCAATCTCATAAGCTCTGTCCATAAGCTCGGTTGTACCTTCCCCTTTCAAAGCGGAAATCGCAACAACAGGAACGCCGATTTTTTTCTCAAGTACTGCAGCATCTATTGTATCGCCGCTCTTTTTTACTTCGTCAATCATATTAAGCGCGATTATAACAGGCACATCGATTTCCATAATCTGCGTTGTCAAGTATAAATTACGCTCCAAATTGGTAGCATCGATAATATTAATTATACAATCGGGTTTTTCATCCAAAATAAAATTTCTTGACACAACTTCTTCCGGCGTATAAGGCGATAAGGAGTATATGCCCGGCAAATCCACTATTGTAACGGTTTCGGGACATTTTTTATATTCCCCCTCTCTCCTATCAACAGTAACACCCGGCCAATTACCTGTATGTGCGGTACTGCCTGTTAAATTATTGAACAAAGTTGTTTTACCGCAATTAGGGTTACCTACTAACGCAAATTTTTTAGGTCTTGCTATAATCATTAGCTCATTTTTATCAACGCTTTTCATCGATAACCTCCAAAGTAACGCAGGATGCCTCAACTTTTCTCAATGTTAGCTCATAACTGCGTATATTTATTTCCAAAGGGTCGCCAAGAGGTGCTTTTTTTCTCATTAACACTTCTGCCCCGGGGGTTACCCCCATATCAAAAAGTCTGCGTCTGACCTTGCCCTCGCCGACAACTTTTACAATAGTTCCCCTCTCTCCTATTTTAAATTCACTCAATTTCTTTTGCATACCATACTCCTTATGCCACAAAAATCTTTCTTGCTGTCTCAGTATCCAAAGCGATTCTGCCTTCCTTAATCTCACAAATCACATTACCACCGCTGTTGCTGATAAGCTTGATTTTTGAGCCAACAATAATTCCCAAATCTTCAAGATGCCTTTTTATATCTTGATTTGCTACAATTTTTAATACCATAAGTTCAGTATCTAAAGGTGCTAAAACTATCGGCATATATATCCTCCTAAATTTTACTCTTTTTAATTGCTTGGATACATTTATCTCTACTAGTTCGCCAAGGCGAACTAAAAGCCGTTAAAAAAGAGTTTTCTTATAACTCTGCCTATATTATACTTATACAAGACATATTTGTCAAGCAATTTAAAGGAAATTTTTTATTTTTTACAATAAAAAAACTATAATACAAAAAATTATTTATTTCTATTACAATACCCTTTAAACATTGTATGTAATTAATATGGCAAAGTTGCAAAAACATACAAAAAATCGGTATCAAACTAATGATACCGATAAAATATGTAATTACTCTTTGATAATGCCTTGCTCTATCAAATAATCTTCCGTAAGCTTAGTTGCATCCAAAATAAATTTAACGCAAGGGCGAGCGGCATAATATTCCGCAGTACGTTCGGATGGCACATAATCTTTTGTAATGTTTTTCATATTTTTCAAAAGTTCCCCGCAAAGCAAACTGCTATTCATTTCTTCAAACTTATCAGTCAAGCTACGTACTTTTTCATAAATATCTTTTTTATCCTCCGCAACATTACCCAATGAATCTTTTAGTACGCCAAGTACCATACCTATACCTGCAACTGCACCGCACAAATTTCTTGTCCTCGCAAAGCCGCCACCGAATGCACTGCTTATTTTTAAAAGCAACTGCTCGTCAATAGGCAAAACATCAGAAAATGCCATAATCACTGCTTGAGCGCAATTATATCCTTCCTTAAAGCACTCATAAGCCTTTTGCTGTCTGTCCATCAATTTAATCCTCCAAATGTTCCAAATAATTTATAATTATATCTGCCACTTTTTCAAGTGAAAGTTTTGACGTATTTATAGTGATATCGTAGTTTTTGATATCTCCCCATTCCTTATCCGTGTAACTGTTGTAATATTGAGCCCTATGTTTATCCGCTTTCATTATGTACTTATCGATATTTTTAACATCTTTAATCCCGTATTTATTGACTATCCTGTCACGTCTTGCATCCATATCCGCATGTAAGAAAATTTTTACCAAATTGTCCTTACCCTCCAAAACATGGTCTGCGCACCTACCTACAATGACACAAGGTTTTTCGGCAACTTCCTTAATAATTTCGCTTTGAGCGAAATAAACTTTGTCATTAATGACCATATCGGTATATGTTGCACTGTAAAAACTACCCACGCCTGTGGAATAACCGAACATACTTGCAAATTTACTTGTAGCTTTTTCATCAAATTCCTTGTAAAATTCGGGATTAACACCGTTTTTTTCCGCAGCTAATTTGATTAAATCTGTATCGTAATAGGCAATACCCAATTTTTCTGCAACCAATTTTCCGACAGTTCTACCTCCGCAACCATATTGTCTTGCCAAAGTAATAACAAAATTATTTTTCATAAAAGCCCCCAAAAATTATTTTAAATACAAAATTATTTATTTAGCACTGATTTTCAGGGCTATTTTAAAAAATTTTTGTATTATTATTAAACCTATATATATTATATATTTTATAATATTATTTGTCAATATCAATTTTGCAAAAACAA
>OFFB01000709.1_pt1 | contig 27449 bp, 19 predicted proteins | sample 1521281 | NCBI WGS metagenome assembly OFFB01 (sample SAMEA3504109, study PRJEB24116) | mouse gut metagenome | biome: mouse gut; feature: mouse-associated habitat; material: faeces | place: Denmark | collected 2011
TATCTTCTGAAATTATGAATGTGCCGCAGGAATTTTTTGTGACTACGATTAAAGAACTGCCAGATAAGAACTTTGGGATTGGCGGTAAAACGATTGATAAAGTAAAAGCGGAATATATGCAGGCACATCAATCTTAATGGGAAGGGATTGGAGATAATGGATAACTGGTTTACAATAGACAAGATTGATAATGAAACCATAATCATAAGCGAATACCGGCATTGGGAAGAAACCCACTGTTATCTGTTGAATGGAAAAGAGAAAAGCCTGCTTATTGACACAGGACTGGGGATTTCCAATATATATGATGAAGTCCGTAAACTTACGGATAAACCGATTGCGGCGGTTGCCACACACATTCACTGGGATCATATCGGCGGGCATAAATATTTCCCGGAATTTTATGCACACGCAGAGGAATTGGACTGGCTGGACGGGAAATTCCCCCTGACAATCGAAACTGTTAAGGAAATGGTGGTTGACCGTTGTGATTTGCCTGACGGTTTTAACGTAGACGATTATGTATTCTTTCAAGGTATACCAGCAAAAGTGCTAAATGACCATGATGTAATCGATATTGGCGGCAGGGAAATTGAAGTGCTGCATACGCCCGGACACTCTCCCGGACATTTATGTTTTTGGGAAAAAGACAAAGGATATTTGTTTACCGGCGATTTGGTCTATAAAGATACCTTATTTGCCTATTACCCTTCCACTGACCCGGAAGCCTATCTTGCATCACTGGAAAAAGTTGCGGCACTGCCTGTAAAAAGGGTATTCCCTGCACACCATTCGCTGGATATACAGCCGGAAATCTTAATCCGCATGGCAAATGCGTTCCGCCAGTTAAAGGCAGACGGGAAGCTCCATCATGGTAGCGGTACATATCATTATGGCGATTGGGGCATATGGCTGTAAATGAGATTTATAGAATAAAAGACAAAGAAAAGCGAATATGGAACCTTTCAAAATGCCGCTACATGGACAAAACCCAAGCAACGGCATTTCCTTATCTCCGCTTCATTCTGCTCAATGGGGAATCCCTATCCAGGTTTGGGGCGGCGGAGCGATTTTTTGAATAAGCCGTTCAAACATAAGCGGGCACAGCCGCCACCAGTGGCTATGCCCGTTTATATTGAATTAGCCCGCTGTCAGCAGATTCGTTATGGAAAATTATGCAATGCTATTTAGCGTGTTAGCTAATGCCCTTTTTATCGTATAAATCGTTGCCCCATAGTAGCAGGCCAGGATCAATACCACCAATAGGCTGGGAATCAACACGCCAAACTGGAAGCCGATACTGCTCATATAGGTGAATACCTTGTGTCCATACCGAACAATAAAGGAATAAATCACCAGCAGAGCAATCATAAACGCAACAAGGCATGGGGTAAAGAAGTAACACAGGCTTTGTTTGCTTACCATCTTTACAATATCATCCCGGTCTGTTCCCATCTGATACAAAATTCTATACTGCGCATGGTGGTCGATAGAATCTGTTGTGAGATGCAGGGCCAGAACGGTCATGCAGATGATGAAGAAGATAATCCCGGAATAGATGCCAAGCAGCCGGACGCTGGTTGTGGTCAACGCCACATCATTGCTTTCCTGCGTCCGAAAGCGAATCGGATCAATAAAGCTGGAATAGTGTCTGTCAGACTGATACTTAGCCTCGTATTTGTCAAACAAATAAGAATAATCATTCTGGAAAGAAACTGCAATTTCATCCCTGATCGTATCGCAAAGATTATATGGAATGACTGTTTCTGTATTTGCGTAATAACAGGTTCGTGCAAGGTGAAGGTTTTCGCACACAGAATTCGGGAACACAAGAATAGAGTCACCGCTGTTGAATAGATACTTTCCCAGCGGATCGTTATAAATTGCCGTTTCCGCCAGATTAAGAAGCGTTCCATCGTCCAACTGAATTGTTCGCTGTCCAGTTCCGATGCTGTATGCAACGCTTTCCTCGTCCATCTCATAGTCAAGGTGCATGAAAAACTCGTTTTCGGCCAACTGCACTGGCTCCATTCCAGCCATTCTCCGCATATCATTGTAATCGGAAATGCTCATGGCCAGTCTTGGCAAGTCACGCCAATATTCTCTGGTATCAACCGTGTTAAAGTCACGTTCCCACACAAAGTAGCTCCGTTGAGATACATCTTCCGACACGGTGATGCCATGCTTTTGCAGAATTTCTCCCGCAAATGAGAAGTCGATCTGCGGAATATCGTCTATCTCATCAATATACATATAGGTGTTGTAGATCATAACGTCATAAGGCATACGATATTCCAGATAGCCGGTGGTGATCTCCGCAAGCATTGGCAGGATAACGAACGCTACAAGAGAAATTGTGATTGCCAGCGTTGAGATGGACAGTATCTTTGAGGTTGAGGATACCTTTTGAAAAAGATTACCGAGCAGGACAGAATTGATATTGTGGTTTTTCCATTTCCTCTTCCGCCGGACTACGGTAATGAGAAACGCAACTGCATTATATAGGGAAAATATGCCCATAATGGCAGCTACAATGGCAATCGCCTGATAGCGGTTACTGATTTCATCGGGGATGCTCCCAGCATAAATGCCGTTGACATTGGTGAAGTTATAGAGCACCACACCCGTGATGGCAAAGCATATAATAGCGATTACAAGTGAAACAGCATAATGCCGCTTTTTCTTTTTCTGGCCCTCGTTGGTTTTCTTTTCATTCATCAGGTCTATGAGTTTAATTTTATATATCCTGCGAACATTCCACATTCCCACCAGCACAAAGACAGCCCCAAAGAATAGCAGAGTTGCAAGTATCGTGTCCGGGTAAAATCCTAAACGAAATGAGGCCGCAGATGTGATTGTCCGCATGACGAATGTTGTCATCATCCCTGACAGTATCGTTCCAACAATACAGCCGGTGAGTACAGCCGCCATGCCGAACACAAATGTTTCACCAAAGAAGTGCCTTGCAACGTTGCGCTGCTCCATGCCGAGGATCATATAGACGGAAAATTCCCGGCTGCGCTGTTTCAGCATATAATTGTTGATATAGCGGATCAGGGCCACAAAGATGATTGAAATTGCCAATACTGCGTATCGGATCGTGTTTTGGAATAGAGCGAGGGAATAGTTTCCGTTCCCGCCCAAAATGTCATTATACCGGCTCGTTAAGGAGAGAAAGGCAAAGAACAGGGTACTGCTGATCACCAAGGTGAAGAAATAAATCACATAGTCCTTCAATGCCTTTTTAATGTTACTTCGGAACAATTTAGCGTACATCCGTCTGTCCTCCCCCCATCATGGTGAGAACGTCCAGTATCTTTTCAAAAAATGCTTTACGGGAATCCTGGCCCTTCAAAATTTCGGTAAAGATCACCCCATCCCGCAGGAACAGGATACGGTTGGCGTAACTTGCAGAGAAAGCGTCATGTGTTACCATCAGAATCGTGGCCCCCAACTGCTCGTTGATGCTCTGCATGGTGCTAAGGAGCATTTGAGACGAATGGCTGTCCAAGGCCCCGGTGGGTTCATCGGCCAGGATTAGTTTGGGCCGATTGATGATGGCCCTGGCACAAGCGCAACGCTGCTTTTGACCGCCAGACACCTGATAGGGATATTTGTCCAGAATATCCGTGATATTGAGGCTCCCTGCCATCTCCCGCACTTTTCCGTCAATCTGCTCCACTGGCACATTGTTGATCGTCAGGGCCAGCGCAATATTTTCGGAAACCGTCAGCGTGTCCAGGAGATTAAAGTCCTGAAAGACAAAGCCGAGGTTTTCCCTGCGGAACCGGGCCAATGCCTTTTCCTTGATCTCCGTTACATCGGTTCCGTCCAAGTAGATGTGGCCTGCGCTGACTGTATCAATCGTGGAGATGCAGTTCAGCAGCGTTGTCTTGCCCGAGCCGGACGCGCCCATGATGCCGACAAACTCACCCTCGCTAACCGAAAAGCTGATGTCATTGATTGCTTTCGTGATGTTTCCCTGGTTTCCGTAGAATTTCTGGATATGATCCAGCTTCAAAATTTCATTCATTGGGTTCACCTCCACAGCCATTGTAAACGAAACCAGCTCCCATTTGTATCAAGTTTTCTTACAAAACTCTTACAGAATTGTAAGAAGTGCAGAGCCGGTCAGCCCTGCACCTGATGAATAAAGTCATTGACGTGAAAGGAAAGCTGAATCGTTGTGCCTTGCCCTGCGGAATCGGCGCACAGCCCAATGTCCAGCTTATCGCATAGCCGCTTACACAGATAAAGGCCGATGCCGGTTGCGTCCTGAGCGGCACTTCTGCCGTTCTTGCCGGTGAAGCCCTTCTCAAAGATACGGGGGAGATCGCTGCTGTCAATACCGATACCGTTGTCCTGCACACATAAGACTATATCATTCCCCCGCCGCACAGTGTAGAATTTGATTTCCGGCTGAGGCCCCCGATACTTGACTGAATTGACAACAAGCTGGTTGAGAATAAAGCATATCCATTTTTCATCGGAATAGACAGCATCGTCCGTTTCTTGCAGTTCGATGTTGACACCATTTTGCAGGAGCATATATTTGTTCTCTGCGATTGCCTGATGGACAACATCAAACAGACAAATTTCCCGTACAGAATAGTCCTTTTCCGTATGTTCGCTCCGGGCGTAGTAAAGAGCCTGCTCCGTAAAACGATTTGTTTTTTCAAGCTCCACCAACAGTTCTTTTGTAAGGTCGGAACGATAATTTTCGCAAAGGAGCTTCATGGCGGTGATGGGCGTCTTAATCTCATGCACCCACTGTTCAATATGGTCTTTGTATTCGGTGCGTTCCCGCTTGACCACACCGATCTGCTCCAGCATGGATTTCCCGGCCATTTTCAAAATCTGATAGTAGACCTGATCGTCAGCCCGCTCTGGCTTGTCTATGACCTCGGCAATCAGGTATCGCTCGTCTAATTGTTCCGCTATACGCAGTAGTTCGTCCAAGATCGCTTTGCGGTCACGGTAGGACTTCCACAGATAGCCAGCTAAAACAATGAGCCAAACCGTTAAAATGAGAGCGATGCTATCAAAGCTGTTTCCACTCACCCGCAGGAACAGTGTCAGCACAATCATGCAGAGAAAATGCAGGAACAAAAGCGGGAGCTGCTGTTTCCAATATGCCTTGCCATTCATAGTGTGTACCCCTGCCGGTGCTTCGTCTTGATAAAATCCGTCAGACCAATGGACGCCAGCTTCTCACGGATACGATTTATATTGACGCTCAAAGCATTATCGTCTATATAAACCTGATTATCCCATAGGTATTCTACCATGTCGGCACGGGCGCAGATCACTCCTGCGTGTTTGAATAGATAACACAAAATTTTCAGTTCGTTTTTCGTCAAATCAGCCTGCTGTCCCGTATACTCGATCTTGCTGCTGTCCAGGTGCAAAATGGCTCCCTGATATGCTAAGCTGGTCTGCGCCTCTGCGGGATAGGCACGTTTCAACAGGGACGCGATTCTTGCCAACAGAATTGCCGTATTATAGGGCTTTGTGATAAAGGCATCGCCACCCAACATGATACTGTTCAGCTCGTCCATATCTGTGGTGCAGCTTGTCACAAAGATAATCGGCACATTGGAAAAACTGCGTATCTGCGAACAGATGGTAAAGCCGTTTGTTTGCGGCAGCTTTATATCCAGCAAAATCAGATGTGGCTGAAAGGCTCTGACTGTTTGGACAACGGCAGTAAAGTCTGTAATCCCTAATGCTTCGTAATCATTCCCTTCTAAAAGTGTGATAAGCTCTGCCCGTATGATAGAATCGTCCTCAATAACGAGAATCCTTTGATTCATCGCAACACCCCCTGGTAATTTAGGTATGGCATAGTTATAAAATCATTTCTGAAAACGTGCCAGCCATCTTCCCCACAAAGTTCCATTGGCGTTCCATGTAGGACTTTAGCTGCTGGGTGTCTCGCTGGTAGTCTGTATAAATCATATCCAAAGCGTCAAAGTGATTTGCTATGGCCTGGGCCACGCAGTAACCGCTCTCCATCCCGGCGGAAATGCCCTCGCCCATCGGATTGAGGAACCCAGCAATCTCACCGGCGAACAGCACCCGGCCCTGTCCATAGGTGATGGAGCAACCGGGCCGGATATGAGGCATCAGCCATTTTTCTGCCTTGCCCTGCTGACTGATCTGCAAACTGTGATGTTTCTCCATGTAAGAGATAAACCGATGATAGAAATGCTCAATTCTGCTGGTGTTCTTGACCGAAACTCCCAGCACCAACATTTCATCTTTCACGTTGAACCATGCGTCATACTCGGACAACTCTGGTTGTAAGTAAGCGTAGAAGTAATGCGGGTCTAACTGGATTGTTCCTCGGTTGAACGTCTGAAAAGTTGTAATGAAATCCCGGCTGTTTCCAAGTAACTGCCGTTTTAGTACGCCAGTGACGCCTTCGCAGTCAATGACGTATCTAGCCTGCTCTGTGTAGGATGATTCTCCCCGCAGCGTGACGGAGATTGAACCAAGCTGGTCCTCACAGGAAATGGCGGAGGTAGCGTCCCGGACTTCCGCGCCGGATGCTGCCGCCTGTTCCGTTAGCCAGTTATCAAAGGAACTACGCCAGACGTTCAAACCGCCCTGTTCAAAACGAAACTCCCGGCCCTTATCTTCCGTGAAGATCATGCCCCGGTTTTCCACCGGGGTACACGTTGCGGACAGCGGCACATCCTGTCCATAGTAGTGCCGCACTAAATCTATTGACTTCTGGATCAGGACGCCAGAGCATGGTTTATAGCGGGGAGTCTGTGCCGTTCTACCAGCAGGACGTGAAGCCCTCTTTCAGCCAGTACCTTTGCGGCGGTACTTCCGGCAGGGCCAGCACCGACAACAATTACATCGTACATTTGTAAACCTCATTTCGCCAATACTTAACGATAGTATAGCGCCATAATCTGCACAATGCAAGTATGTACCAGCCGCCGACTGTCGGCTGGTCTTTCAGTAGGCCGGTGTTCCGTACCCGTAAATTTCATAATGAAACATATCGTTCATCATGTCACTTTTGGTAGTTGCTCTGCACAGCGGCAGGCAGTTCCTCATATTGAACCTCTGCCCAGGTCAGGACGCCGCGGATCGGTGCGGCCTCCAGCCGAATAAAGGCTGCTTCTTTCAGTTCTTTTGCCGTTTCAAATGTAATGTCGCGTTCTTCGCCATCCTCGTCGTACGACGGCAGCGTGTAGGAGTAATTCATCGCACCATGGCTGTCTTTGATTGATCCCATTCCGTTTTAATAATCGGCCAGAAATCGTATTAGTGGAACTTAGAGGAAACGAGGGTCAGAGAAACCGGCAAGCAGGGCATGATGGTCCCATCATGCGAAAAATGAACGCCCCGCCCCCCGGCGGGACGTTCATTTTGCTTGTTGAGGGCAACACCCCCAAACCCCTCTGAACAGCTCCATTTTGGAGCTGGCTGCGCGTCCCTGGCGGGACGCTTGATGTGGGCCGCTGGCCCGCAGAGGATAAGCGGAATATCAGCGTTCCTCTCTATGCTCTGTTTCTTTGTCCGGCTCCAATCCGCCGTAGCCCATCAAGCGGTCCACATTGGCGCGGACTGTCAACAGCTCCTTCATCTCGTCCCGCGCCCTTCGGAAATCAGCATAAGCAGATTTTTTCTCCGCCAGCAGCGTAGCATATTCGGCCTGCAAGCTCTTGACGGTGGGCAGCTTTTTCAGCCCGGATTCATTGAAAAATTCCTTTGCCGCCTGATGCAGCAGTATCTCGCTCTCATGCTCGGCCTTGAATTTTTTAGAATACCCAGCCTTGCGGTAAGCTACATAGGTTTCCCTGGTTTTGGCATAGTTGATGATGTGTGTTTTCAACACAGCGATCTCCGCCATGCGCTGCTCCGCCGCCTTGATCCTGGCGGATAATTCGTGATAGCGCCCGGTGGCCTCGTCTGCTTTGGCGGCAAGGTCGGCATAGTCCAGCAGACCATGCTCCGTCAGGTAATTCAGCGTCTGCGCCATCTGTTTCAGATTGAATACGCTGGCCCACCGCGCATACCCTGCGTCCTTCCCGGCCTGGAGCTTGGCTTGAATATCCACCAGCAGATTTACCTTCGGCGGATCTGCGCGGTGGATATTCTTTGTGCTGGGCGTATGGACCTTCTCTCCGGCAAGGACAGCCAGCAACTCGGTCAGATCATATTCCTGTCCCATACTATGGGCATCCAGTCGGACGAATCCTTTTTGCCCCGGCGCTTGCAGGCTGATCCCTTTTCCGCGCCGCTTTACCGTAACCCCGGCCTTTTGCAGCAGCTTCAGCAGCACATCCAGATCGGCGGGCTTTTTAGCGAGTGCATCGTCAATCGCCATACGGAGCCGGTCCCGGTGAGAGGGCGGTTTACTACCCAGCCATTTATCGTAGCTCCTGCCCCGGCGCTTGGGATGCTCCACAATGGAGTATCCGTTTTCGATGCAGATGGTATCACTGAGCCGCCGCACCGCCCGCCCCGAACCGAGGAAGTCCCGGAATTTTCGGGTGCAGTCCAGTGTGGTGGAGTTCCAAATGATGTGGTTATGAATATGGGATTTGTCTATGTGGGTACAGACGATAAAGGCATGGTTGCCCTTGGTAAAGCGGCGGGCCAGCTCACAGCCCAGGCGGTTGGCCTCCTCCGGGGTGATCTCGCCGGGGACAAAGGACTGCCGGATGGTGTAGGCGATCACATCATCGGCCCCGCGCCGCCGCCCGGTCCTGGCGAGGTACTGCCGCTTGGAGAACAGAAACTCAGCATCAGCGATCCGGCTGTCGCACTGATAGCTGGTGATGAGCCTGCCGCCGTCCGTTTTTTCTGGATTCTCTACATAGTCGATAATGTCCTGGATGGCCTTACCCACCGTCCGGCCTTTGCCTATGTGCAGAGACATGATGCGGGTAGTCGCCATTGGCGGTCTCTCCCTTCAAAAGAAACGGCCCGCAATTTGCGGACCGTTTCTTGTATTCAGTTTTCGCCGCACCGCTCGACCATCGCCTCACCCATGAGCTGAATATCTACGTTCTCAGAGGGCAACAGTTCCCGCTTATAGCCCCCGGTGAGCTTAAAACTCTGATATTCCTCATACCGGGAGCGCAGCACATCCCGCAGATGCTCCGGGGTCTGGCACAGCCGGGAAGTCACCCATTCGCTGTCACTTTTCCTGGTGTCCCAATCCACCACCAGATAGCCCTTGCTGGAAGTCAGGACCTCACAGGAATCATCTTCGGCCAGATAATCCTTGAATACCTCTAACACTTTTTTATAGGTCAGCATGATGAACACCTCTTGAATTTGATTTGATACCAGCATACCCGCACCGGCGATTTTTTGCAAGGATGCGGCCCCACCGCTTACTCCTTTTGCGTCTGTGTTGGAAACTGAAAAATGATCTTCTGTTTGCGCCGCGCATAGTCCAGAGTTTTCGCCGCCCCACCCCACCCATGTGTGACGCCGGAAATCACTACATCGCTCTCCCGGACCATCCACTCGTTTCGTCTGACGATAGCGTAACGGGGCGGCACATTTTCAAGGGGTGGGTAGGTGGTGTCGTCATAGCGGGAGGCATCCGTCTCCCGGTTGAGGTAGGCCAGCACCAGAATAGCCGTAATGTGGGGATAGACCGCCTTTTGCCGCCTCACCGCCGCCGCTGCCAAACTGTCAAAATCTCCGTAGCCGCCCAGGTAAAAAGTAGCCGCGCCGCCCTCAATCAGCGATGGGAGTATTATATCCAGCCACTTGGAGAAATCGCCGGTCTGATATATTTTGCTGTGTCCGCAGAACATGACTGTCACCCGCATCGCCCCTTTGCTTTTACAATTCGTTTTTATTATACGAGCAAAATTATTAAAATGCAACGATTTGTAAAAGTATAATTAGCGAAGAATACAAGGGCGAGGGGGCGAGCACATTGAAGGATATTCTCGCTGTCATTACAGCGAACAGAGAGGCAAGAGGATGGACAGAATATCAGCTTGCCGAGCGGTCTGGCCTGCCGCAGTCTACAATTTCCTCCTGGTATCGAAAGAACATGATTCCCACCATTCCCTCGCTTGAAAAGATATGTCATGCGTTTGGCATCACCCTATCGCAGCTCTTTGCCGAAAGTGAATCGCCGGTATCGCTGACCGAATCACAGGCGAAGTTGCTGGACCGTTGGACGAGGTTGGATGAAAAGCAGCAGGCTGTAATTTTTCAGCTCCTTGACATTATGTGATGATAATTCAAGAGGACGATCCGCTGGACCGCCCTCTTGCTATTCATTGGAGCTTTGCCAGCGAGGTCAAAATTTTTTGTGCCGCATCCCACAGGCCGTCATAGCTCTGCCGCAGCTCCTCCAGGTCTGCATCGTAGAACCGGCCCGTCTCATGGACGCGGCGGGTGAGCTGGTTGAGGTTGTTGCTGGACCGGCGCAGCAGGGAGACCATCTCCCGCAGCTCCGGTAATTCCAGGTTGACCACATAGCCGTCAATGGCCATCTTTCGGAGGTATGCCGCCATATTGGTGGTGCCGAGCTGGGCCATCTTATGCTCAATCAGCGCCCGTTCTGCCGGAGTAACGCGAAATTTTAGCTGTACCTCCCGCTCTAAATTTGCCATCGTCACCGCTCCTCCTGATCTCTGCCCTTGGAGGGGCTGGATACCTTGGACGGCGCAGCCGCCTCTTGCAGCTTTTTCAAGACGGAAGGCTTTGCCGGAGATACGACATCCCGCTCTGGACAATAACCCAAACGTCTGCATTCGGCCTCGCATTCTTTTCTCGTCCTTGCACTTGTTACATAGTTACCAAAATCATCTTTTGCTACCCAGCTTTTTGTCCGTTCAAGCATAAAATATCCATTGTAATATTGCTCCAGATGTACCCTCGGTTTTCTGTAACGCTTTCTCATGTAAGACCTCCCTTACCGTTCCTGGACCTTGGGCCTGTCCTTGCTGGGCGGCTTGGGCGCATCAGCGGCGGACTGCTCCTGCAACTTCTTCCGCACAGACGGTTTCCGCAGGATCAACTTCTGAAAACGGTCCTCATCCTTGGAGATCAGGGCAAAGGTCCCCTTGCGGTCCTTCAGCCCGGAGAGAGAAAGGGTCTGGAAGGGCAGCAAGGACATCAGCCGGTCCGTGTCTTTCGTCTTGGCCCGCGCCATAAAGTCAGGAGAGACCTGGGCCATGTAATGGGTCCCGTTGGGACTGTTAGGCTCCTGCGCCTCTTGAAACCGCTGCAAAATATATGCGGCCTCCGCTTTGATGTCCGCCGCTTTGAGGGGCTGCTTCAACAGAAATTCATGCCGCGCTCTGCTGACGAACATATCCAGGAGGCCGGGGTGAGTTTGCGTGATAAGGTAGGAAAAATCCCGCTTTCCGCCTTCAAAAACAACGGGAATGGTCTGCGCCCATTTTTTGTTGGATGGGGAGACGCGCCCATCCGTCTCCTGGGTCTGCATCGTGTTAGCCAGCACATAGAACATTCGCTCATAGCCGAACTGCTTTACCACATCCCGCACCGCCGCCTCCACATCAAGGCGGTTATCGTGGTATTGGCTGGCAATCGCTTTTTCAATCGCCTCCTTGCAAGCAATATTGGCGCGGTTGGATGCAATATGCTGTTCTCCCTCGCCATGCTGATAGGCGTACTGATACGATTCTTTGTATATCGGGGTCTTATCCATTTTGGAATTTTCCTTTTTGTGTGTTGTAGAACGGGGTTGCCGTACTGCGGTTTTTTGCTGTGCCAGCTCCTGGAGGTCCTTCCGCACCAGATCAATGAACAGGTCCACCTTGGCGGGGTGGCTTTCCAGAGTGCAGCTCCCCCGACCGCCAGCTATTCCATACAAAGGAACGGTGCTGGCCCAACTCGCGTTATGGCCGGAGAATCGGTTATCAAGATTTTGTTCTCGGACTGTATAGGCCAGGATGAAAGATACCCGCTCTGGACCAAACTGTTTCAGAACACCCTTGGCAGAATCCTTGGCAAAATTCATTCCGTCCCAATTATAAAAGATGGCATCGTCAATGGCACACTTGCACTCGGCAAGAGCTTTGAGCGATGCCCGGTACTGCTCTAATTCACCGTTTTCCCGCGCGTAAGTAGCGGGATACGGATAAATCGGTGTTTTATCCATTTTGATTCCTCCATGTTAGAACGTATTGTGGTATAATAGGAAAAATTGATATATGCGGGTTGTATTATGGCATACAGTGACGCTATGTGGGCAGAGGCAAAGAAAAAGTGCCGTCTGAACGATGAAGATATTGCCCTTGCCAAACGGCTGGGGTTGAATCCGCGCAGTCTTATCAAGAACATTCCCAGCAAAAGCGAACCGTGGAAAGCGCCGGTCAAAGACTGGCTGCATGAGATGGACGAAAAGCGGCAGAAGAAGTCGGCACAGAAGCAGAAACGTAAAGCAAAGTCAGGCGGGGCCGCGCCCGCCTGACTTTCCCCGTCACCGCTCCTGATGGTGTTCTTTCAGCTTGTCCGTTTTCTGTTTGGGCTGGACAGGACGTTTCAGCCCCTCCAACACCGAGGGGCGGGCATCCTTTTCCAGTAGCTGCTCCCCGACCGGGGCCTGTTCATCGTTGATCCCCAACTGCCTATTTAGCTCTGCCAGTCGTGCGCTTTTCTGCTGAAGCTCCGTCTCCTGGGGGAAGGGCTTGCCGATCTCACCTTGAATCTCTTTCATCTGCTGGTGCAGATTGTCAAGCTGAGAGTGCAGCGCCGTCACCCGATCCGGCATCTTGTTTAGGGCGTGGTCAATACGGAGCAGATTGCCCAGCACATCATCGCCCAATTCGGCCCGGTGGGTCATCTGGCCCTTGAGGGTCAGGACAAAGGTGCGTCCGAAGTCCTCCACAGACAGAGCCATAGCAAATCCGCGATAGGTCCCAACCTCGACAGGCTCCCCTGGCTTAACGCCCTTGCGGATTTCCGCAATCAGGGCTTTGCCCGCCTCTATCTTGTCTGTAAAGGTCTGATCTCCAATCACCATACCGGCGAATCCCTGTTTGAACTCTACGGCAGGGGCCTCCGCAACAGGCGTGGCGGGGGCATCGGTGGCAAGCTGTTCCCCGTCAGCCTGGGGTGGCTTTTCGACTGTCACCGGCACCATTGGATGGGGGTGCTCCGCCAGCGTTTTCATGTCGGCCTCCAGCCCCGCGATAAAGCCTTCGTTTTCCTTGATTTTCTCAGGGAATCGTTTCAGAAGATCGTCCTCCATACGATACTGATTGCTCTGGTGGTCTGATTTCAGCAAGCGCAGGCGGGCAACGTCAATATCCAGGTCCATCTTCTCTTTTATCAGCGGGTTTCCTGCACACAGCGCCTTGATCTCCGCATAGGAGAGGGCGGTCTCATCCACATCCTCACAGGAGCGCACCGGGGATTTTGAGGTCATGATCTGCGAAATGAATTTTTGCTTGTTCTCCACCGTCTGCCAGAGGTAGGAATCGAAAGTCCCCTCCGTGACATAACGGTAAATGTGTACTGTGGGATTCTTGTTACCCTGACGAACGATGCGCCCTTTGCGCTGTTCCAGGTCTCCCGGCCTCCAGGGACAGTCCAGGTCGTGCAGGGCGATCAGCCGGTCCTGGACGTTCATGCCCGCGCCCATCTTGAAGGTGCTGCCCATGAGTACCCGGACCCGCCCGGAGCGGACTTTGGCAAACAACTCTTTCTTTTTGGCATCGGTGTTGGCGTCATGGATGAACGCGATCTCTCGCGCCGGGATGCCCATAGCGATGAGTTTATCCCGGATGTCCTCATAGACGGAAAAGGGAGCGTCCGGCTTGATGTCCTCCATCAGATTGCCCAGGGCGTGCAGCTCCGTCCCGCCCGCCACCTTGTTGCCCGCCGCCATAGCGGTCCTGTCCCGTGTAGCAGCGGCAGCGGCCTTTGGGGTGGACAGGTCGCAGAAAATAAGCTGTGTCAGCTTATCCGCCTGCCCGTCCTCCCAAATACGGAATACGTTTTTTACACACATATTGAGTTTGCTGTCTGGATTGTCGGGAAAGAGCGGGTTAATCAGCCGCTGGTCTAGGCCCAGCTTGCGGCCATCGCTGGTGATTTTCAGCATATTATCAATCTTGGGATTTACCTGTCCCGTATGGACGGCGGCAGCGCGGTCAGACAACTCCCGGACCAACTGCTTCTGTTCCTCCGAGGGCAGGGCCTTCTCCGTGTGAAATTCTACTTCCGGCACAGGAAGATGGAGCTGATCGGCGGTCTTGATGTCGGCAGTCTCCCGGAACATGGCCATCAGCTCCGGCAGATTGTAGAATCGGGCAAAACGTGTCCGGGGCCGGTATTTCCCCTCCGGGGCCAGCTCCACCTTCGTCACCGTCTCTCCAAAAATGGAGGCCCAACTGTCAAAATGGGTCAGACTGTAATGCTTTCCCCGGCTGTCGGTAAAGCCCTTTTCCAGAAGGTCCTGCTGCAAATACCGCTGCATGGTGAAAAGCTCCGTCATGGAATTACTGACCGGGGTGCCGGTGGCGAACACCACACCGCGCCCGCCGGTGATCTCGTCCATATAGCGGCATTTCAGCAGCATATCGCTGGATTTCTGTGCATCAGAGGTGGAAAGACCCGCCACGTTTCGCATTTTGGTGTAGAGGAACAAATTTTTATAGGAATGTGCTTCGTCAATGAACAGCCGGTCCACGCCGAGCTGCTCAAAGGTGACGGAGTTATCCTTCCTGGTCGTGGTGTTGAGCTTTTCCAGGCGGGCCTCCAGGGAACGCTTTGTGCGCTCCAACTGCTTGACGCTGAATCGCTCCGCGCCGCTGTCCTCCAATTCTTCAATTCCTTGCTCAATCTCATAAATTTGATCTTGCAGAAGCTGTTCCCGCCGCTCATAGGAGACGGGGAGCCGCTCAAACTGCGAGTGTCCCATGATAATCGCGTCATAATTCCCGGTGGCGATCCGGGAACAAAACTTTTTGCGGTTTCTGCCCTCAAAGTCCTTTTTGGAGGCTACCAGGATATCGGCGGTGGGGTACAGCCGCAGGAACTCGCTGGCCCATTGTTCAATCAAGTGGTTTGGGACAGCAAAGAGGGATTTCTGGCACAGCCCCAGACGCTTACTCTCCATGGAGGCAGCAGCCATTTCAAAGGTTTTGCCCGCGCCCACCTCATGGGCCAGCAGGGTATTGTTGCCATACAGCACATGGGCGATGGCATTGAGCTGATGTTCCCGCAGGGTGATCTCCGGGTTGATGCCGCCAAATACGATATGCCGCCCGTCATACTCGCGGGGCCGGATGGAATTAAATAGCTCATTATACTGCTTCACCAGGGCCTGCCGCCGCTGAGGGTCCTTCCAAATCCAATCCCGAAACGCATCCTTGATGGCCTGCTGTTTCTGCTGGGCCAGGGTGGTTGCATCCCGGTTCAGAACGCGGCGTTCCTTGCCGTCCGGGTCCCTGACGGTATCATAGACCCGCACATCACGGAGGTTTAAGGTATCCTCCAAAATGTGATAGGCGTTAAGCCGGTCCGTACCATAGGTGGTATTGGCGGCAACATCATAGCCGGACACGGTATTTTTGCCGGTGATGTTCCATTCCCCGGTATATTCCGAGAAATTTACAAAGATTTTTTTCTTTTGGACCGGCGGTGTTTTGAACTGCTCATACATAAACTGCTGGACATACCGCTTATCCAGCCAGGTGGCGCCCAGGCGCAGGTCGATCTCCGAGGCGGTCAGGTCCTTGGGCTGGGCAGATTCCAGGGCCTCCACGTTGGGGCGCAGCCGGTGCTTTTCCCCATTGGGCAGGGCGTCAAACATCGCTTTGGCAGCGCGCAGCTTATGCCGCACATTGCCAGAAAGGTATTCATCGGCGGCAACGAGGGGAAAACTGTCCACATCCTCAAGAGACCAGTCCTTGCGGCTGGGGTCTCCCTGGCACTGAATATCCCGGAAGATCACACCGGACAGCTCCGATTCCAGTTCAGCCTCCGTCTTTCCGGTGAGCTGGGCCATATAGGGCATATCCACCCGCGCTTTCTCACCGATTGAGACAGCCAGGGCTTCGCTGGCGGTGTCCACATGGGTGACTGCCCTGTGTGGTTTGATGGTCCGCTTTGTGAACATATCTGCCTTGCGTTCCAGCCGTCCGTCATTGTCCAGAACCTCCAGTGAGCAGAGCAGATAATAGGAGCTGTCAGCGGAAAAGACCAGCGCGTTCTCCCGGCTGTTGATGAGGCCATGCCTTTTTGTAAAAGCGTCATACAGGCTGTTGAGGGTCTGCCGTTCCTCTTGGACTGTCAGCTCATCGGCATCCTCCATCTGAAGGTCAATCAGCCGATGCACACAGTCCCGCAGTTCCACCATGCCCTTGACGCGGGCCTTGGCAGCGGTACTCAGGTCGGGCTTTGCCATCATGGAGGTCTCCCGATAGTAGACCTCCCCATCAATAACGCCGAAGGAGTAGCTTTTGATCGTGGGGTCTGCCGGAATGAGAGAATCCTCCTTGATTTCCTCATCCAATTCGGACAACTCCACGCGCTTGATCTCGCCGTGGATGTGGGACAGGGCGGTACGGAGCTGCTGGGCAAAGTCCTCATCCTTCCGAGGTTTGCACTCCAACTGCGGACCATAGGGGCCGGAGGTGATCTCCAAATCGCCCAGCACCATCTCCGGGTGGGTCTGGAAATAGCGGTTCATACTCACAAAGCCGGGACGCTCTTGACCGTCCTGCCCGACATAGGTGTGGCGCTCAATGACTTCCGCCTCCACCCATTCCGGCAAAGGCTCATCTTCCCGCAGAGGAATCTCCCGTTTTTGAAGGAACAGGATGGACATAGAGGTATCGGTCCCGGCGTTCGCCTGGAACACACCTTCCGGCAGGCGGACCGCCCCCAGCAGATCACAGCGCCGGGCCATGTACCGCCGCGCCCGATCATCCTTTTTGTCCATCGTGCCGCCGCTGATGCCATTGGAGGTAATGAACGCGATCACGCCGCCTGCCCGGACCTTATCAATGGTTTTGGCAAAGAAGTAGTCGTGGATCAGAAACTTCTCCCGGTCATACCGCTGATCCACCGCAGGGAAATTGCCAAAGGGGACGTTGCCTATGGCGAGGTCGAAAAAGCCGTCAGGGAAGTCAGTTTTCTCATAGCCCCGCACCGCAATACGGGCCTTGGGGTAGAGCTGCTGGGCGATACGCCCGGTAATGCTGTCCAGCTCTACGCCGTACAGCCTGGACGCGGCCATGCTTTCCGGCAGCAGGCCGAAGAAATTGCCCACGCCGCAGGACGGCTCCAAAATATTGCCCTTTTCAAAACCCATCTTCTCAATGGTCTCATAGATGGCCTTGATAACCAGGGGGCTTGTATAATGGGCATTGAGGGTGGAGGCCCGCGCCGATTTGTATTCGCTGTCCGTCAGCAGGCTTTTCAATTCCTGATACTCGGCGGACCACGCGGCCTTGTCCGGGTCAAAGGCATCGGGGATGCCTCCCCAGCCCACATAGCGGGACAGGATTTCCTGCTCCGCTTCAGTGGCGGACCGGCCGTCCCCCTCGATCTGTTTCAAGGTGCGGATTGCCTCTACATTCATGCGATACTTGACCCTCGGCCCGCCTACACCCAAGTTATCATCGGTGATGTGAAAATTCTCGGTGGCGGCGTCCTGTTCAACATCGGGGGCCTGCTCCGGCTGTGCGTGTTCCGGCCCGTCAAAGTGCAGCGTCTGGACAACGACATCATAGGGCAGACCGTTTTTATCGCCGGGGTAAAATGTCGCGGGTCCCGGAACTGCCGTGGGGCTAGGGGCAGGGACCTCCGGCTGTTCCGCCTGGGGCGGCGCTGGCTGGGCCGGAACCTCCGGGATAAAGAGGGCGGCGTTGCGCTCGTCATGGCGAACTGCGTCCTCGAAAAAGTCTTTGCTGACTGTCTGATGGCTCCAGGCATAAGGGCCGGTGTGAATGATAACATCCAAATCGCCGATACCTTCAATGGTGCCGCTGACATCGTGATCGCCGTAAGCAAAAGCCACCTTGTCCCCCACCTGGTAGGTGAGCGTACCCGTCAGCTCCACGCTTTCCCTCTGGACCGGCTCATGGGTAAAACCGTCCAGCTCTTGCAGCCAGAGAGCGCGGAGAATGGGAGCAACGGCCTCCCAGGACAGGGCCAGCTTGGTGCCGAATTTGTCCTGGATTTCCACCTCCATGCTGATGGTGGATGTAAAATAGTCCGCTGCATCCCCGGTCTCCAGCGTCACCGTCTCGGCGCGGCTGGCAAAGGCGAGGGACAGCCGGTGGGCAATCCCCCGGTTGTTCTCGCCGGAGCGAATCCACGCGGAAATATAGCCCTTGTCCCGGCCAGTCAGGAGATGCTTTGTCAACACTTCCCGAAAATCATCGTTGACACGGCTCATATCGGCGGGCAGATAGCTGGTAATGGGGTCATTTCGGGGGTCCAAATGCAGTAATCTTTCAAAATTCTGCTTATTTTCGGTCCGCAGGAGCGGTATCGGCAGGGACGGGTCCCGGAGCTGCACATCAAATATGCCAATTTCCTCAATCTCAAAGGCTGTGTTTTGCAAGTAGACTATATCGCCCGGACGATAGGCTGGGGCCAGTGGGTCATGGGACGGCTGGTCCGCCGCACCGGGTATGACCTCCTGGATGGTCTGCCAGTCCTCGTCAGAAACGGTGATGTCAACCTCATGGGCAGCATCCCCGCTCCCGATGGTGATGGTATCCCCCTCGCGGGTGACAGGCTGGCCGGAGAGGTCCGGGGGCAGCGTCTCCACCTGTTCCCGCTTTGCGGCCTCCTGCAAAATGGGGATAAAATCACGATATTTTTCCCGCTTACTGAGGTAGTCCAGCAGTCCGCCATTCCCATCGCCCACATCCTGCCGCTCCCAAATTCTCATGCCGTCCGGCAGTACAACGCAGAAAGAAACCTTGTCATAGCCGATAAAGCGGCCAAGTTCCGGGTCATTGGCGGCATACCATTTCTCCCTTGTCCCGTATTTCTTGATTGCCACAGCTTCGCCCTTGGTGTGTTCATCGTCCGCCTGCTTCATCAGCCGGTCAAATTCTGCGACAGAATAGATTTTGTTCTCTTGAAAGAAAGCGTGAGTTTCGCTGTACTCACAACGCACAAATGGCGGTGTTGCGGGTATGCCCCTGTCTAACAATTCACGAATAACTACGGGTGCGGCCTCATCTTCCTCAAAGTAAAGCCATCCATATTCACTTCCACCAACGGCTACGGTTTCGGGAGAAAGCAGATTTTTCGCATCTGTTTCCCGTATCATAATTCCACCATGACCGGCTGTGCTGATTTCATACACGCCATCTGCAAATTGATTGCTCGTCTGCACTTTGCCCCAGGGGGAGTGATTGCCTACCTCTGTCCCCCAGGGCGGTGATTCCTCATCATCCTCACGGACCGGGACAGCGGTCTGCTCCTGCTGGGGTTGGGAGAGGGCGGGATATGTCTCATCTATGATCTCCCGATGCAGCCGGTAGCGGAAGTCTGGCATATCGTAGTACAGACGCATAAACTCTGCCTCTGTAACAGTGAGTGCCGCCCGTTTGACTGCCGCATCCCCCTCAATGATCGCGGTGTCCCGGTCAGAATTTTTGCAGGCGTTTTGATAGGCCGCATCCGCCAGCACAAGATTTTTGACGATGGGCTTGTACTTCTCATAAATTTCCCGGACGGTGGGTGCCGGTTCCGGGGTGGGAACATCCTGGCTTGCGGCAATATGCCCTACATCAGCCATGACTTGCTCCACAAAGGCGCTGGGCTTGCCGCTCTCCAACTGCTCCCGAATAGCGGCGGGGTCGATGTCCTCAAAATTGTCCAGCTCCTGCTGAGTGAAAAAGCGGTCCTCCCTGATGAGCTGGGCGATCCGGCGCTGGACCTTGGGCCAGGGCAGATAGTAATGCTGATTTAAGCCGGAAAACGAGATGAGAAACGCGGGGGAATTGCCGCCGTACTCTGCGCGGAGCCATGCGGCGGTATCTTTGTCACGGGCATGGTCTTTCATGTACTGCTGTACCCGCCGCTTGCTGCTTATGTCTCGATTCCAGTTTTGCAGGGCGGCGTCAATTTCCTCCTGGGTGGCCTCCCGCGTTGAGGGAGGGACCGGAACGGGCGGTGTGTTTCCCGATACATGGAGGGGCGCGGAATCCTCCAGGGCGGCGGTTTCCGCTTCGTGGACGTTTCGGGCCTCATGCTCCACAGAGAGATAAGAGGCGGTGAGGCGTTTCCCATCAGCCCCGATACTGGAGATGGTCACATCATGGCGCTCCCGGAGTTTCTGCACATACTTGTCCAGACTATGAACGGGAAAACCGCACATCACTACACGTCCAAGGTTGGGATCACTGCGGCTGGTAAGCATTAAATCCAGTTCCACAAAGGTCGCCCGCGCATCCGGCCCAAACATCTCATAGAAGTCTCCCATCTGGTACAATACGATGTCACCCGGATGGGCCTTTTTGAGCGCGTCATAGTCTGCCTGGAAATCCGCGCCGAAGGGCATAGGCGCAGGTCCCTGCGGGGCAGACCCGGAGGCTTCTGCCTCCTGCTCCGGCGATGTCTCCGAATGGCCGCTCAGATACTGCTCCATCTCTGCCGCAGAGAGGTAGCTGCCCTCTTGGATGAGCTGGCGGATACGCTTTTCCACGGCGGGCCACTTGACAACAATTTTTTTGTCAGCGGCATCACGCCAGAACTCCATGCCGGTATTGGGCCGGTAGTCCAGGAAGATGTGAGACCCATCCGAAAGGACAACGCCGCCGCCTGCTGTGCCATATTCTTCTCGGAGGGCGGCGACAATGCTTCTGGCGGGAAGGTTCTGATGGTAAAGATCAAAAATTTTCAGTTTACCGCTATACCCCCGCAGTACCCGGTCAATTTCCGCCTGGGGGATGGAAAAAGCGGAGGGCGCGTCTGCGCTCTCCGCCTCTTGAATGGCCTCCATCTGCTCCCGCTGGGACGGGATTTCCGGGGGCATAAAACTTAGCTGTAAATCAGCTCCGACAAGATAATTTCCTCCGCCTGGGCTTTGCAGGTGTTCATCAGTCCCACCCATTTCATCTGATCGCTGGCTTTCAACTGCTCCGTTGCCCCCGCCGCCTCCGCCAACCGGGGCATCATCTGTTCCAGACGGCTGTTCGCCGCGTCCTCGATCTCCAACAGGTGGCTGAACAGGGTCCCGTCCAGCGTCAGGCGGTTGAACAGGCCCGGACGATGCTCCTTCAGATACGTCCGCCGCATTCTCCCGTACTTGCCCAGGTCCCTGTCCGGCTGCTCCGGCAGGGCCAGATTGGGGATCAGGAAGTCCCCCACTTGGGTGTAAGTCAGATTGTTCTCCATGTTCGGCGTTCCTTTCTGCGGCTTTTTCCCGCTCATATTTTTTGATGGTGACTTCAATCTGCCTCAGCACCGCCTCGCTCCCCTGGCTGACCGCCGTACCCAGCTCCGTGATGGTGTCCGGGGTGTTGAAGTCGAAAATACTCAGGAAATCCTCATGCTCAAAGTAGTTTTCCGGCTCCAGGCCACAGCGGGACATGAGGGTATAGGCGATGCTGACGGCGGCGGCGTTTCGGAACTGCGCCCCGATGTTGAACTCATCATACTCCTCCAGAAAACTGCCGTCAACGATGCGGAGAATGTCCTGCTGGTGGTCGTTCCAGTATTCGCCTGCAAGCTGGGCGGCGATTTTTTCAAACTGCTCCGTCAGGTCGCTGCCGGACACGTCAAACCGCTGCTCCAGCGCCGCCGATACGGTGCCCTGGTGTTCCTCCCGATACTGCCACAGCCTGGGCCGGGTATCCTCTCCGCCGCCGGTGTCGGACACATCGAACACATACCGCAGAAACGGCCTGTTCCCGCTGTTGTCTATGATGGCGATGCCCGTGGCCCCCCGGCGCACATACCGGCGCATCCGCTGATTCCAGAAATCATACTCCGCGCAGGCGGTAGCGTTGGGCCGCTGGGCGTGGATCAGGAGCTGTTCGGGGTACGGATATTTATAGAGACGCCCTGCCGTGGCGAGAAAGGCTGTCCATTCCTGATAGCTGCCGGTGATCTGATGGGCGGCATGGGCGGCCAGTTGTGCGTAGGCTTGGACCTTACTCGCCATAGGCAGGGTCCTCCGTCTCAAAGTCCGGGAACAGGTCCAGGGCGGCAAACTCCGCATCGGTCATGCGCCCCAGCTTGGCAAGGGCGCTGTCAGTGAGCGTCCGCAGCTCATCCTCGTCCGGCTCCAGATAGCCCCGCATCTCGGTGAGGGCGGCGATCAGGCCCTCACGGGTGCCGGAACTGTTGTAGATGCACACCAGATTCATTTCCTCAAACGTAAATTCATTCATTGTCTTACCGCTCCTTTTCCGCGCTCTTTTTGGGCGCTGTCTTTTTTCGCTCCTGGGCTGGCTGGCTTTTGAGCTGGGCCACAACAGACTTTTTCTTTTCCCGATGAACGGCATCGGCCAAATCCATCAGGGAGATGGCCTGCCCCGCCTGGACCTGGGCCTCCAGCTCGGCCACAGTGGGCTTCTGACTGATAAAATCCGGGATTTCCACAAAGCCCACACTGTCGCAGTAGTGACAGGATAACACGCCGTCCCGCCTGATGGCAACGATGTCGCTGACGGACATGGACGGGCGCTGATAGTCCGCAGGGTGGTCCAGGTTGAATTTCTCCCAAAGGGTATTCAGCGCCACGATAACGCTGGGAGTTTCGGGCAGGGATGCGGTATAGGCCAGCTCATAGCTGCTCCGCTCCGGGGAAAGACCGTGAGATTTCAGCCAGTCCATGTTCATAAAGCGGGCGTTTTGCGGGTCCTCCCGGCTCACCTGATAAATGGCGAAACAGTCCCCGCCATGGTCCAGAAACGCTTTTTCGCGCTCCGGCTGATGCTGCATCCTGTCCAGTACCGCCTGCCGGAAGTCCTGGGTTTTCTCCCATTCCTCGTGGGGAACGGCAAACATCGTGCCCTCCGGCTGCTCCATGAGATCGTCCCGGTCAAAGACCATCGCCGGATTCTCGCCAGCCTCCACCATGTAGACGGTCAAATCCTGTTCCAACAGCTTCTCCGCCCGGTCTCTGGAGAGGGGCAGCAGATCGCCGTCCGCATAGCCGTAGCTCTGCTCCAACTCGTCAGCGGGGAAGGCGGGGTCAGGCAGGGGGTACTCATCCAACGTGGTGTCCCACAGGGCAGCATCCTCCTGGGCGAAGTGCTCCCGCAGTTCCCCGGCGTAGTCGCGGCCCTGTTCCGGCTGAATGGCTTCTGCGGCTGTCTCCAGTGCATGGTCAGAGCGGTCCCGCAGTTCCTCCAAAACCTCTATGGGGGCAAGATCAACGGCGAGTGTGCCGATTTGCTCCGTCTTTCGGATATGCTCTACAACGTCCGTGATGGAGAGACCAGGGTCATCCAACTGCCCACCGTCAAGCAGTGCCATATCATGCCGGGTATAGAGTGTGTAGTCCCATCCCCCGTCACTGGCCTGGATATGGAGGTACACGGAATCATCCAGAAGGTAGAGTGCTTCGCCCGCCTGCTCCGGGGGAGACGGGATTGGCGCGGCTGGCTGCTCCGCCTCTGCCGCCTCCGGCTGGATAAAGCTGAACGGCTCCCCGGCAAACAGCAGCGGGTCGGTCTGCTCGAATTGCGCCAGCACACCAACCCGCAGGGCATCAAACTCCGCATAGTCCTCCATCGTAAAGCGGCCCTGGTCCAGCAGCTCCGCTTGGGTAGCGTAATAACCGCCCCCGGAGATAAAATCAAACATCTTCACATTGTCGGAGAGACACAGAAGGGACTTGCCATCATTGATGTAGTGACCATGATTGTCATAGCGGTCCCGTCTGCCCAGGTAAATTTTATCGTCCTCACCCACCAAAGCGTCCAGCTCTGCACCGTCCTTGGTGGCGTAGTGGCTTACACGCGCCGCCCGTATTTCGCAAAAGTCCTCAAAATGCAGCGTCCCGGCGTTCAGTCTTTCCAGCAGAGTATTACAAGCGGCTTCATCCCCTACAAACAGCGTCCGGTCCAGTTTGGAGCCTCCGTCCATCTTCCGATAAGCCATGAGCAAAAACTGGCCTCTGCCGCCCTCGTCTCCTACGGCGTACTCATATTCCGGGGCCAGTTCCTGGGTCAGCCCATCCAGCCGGTCCAGCATGACCTTTGCCTCCGCCGCGCCGGTATCCTGCTGCACGAACTGTTCCAGGGTGGCCCGGACGATAGACGGATTCACTTGCAGGGTACGGACCAGATTTGTCTTGGTCTGCTCCCGGTTATCAGGGGAGAAATTCTTCTTGATCGTTCCCGCCTGATACAGACGGTCCAGCATATCCAGCAGATCGCTGATGAACTGCTCCGGGGTATCGGACAGATCTGCCGCAGGCCCGTCCTGCTCCGGCTGCTGGGCGGTCAGGTCGATGCCCCGCTCCTTGCAAATCTCTTGAAAATGGCGGTCAATGCTGGTGATGAGAATGTTGGCGGTTTTGGAGATGGTCTCCAGGCTGGACTTCAACTCCGGCAAGGTCTTGTCCTTAGACCATGTGGCGATATAGCCCAGGCTGTTGGAGCTGGTCTCGATGCCATAATACTGGCAGACGGTATAGGAAACGCTTTCCGCCTCCACTTCCTCGGTGTTGCGGTCCTTGGGCTTGATCTTCTCCGCCTGTTCTGTTCCGGCGACAGCAGAAAGACGTTCCTTCTCCCGGTTGTGGAGCATGGCATGGGTGATCTCATGGACGGCGGCGCACACCGTCTGTACCTGGCTCATGTCCTCCCGGATGGTGATGGTCTGGTCTTTCAGATTGAAAAAACCGTCCAGCCCCTCCCGCAGCGGCTTGAACTGCATGGGCACCGGAGAGGTGCGCCGCAGGGCCTCCATGAACGCCTCGTACTGCTGCACATCTCCGGTCAGGGGAGAAACGAGGCTGGGAAGGGGTCTGCCCTCAGTCTGGCTCACATCGAACACCTTGACCGGGCGGAACAGGGGTATCTCGATCTCCCGTTCCTCCATGACAATATTTCCGTCACTGTCCAATACCGGCGCTCTGGTGTCCGGGTCCAGCTTCATTTCCTCAACACGCTTTTTGAAGGGCGTGGGGGCGATGACCGTCAGGCCCTTTTCCCCCTTTTTCACATGGCGTCCAAACTGATTTTTCCACTTGTTGAATCCGGCCACATGGGTGGCGCTGGGCATCTGCATATGGATGAGGATGGTATTGTTGTAGGAATAGTTGTGAAACCGGGACATGGTGCGGAGATAGTCCGCAAATTTATCACTTTGAAAGAGGTCCTGTATGTTTGCCTCGATCCCGGTCACAATTTCTTTGATGCGCTCCCGATTGCTGGGCTTTTTCTCTGCCACGGCAAAAAACTCCTTTCATAAAAATAGCCCCGCACAGGAAACCGAAGCGTCCCATGCGGGGCAAAATTCCGCAAGTAGAAATCCATTTTGGCCCTCTGAGGGTAAAGTTACGCCCCTGGGTAGTTTTACGCTTTGAAAGTCTTGCGCCGCAAGGCTTTTCGGCCCTCTATTTGCGGAAGTGCGGGGCTGTTTTCGCTTTCCTCTCCCGGTCCCGTCTGCGGCGCTCCCTGGCGGCGCAGACGGGGCAGTATTTCACGGAATTGGAGCGGGAGAAAATCGGTGCGCCGCAGATACAGCAGTATTTAACAGGCCGCGCCGTCATAATCGCGCCATGCAGCTCCTGATCCGCTGGCAGGACGGCGGCGCGGAAGTAGTTGCAGATCAGGGCGCGGGAAATCATCTGCGGACAGGGGCAGGGGTTCCCATCGTCCAACGGGAGGCAGTTGCCGCCATCGAAGTTGGCGCACAGGCGGCGGATGAGCTTTTTCGCCCGCCGGAACTGGCTGTCATTCATACGGGGCAGCTTATCCATTGTCGAACACCAGCTTGTAATTTGTCTTGGCCCCATCGTCCTCCAGCACCACCGTGGCATCGTAGGCTTTCCCGGTTTTCTCCGAGAAACAGCCAGTGAGCTTCACCCGCCCCTTGTTCAGCAGGGCGGCGGCGATAGCTTTGGTGAGCGTCTTTTTCTTGGCGGTGAAAAACTTGCTGTCTTTCCACAGGACAAAGCGGCATTCTCGATTTTCACAGAAAAAGCCCTTCTTGCTCTCGGTAACAGCGCCACCGCAGCGGGGGCAGGGACCAATGGTCTCCTTGTCAGAGGGGAACAGCACCGCCGCGCCGGGAACAGGCCGGTATGTTTTCACCAGCTCGTCCACCATAGCGGTGATCCCGGCCATGAAGTCCTCCGGGGACATCTCCCCGCGCTCTACTTCACCCAGCCGCTGCTCCCAATCGGCGGTGAGCAGGGGGGATTGCAGGACCTCCGGCAGAACGGTGACGAGGGAACTGCCCGCCTGGGTGGGCAGGAGATTGGTGATCTTCTTGGCCTTCTTCCGCTCCACCAGCCCGGTGGCCACCAGCTTTTCCAGGATAGCGGCGCGGGTGGCGGGAGTGCCGATACCTGTCCTTTCTGCGTCCTCCGGCATTTCCCCAGCACCGGCGGTCTCCATACTCTGGAGGATGGTGTCCTCCGTGAAGTGCTTGGGCGGGGTCGTTTTGCCCTCCTTCACTTGGACGGCATCTACGGCCAGCGCCTGACCTTCTGCCAGACCGTCCGGTAGGGCGGCATCCTTGGGAAGTGCGGCACAGGTCCGCCAGCCCGTGTCCAGCACCGTTTTCCCCTTGGCCGTGAAGCGATGCCCGCCGCACTCCGCCGTCAGGCTGGTCTCGGCGTACCGATGAGGCGGGCAGACCGCCCGGACCAGCGACAGCGACACCAGACGCAGGATTTCATGCTCTCCCAGGGGGAGAGCGGAAAGGTCGGCGGTGGCGGCGCTGGTGGTAGGGACAACCGCATGGTGGTCGGAAACCTTTTTGCTGTCGCATACCTGGGCCGCTGATATGGTCCCCGCTGTCTGTATACCGCAGACCGTGACGGCGGCAGACACCAGGGCAGGGACGGCGCTCTCCATATCATCGGTGAGATACCGGCTGTCCGTCCGGGGATAAGTACACAGTTTCTTTTCATAAAGGGCCTGCAAATAGTCCAGCGTCTGCTGGGCAGTGTAACCCAGGATGCGGTTGGCGTCCCGCTGAAGGGTAGTCAGGTCGTAGAGGGCCGGGGCCTTCTCCGACTTCTCCCGCCGCTCCACAGCCTGGACGGTGACAGTGCCGCCCTCACAGGCGGCGGCGATGGCGGCGGCATCCTCCTTGCCGCTGATCCGCTCCCCGGTGAGGGTCATATCCCCGCAGGCCAGCTCCACCGTGTAGAACGGCACCGGCTCAAAGGCGGCGATCTCCGCCTCCCGCTGGGCAATCAGCGCCAGCGTTGGGGACATGACCCGCCCGATGTTCAGCGTCCGGTTATACAGCACGGAGAACAGACGGGTGGCGTTGATGCCCACCAGCCAATCGGCCTTTTGGCGGCAGAGAGATCGGAA
>OFFB01000730.1_pt1 | contig 26684 bp, 25 predicted proteins | sample 1521281 | NCBI WGS metagenome assembly OFFB01 (sample SAMEA3504109, study PRJEB24116) | mouse gut metagenome | biome: mouse gut; feature: mouse-associated habitat; material: faeces | place: Denmark | collected 2011
AACTGAAAAGGGAGAGCTACCGGTCGATTCGGTAACTCTCCCTTTTAATATTTGGAATGGCACAAGAGGTTATATAACCGTAGGCTTACGGAATTTGCCGCCCTGTTTGTCCCTTAATAACAGTCTAATAAGTTGCGTCGAAGGGATGCACTCCATTCGGGGTCTGTCCCTTTGTCGTATCTTATAGAAATAACGATACACTATGACCTCAATAAAAGTAAAATACCGACAGTCAACGATTGCAGACCATGAGGGTGCAATCTACTACCAGATTATCCATGAGAGGAAAGTCCGTCAACTAAACACTGAGTATCATGTGATGCCCGAAGAATGGGACGAAAGCCGCTCAATGGTGACAACCAAGCAATCCAGCGAAAGAAAATCATTCATTCCCTCAATCCATGAAAGAATACGTTGGGATGTGGAGCGGCTGACCAAGATTGACAAACGGCTTGACGCAGAAGGATTGTCCTATACCGCCGATGATGTGATTGACGAGTTTCGCAGATATGCAAGCGAGTACTCGCTGTTCAATTTCATGGAGAGTCTGATTATCAAATTCAAGCAGAATGGCAAGGCGCGAACATCCGAAACTTATACGGCAGCACTCAACAGTTTCAAGAAGTTTCGTAAAGACGAGGACATCATGCTCGACTGTTTGACCTCCGAGATAATGGAAGCATACGAGGCATGGCACAAGCAACGTGGCAATTCCCCTAATACCATATCCTTTTACACCCGTATTCTTCGGGCTGTCTATCACCGGGCTGTTGAGGATGACATCATCGAGAACCGCAACCCTTTCCGCCATGTCTATACAGGAGTGGATAAAACCATAAAACGCGCTATTCCATTGCCTCATATCAAGAAAATCAAGGCATTGGATTTATCACTATCCCCTCCATTAGACTATGCCCGCGATATGTTCCTGATGAGTTTCTATCTTCGGGGCATGAGTTTCATAGATATGACCTTTCTGAAGAAAACTGACCTCAAAAATGGCTCGATTGTCTATCGCCGACGAAAGACAGGCCAGCAACTCACAATCGCATGGGCACCAGAGATGCAAGCCATACTCGACAAATATCCCGACAATCCTACGCAATATCTCCTGCCCATCATCAAAACTGAGGGCATCAATGAGCGATATGCCTACCGCAACATCGGCTACAACATCAATCACAGTTTGAAAAAGATAGCCGGTATGGTCGGAATCAATATCCCTTTGACGATGTACGTTGCCCGCCACTCATGGGCCAGCGCAGCAAAAGCAAAAGGCATCCCGCTCAGCGTAATCAGCGAAGGCATGGGCCACGACAGCGAAGCCACCACCCAAATCTACCTCGCCTCTCTCGACACCTCAGTGGTTGACAAAGCCAACAGCCTAATCCTAAAGTCCCTATAAAACACACTAACGCCTCGGTGCTCCAGCATCGAGGCTATTTTGTTTAGCAACCATCCAAATCTCTAAACAAGAGATACTTATTCAGTTTGCAAAGTTACGAAAAAATCTGGAAATGAGGACTAAAACCGTTAACCAAATTTATTATGTTTTACAACATATAAAGTCTTTACAGCCACTTTGTTGAGCAAATATCACGAGCGAATATCAGTATCTCCATGATTATCAGCGAGCACTAAAAAATCCCAATCTCTTGTTTAGAGTTAACTATCAACAACCATATCGGCATGACGAAACGAAACACCATATACAAGATAGTCAAGGACGTTGCCACAAGTTGCGTCACGCGATGTCCTGTCTCGTTTAGCAACCATCCAAATCTCTTGAAAAGAGATACTTAACCAATTGCAAAGGTAAGCAAAATAATTGATAATCAGAACAGCTATCATGGGAATCAACATGAATGTTTTACCAGTTGTGAGATTTTTGTTTAGCAATATCTGTTTATCTTGATTCGTAAGAAGGTATAAGTTAACAGAATAATTGTCATCCAAGACTCTTTTCAAGAGAGGACTAACCGACTTAAAACCTTGCAAGCACAATCACTGCTCATTGAATGGTCTTGCTTGAAACATTCCAAAATATAAACCGATGGCCGATTGTGTCTGTAATTTTGCATTGTAATCAACAACAAACTATAAAATTAAAATTATGGCAATAAATCTTCAAAAAGGACAGCGTATCGAAATCGGCTTAAAGAAAGTCGGTGTCGGTTTGGGATGGGATCCCAACGAAAGTACTGGTTATGACTTTGACCTTGATGCCTCAGCTTTTATGCTTGGTGAAAACAAAAAACTTCCGGCAGATGAGTTCTTCGTGTTCTACAACAATCAGAAATCTCCCGACAGTGCCGTTGAATCATCAGGCGATGATTTAACTGGAGGCAATAGCGATGGTGGAGATGACGAGACTCTGACTGTTGACCTTTCTAAGGTTGACCCTCGCGTGAATGAGATCCTGTTCACTGCTACCATACATGATGCAGAAAATCGTCGTCAGAACTTCGGACAAGTTCGCAATAGCTACATTCGCATCTACAATGCTCTCACTGATGAGGAAATTGCCAAATATGACCTCGATGAAGACTTCTCGGTAGAGACCGCTGTAGAATTTGGCCGACTCTATCGTCGCAATGGCGAATGGAAATTTGAAGCTATTGGCAATGGTTTCAAGGGAGGACTGGAATACTTTATAAACAAATACGCATACTAATCATATATGGCTATACGCATTCAAAAAGGCGGTTCCACCGAAATCAAACTTGAAAAATTTTCAGTCGGATTAGGTTGGCAAGTCCGAGAAGACGCTTCGGCAAAGGATGACTTCGACCTTGATGTATCCGCCTTTATGGTGGATGCGTCTGGTAAGATTCCAACTGATGATTATCTCGTATTCTACAATTCTGAAAAAAGGCTCAAAGCAGATGAGAACGGCAAATTGCTTTCTCCAATCAAGATTGTTCCTTATACAGAATGGCGAAGCAATGATGAAATGAGAGCACAGTCGCGACCTGTTGATCCTGAAATTTCTGTTATCGGTTCAATTGATAACGAAGAAGGAGGCGATGAAGGAGATGCCGAAACTATCGACATGGAACTTTCTAAAGTTCGCTCAGACATCGAAAAGATTATCATCTGTGTAAGCATATATGATGCAAAGAATCGCGGTCAAAATTTCGGGCAGGTTGAGAATGCTTACGTCCGTATATATTCTGAGGGACATGAGGAGATTGGACAAGAAGAAATTATCTACGACTTGACCGAAGACTTCTCAACCTGCGCTTCAGTAGAATTCGTTCAGTTGTATCGTTACAACGGGACATGGAAAATCAAAGCTCTTGGTGTCGGACATCATGGCGAATTTGATGAACTCGTTGCTAAATTTACATGACATGGCTATAGAACTGAAAAAAGGTGGTGATACCCACCGCATCGACCTGACAAAGCGAACCGGCTCGAACTTAAACGGAGAGATTGTCATCAATCTTGACTGGAGTAAGGGTAATGGTGGCTTCTTCGGAATGTTCAAGAGTGCGATTGACCTTGATCTCGGTTGTTTCTATGAAATGCGGGATGGTTCAAAGATGCTGATTGACGGCGTACAGTTCTCTCATGGCCGTGGAGGCAATAGAGACCAACAAACTCGTCAAGGATGTTATACCAAATCACCTTATATCTGGCATAATGGAGATGACCGAGGAGGAAATGCTCAATCAGGAGAAAATATTTCAGTTAATCCAGCTGGTGTTAATGACATTAAGCGGATGATTATATATACCTTCATCTATGAAGGTGCTGCTCGATGGGCTGAGACCGATGCGGTAGTTAAGGTTGCTGTGCCAGGGACAGAAACTGTTGAGGTTAAAATGGGACAGCAAACCAGTGACAAAAAGTTTTGTGCTATTGCCGAACTCAATTTCAATGGAGATAACTCCATCACTGTAAAGAAACTTGTAACATTCCATAATGGTCACGCTGACTGTGACCGGGCTTATGGCTGGGGCTTTAATTACACAGCCGGTTCAAAAGACTAAACTATCATCACACATGGCTATAAGACTTGAAAAAGGTCAGCGAATCAACCTTGAAAAAAACAATGGTTCGAAGCTTACCCAGTTTTGCGTAGGTTGCAACTGGGGAGCGGTGACAAAGAAAGCTTTCTTTGGGTTATCATCCTCTATCGTAGATGTCGATCTTGACCTCAGTTGCCTTCTGTTTGACCAAAACGGAAAACCTATCGACCACATCTACTCTTCACTTTATCGTTTTGGTGACCGCAACATTGGCTTGCCTAACGGTAAACTCGATACACTTGACCATGCTCTTCATCATATTGGGGACGACCTTACAGGTGACCAAGGAGGAGATGACGGTCTTGACAATGAGATTATAACTGTTGACTTGACTAAAATCAATCCCAATGTCAATTCAATCGTGTTCTTTCTCAACATCTACAATAACAACGACTATCAGGGTGATTTTTCCGGAATACCCTACGCATACATAAGAATGTATGAGGGTACTCCTACCAAGGTCAAGGAGGTGTTCGCACAGTATGATGTTGCAACTAAGACTGACTGTGCTGGAATGCGCGGACTGATTCTTGGCAAACTCTATCGTCGTAACGGAGACTGGAAATTCGCTGCCATCGGTGATGCCTACCCGGACCGCTCTATTGTCAACACGTTGGCGCGTGTCATGAAAGACTATTCAAAATAAAGAAATATGAGAAGATTACCTGTTTACATTCTTCTTGACACATCAGGTTCTATGTATGGTGAACCTATTGAAGCCGTCAAAAACGGTGTTCAAATTCTTGTGTCAACACTCAGGAGTGACCCTTATGCACTTGAAACCGCATATCTCAGCGTCATAACATTTAACAGCACTGCTCAGCAGGATGTCCCTCTTACCGAGTTGTCATCTTTTCAGCAGCCCAACTTAACGGCAAGTGGTTGTACGGCTCTCGGTGGCGCATTATCGCTTTTAGCTCAAAGAGCTGATGCTGAAGTTACAAAGACAACCGCAGAACAAAAAGGCGACTGGAAACCATTGGTTTTCATTATGACTGATGGAGAGCCAACTGATGACCTTCAAAAAGGCCTGAATGACTTCAACAAACGCAAATGGGGTGTTGTCGTAGCCTGTGCTGCCGGTCAGGGAGCCAATACTGATACACTCAAAAAAATAACCGAGTGTGTGGTTCAACTCGATACTGCTGACAGCGCTACAATTAAATCCTTCTTCAAGTGGGTATCTGCTTCTATCAGCACAAGCTCAATGAAAGTGGAAGATGGATTTGGCGAAGTAACCGGACTCAGCGAACTTCCACCGCCACCTCCAGAAGTTAACATCGTAGTATAAACTGATTAACATCAAATAAGGGGTGGTTTGATTGAAAAAACAATCACCCCTTATTGCAAATTATTATGAGACGACTACCGGTATATATACTCATTGACACATCCGGCTCGATGAAAGGAGAACCTATTGAGTCGGTGAAGGTTGGTCTTGAAGCAATGGTGTCAAGTCTTCGACAAGATCCTTTTGCCTTAGAATCCGCCTGTATAAGTATTATCACATTTGACAAGGATGTTAAGTGCATACTACCACTGACTCCGCTTGAAGATCTTCAGCTACCTGAGATAACCACACCCGATTCAGGCCCAACTCACACAGGAGCTGCATTGAAAATGCTGATAGAACAGGTAGATAAAGAGGTTCAACTAATCACTCCAGATCGCAAAGGAGATTGGATGCCTTTACTTTTCTTGTTAACTGATGGTAAGCCTTCGGATTTACAAGAATATAACAATATTGTAAATGAGGTTAAGAAGCGTAAATTTGCAAGTATTGTTGCCTGTGCAGCTGGAATGAAGGCGAAGCCCGAACCGTTGAAACTTCTGACTGAACAGGTGTATATGCTCGATACACTTGATAGTGCCGGATTCAAAAAATTCTTCAAATGGGTGTCTGATTCAATCGGTGTTGGTAACCGAAGCGTTGGTTCAGCCGAAGATTTAGTTCTACCTCCACCTCCAGAGGAAGTTAATCTAATCGTATAAGTTATGAACTGTAAACTCGTTGGAAATTTCGTTCAGCATCTGGAGATTATACTATCTCCGGGTGAGGATTTCTATGTAGAAAAAGGTGCTTTAATTTATCTTGAAAGTGGCATAGAAAAAGAGTTGAGTTTTAATGGTTCAGGTTTGGGTCGACTCATAGGAGCAAAACTTTCTGGCGAATCGCTCTTCATCATCAGGTTATATAATAAAAGCAATCAACCAAAGAAGCTCGTTATCGGCAGTCATTACGGACTTCATCCTGTAAAAATCACTGGAGAAACTATGATCTGCCATAGAAGTGTGTATGTGGCATCAAATAATCGAGTTGATGTAAGCACAAAAATCTCAATAGCCGGGTTGGTGGGAGGAATGGGGTTGCTCCTACAAAAAATATCAGGTAATTCAACTGTCTTTCTTGATACAAAAGGGACTCCAATCTCAATAAGTCTTCGTCCGGGTGAAACTATAGAAGTAGATGAAGATCATATCCTCGCACTTCATTCAATTTCGGAAAGTCAAATGTCATCCAACTGGTCATTGGGTAACCTTTTAGGAGGAGAAGGACTAAGTATGTTAAAAATAATCGGTCCGGGTCAAGTATATCTCTCACCGGGCACATTTCATCAACCAGTAAATCAATAACTATAACGATGCGAAGATTACCTATATATTTCGTCATAGACGTATCAGAGTCGATGGTCGGAGAACCAATTGAACAAGTACAGAAAGGAATGCGTGACATAATACAAGAGTTACGCACAGATCCTTATGCTTTGGAAACTGCATGGGCCTCTGTAATTGCATATGCAGGCAAAGCACAGACTCTGACACCACTTACCGAACTATTCAAGTTCTATCCTCCAATAATTCCAATTGGTGGAGGTACATCTTTGGGAACAGCCCTTGAATTCCTGATGAGAGACATTGATACAAATATTGTAAAAACAACTGTTGAGCAAAAAGGAGATTGGAAACCAATTATTTTCCTTTTTACTGATGGAACTCCTACGGACGACCCCACTAACGCAATAAAACGTTGGAATGAAAAGTATCGTAACCGCACTCAGCTGGTTGTGATTTCAATCGGGGATAATATTGATCCTCTCTTATTTGGTCAGCTAACGGGTGAGATAATACGTTTTAATCCGAGTGACGCATTATCTTATAAATACTTCTTCAAATGGGTTACTGACTCTATAAAAACTACCAGTATGTCTGTAACTGACTACAATGACGATGAAGTGAAACTTGCCCCCATCGACGGCATAAATCTCGAAAAGGTTGACCCCAATAAGCAGATTAAAGTTGATGAGAATTTTGCAGTACTTGTAGGTAAATGCCAGACAACAGGAAAGAAGTACCTTATCAAGTATGCGAAACGTAGCCATAAACTTGAAGGTCTCGAAATGTTCAATGCGATGGACTTTAAGTTGGTTGGTGCATATCCAATAGACGGAGAAGCATATGACCAGCTATCAGACGGTAAAAACGTAAACCGAAAAATCAATTCCATGGAACTGGTTGGGGCTCCGACATGTCCCTGCTGTGGTAATCAGTTTGGATTGGTTACTTGTGAGTGTGGTAATGTGTTCTGCGTTGGCGAGAGTCCAGTGAATAAGTGCCCGTGGTGTGGCATGGAAGGAATGCTTGGCACTGCCGAAGGTGGTATTGATATATCCAGAACAAGAGGATAAGTTATGAAAAGAGAAGAACGAATCATACGCCGCATTCGCACTGTCGTTGACAACGGGCGGATGCTTGTGGTTGAGGTGCTTCAAGGGATAGGAGTATCTCCATCTAATAGTCAGATTGATGATTTTCTGGCTTGGCGTATCAAAGATGAATGGAAACGCTATCAAGAAGAACGTATGGCAAACTATGTGATTGAACAAAATAATCTCAATGGAGCTACTATAGTATTTCCAAATGGGAAGAAAGGCTCAGAGTATTATCAAGAGGTAAGTTTGAATATGTCCAATTATGAGGATGTCTGGTTTGAAGGATTAGAGGAAACAGGATTATTGGACAATATAAGCATTGAGACTGGTCTAATATCTCTTACGGGAACTCCGGTCGAAGCTAAAACTTATGACTTTAAGCTCTGTGCTAAAGTCAAAGGATGGGAACAAGGAGATCCTATTCTTGAACGTAAATTCAATATAGCGTTTAATCCTGACCCACGTGACCTTTGGGAACCCAAACCTGTTCCTGCCGATTTGCCATTTCAGAAGGAGGATGAGGCAAATGATTACGTCCTTGTGCCAGAATTTGAAGGATTGCCACAGAAAGACATCGTAGTGGCCAGCAAGAGAGGTCGTAGCCATGCGCAGGAGGGGAAACCTCGTGACGATGATTTCCGTGTTAGCTTCAATGCTCAAAACGGTTGGTATGTTCTTGCAGTTGCTGATGGCGCAGGTTCTGCTAAATATTCGCGTGAGGGTTCCCGCATCGCTTGTGAAACAGTAGAGCAGTATTGCAAAGAAAAACTTGCAGAACAAGGTGAAGAATTTGAAGCTGTCGTAAAGATGTATGCTGAAAATCAAACACAAGAGAATCTGAAACCTGTTGTGGGAAAGATTCACGAGATATTGTTCAAAGCAGCAACAGAAGCGCATCGTGCAATTGTTAAAAAAGTTGATGAATGCAGTGAACCTGCTGTGTTGAAAGATTTCTCCACGACTTTATTGCTCGCAGTATGTCGTAAATTTAGCTTTGGCTGGTTTGTCGCATCTTTTGGTGTTGGAGACGGTGCAATAGCTATTTATGATAAAAATGCCGACTCTATAAAGTTGCTTAACGAACCTGATGGAGGAGAGTATGCAGGTCAAACTCGTTTCTTGACGATGGAATCAATTTTTAGAGACAGAACACGCATCAAGATGTCAATAGTGCCGGACTTTACTGCATTGATGCTTATGACAGATGGCATAAGTGACCCATTCTTTGAGACGGACGCAAATCTTGCAAAGAAAGAAAAATGGGATGAACTCTGGGAGAATCTCGTAAATGAAGTTGATTTCTCAGATGACAACGAGAACTCAAAAAATCAACTGCTTAAATGGCTTGATTTTTGGAGCCCAGGCAATCATGATGATAGGACAATAGCTATCCTTTACTAACAGATTGAAAATTATCACATGGCAGATATAGTAAAACTAACCGCATCCGATAATACTCAGGTCGAATTCATAAATGAGATTTCGGCTCAGGGCGGTATGAAAGATATGTATTGGTGTCCGGGAAAGAAAGAAGTAGTCCTGTTCTTCAGAGAGAAGATTGATGCCAATTCTAAAGATCGCCTTAATAATATCGTTGGGTTGTATCGTGAGAGAATATTCAACCAAATGGGTGGTGAGTATTGGAAAAATCTTTTCTGTTGGCCAACAAAGCTTGTTGAGTGGAATGGAAAATTCGGATTGGTATGTCCTGCATATGATGCACACTTTTTCTTTGCTGACGGACCATTCAAAGGGAAAGAAAAAAATGGAAAATGGTTTGCCTCTGCCAAGTTACGCAATCGACATCTTCGTCCGCAGGATAAGGGTACATGGTTGAGTCATTTTCATATGTTAATCAAGATAGCTCGTGCTGTAAAACGCTTACACGCAGCTGGATTAGCCCATTCTGACTTATCATATAACAATGTTCTTCTGGATCCTGCCGGGGGTAATGCCTGCATAATAGACTGTGATACCTTGGTTGTTCCCGGCAAGTATCCTCCTGAAGTTGTTGGTACTCCCGATTTTATCGCTCCTGAAGTACTGCAAACCCGTGAGTTAAAGATTGGAGACTCCAATAAGAAACTTCCTTGTAGAGCAACGGACTTACATGCACTCGCTGTAATGGTCTATATGAATCTGCTTTACCGCCATCCTCTGCGAGGAGGAAAAGTTCACGATGTTAACGATGAAAAACGTGATGAGGCTATGTCTATGGGAGAGAAAGCACTTTTCATAGAACATCCTACTGATACGTCAAACAGAGTAAAACCTCAGAATCTTGGCAAAGCAGAACTCCCACAAGGCGACCCATCAAAATTACCATATACCATATGTGGCCCATACTTGAAAGATTTGTTTGACAGAGCATTTATTACAGCTCTGCATGATCCGTCAAGACGCCCTACTGCTGATGAATGGGAGCAAGCACTGGTAAAAACCACTGACTTAATGCAACCATGTCAAAATCCCAACTGCGAAGCTCACTGGTTTGTCTTTGATAATAAGATGAAGCCTCGTTGTCCGTTCTGTGGTACAGAATACCACGGCCAGCTTCCGGTGCTAAATCTTTACTATTCACCAAGGAACGATGGTAAATTTACTCCAGAGAATTACCGTCTGATGGTATATGACAAGCAGACACTTTATATGTGGCATGTAAATCGTTTTGTTGTAGCCAACGAGAAAACTTCTGCTGAAGATAAAAAGCCTGTCGGAGATTTCCATTTCCATAACGGACAATGGATACTCATAAACCGCCGGCTCCCAGATATGTGGGACAAAACAGATGATAAACAAATTCCCATTGGCGGATACGTGCCCTTGACGGAAGGTCGAAAAATTCTCTTGTCAAAGAAAGATGGAGGAAGACTAATAATTGTTCAGATAATCAGCAATTGATGAATTGATATGCCTATAAAAGACCAATGTGCGAACTGCCGTTTTCAAGATAGTGGAAACTGCACAAAACTCGTTCCTTCATTTGACGGAACGAGTTGCGACGTATATGCAAAAAGAATAAACCTTGAGAAAGAGAACGAGTACCCAGATTTAGTGCAACCGATTGAAACTGAGTCTGAAAATCAGGATGACAATTTCTACGATGATGAAATTGAACAGCCCAGTGATGAGGATATTCATGGCTGGTTGAAGTTCTTCCTTATTTTCTTTGTAGGAATCGGGTCTTTTGCTTCACTAATAATTAGCTTTGTAACGTTTGAAGCTGCTGACAACTTTTGGTTCTCTGCTTCAGATGTCGCATTTGCTTTGGTGTATTTAGCAACAGGCATTTTCACCTTGGTGGCCTTTTATAAGCGAGATACCGATGCTGTTTTTTTGGCTAAAACATTTGTAATTCTTTGTTTTGCGTCAAATTTGCTTGCACTATTTGTATCTGATGGAGAAGTTGGGAGTGACAAGATGGTTTTGAGAATGATACGATCCATTATATGGTGCTGTATTTGGTTCATATTCTTGTGTAGTTCCAATCAAGTTCAAAACATAATCCCTAAAAGCTATAGAAGAACCAAAACCCGTGATTGGATTATAATTGCTACCGTGGTCCTACTCCCATTTATCTGTATTGGTTTGGGAATTGCTTCAGAGAAAAAATCGCATACCGAGACTGAAACAGTTGCCTTAACGAATCTGTCTCTTGGCGCAAATCAGTTTAGTGACGGTAGGGTTGTTTTATCTGTACCGGATGGTGTAGATTGTGATGAAACTATGGCAGAGAACACGAAGGTATTCTCTCTATCCGATGCTGAAACAGGAGCCGAAGTAACTATTGTAAGTGATTACGATACTGATGTGACCAAGAAAAACTTTAATCAGTATTGGAGAGGATGGAAATCCGATGAATTGGATAACATTGACTATGCAGTCGTAAAGGATGAAAAGAAGTCAAATGATGATGTCACGGTATTTTATAAGTTGATACGTGTAAATGTAGAAAATCCTGTAGATTGGGAATTTGCCCTTGTGTTTCATCATGCGTCAGGAAAGGTTTGTTTGATCTCAGGATATTCAAGTTCCGAGACAAATTCACCGGTAGCCTACATAATTAACAACTTAAAGTTTTTGTGATGAGATATTATATCCTACGCAACAATACCGAATATGGCCCTTATGAAGTTGCTGTGCTAAAGCAATATGTAGATGATGGGAGGATTCTTTTGCACGATCAAGCGAAAGATTCTAATACCGGTGTTATGAACACCGTAGGATATTATCTAAGGCGGAATAACGCCAAGGTAAAAATTAAAAGCAAAGGTTCGTTCGTGGACCAATTAAAAGCGATTGGCTCTGAACTCATTTTGCCAGTAGGCTTATTAAAAAGCAAACAATGGTTGTCAGACAAAAGATTATTGCTACTGGCTCTCATTGGTCTTGGTCCCAGTGTAATTATGTTGTTGCCAATTCATGGATTTGGTGTTTTTTATGCTGTTGCATTATATTTCTCGGCTATATGGGGATTATTTTTCTATTATTTCTTCAAGACACAACAAGTCAGACTAAAGATTACGTTATCCGTATTCTTTTTGACACAAGGTTTTGTATTCATTCTTTGGGATGTACTGGGACTTCCATCCCTTAACCCATTTTATCAACTGATTGACACAGTATTCATTTTAGACCTATTCGGATATATCTTTGGTGTAGGATTGACTGAGGAACTCGTAAAATTGCTTCCTCTTTTATTGATATATAGATTTGCAAAAGAACCATTACAGCCAAAAACATTGGTCTTTTATGGACTTATGTCTGGTATAGCCTTCGGTGTATTTGAGGGTGTTCAATATCAAATGTCTGTGAATATACAACTTGATTACACATCCTCATTCTTCATGAATATCGCGCGGCTAACCAGCCTTCCTTTCATACATGCAATATGGACCGGTATAGCAGGGTATTTCATTGGCTTTGCAAAGCTATATCCTTTATATCGTCATGCTTTGTATTTCCTTGCAATATCAATCCCAAGTGTGATGCACGGATTGTATGATACTTTCTGTAGTTCATATCTTGGGATGTTAATTGCACTGCCAATTACATTTATAGCTGTTTTCTTGTTGACAACCTACCTCAGACAAGCACAGGATTACCAGACAAAACTTATCAAGTGAATGACCTATGAAAGCAATTGAACGGGCAGCAATATCCAGAATATTGATAGATCTCATAAAGGCTGACAAAGTTATTGATAGCCGAGAGATGGACTTGTATCGTAACTTAAAAGAGCAATTTTCTATTTCACGTCAAGATGAGATAGAGGCATATCTTATGCCACTTAATAAGGCTGTTCACATTATTAAGGAAATGGAAGACAGTACTAAGTCAGACCTTTTAGGAACTTTTGAGGATATGACTATTAGCGATGGCTTTTGTGCGCGTGAGGAAGCATTGTTAATGCTTATGCTTCAGTATTGTTTGAGGAATGAGAACCTCGAAAGTGATGTGATTTCCACAAAAATTGATGAATCGTGGTTCGATGAGCGTCAAGTATTATATGTCGAGTCGCATCATGCCAAAGAAGTGAATTTCTCAATATCTTCAAATTTGCGAGCAATATCACGAGAATTGAAATTATGTGGACTGGACTTTGTTTATCTTCCGGAAATAGTTCATCATTATATCACAACACCCAAAGAGTTGCTACATGAGGTTGTTGCAATGCTTTCACCATCTTTGACTGAAAGTGCAGTAGCTGGGTTACTTACAAAAATCAAACTTTTCAAAACTGATACTTTCTGCATTGAACAGCTACATCATAAATTGGGGTTCGAGGATCTGATAGACACTCCGCCATCTTTGATGTTTAGAATTAGCCAGTCAAGAGTCGGAAATGATATTTATACGAATTTTCTACGAATTGAGCTGACTGGGGATGCTGTTTCCATCGTTCAGGATATGGTCGATACATTTCTGGATTATCATAGTAGCGACAGGATTGTCGTATCTCATAAAAAGGATGAGAAAGGGAGTTTCCTTTATAAAGGCTTTTATAGGCAAGTCTTTGAAATCTTATTGCTTCAGAAAGCTGTAATGTGCCATATGTTGATTGATTTCATTCATGGCACTATATCGTTCCCTGAAATTGATGTAACGCTTTCTGGCTTGCATCGTAAAGAAAAGGCATTATATACATTATTCGTATATGAGACTCAAAATGGTGGGATAAGTTTTACCCCACCTCAATCGGTCAAACAACTCCCAAAGTTTGACCGCCGTATGGAAATTTTGCAACGCAGATACGCCAAAATATATGCCGCGTTTGGTGGTGAAGAAAAAAACGCGCCTGATATTACAAAAGCAGATATTCGTTTGCATATGATCAGTGGTATAAGACGAGCTATAAATAAGCAGGCGGAAAAAATATATGATGCTGAGCGCTTTGTAATCAACCGCGACAAGAATGGTATATATGGCATTTCTGCCATCCCAGATGTCTTTACAAGCAAAGATTTCAGTGGAGAACAGCCAATAAGTATCTTTGATTCAGAATTATTCATCAACCTATCTAAACTCGGGTAACACACCTGCAAGGTTGCAATGGAATCAAGCAGAATATATATGTCTATGGGTTATAACATTCCGACAATCCATGTTAAGGATTGCTCAGGTTGTAACTTTGTACCATCAAAATAAACTAAAACGGACGTATATGAAACTCTTCGACCTCTTCAAAAAGTCATCAACATCTGCCACGACTACAGAAGTTGACACAATGGTACTTCCTATGGAAGAACATCCAAAGTTGTCAGCAGAGAATAACTGCAAATCTTCTGGTAATGTGATTTCAATCACATACGGAACGGGGATGCCGATTGATGTAATCTATGCTTTTATTGCCCATAATTATGAGCAGGACGGTTATCAGGATGCTCTCGTTAACACCAGCGTGGAGTACTGCACTGCAAAGGAGAACATCATTCTCAACGAACTCAACCAACTCTTCCGTCGTGTCCTACTTCGTTATCGTGGTGAAATTCGAGAGATTGATGTTCAGATTGATAATGCCAAATCTCTCTTTGCCCTCACAAGTGCTTCACAACTGACAGCTCACAAGGAAACGTGTGAAGAACATATCTCCGAAATCCAAGGCATGATTGAGAAAGTTAATGCCAAAGATCCTGAAATGATGACAATGATTGAGTCATATCGCCGAGGTTTCACCAAAGGCTGTGCCGCTCAAACTGCAAACTTCCTAAATCCTAACCGCATAACCGCTTGAAGAAATGAATAAAGCTACTAATTTCGGATGCCAGTTAATTGGTTGGGATGCTAAAATCCTATCTACCTGTGGAGAAGCCAGTAAACGACAGTTCAGAAAACTGATTTCAGCGGTGTCAATAATGATGATACTTTGGGGTACTGTTGGTTATTGCTTTGCTGACAATTATCTCAATATCACAAGCATTTTTGGGCGTATAGGTGTATCTTTGGTATTTATGACAATAATTCTCTGCATAGAACGAGTCATAATACTTTCTGTCGGTAAAAATCATGGGATGGCTCTTATGCGACTTTTCCTTGCGCTCTGCATGGCTATACTTGGAGCAAGCATATTTGACCAACTTATTTTCCACAATGACATACAACAAGAGATAGCATCTCATCGAGAAGATGTTATCACAAAGACTGTTAACAAGCGACTTGCAGTATATGACTCTGACATTGCAAGAATCACTATGGCCGTGGATTCAATTAGCCGATGCAATGATGAACTATATAAACAGATAGAAGCAAAACCAACAACAACCGTAACAGCAGTGTCTTCATCTGAACAAATTGCCGGCATGGGCGAGGATGGAAAACCTATAAAGACTACTGTCCAGAGTGTCAATAAGACCATTGTACCGAATCCTCGTATCGCACAAGCCCAAGGCAACGAAGAGCAAATAAAGATCTACACTGAGCAACTTGAACAGTTAAGATTAGATAAGAAGGACATTGACAAGACAACACGTGACGAAATCAATAGTCGTCCAACAGGGTTTATAGAAGAACTTGAAGCCACAATACGTGTAATATCACAAAGTTGGGTATCCCTAACTTTCTATCTGGTTATGTTTGCTTTCCTTATATTCTTAGAATTATTCGTACTCACAATCAAAATGGGAGAAAAGCCATGCAATTACGAGCTGATAGTAGAACATCAGTTAAGCCATAAGAGAACTATGCTCCATAACACAGAAGTATCATTAACCAATTAAATCATAGAATTATGTATAACAACAATAATATCAATATCACCCCAAAACTCATAAAGGGCGCAATATGGGGAGTGGCAGGAATCGTGCTTCTTATCGTTGCTATGGCCTTCATCCGTCCTTGGTACAATGTATGGTCGCAGGAAATGGAAGGTAAAGCAGAATTTGCTAAAGCTGAACAGAACCGTAAAATCAAAATTGAGGAGGCTAAAGCTAATCTGGAAGCCGAAAAACTAAACGCGCAGGCAGAAATTGAACGCGCTAAAGGAGCGGCGGAGGCTATACGAATTGAAAACGGCTCCATTACCCCAACCTATATTCAATATCTATGGGTGCGTCAGCAAGGAGACCTGAACAACAAGACCGTAATATATGTGCCAACGGAAACCAATCTTCCAATTCTTGAATCAACGAGAGCCTTGCAAAATCCACAAGAATAACAACAATTAAACAACAATCATATGTCACAAAAACAACCTTACACAGGCTTTACCGACGCAGAAGTGTTGGAGAGCCGCAGAAAGAACGGGGTTAATGTTCTTACCCCACCTGAAAAGGATCCGTGGTGGAAAGAGTTTCTTGACAAGTTCTCTGACCCGTTAATCATTATCCTGTTGGTTGCCGGTGTGCTGTCAATCGGAATTTCATTCTATGAATATTTCGGGTTGGGACAGGACTGGAAAGTATTCTTTGAGCCAATCGGTATTTTCGTTGCTATCGGTCTTGCAACGACACTCGCTTTCATTTTTGAGCAGCGGGCAAACAAGGCTTTTCAGATTCTCAATCAGGTAAATGACGACGAGTTGGTGGAGGTGATGCGCAATGGAACCACCACTACAATTCCTCGCAAAGATGTTGTTGTAGGAGATATTGTTATCATCAACACTGGCGACGAAATTCCCGCCGATGGCGAGCTTCTCGATGCCGTAACCCTCAGTGTTGACGAATCAACTCTTACTGGAGAACTGCTTTGTGCCAAAACAACTGACCCGGCACACTTCGATAAAGATGCTACCTATCCTTCAAACCACGTTATGCGTGGCACAAAGGTAATGGAAGGGCATGGCGTTATGCGTGTTCTCAAAGTGGGTGATGCTACTGAAATGGGCAAAGTCTTTGAGGAAGCTCAAATTGATGATAGTGTCAAGACTCCCCTCAATGAGCAGCTTGATGGCCTTGCAGATTGGATTACCAATGTCAGCTATGGTTTCGCCGGTCTTATCATCGTTGGTCAGCTTATCCATTTCCTCGGCTGGAGTAATTGGCAAGCCTACACTCTGATTGTACCTGTCGCATTGTTCTTCTGGCTTGTCATCAAGAAATTTGAAGATTGGTCGAAAGCCAAGTGTATCTTTACCATTGTAGGCTTCTTTATCATCTTCTTCGGGATGGTGATAGGCGCGTTCTCTATGGTAACACCTGATGCAACAAGCGCCGACTGGTCGCTGTTACTCGCCCATACACTCAAAACTCTGATGGTTGCAGTTACGCTTATCGTGGTTGCTGTGCCTGAAGGCCTGCCTATGGCGGTTACCCTTTCGCTGGCATATAGTATGAGCCGTATGCTCAAGACCAACAATCTTGTGCGCAAAATGCACGCTTGCGAAACAATGGGGGCAACCACTGTTATCTGTACCGACAAAACCGGCACACTGACGCAGAATCAGATGCAGGTCTATAAGACCAATTTCTTCGGTGAGCCATCAAATGAGATTCTATATGAAGGTATTGCTGTAAACTCAACCGCTCAACTTGACCTCTCAGGCGACAAACCAGCCGTTCTTGGCAACCCGACAGAAGGCGCGTTGCTCTTGTGGCTGAAAGAACGCGGAGCGGATTACCAGCAACTTCGTACCAAAGCAAGCCGCATTGAAGAATTGCCGTTCACTACTGAGCGCAAGTACATGGCTACAGTGGTCAAGTCAGCCACCAGCAAAAATATACTCTACGTCAAAGGCGCACCCGAAATCGTTTTCGGAATGTGCAAAAACACCTGTGGTGTAACCGATAAAGAGGTTAATGCGCAGCTTCTCGAATATCAGAATCAGGCTATGCGTACCCTCGGCTTCGCTTATCAGGAACTTGACGACAATAATGCGACGATTGAAAATAGCAAAGTAGTTGCCAACAATCTTACATTCCTCGGAATTGTGGCTATTTCCGACCTTGTACGTATCGATGTACCAAATGCCGTCAACGAGGTAATCGACGCAGGAATCAAGGTTAAGATTGTAACAGGCGATACGCCCGGAACAGCAAAGGAAATCGGACGCCAGATTGGTCTTTGGAATGACGAAACTGACACCGACCGCAATATCATTACCGGTGTTGAGTTCGCAGAACTTACGGACAGTCAACTCCGTGAACGTGTCGGAGAACTGAAGATTATTGCCCGTGCCCGCCCGATGGATAAGAAGCGTCTGGTTGAGGCACTCCAAGCAAATAATGAAGTTGTAGCCGTGACTGGCGACGGTACAAACGATGCACCTGCACTGAAAACTGCCCATGTGGGTCTTTCGATGGGCGATGGAACATCCGTTGCTAAAGAAGCCTCCGACATTACTATCATCGACAACTCATTCTCCTCAATCGGTCGCGCCGTTATGTGGGGCCGTTCCCTCTACAAGAACATACAGCGATTCCTCCTCTTCCAGCTCACCGTCAATGTGGCGGCCTGCTTCCTCGTGCTGTTCGGCTCTTTCATGGGCACAGAGTCGCCGCTTACCGTGACACAGATGCTTTGGGTCAACCTGATTATGGATACCTTCGGAGCAATGGCTTTGGCATCGTTGCCACCATCGGAAAGTGTGATGAACGAAAAACCGCGTCATCGCGAAGCATCGATTCTTTCCAGTTCCATGTTGTGGGAACTTTGCAGTGTAGGCTTCATCTTCTTCGCAATCACCCTCGGATTCTATTGGCTGTTTAACCATGCAACTGTTACTTCCATTCCTCAGATGTTGCACACCGTCATTGGCGCAGCACAGGAAATGACACCTTACGAGGCGACCCTACTGTTCTCAATCTTCGTATGGACTCACTTCTGGTATATGTTCAACGCCCGCAGCTTTGAAACCGGCGAAAGCGTTTTCAAACTCAAAATGAGCAGCGGCTTCTGGACAATAGTCGCAATCATTGTCATCGGCCAGCTCTTCATAACCGAAATCGCTTACGAATTCTTTAATGTAGAGCCTATGCTCCATACCCTTGACTGGAGCTTCAACCCCTCCGGCGCGCTCGACCTTCTCATCATCGTTGGAGCCTCATCGTTTGTTCTTTGGATTCGTGAAATCTACAGACTATTCAAAAGGTAACTAAATAAAGTAACCCGAAAGTGCATCGGGGCCATTTCCCCGATGCACTTTTTGACTAAAACCACAAAATGAGCGATAATAATTATAAAAAAATCGGAGTAGCGCCTCGTTTTCATGAAGTACTTTCGACAGGGCTATACACAGGTCTTGTTCCGGTAGCCCCCGGCACTGCGGCAGCTTTAGTCGCACTTGTGTTGTGGTATGGATTATATCTCGTTCTTAGTCCTGCTATATTGTTTTGGACTACCCTTACCCTTATTATTGTCGTTACAATCGTTGGTGTTTGGACATCAAATGTTATGGAGCAATATTGGGGCCCGGATCCACGAGCTGTTGTAATAGACGAGTATGTTGGAACATGGATACCACTACTTGTAGCACCTTGTGGAAAATATACTTGGCTTCTGGCTATTATTGGATTTATCTCTTTCAGGATTATCGACATTTTCAAGCCTTTTGGATGCAGAAAAATAGAACGAGTAATGCCTGGTGGTTGGGGTGTAATGTTTGATGACGTGCTGGCAGGTCTATATGCTTTAATCATAGTTATTTTAGTAAAAACAGTAATATTTTAGTGGATTATGAAAGTACCAGGACTAACTTTCTCTTGGAAACGTGCACTTGGAATAACACAAGCCAAGCAGCAAATATCCCGTAGGATTGGAATACCAATGACTAAGGCTGGTATTGAACGTAAAATGGGTAAAGCTATCATTAAAACCATCTTTGATAAATGATTGCGTTTTTGTACATTCTTGTAATGGATTCATACATTCGTAGCTAATGTTTACATCCTTCCACTGAGTGGTATTTAACTTTGAATGAGAAAACTTCTGAACATTATGAATGCAAAAGTAATTTTAAGCGTCATCACTATGCTTTGGGTGGCGGTTACGGCATCGGCAAAATCTACCACCTCACAGCCGGATACATACGCATATACCCGTGGTATAGAAGCGTATCAAGAAGGTAAGAATCAAGATGCCCTTGACTGGCTCAATAAGGAGATTAGTGACCATCCGGATAATGGATATGCCTATATTTACATTTCAGCCCTTCGATATGGAAATGATGAATATGGGAAAGCTCTGTCTGCCATAAATCAAGCACTCAAAAAACTACCTAAGAAAGATAAGGAGTACACAGCTGTGGCTTATGGTACTCGCGCAGGGATTTATCTCGTCATGGAGGATACTATCAGTGCATTAAAAGACTATGAGGTGGCAATTAAGCTGGAACCGGAGAACAAGCGTCATTATGACCGACGTGCCCAAGTTTATTTTGAGCAGGGGCGATACGATTTATCGGATGCAGATTACCAAAAGATGATTAGTCTGGATCCTGGGGATGTAATGGGTTATATGGGTATTGGACGCAACGCCAAAGAACAGAAACGATATGACGACGCTCTTGAAAGATTCAATTATGTTATTAAAATGGAGCCAGATTATGACTCAGGATATTCATTCCGTGCAGAATGCTATATCGCTCAGAAGAAATATTCTGAGGCCATTGATGATATTATCCGTGCATTGTCCATAAGTGGGGACCGCAAGGCGCATTATCTTTTGGTAACAATCGACAAGGAAGCGTTGCCTGTCGTTAAAGCAAAATTCCAAGTTCAAGCTAACAAGAATCCGAACGAGGCCGAATGGTATTATTATCTTGGTCAGGTATTTGAAGCGAATAATAAACCCACCGAAGCGATTGCCTATTATGAGCAGGCACATAATCGCGATGCAAATGCAATATTTATGGAACGTACAGCCAATTGCTACTTTGATATGGGAAACTATGAGTATGCATTGGATTACGTTAACCGTGCTATAAATATGGACAGCAATGATTATGACCTTGTCCTACTGAAAGGCAATATTCTTAATGAGATGGGAAACTATCCTGAAGCCATTGCTGAATTGGACAAATATGTTGCAAAATATCCCGATAATTATTTCGGCTATTATCGTCGAGGATGGTTCAAAGATGAAGCTAACGATGTAGATGGTGCTATGGACGATTATACTATGTCAATAACTCTCGAACCGCGATATGCTTACGCCTATTGTGGTCGTGGCAGATTTTATCACGAGCAAGGCAAAACTGAATTGGCCAAAGCAGATTTTGAGAAAGTTATAGAATTAGACACTGTTCCTGAACCGGGCTCATCATGTGCACATTACGCGTACTATTATCTTGGACAGAAAGATAAAGCCATCGAATTTATGGATAGCCTTATAGCAAAAAATGATGATAGAGCGGGAAGTTATTATGATGCGGCCTGTCTATACTCCATAATGGGAGAACAGAATACCGCACTTGATTTTCTGACAAAGGCATTTGAACAGGGATATCGTAGAATAGCACATACATACGCAGACCATGATCTTGACAATATCCGAGAATTGCCTGAGTATAAAAAATTACTCGAAAAATACATTATTGAAGTGGTTGTTGAAGATATAAAAAGTCAAGATGATATATCGTATTGTGCAACTGAAATCGTTGAAGTGCCTTTTACAAAAGAAGGTGGAGTTACAAAGGTTAAATGTACAATTAATGGTCTGCCACTTCACTTTGTGTTTGATACAGGAGCAGCAGATGTCACTATGTCAATGGTTGAAGCAAACTTCATGTTAAAAAATGACTATATAAAGCCAGACGATATTATTGGGTCAGCACGTTATATGGATGCTAACGGAGACATTACAGAGGGAACGGTTGTTAATCTACGCAACGTTAATTTCGGTGGATTGGAACTGGAAAACGTCCGTGCTTCAGTTGTCCGCAACCAAAAGGCACCGCTCCTACTTGGTCAATCAGTTCTCGGTCGCCTCGGCAAAATCGAGATTGACAACCCCGGTCTCAAATTGGTAATTACCCATAAGAGGAATAAATCTAATTTTGAACGATAACCTCATCAAACAAACGATACATGAAAAATATATTTTGGTTAATTGAAAGGTTGCGATTGAGGTCGCTTTTCACAATCATTTTCTCGGTTGCCATATTGGTATGTAATGGGCAACTGCTACCTTCTGATGGATATGATAACGATATTGAGAAGAATGGGATAGACACTGAGTCTGGCTACTTTCGATTGTCAGAGGCGCCGATTTCTGTTAATGTTCCTAATGGTTTTGTTTTCATCAAGGGAAACGATACACGCAGAATCTTAACAGAAGATTGGGGTAATTCATCTGACAACGTAAAGGAAGTCGTTGGGATGTTTATTCCTGATACAACATCCAATGTGGGTTGTCTCAATAAGGGGTATATTATTTCTTACCGCACTATTGGTCATGTAAATGATGACCGTATGCCTCGATTTAGCTTTAAGAAACTGCTGAAAGCACTTCAAAATTCACCGGAGTATAAGAGTAGCCGAGTAGGTTGGGCTTGGACACCAGAATACGATATGAATACGCATCGATTGTCATTGCCTTTGATGTACATTGAGAATGGAGTCGATAGTATATTTGGAGGAAGACAAATGATATTTGGCAAAGAGGGATTGGTAGAAATTGAACCAATTTCCTCTATAGCTGATTTACAATGGGTGTATGACCATGAAACGGACATCGCAAATTCGATCACATATAATACTGGGGCGGCATACTCGGACTATAAGGATAAACCAGAAAACGCAAGCTATTTGTCGGTAGCCTCATTTTTATATGGCAGACCGAACCCTCATGTGTCAACAGACTCAACAGAAGATTTGCTGAACGAAGACAGTCCATTCATCCCTAAATCATGGATTGTTATTTTTTGTGCGTTGGGGTGCATACTACTGTTTTTTGGAATTTCTGTTCTCATTACAAATTCCAAAGATGAAGCTAAGGCTGCCATTGCCAAAGTCGCAATTAATGTTCTCCTACGAATGGGCATCTTCGTTACTCTCTATGTTCTTTCAATTGTTCTTGGAGCTTTCCTCATTTGGTTGGGCATCAATGTGACAATATGGGCAATCCCGATGCTGTCGTTGTACACGATAATAATATTGGGGGGCATGTGGTGTCTGATAGGTGCTTTTAGCCTGTTTCTGGTTAAGCCCTTATTCCAATTCACTTCATCTAAAAATCCCAAAAGAATTGAGCTCAAGTATTCTGACGCACCTGAACTCTTCAAGTTAATTGAGGAAACAGCGCAGGCCACTGGTGTCAATTATCCTAAACGTGTCTTTGTGTCTTCTGATGTAAATGCCTGCGTTTTCTATAATACAACATTTTGGAATATTTTCTTTCCTGCTAGAAAAAATATCGAAATTGGATTGGGACTATTGTTTGGTCTCAATAAACAGGAACTTAAAGCTGTCATTGCACATGAGTTTGGCCACTTTGGTGAAAACAGTATGAAGATTGGTTCTGTAGTATCCATTGGTTATGAAATCATAGGCAATCTTGTTAATCGCAGGGACTTTCTGGATCAGTGGCTGGTAGATTGGCAAACCTCAAACTCACATTGGGTATGGCGATTTTTTGGCTCTATGACGGCTGGCTCTATTGGAGGAGTACGAAAACTTATGTATAGAATATATGTTTTCGTTCAGAAAGGTTTTTTGGGCCTATCTCGTCAGATGGAATATGATGCGGATAAGATTTCTGCTGACACCGTCGGTAATGAAATCGCTATTTCGGCTTTATGTAAAATCGATTCGGTGTCAGATCGATTTGAAACTTTTAATTCTCTCCTTTCAAGTGTAGCGTCATCCAAGAATGTAAAGCCCCAATCATATTGGAGAGGATACGAGATATTTCTTCCAATATGCGAATCATTTGATGGAAAGAAAATAGAGCCTTCTGATTTGATGACTTATAAAGACGCTGATGAGTCATTGAGTAAAGTCCAAATCAATAATCCGTGGCTCTCTCATCCTACATTGAAACAGAGAATTGATAGGATTCAAGAAACTACTAGAAATGTGGGGATAGGCGAACCAATGCCCGCAACATCCATTGTACCTTCTGCTGTGTATGCTAAGGTTTCAGAGACCCTTTATAATCTTGCAAATTTTGAATCAGTTTCAGACGCCAGTGACTCTGCGTTTTCAGAACTCCTCGCCACTGAATTGTCAGAACGCTCGTTCCCTCTTCTACACAGGCCATACTTCAATAGGAATATCTCCGGCGGATTTAATCCCAATGACCCTACCAACCAAAAGGAAAGTAACGAAAATCCTTTCACTGAAGAAAACACAAAAACTATAGAGATATTCAGTTACGCCATCTCCGACTACCATATAATGAAGGATTTCAAGAATGGAGAACTAAAAGAAAAGGTCTTACGGTACAACGATGTGGTGTATAAGAGAAAGAATGTGCCTTTAGAGAAACAACTTGATGTTGTCAACGCTCTGGCTGAAAAAGTTAATAAAGTTGACCAAGCGGTTTTTCATTACGCCTTAGGACTGACTGAAAACAAATCTCTTATTATAAAGTCCTACGACAATATTTTCTTCTCTCAGTTCATAATTGAGAAAATAAAGGAAAACCTTTTCCCAAATCGAGAGATTCTCAATCATGAGTTGATGAGAGTAACCGCTCGTGATGAAAATGAATTCATTACACTACAACAGCGACTCGTTCAATATAAAAACGCAATAAAAGATGCGATTACAAAGATAGAAATGGAACGCCTTTATCCTGTAATTCATGTGGACATGTGGAAGCGGATGCAGGAATTCCTTAACGAAGACCTTCTTCTCAATGGTATGTCGATTTCTGGAGAAGAAATCAGCGATGTATTTTCCATCCCGGACCAGTTGGTGGAACTCTTTGAGAATCTGGCTTACTATTCTAAAAAAATAGTGTCTGATATAATTGAGGGACGAGAACCACTGATAGCTTGGAATAATTCTATGGCGTTGGCAGAAGTCCATGAGGATAAAGAAATGTATAATTCTTAAATAGATATGAACCAGTATAGAGAATTTAGAAAGAAGCTGGAGACGCTCCCGGTTGAGTGTCCAGTATGTGGAAGAGAGACTGACTCAATAAAGTCTTACACCCTCCCCAACATTACATTCCTATTCATAGCCTCCCAATGGGGCTATGAGCATCACATCGCGTGCGCAAAATGCATGCGTAAAATAATTCTCAAGACGGCGGCCGAAAGCCTTGTCAAAGCAAATGTCATTTGGCCTATTTTCGGATTTCCCCGCCTCTCAGTGAATTTTACGAGAACATTCGTAAAAGGCCACTCAGAAGACATCATAAATGACCTCCAATTTAAAGCACAACAGGAATGGAAATAAATATTGGGATTGAAATCTTAGTGGCAGTTGTTATTGCTGCTATGATATGCTCTATAATAGCACTCGTAGTCAACAGATGTCGTGATGCTAAAGTTGGACTTGGATGTGGACTTATGTTCCCGATTTCGATTGCAATATTCGTGGCTTTCCAATTTGTGATTCCCGATGTGATTGTCGTTTCCGAGAATAACGGCCACTTCTCCCATGAGAAAGAATCTGTTTGGGGGAATTATACCATTGACGGCGAATCTTATTCGCTTGATATGAATGGCCTATATATTGCTAATACAACATCGGAACCACTGATTTTATATCCTGAATACTATGGACCTGAAAATATGGCCAATAAAGTAAAACAAGAGGAACCGATTATGATTCCACCTTATGGGATGGTCAAAATTAAGCATACTCCGAATCACTATTTCACAACTGCTCCATCTCAGATTTCAACAAAATCTTCTTCTGTTGAAGAGCGATGGGTTCTCGAAGATTTGCGAACAGTAGCCAAGCGTGAGGGCTTTGATGAAGATTTTTAATTTGAGGAATGTCTGACCAATATCGATATATATGCGAAAAGTGCGGTTTCTCATTATGGACTGATGAGACCGGATGCGAGTGTACCATGTGTGGAATATCGCACTTATATCTATGCGATAAATGTAACACATTAGTACAGCGATGGGAAGAATTATGTTACGATGAGACTGGCATTTCATGGCGAAATCCTCATTGGTGGATTCCAGGGGAAGGGACATCGATTGAAGATGACGGTACTTGTCCAATTTGTAATAGTCATAATAGCCTGCAAAAATGGAATCCCACTGATTTTTGCTGCCCAAATTGTGGAGACGCGATGTTAAGGGATGACTCCGCAGGGATTTTACATACAGACTGATATTAATATTACAAAATGTTCCAACGGATATTCAGAGTTGAGGTTCAATGAAAAAGAATAAATTGATAAAACGAATCACCGCTGGTGCAGCTATATTATTGTGTGTAATCGCCATAGTAATGGTGGTATGTGACCGAATGGTTGACCATGCCGCTAAGGACAGGCTTTATGACGATGTCGAGGATATTCCACATCGTAAGGTCGGGCTTATGCTTGGCACTTCGCCCATATCTACATGGAATGGGCGAAGGAACTATTACTTTGA
>OFFB01000741.1_pt1 | contig 26302 bp, 23 predicted proteins | sample 1521281 | NCBI WGS metagenome assembly OFFB01 (sample SAMEA3504109, study PRJEB24116) | mouse gut metagenome | biome: mouse gut; feature: mouse-associated habitat; material: faeces | place: Denmark | collected 2011
ACAACGGACAGCTAGTTGACGAGACGGAAACATACAGCTTTAAAACAGAGGTAAACCCTAATCCAAGCGGTGGCGACGGCGAGGACGATAGCAACGGAACTGACGGCAAACCGAATGGTGGCAACAATGGCGGTGGTTTTGGTGGATTAATAAACGGTAAAATGTCATTGTTGGATTGGATATTAATCGGCATTGTTTGCTTTATGGCATTGCTAATACTTTTAATGTTTGTATTAAATATAAAGTTAAATAAAAATATTAAAAACCTAAAGTTATTCCGTGAGCAAGTTTCTCCTGTAAATGATAAAAACAATAAAGACAATAGCGAGGAAATATCGGATAACTCACAAGCAAATGCATCCGTGATAAATCCGTATACTGTAAAAAACAGTGATTGGACATTTGTTATAAAGGAGAAAGACGTTGTCAATATCGATTTGTTAAATGCCCCTACGGATAAAATAATGTTTTACGCATTTAAAGAGGCAGATGCAAAAGGTATCAAAAAATTCCAATCGCAATTAATGGAAAATATTAAAGAAAATCAAGCTGAACAAACTGGGGATAATCATTCAAAGGATAGCAAAAAATCAAAAAGTAAAAAAGATAATAAAAAACAACCAAAATAAGTAGTATCAAATAATAAAACGGCGGGTTAACCCGCCGTTTTATTGTGCTAATAAATTTACGTTTTTTATAAATAACCTATTATTATTTTTTATTGTCTCGTGCAGCAATTTCTTTTCTAATAATTTTGCCGCTTATTGTTTTAGGCAACTCATTTACATATTCTACAATTCGTGGATATTTGTAAGGAGCAGTTGCTTTTTTAACGTGATTTTGCAATTCTTTTGTTAGTTCGTCGCTTGGGCTATAGCCTTTTGCCAAAACTATTGTAGCTTTTACAACTTGACCTCGAAGTGGGTCGGGAGCACCTGTTATGGCGCACTCTAAAACCGCAGGGTGTTCATGAAGAGCAGATTCTACTTCAAAAGGTCCTATCCTATAACCGCTGGATTTAATTATGTCGTCTTTTCTTCCAACAAACCAATAGTAGCCGTCGCTGTCCTTAGTTGCAAGGTCGCCTGTATGATAAACACCGCTGCCGAAAGTATTAAATGTACGTTCTTCGTCCTTATGATATTTATATAGTAAACCTAATTGGTTATCACGCATTTTTATGCAAATCTCGCCTGTTTCGCCATCTGCTACTTCATTTTCGTTGTTGTCGGCAAGGTAAATATCGTAAATAGGGGATGGTTTGCCCATACTGCCTTGTTTGATTTGCAAAAATTTATATGTTCCTAGCAATACTGATGATTCTGTTTGACCAAAGCCTTCGTAAATCTCAAGTCCTGTAGCCTTAGTGAACTCTTTTGATACCTCTGGATTAAGTGGCTCGCCCGCAGTAGAACAGTGAGTTAAACTTGAAAAATTGTATTTGGATAAATCTTCTTTTATCAAAAACCTATATATGGTAGGCGGTGCACAAAAAGTTGTAACTTTATATTTTTCTATCATTGGCAATATGTCTGTAGGTGTAAATCTGCCAAAATAGTCATATACGAAAATAGCAGTTCCTGAAATCCACTGTCCGTAGATTCTACCCCAACTGCATTTTGCCCAACCGCTTTCTGCCATGGTTAAATGCAAGCCGTCATCAACTACATCCTGCCAAAATTTCGCAGTAATGATATGTCCTAACGGATATAAGTATTTGTGAGCAACCATTTTTGGCTCACCGGTTGTGCCGCTTGTAAAGTATACCAAAAACATATCGTCATTTTGAGTTTGCCAAGGAGGTGTAAAATCTGATGTGGTTTCCTCCAATATTTTTGTAAAGTTTAGCATACCATCAACATTGCCGTGGGTATAAACCGCTTGCAATTTATTGCAGTTTGGTACAGCTTCCAATACATGTTTTGTAACTTCGTTTTGATTTGTAACAAAAAGCAATTTAACATCTGCGTTATTACACCTGTATTCAATATCTTTTGCTGTAAGTAAAAAAGTTGCGGGTACAAGTACAACGCCAAGTTTGTGACAAGCGGTAGCAATTATCCAATATTCGTACCGTCTGCCAAGCATTGTCATAATAAAGTCGCCTTTTTTAAGGTTGTGGGAAAGTAGTATATTGCAAACTTTATCACTTAAAGTTTTAAGTTCGCCAAAAGTTATGATTTTTTCCTCCCCTTCGTCATTGCACCATACAAGGGCGATTTTATCTGGAGTTAATCTTGCATATTCATCGACGACATCGTAACCGAAATTAAAGTTATCTGGTATTTTGATTTCAGTATTTTTACTAAAATCGTCGTAATCCAATGCGTTTATGTTGCTACAATATCTGTCTAATAAATTCATACGATTCTCCTTTTGTATTTTTATTCATTAAATAATACCACATTTTAACACAGAAATAAAGCAATTTTGCATACTTAGTTGATTTTTTTTATAAAATGTTGTATACTTTGTATGTAATAAGTATCAAATAATAATTTTTACATTGCTTAACAATACTGTTTATTTGTGCAATTAAATACAACAATGATTGCTTGCGGAGTGCTATAACCAAAAACCGCTTGCTTTTAATACTATAAGTTAGTTACTTATTTTTAAAGGAGTGTTTATGCTTAATTCCAATTTTGTAAAACTTGCCGAAACGCTAAACAAACTGTGCGTAAAAGGCTACAATACAATAGATAAAAGCGACATTTTTGATTGTTTGAAAAGTGATTTTTCACTTGAATGGGACAATGAAATTTTGATGCAGGAAATAAATACTTTAGTTACAAATAAATTTATTATTTTAAAATACCAAGATGAGGAAGTTGTTTGTCTTGCATTTACCGAAATGGGGGAGGAACTTATAAACCGCATTAATATCGCAAGGCAAGAGGCTCAAAAAACTAAAAAAGTTAGCAAAAAAGAACAAGTTGAGCAGAGTGCTAATCCTTTGGCGACAAGTTATGATTTAAGCGTACCAGCAAGTCAAAATGAAATTATGTCCAGCTTAACTCATAGTGCTATTGCAAAGTCAAAGGAAAAGAAAAGTTTAAAAACATTTTTAATCGGTTTGCTTGGTGGAATTCTTGGTGGTGGCATTAGTGGAGCAATTATTACTTTGCTAGTGTTACTATTATAATTTTGTTTTAACATAACTAAAAATATTTACATAAATTAGTTTTAGTAAATAGCTTTAGAATTTATAAAATGTTATTGGGAGATATATGGTAGTAAAAGCAGATAAAAAAGATATTATTACCTTAGCAAAATTGGCAGTATTGTTATGGAGTGATTGCAATGTTAATGACTTGATAAATGATTTTTCTAAAAATTTATCTAATAACACTTGTCAATTTTTTTTGAAATATGAAAATTGTATTCCTGTTGGGTTTGCTCAATGTGGGTTACGATATGATTATGTAGAAGGAACAGAAACATCTCCAGTCGGCTATCTTGAAGGTATTTATGTAAAAGAAAATTTTCGTAAAAAAGGTTATGGTAGACAATTATTGGAAAATTGTGAACTATGGGCTAAAAGTAATGGGTGTGTGGAATTTGCCAGTGATTGTGAATTAAGTAATATAAATAGCTGTAATTTCCATAAAGCAATGAATTTTGAAGAAGCAAACAAAATTATTTGCTTTACAAAAAAATTGTGATAATTTATAAAAATAAAATAAATTTAATAATCTTTTTGAATATTAACATAAGTATATTGATTAATACAAAAATAATTTAGAAGGTGGATTATGCTTAATAAAAAAGAAAAAGCTGTAATGAAATCTATTTATTATAATTCAGTGGACAAAAATGGAGTATGCCTTTTGCGTCCTATTGATGTGCTTAACGATATTTCTCCTAAGATAGAAATCAAAGGAAACGACCTTAAAAAAATTATTCACGATTTGGAGCTTGACGATTACTACGAACTAGTGGAATCAAAAAGAAAAGGGGAGACTGTTTGGTGCTTTACTCTTCATCAAAAGGGACAAGCATTTTATCGTGAAATTTTGAATGAAAAAAGGTGGGTTTATTTTAAAATTTCAATGTCCGTTGCACTTGCAATAGGCGTGTTCTTCCTAAAACTAATTTTGGATGCGATTGCAGGCAGATAACATATATAAGATTAATGTTTGATACATAGTAATAAACAATATTTGATTAGGTAATAAATAATATTGTGATTTATTTTATAGCAAAATAAAAATATTTCAATTAAAAATACATTTCATTTTAACGAATACGAAACGCGCGAATAACCCCGATTTTTGACGGGGTATTTAAGGATAAAACAAAATTTATGGATAAATTTCGTTTAGTAAGCAAATACAAACCTTGCGGAGACCAACCGCAAGCAATAGAGTCTTTGGCAGACGGTGTAATTGACGGATTAAAAACACAAGTGCTACTTGGTGTTACAGGCTCCGGCAAAACTTTTACAATGGCTAATGTTATTGAAAAAGTTAATAAACCGACTATTGTCATAGCTCACAACAAGACTCTCGCCGCGCAATTATGCAATGAGTTGCGTGAGTTTTTTCCCGATAACAGAGTGGAGTATTTTGTTTCTTACTACGATTACTATCAACCCGAAGCGTATATCCCACGTTCGGATACTTATATAGAAAAGGAATTGCAAATAAATGACGAAATAGATAAACTAAGGCACTCTGCAACAAGTAGCCTGTCCGAAAGGCGAGACGTAATTGTTGTGTGCTCGGTTTCATGTATTTATGGTTTGGGCGCTCCGCTTGAATATTACAATATGGCAATATCTTTACGTCCTGGTATGGAACTTGATAGGGACGAATTTATAAGAAGGCTTGTAGAGATTCAATATAAACGCTCGGATATTGATTTTACACGTTCCACATTTAGAGTTCGCGGAGACATTGTGGAAGTAATGAGGGCGGATAATAACGATAAAGGGTTAAGGATAGAGTTTTTTGGGGATGAAATCGATAAGATATCCGAATTCGACTTGGTAACTTCAAGAGCAATAAATACTTTAGAGCATGCAAATATTTTCCCTGCAAGTCACTATGTTGTTAATAGCGAAAGTATGCAAAAGGCACTTGACCAAATATCAAAAGATATGCTTATTCAGGTTAAATATTTTGAGGAAAAAGGCAAACTTATTGAAGCTCAAAGGATAAAAGAAAGGGTAAGCTACGATTTGGAAATGATGCGTGAAATGGGGTATTGCAATGGTATAGAAAACTATTCTCGCTATTTCGACGGCAGATTACCGGGGCAAATGCCTTATACTTTGTTAGACTTTTTCGGCGATGATTATTTGATGTTTGTAGATGAGTCGCACATTACTTTGCCTCAACTAAGGGCAATGTTTAACGGAGACAGGGCTAGAAAAACCAATCTTGTGGAATATGGCTTTAGGTTGCCATCTGCTTTTGACAACAGACCGCTTGCATTTGAGGAGTTTAATAGTAAAATAAGTCAAATTATTTGTGTTTCCGCAACTCCTGCGGATTATGAGCTAAAACTTGCAGATAATGTTGCAGAGCAACTTATTCGTCCGACAGGTTTGCTTGACCCTAAAGTGGAAGTTCGACCTATAGACGGACAAATAGATGATTTGTTATCCGAAATCAACACTGTTGTTGCGACGGGACATAGGGTATTGGTTACGACATTGACCAAAAAGATGAGCGAATCGCTTACCAACTATTTAAAAGAGCATAATGTGCGAGTAAATTATATGCATTCGGAAATAGATGCGTTGGAAAGAATTGAGATTATAGGCGGTTTGCGACGTGGAGAATTTGATGTGCTTGTTGGTATCAACTTGCTTAGAGAGGGATTGGATATACCGGAAGTTCAACTTGTTGCGATTTTGGATGCGGATAAGGAAGGCTTTTTACGTTCGGAAACTTCTCTTGTACAAACAATAGGAAGAGCTGCAAGAAACAGCGAGGGTAGAGTTATTATGTATGCGGATACTATGACTGATAGTATGAAAGCCGCAATTAGCGAAACCAACCGCCGTAGGGAAGTGCAAAATCAATATAATATCGAACATAATATAGTGCCAAAAACCATTGTTAAAGATGTTGTTAACACGTTGGAAATTACCAAGAAAATTGACGCTAAAAACGATAAAAAACTTACGAAAATCGATATATATCGCGAAATTGACATACTTAAAAGCAGAATGGCTATTGCAAGTAGCAAGCTTGATTTCGAAGCTGCTATTCAATATCGTGAGGCAATAAGCGAGCTGAAAAAACAGCTTAGAGAAATGCAATAACAAAACAATATTAAACTAAAAAAAGAAAAATTTGTGGTGAAATATGAAAGACGAAATAATTGTCAGAGGTGCAAGAGAAAACAATTTAAAAAATATAAATGTGACAATTCCAAGGGATAAATTGGTTGTGTTTACAGGCCTTTCGGGCTCGGGTAAATCGTCACTTGCTTTCGATACTATTTTCGCGGAGGGACAAAGACGTTATATCGAAAGTTTGTCATCCTATGCAAGAATGTTTTTGGGGCAGATGGATAAACCGGATGTGGACGGTATCGAAGGTATATCTCCGGCTATTTCAATCGACCAAAAGACAACTTCACACAACCCGCGTTCCACGGTTGGTACTGTTACGGAAATCTATGACTATTTAAGATTGTTATATGCAAGAATCGGTATTCCTCACTGTCCTAAATGCGGTAAGGAAATTAAACATCAAACGGTTGACCAAATTGTAGATAAAATTATCGCTTTTGGGGATAAAACAAAAGTTATAATCGTTGCTCCCGTTGTTCGTGGCAGAAAGGGCGAATATACTAAACAGCTAGATGGTTACAGAAAAAGCGGATATTTGAGGGTGCAAATCGACGGAATCGATTATTCCCTTGATAGCGATGAAGTTATTTTGGATAAGAATGTCAAACATAATATCAATGTAGTTATCGATAGGTTGGTTATTAAAGATGGTATATCAAAAAGACTTTCCGACAGTGTGGAAAATGCCTTAAAGCTTGCAGGCGGTTTGGTAGAAGCTCAAATCGACGGAACTCGTCAGCTGTTTTCTATAAATTATGCTTGTCCCGACTGTGACATTTCCATTGAAGAACTTGCTCCAAGAATGTTTAGCTTTAATAACCCTTTTGGAGCTTGTCCTAAGTGTCATGGTTTGGGTTTTAATAATGTGATAGACATTAATAAGCTTGTAAAAGATTGGAACAAGTCTCTTAGCGACGGCGCTATTGAAGTTTCGGGGTGGAACATGGATACAAGTAGGATATCCAGCAGTGTTTTGAGGGTTGTTGCAAAGCAAAACGGCTTTGATTTAAACACACCTCTTAAAGATTTACCTAAAAAAGCCATTGATTTGCTTATGTATGGCGACGATAAGGAATACACTGTAAATTACGCATCATCCTCCTTTAACGGGGCTTATAAAATGAAGTTCGAGGGCGTTGCAAGTAATTTGGAACGTAGGTATAACGAAACAACTTCCGATTTTGTAAAGCAAGAGATTGAAAGGTATATGACACAGGAACCTTGTGACTTGTGTCACGGAAAAAGACTTAAAAAGGAAGCTTTGTCTGTAACAGTAGGCGGAATGAACATTGCCGAACTATGCGACTTGCCTATTATCAAAGCGAAAGAATTTTTTGAAAATTTGACTTTGACAAATACCGAAATGCAAATTGCAAAACAGATTTTGACTGAAATAAATGCACGACTTAGCTTTTTGTGCAATGTCGGTTTGACATATTTGACTCTTTCACGTTCCGCAGGAACTTTATCGGGCGGCGAAGCACAAAGAATTAGGCTTGCAACTCAAATTGGTAGCGGTCTTACGGGAGTTTTGTATATTTTGGACGAGCCAAGCATAGGTTTGCACCAAAGAGATAACGAAAAACTGCTAAAAACATTGCAATCGTTGAGAGATTTGGGCAATTCGTTGATTGTAGTAGAGCACGATGAAGACACTATGCGTTTAGCCGATTATATTGTAGATATCGGTCCGAAAGCAGGTGTCCATGGTGGCGAAGTCGTTTGTTGCGGTACTCCTGAAGAAGTTATGAATTGCGAGCAGTCTATAACAGGTCAATATATGAGCGGCAAAAAGAAAATTGCGGTGCCTAAAACAAGAAGAAAAGGCAACGGATTGTATATCACAGTTAACGGCGCAAAGCAAAACAACTTGAAAAATGTTTCGGTTAAAATCCCGCTTGGAAAGTTTAATGCGGTTACGGGCGTATCAGGTAGCGGTAAGTCAAGCTTGGTAAATGGTATTATTTATCCTGTTTTGCAAGCTAAACTTAATGGTGCAAGGCAAAAATTTACTAATTGCGATAGCATTGACGGGATTGAAAATTTGGATAAAGTTATTTGCATTGACCAATCTCCGATAGGAAGAACTCCGCGCTCCAACCCTGCAACTTATACGGGTGTATTTTCCGCAATAAGGGAATTGTTTGCAAGCACTCCCGAAGCAAAGGCTCGCGGTTATAAAGCTGGTAGATTTAGTTTTAATGTGGCAGGTGGCAGGTGCGAAAACTGTTCGGGCGATGGTATTATAAAAATAGAAATGCACTTTTTATCCGATGTTTATGTGCCTTGCGAGGTGTGCGGCGGTAGACGTTACAATAGGGAGACCTTGCAAGTAACATACAAAGGAAAGTCAATTTACGATGTTTTGGAAATGACTGTAGACGAGGCATGTGTATTTTTTGAAAATTTGCCGTCTATTTATAAAAAAATAAAAACTTTGCAAGAAGTTGGACTTGGCTATATCAAATTAGGGCAATCTGCAACAACATTGTCGGGTGGCGAAGCACAAAGGGTAAAGCTTGCTACCGAGCTTGCAAAACGCAGTACAGGAAAAACTTTTTATATTTTGGATGAGCCTACAACAGGTCTTCATACCCACGATGTTAAAAAGTTAATTGGCATTTTGGATAAACTTTGCGATATGGGCAATACAGTCCTTGTAATAGAGCATAATTTGGACGTTATAAAAGTAGCAGATAATATTATAGATTTAGGACCTGAGGGAGGCGATGACGGCGGTAGGATTTTAATTACAGGTACTCCGGAAGAAGTTGCCAAGTTTGAGGGAAGTTATACGGGTAAATTCCTTATAGATAAACTTGAGGATAAATAAATGTAATATAAATTATCTTTATTATAAATTACAACAAACAAAAAAAACAGCTTATTGTATATCGATAAGCTGTTTTGCTATGTTATGAAAATTTAATAGTTACAATTAAATAAAGTAGAATAAATAATTTTTTGTATATTAACTAAGTATCGCGACAATATGAGAAAAAAGTGTCAGAAAAAGTATACTTTTTCTGACAAAATTGATAAAAATACTTGCGAAAATCGGTATTAATGCGAAAAAAAATAACTAATTATAAAAAGGAGAAAGAGTATGTATTGTAAAAATTGTGGGGCGGAAATGCCTGACGGTGCTGTTTTATGTGTAAAATGCGGTTATATGAAATCCGATATTGCAAATGTGACAGAATCTGGTAGTAGCACAAAGGCAAAGAAAGGTAATAAAACTTTAATTCTTAGCATTTGTATTAGCATAGTAAATATTTTAATGTGCATAACTTGTTGCATATTATTGGCTGTCAGTGTAAATAGTTATCTATCGACTAATGAAAATTATAAGTTTAGGAGCATCTTAGATGCTGTTGATGCAAATTTGCAGACTGATTATGCTAGTCAAGGAATGGTAACAAAGTATAAAAACTATAACGATGTTTATGTAAAGTATCGTTATAATGGCCTTAATAAAGACGTAGACAGTGTATTGGTCATATTAATTTTGAGTAATAAAGGATATAACTGTGATTATGTATATACAGTTTGTAGTGAAATTGAAATTGACAATGCGATTAAGTGTATGAAAGAGCAACTTAGGAGGTAAATTATGAATAAAAAAGCAGTCAACATAGTTTTTTATGTCACTAATATAACATTTGTTTTTTTGTTTTTGGTTTTAATTTTATTTTTTGTTTTTGCAACAAATTTTCAATATCAAAATTATCGCAAAAATAGCAATATTATGCAGGTACAGCAACAAATAGATTCGCAATATAAATTGACCTATGACAATGGTTATTCCAGATATTTGGGACATGATATTCAAGGAATATATATTTTTGCAATATCTTCGAACAGCAAAACAGAAGACAATCAATTTACACCCGGAGAAACATTTTATGTAGCCTATAATATTAAACAAAATTCTTTGATTACCAAAGAGTATACTTTGGAAAAATTGCTAAAAATGACAGGGTACATAAGTAATTATATTGAATATCAAAATACAGATTGGTAATAAATTTTTAAATAGCAAAAAATTAATCACAAACCGCATTTGTTTTGTATATAATATAGTAAGTTGAATTTTTAACAATAAGCCTAAGACAAAAGTTTAGACTATTAATATAAAATTTTTCAAAATTTTCAAAAAAATACTTGACAAAGTGTTTTATATTTATTATACTATGTGAGTACAAAACAAAATTTGCCCTAATAGCTCAGTCGGTAGAGCATGCGGCTGTTAACCGCAGTGTCACAGGTTCGAGTCCTGTTTGGGGCGCCAAAAGGGAATAAGACGAACCATTTTGAAAATGAGTTCGTTTTATTTTTTACTAAGGAATATTTCGGTATTGTTAAACAAGTTAATTGAATAATTTAACACTTAAGCACTCTAATAGTAGAATTTTGGAGTGCTTATTTTTAAGCTTACAACCTCATAAGTTTTCTTGACTTTCTGGTGTCTGGTTGTAGCATAGTTCTTTGTCAATGTAAATCTCAAAAAAATATCACTCTAAATTTGAATATCCATTTATAGTCAGGTAGAAATATCTGACTAATTTTTGTTATTTACGCAATATTTTTTGATGACTAGTTGTAAATATAGAACGGTTTACATTGACCATTTGATTATTATTTGTGCTTACTAAATACCTAAGTATGCAACTTTGCCACTGCCAAAAGGCAAATAAAATTTACGAGGTAAAGTAAAATGAAAATGTTAGTAAATGCTAGCAAAGAAAAGTTGCAAGAAGATGAATTGATTACATATAACAATGTAATGCAAATTAGCGAAAAAAATCGCTCTTAAAGGGCTTAAAAAGGCACTTAGTTATTCGTTTAATAAAAACTATAGCTTTGTATCTTGGACAAATACGGATATTGCAAACATGGTAAAATTCATTTTAATCCCACCAAAATCGGCATCTTTAAAATCACATAAATAAACATCAAGCCACGAAAATTCGTGGCTTAAGCAATGCATTTTATGTCTATATACAACCAAAGTGACAGCAGTGCGTGTACTTGTCTTGATATGAAAACAACAAGTTTTAATCAAATATACTAAAAATAATTATAAAAAAATGAGTTCCTTATAATTTTATTTTGTTTAGTATTTACTTTTTGGCAGATAAATGATATAATGTATTAAAAAAAACAAAAAAAAGAAATAAAAATTTAGTTACAGGAGATGTTATGGAAAAATCAACAGAAAAAATGCAACGAAAACTTTTTATTAAACCATATGATAGAATGGTAAAAGATTTAGTAAATGATATTAACGATGATGTTATTATATTAGACCCAGATTATCAAAGAAATTATGTGTGGAATAATAAAAAAGCCTCATTATTAATTGAATCCATTCTTCTAAATATTCCCATTCCTGTTATTTATGCGGCAGAAGATGATGATAATAAATGGATAATTGTAGATGGACTACAAAGACTATATTCTCTTAAACGCTTTTTTGCTAACGAATTCAAATTAACTGGATTAGAGACTCTTGAAGAATTAAATGGATTAAAATATTCAATGCTAGATGAATCTGTTCAAAGAAAATTAGATCGTGGTGAATTAAGAGTTATAGTGTTACAAAATGATTCTGATCCCAATATCCAATTTGACATTTTTATGAGATTAAATACTGGTGCTGTCAAACTGAATGAACAAGAATTAAGAAACTGTTTATATCGTGGAAAGTTGAATAATTTAATAAAAGATATTGTAAAAACCAACCCTTATATTCAACAACTTATACCTGCAACAACTGACCGTATGTTAGCAAATGAATTGATATTACGATACCTAGCAGTCTCAGAAAAGTATAATAAATCAGAAAATAAAATTGAAAATTATGATGGTCGTATTAAAAACCTAATTAATTCTTATATGGAAAATCATAAATCTGCGGATAATGATTTCTTAGATAGTATAAAACTAAAGGTTGAAACACAAATTAAAAAATCATATACTGTTTTTGATGCATTAGCATTCAAAAAAAATTCTAATGCTACAAAAGTCAACGCAGCACTATTTGAATGTGTTATGATATCTTTTGAAGATTATTGTCTAGAAGAATTAGTACTAAAAAAAGATAAAATAAACTCTATGGTAACATATCTATTGTCTAATCATGACTTTGTTCAATCAATTGATAAAGCAACAGGTAATACGGAAGTTCTTAATTTTCGTATTAAAGTGTTTAGAGAAATGTTAGGAGTAACAATGAACAATGCAAGCAAAAATTGATTTTGATACAAATATAAACGAGGTTGTGTATCTTAATAATATTTCTCGACAAGATTCCAAAAATGATAAAATATATTTTAAAGTTATAATTTTATTATTAAGTGCAAAATTAGAAAAATATGTAAAAGATAGCACAAAGGAATACATCAATACGATATTAAAATTTCATTTAACGAAAGATAAATTGCCACAAAAATTTGTTAAAGAAATAATAAAAAACGAATTAAAATTCATAGAAGATAAATCTATAGAAAAATATCTAAACAATGACAATTGTAAAAAAAGAGCCCAAATATTTTCTTTAATTTGGGATGCGAGGTATAAATTGCACGATTTAGGACAAGATGATTTCGTTATTTCTATTTCAAATAATGGTACAAATGCTTTCAAAGAAACTTATAAAAAAATTGGTTTTGACAATATGATAGAACAGCTTTCTGATTATACGGAAGAAAGTGATGTTTCTGATCTAGAAACAACAACAAAACATTCTATTTGTGAAACTATTAACAAAATCATTAAAATAAGACATGAAATTATACATGAGGATGCTACACCGAGCATTACACGCAGTAATATTAATTTATTTGTCAATATATTAAAATCATTCGTTGAACAAATAGATGCCATATTAACTCAAGAATTAAACAGTTTAAGTGAAAACACCTAATTACGAATAGCTCCGCTCAAAAATTAGAGCGGAGCTTATTGTATAAGAAAACCACGTGCTAGGCACGTGAGTTCAAAAGATGTTAAACATATGAGTCTTGAAAAATAAAACTCCTTTTGTTAAAATATAATTGTGGCTTGACATCTACAATTAAAAAAACAAAAGGAGGACATTCAAATGAATGACATACATAGTTTAGCACATTCGAAGTGGAATTGCAAGTACCATGTAGTATTTGCACCAAAATATAGACGTAAAGCATTTTATGGAGAAAAAAGATTAGAAATAGGAGCAATTCTGCGAGAATTGTGCAAATGGAAAGTAGTAAACATAGTAGAAGCAGAGGTATGTATAGATCATGTACATAAGCTAATAGAAATCCCACCAAAAATTAGCGTAGCTAGTTTTTTGGGATTTCTAAAAGGGAAAAGTGATTGATGATATATGAACGTTGGGGAAATATGAAATTCAAGTATCGAAATAGAGAGTTCTGGTGTAAAGGCTATTACGTAGATACAGTCGGAAAAAATACAGCTAGAATAAAAGAATATATAGCAAATCAGTTAAAAGAAGACCAACTTGGAGAACAGATAAAGATGGATTTTCCCGACGACCCGTTTAAAGTAGAGAAGTAGGACTGTCATGCAGGTGTCAAGTCATATACGCTTAGCAAAGCGTTGCTAGTAACAAGGGTTATACCCGTATGTGAAAAACCCCACGTTTAACGTGGGGATATTTATTTTTTATGATTATGTTGGATTAAGACTGCTACTTATAGATAATAAGTAAAAATGGCCTTCTAGGAGTAAAAATCTTAGAGGGCTTTTTATTTTTTATTGGGATAAATATTTTTAAAACATATTGCAAAATTGGTGGTTTTGTGGTAAAATTTATTAATTAAATAATTAAGGGGTAGTTATGAAGTTATCGGAATTTGGGATAAGTAAGGATAGCAGTAATTTATCGGAAAAGATTTTTAATGTTTTTAAGGAAATTAAGGAAAAGGGTATAGATTTGCTTGAGTGGGATGTTAATGACCTTGTGTTTGACAAAGATTTTATCCGCGAGCAAATGTTTATTTCCAACACTGCAAGCGAAAAAGAACTTGCTAATTCTATGCGAAACATTGCAATCAAAGCGGAAGATATTGAAAATTTAACCATCGACGGTATGGGTAATCGCATTTTATTTAATAATAGAGCGGTGCAAATTGCCTTACTTAATTGTAAAAATATTGTATTTCAAAACTTTATGATAGATTATGTCAATCCGTCGGTTGCGGAGTTTAAAGTTGTCGGCAAAGGTTTTGGGTATGTGGATATATCTATAAATCAAGATACGCTATACACCATTAAATGTGGCAGACTGCATTTTTGCTATGATGACAAAAGCCGTTGTGTAATACAGGAATTTAACCCTACTACAAAAATAACCCGTCGTGTGGATTGGGTATCGTATACTAGCCATAATGTTTTTAACAACAAAAGATGTAAAAAACTTGATAACGATATTATAAGAGTTTATACATGGCTAAAATGTTTTGATAAAGGCAATATTTATCAGCTTAATTGGGTAAGACGTGATGGAACTTGCTTTTTTATGGATAAGTGTAAAGATATCGTAATAGATAATTGTATGTTTTTATATATGCATGGTATGGGAGTGCTTGCACAGTTAACTGAAAATGTAACTATAAAGGATACCTCCTTTATGCCAAATGGTGTCCATCGCAGAACAACAGCTTCCTTTGCCGACATTATGCACTTTGTAAATTGCAAAGGTGTTATGAAAGTAAACAAAGTAATGGTTGACGGCACACGTGATGACGTTATAAATAATCATGGAATACATTTTAAAATTGTTAAAGTGGAAGGGAATAAGGTGCAATGCAAGTTTGCACATCCGCAAACTTATGGCTTTAATTGCTTTTTTGAGGGAGATGAAATTGAGTTTATTGATTCTTCGAGTTTGTTACCTATTGGCAGTGCAAAAGTTAAGCAAAGCAATAAGATTAGCCCAAGAATTACCGAAATCGAGCTTTGCGATATTGCGGATAACAGCGTAATTAAAGTAGGGGGCGTGATAGAAAATGCAACTTGGACATCTTCGCTTGTTGTGGACAATCTTGAAACATATAATGTGCCTACAAGAGGAATACTTGTAACTACACGCAAACCTGTTGTTATCAAAAATTGCGTTTTCCACAAATGCTATATGCCTTCGATTCATATATCCGATGATGCTCGCAGTTGGTACGAAAGCGGCTATTGCACGGATGTTTTGATTGAAAATAACGTGTTTGATAACTGCGAAGACTATGCGATAAGCATTTGGCCTGAAAATACAGGCAATAAATCTGTACATAAAAATATTAGGATATTAAACAACAAGTTTATTTCGGACAATGGTAAAATTTTGATTGCAAAATGTGCCGACGGCGTAATATTTGATAATAACGAGATTATAACTGAGCAAAAAGTGGATGTTAAATTGAATAATTTGGAAAATTCGAAAATTAATTTATAAAAATAGTAATTATTATTATTTACAAATCAATAAAATTAGTGTATAATCATTTGTAGGATAAATTAAAAATATTGTTTTTTATTATAGTTATCCTAATTAATAAGTAATAAATTTTACGATATAAGGAGAAAAGAGTTTTGGCTAAAGTTACAATGAATAAAGCCTTGTGCAAAAGTTGCGGACTTTGCGTTACTGCATGTCCTAAACAAATTATCAAAATAAGCACAACAGATATGAATAACAAAGGCTATTTTGTTGCCGAAGTTATTGATATGGAAAAGTGTATCGGTTGTGCATTTTGTGCGACTATGTGTCCTGATTGCGTTATAGAGGTGGAGAAATAATGGAAGATAAAGTTTTGATGAAAGGCAATGAAGCTATTGCCGAGGCAGCTATTCGCGGAGGCTGCAGAGCGTTTTTCGGTTACCCTATTACTCCGCAAAATGAAATTCCCGAGTATATGTCGGTACGTATGCCTGAAGTTGGAGGAGTATTTATCCAATCCGAAAGTGAAGTTGCGGCAATTAATATGGTTTATGGTGCAGGTGGCACAGGTGTAAGAGCTATGACAAGTAGTTCATCTCCCGGTATTTCCCTAAAGCAAGAGGGTATAAGTTACATTTGCGGTGCGGAAATCCCATGTGTAATAGTTAACATGGTAAGAAGTGGTCCGGGACTTGGGGGTATTCAACCTGCTCAATGTGACTATTTTCAAGCTGTAAAAGGCGGTGGCCACGGCGATTATAAAATGTTGGTTTACGGACCAAACAGCGTTCAAGAATGTATGGATTTGATGTACAATGCGTTTGATAAAGCTTTTGAGTATCGTATTCCCGTAATGATTTTGGGCGATGGTATGTTAGGGCAAATTATGGAGCCTGTTACTTTGCCGCCAATGAAAGATATGTCAAAAGACATTCGTCCTGATTGGGCAACAGACGGTACAAGGTTTGGAAAACAACATAGAGTTATAAATTCTTTGTATATTCAACCTGATGAGCTTGAGGCAGTTAACCACAAGTTATTTGCAAAGTATGATTTGATGGCTGAAAAGGAAACTATGTGCGAAGAATATTTGTGCGAGGATGCCGAAATCGTACTTACTGCTTACGGCACTGTAGCTCGTATAGTAAAAAGTGCTGTAGATATGTTACGTGAGCAAGGTCACAAGGTAGGTATGATTAGACCTATAACATTGTTCCCTTTCCCAACTGCAAACTACGAGAAAATTGCAAATATGTCTAATGTTAAGGAGATAATGTCTATCGAACTTTCCATGGGACAAATGATAGAAGATGTTAAATTGAGTGTAAACGGCAAAAAACCTGTTAAATTTTACGGCAGATGCGGTGGTAATGTTATGACTGCCGAAGATATTGTGGCTGAAGTTTTAAAGGAGGAAAAGTAATATGAAAAAAGTTTTTGAAAAACCTAAAATGTTGACTGATGTTCCTTTCCACTATTGCCCAGGCTGTTCACATGGTATTGTACATAGAATGGTTGCAAGCGCTATTGACAAATTGAATGCGGAAAAAGTTATCGGCGTAGCACCCGTAGGATGTGCGGTTTTTGCTTACGATTATTTTAATTGCGATATGCAAGAGGCGGCTCACGGCAGAGCACCGGCAGTTGCTACAGGTATCAAACGTACAAATCCCGATGCTATAGTTTTTGCTTATCAAGGTGACGGAGACTTGGCAAGTATCGGTATGGCGGAAATTGTTCATGCTGCAGCAAGAAGTGAAAATATTACTGTAATATTTATTAACAATGCAATTTACGGAATGACGGGCGGACAAATGGCACCTACTACAATGATTGGTCAAAAAGCTACTACTTGTCAACAAGGCAGAAGTGTAGAGCTTAACGGTTATCCTATTCACGTATCCGAAATGTTGGCTCAATTACAAGGTCCTTGCTATATCGAAAGAGTTTCCACTCACGATGTAAAGCACGTTAAACAAGCGGAAAAAGCTATTGACAGAGCTTTTCGTAATCAAGCAGAGGGTAAAGGTTTCAGTTTGGTAGAAGTTTTGTCTTCTTGTCCTACAAATTGGGGTAAAAATCCTCTTGATGCAATGAAGTGGGTTGAAGAAGAAATGTGTAAAATTTATCCTTTGGGAGTATTTAAGGACACTGCAAAGGAGGAAAAATAATGGATAAAATTATAATTGCCGGTTTTGGCGGACAAGGTGTTTTGTCATTAGGTCAATTCATTGCGTATTCTGCAATGTATGAGGGTAAGGAAGTTTCTTGGCTTCCGTCTTATGGTCCTGAAATGCGTGGAGGTACTGCAAACTGTAGCGTTTGCGTGGACGATAGCCCTATAGCATCTCCTATTATTGCAGTTCCGGATACTCTTATTGCTATGAACAAACCAAGTTTGGACAAATTTGTAAACAGCGTAAGAGCAGGCGGTACGATTATCGTAAACAGTTCATTGATAGCTGACAAAGTTGAGAGGACGGATGTAAAAGTTATTTATGTAGATGCAAATAAAATTGCATTGGAAGCGCAAAATCCAAAGGCTGCAAACCTTGTTATTTTTGGCTCGTATGTTAAACATAGCGGCTCGCTAGATAAGGAAAATGCTGTAAATACTATTAGCAAAATATTTGCTAAAAAGCCAAAGTTTATCCCGTCTAATATAAAAGCGTTTGAATTGGGATTTGCATTGGATTGATTGCAAGGAATTATTTTAATTGAAAATTGTAAAATAAAATAGAACAATAAATAAAAATAAGGCGATTGAAAAGTCGCCTTGTTTATTTATATATAATAGTTAGCTATTGAATTAATATAATTTTAGCAATAAAAAATTTATAAATACATAGAATTTAATCTGTTTTTGTAAAATCATAGTTTTCGATACCAAGCAAATAATCGCTTGAAACATCAAAATATATTGCCAAATTTTTTATATTGCTGGCAGTAGGCTCACTTAAATTTTTTTCCCACTTCATAACGGCAACATCGCTTACCCCAATGGCTTTTCCAAGGGTCATCAATGATATGTTATTTTCTTTACGTAATTCTTTTAATCTTTCTGCTAATTCTTTCATATTTTTATTATACTAACTTTTGTTAACAAATGTATTGACACTAATTATAGTTTGTGCTATTATATAATCACTAACTATAGTTAGTAAAAATTTTTAATTTTTTTCAATCAAATGGTTAGTAAATATTAAATTTAGGAGGAGAAAATGAAAAAAAGTAAGATTTTTGCAGTGTTTATGGCGATATTTTTGATTGGCAGTTTGCTGTTTACATTTACGGCATGTGCTTTTGATTCGGATGGTAGCGATACTGATAATCCGGGGAATCCCGAAAATCCAAACCCGCCGACTACACATACTCACAGTTGGGCAACAAGTTACTCGATTGATGAGGAATATCATTGGTTTGCATGTAGTGGTTGTAGCGAAATAAAAGACAAAACCGAGCATATCTATACTGATGGTGTATGTGTTTGCGGTAAAGAGGAAAGTAACCCGATTGTGCAAGGTTTGCAATATTCTTTAAGCGAAGACGGTACTTATGCTATTTGTAATGGATATAATACAGGAGCTAAGATAGATAGAGTTGTTGAAATCGATGCCGAATACAACGGAGTTCCTGTAAAAGAAATTGCAGTCAAAGCTTTTTTCAGAGAGCAGGATATTAAAAAAGTTGTAATGCCTGACACTATTGAAGTAATCGGCGAACAAGCTTTTGAAGAATGTGAGGGATTAAATGAAGTTAATATTTCAAACAACACTATAAATTTAGGTAAACGTGCATTTTCATTTACTGCCATAAAGGAAATTACAATACCGCAAAGTGTTCAAACTATAGGTAATTTTGCTTTTTGGGAGTGCAATAATTTGACTAAAGCTACTATTAATTGTCCAAAAGCTTATGTTTATACATTTTATGATTGTCCTAATTTGACAAGTGTAATTTTTGGGGAGAAAGTAATAAGTATAGATAAAAATAGTTTTTATAATTGTGCTAATATAGATACAATATATGTAACTAATAGTGTGCAAACTATAGTTGGCGGCCTTGGGAATAAAATAAGCGGTGCAACTGTTTTTTGTGAATCACAAAGCAAACCAAGCGGTTGGAATACTTCATGGGTATCGGCATCCGCTAACTATATTATTTGGGATTGTTTAAATAATAACAAAGATGAAAATGGTTATGAATATGTTAGAGTAAATGGTATTAAATACAGTTTGAAAGACGGTCAAGCAAATGTGGCATTGCAACTAAAAAATACAAGCGGATGTTTGGAGGTAGCAAGCAATATAGAGCATAAAGGACAAAATTATTCGGTAGTAAATATCAATGAAAATGCCTTTAAAAACTGTACTGTTTTGACGGGTATAGTGTTGCCTGATAGTTTGACCGATATAGGGAAAAATGCTTTTTATGGTTGTAGCGGACTTAAAGAAATCGTAATACCTAATACGATTTTAGAAATAAAAGACTATACTTTTAACGGATGTATAGCACTTGAAAAATTAGTATTGCAGGAAGGTTTGAAAACTATCGGCAAAAGTGCATTTTACGGTTGTAAGCAACTTACAGAACTTACTTTGCCTGACAGTGTAACTAAAATTGTATCAAGTCCGTTCAATAATTGTACATCTCTTGTATTAAAAACAACAAAAACTACAAAACCTAGCGGTTGGGATTTGAATTGGGGATACGGCTGTGATATGCGTTTGTATGATTGTAACAACAGTACTATCGTTAACGGTATTGGATATACAATAAAAAATAATCAAGCAATCGCAAGTGCAGCAAAAAAATCTTTGTCGGGAAAATTGACTGTCGAATCACAGGTAAATATAAACGGTGCGAATTATTCGGTTACGGAAATTATAACCGAGCTATGTTATAGAAATGAAAAAATAACCGATGTGGTAATCCCAGACAGTGTAACAACTATAGGTAACAATGCTTTTTATGACTGCATAAATATGAAAACCTTGGTTATTAAAAACGGATTTATCGGCGACTATGCGTTTGATGGTTGCGAAAGTTTGAAATCGATAAATTTAGAGGGAGTTAGCCGTATAGGTGTTGCATCCTTTATAAGTTGTGTTGGATTGGATACTATTGAAATACCTAACAGTGTAACTCAAATTGGTAAGAATGCGTTCAATTACTGTTTTGGTCTTAGCCGAGTTAAAATATCTGCAAGTGTAACTACTATGGGTGAAAAAGCTATCCAAGGTGCAAGTGCGGTAATTTACTGCGAGGCAAAAAGTAAACCGTCAGGTTGGAATACAGCTTGGTTTAACGGCGAAAATGTTTCCGTAGTATGGGATTGCAATAATAATAGTTTGGATGAAAACGGATATATAACAACTGTTGTAGAAGGTGTTACTTATGGCTTGAAAAACGGCACTGCAACTGTTAAACGCCATTCGGTAAATTTGGCAGGCGATGTAGTTATTAAGGACAGTATAGAATACAACTCACAATCTTATCAAGTTACAAGCTTGTCGGATAGAGCATTTTATCAATGCGATAAAATCACAAGTATAGTTATTCCTCAAGGAGTTACGACTATAGGTGATTACGTATTTTATGAATGTTCGGGTCTTACATCTGCAAGTTTGGCAGATAGTGTTGTAAATATAGGTAGAAATCTATTTTACGATTGCATTAATTTAAAAGATATAAGATTACCGTCAAACATAAAAACATTGGCAGACCACATGTTTTACGGCTGTTATCAAATAACCGAGTTTGTAGTACCGTCTACAGTTACTACAATAGATTATTGGGCACTTGGCGGTTGTTTGTATATGACAAAAGTGGTAATACCAAGTACCGTTATTAATATTTCTAAAGAAATATTTTATAACAGCTACGATGTTGTTATATACTGCGAAGTAGCTAGCAAGCCTAGCGGTTGGGAAAATGAATGGGATTTGGAGTTTGGTTATAATGAGACAAATAAAAGGTTCCGTCCTGTTGTTTGGGATTATAATAATAACGAAGTTGCCAACGACGGCAAAATATACGCTACTGTTGACAATTTAAGATATTCATTGTATGACGGGGAAGCAGTAATCGAAAAACAAAACAGAACTATGACGGGCAGTGTAGTAATCCCTAACAGTGTTACATACAAAGGCAACACATATAGTGTTAGCAGTATGACAACAGGTGCATTTGGAAATTGTAATTATATAACTGCTTTGACAATACAAGAGGGTATAACTGTAATTAGTGAAAACGCTTTTCAAAACTGCACAAAACTTGCACAAGTAAATTTGCCAAAGAGCTTAACTAAAATGGAGAAATATGCTTTTGACAAAATTACGGAGAAAGTGACATTTAATTACGCAGGTACAAAAAGCGAGTGGAAACTTGTTTCTAAAGGAAGTAATTGGTATCCTAAATCTTATACCGTGGTTTGCACAGACGGTACGGTTTAATAAAACAATCTAATATAAAATATAGCACTGCTGTTTTGGCAGTGCTATATTAATTTTGTAAAAAACCTTTTGAAAATCGGTACTTTTTTCATTTATTTGCTTGGAATATAATTTTCGAATATAAAATTATCCGAATAATCAAGTGCGGTTAAATAACTTTGTTTATCGATAATCGTTCTGCTAATAATATAGGCGTAAGGGTTATGAAACAAAAAGTCATCCAAGTACTTGTTTGGCAGATTATTGATATCGCAAATTATAAAATCAGGCTTTATAAGTTTAAATTTGTTTACGTTTGCAAACAGTATTACGTTGTAAATCAATTTGGATGATGACTTTTTTAAAATAACTCCGCAAGGGTAATCTTTTTTTGTCTTTTTGATATAATAATACATTGAGTAATCAGTTGCGACTATCGCTGTTTTACCTTTATAAAAAGCAAGTTGTTTGGATAACTCCGTAATAATTTTTTTATAGATTTTACCGGCAGGTATACGAAAAATTATACCAACTTTTCCGTCAACTAACTTTAGCACATCGTTAAGCAAAGGCACATTATCTTCGGTATTTAAAAGCTTTAAATTTTCATAATCGTCCGAAGATATGTGTTCGATTTTTTTATGAGAACTAAGTAGCATTGCAGATTTTTTGCTATCGCAAACCACAAGCTGTCCGTCCTTTGTCATGCTTATGTTTAAAAACAAATTATAGCCGCAATCAACCGCTTTTGTGATTGCAGGTAAAGAGTTTTCCGCAGTTTCGTTATTGTCAAAAAGTCCTTTATTGCAAATTGGACTGTTTTTTATCCAAGAATTTTTCATAATTTTAAACCAAAATACCTTAACTATATTTATAGTATAATGTTATTTTTGCTCAAAGTCAATACGATTAGTCATAAATGTAGTAAAAATAATTGATATTTTATAAAAATTATTATACAATAGATATGATAAAAAATAAATTGAAAAGTCTGTTTAATATATTTATTAATTGTGGAGGACAAAATGTCAGTAAGGCAAGAACATATCCGAAATTTTTGTATTGTCGCACATATCGACCATGGTAAAAGTACTCTTGCGGACCGTATTATGGACGTAACCGAAACCGTGAGCAAACGCGACCAAAAGCAACAACTTTTGGATAGTATGGATATTGAAAGGGAGAGGGGAATAACCATAAAACTTACTCCCGTAAAAATGAAATACAACTATAAAGGGGAGGATTATTATCTTAATTTGATAGATACCCCGGGACATGTTGACTTTACTTATGAGGTATCTCGTTCGCTTGCTGCTTGCGAGGGTGCGATTTTGATTGTCGATGCATCTCAAGGTATCGAAGCTCAAACTTTGACTAACGTTTACCTTGCACTTGACAATGACTTGGAAATTTTGCCTGTTATAAACAAGATAGATTTGCCATCCGCAAGACCTGAGGAGGCAAAACAAGAGATAGAGGACGTAATAGGCTTGGATGCAAGCGAAGTACCGTTGGTTAGTGCAAAGGAAGGGATAAATATAGAGCAAGTTATCGAGCAAGTTATCGAAAAATTGCCACACCCTACGGGAGATGAGGACAAACCTTTAAAAGCACTTATTTTTGACAGTGTTTACGACAGTTATAAGGGTGCGATTTCCTTGATAAGGGTTGTAGACGGCAGAGTAAAAGCGGGCACTAAAATAAAAATGTTTGCAACGGGAAAGACTTACGAAGTAACCGAAGTAGGCATATTTAACCCTAAAATGATAGAAATCGATGAGCTTATGGCAGGGGATGTAGGATATCTTTGTGCATCTATCAAAAATGTTAGCGATACAAAAGTCGGCGATACTATTACACTTGCTACAGGCGGCATTACCCAGCCTTTGCCGGGGTATAAAAACGTTATGCCAATGGTTTACAGCGGTATTTACCCCGCAGACGGTGCAAAATACGGCGACTTGAAAGATGCACTTGAAAAATTGCAATTAAATGATGCCTCGCTTTTGTACGAGCCGGAGGTTTCTGTAGCATTGGGCTTTGGTTTTAGATGCGGATTTTTAGGTCTGTTGCACATGGAAATCATACAGGAAAGGTTGGAGAGAGAGTTTGATTTGGACATAATAACTACTGCTCCGTCAGTTTCCTACCACGTAATTAAAACGGACGGCAGCATGGTAGAGGTAGAAAACCCTACAAATCTTCCTCCTCAGTCGGAAATTGATTTTATGGAAGAGCCTATCGTAAGAGCGTTTTTGTATACTCCGCCCGAATATGTCGGTACAATAATGGAATTGTGCCAAGACAAAAGAGGGGTGCATATAGATATGACCTATCTTGATACAACAAGGGTAAGGATAGAGTATGAAATACCTCTTAACGAAATTGTTTATGACTTTTTCGATTCCTTAAAATCTAGGACAAAAGGATATGCTAGCTTTGACTATGAAATTGCGGGATATAGGCAAAGCAGTCTTGTAAAACTTGACATTATGCTAAACGGAGAAATTTGCGATGCTTTGAGCCTGATAGTTCACAAAGATAAAGCTTATGCAAGGGGTAGAAGTATTGCGGAAAAGTTGAAAGAAGTTATCCCAAGACAGATGTTTGAAATACCTATTCAGGCAAGTGTAGGCTCCAAAGTAATTGCAAGGGAAACAGTAAAAGCTATGCGTAAGGACGTACTTGCAAAATGCTACGGCGGCGATATTACAAGAAAGAAAAAGTTGCTTGAAAAGCAAAAGGAAGGTAAAAAACGTATGCGTCAGGTAGGTACAGTTCAAGTTCCGTCCGAGGCGTTTATGACTATTTTAAAGTTTGATAAATAGTAATTATATTGTTTTAAAAGGTACATTTTACGTTAAAAATCCAACGAAAATCGGCACTAACTACAAAAAGACATAAAGAGTTGCTTATGAAAAAATTATCCGTATACATCCATATACCTTTTTGCAAAAGCAAATGCGCATATTGCGACTTTGTGTCATTTAAATGTAATCAAGATATGGTAAAAAGCTACATTAAAGCTTTGTGCAATGAAATCGAAAGTTTTGATGGACGTGGGTATATTGTAGACAGCATATTTATCGGTGGCGGGACACCTACTTATCTTGATTTGCAAGATTTTAAAAGCATAATAGATTGCATTAAAAGTAATTTTACTTTGAACTTGTGCGAGTTTACCATAGAAGGTAACCCTAACAGCTACACAAAGGAAAAGGTAGAGTTTTACAAGTCTCAAGGTGTCACAAGGCTTAGCGTAGGAGTACAAAGTTTAAATGATAGTGTGCTTAAAGGTATTGGCAGGATACATACTGCTAGGCAGGCACAAGATTGCCTTAGGATGTTGGTTGATAGCGGATTGGATATAAACTGTGATATGATGGTCGGCTTGCCATATCAAAACTTGAGCATTGTTAAAGAAGATTTTGAATATATAGTAAAAAGCGGTGTAAGTTCGGTATCGTGCTATTCATTGATATTGGAGGAAGAGACTCCTTTATTTGATGCTGTTGATAGCGGTAAAGTAAGTTTGCCATCCCAAGACCAAACGGTAGATATGTATGACATCGCAAAAGAAATACTTGAAAAAGCGGGGCTAAATAGATATGAAATATCCAATTTCGGTAAACCTTGCTTACATAATATCGGTTATTGGACATTAAAGAAATATATCGGGTTTGGACTTTCGGCACATTCATTTATCGGTAATACAAGATTTTGTAACACTTCCGATTTAAAAAAATATCTAGACGGGCAAGATAAAATAACCGAGGAAGTTTTGTCCGCGGAAGATATGCGTAAAGAGTATGCTATGCTGTCATTGCGTATGGATAACGGAATAAATGTAAGCGACTATATTGATAAATTCGGTGTAGACGGCTATCAAAAATTACTCAAAGAAATCGATAACGATAAAAGTTTTTATGACATTAGCGATAAGGCTATCGCAATAAAATCGGAGTTTATTTATATCTCCAACAGTTTGATAGCAAATTTGATATAAAGTAAAATCTATTAAAATTTTTTATATAATATCTTGATAAATATATCGATTTGTAATACAATGATAATATAATTAAGGATATTTTTGTTTTATATATACAAAATATTTGTGTGGAG
>OFFB01000742.1_pt1 | contig 26298 bp, 19 predicted proteins | sample 1521281 | NCBI WGS metagenome assembly OFFB01 (sample SAMEA3504109, study PRJEB24116) | mouse gut metagenome | biome: mouse gut; feature: mouse-associated habitat; material: faeces | place: Denmark | collected 2011
TTTTTCGCTTGTCGCTGCGCGACTGCGCCGCGGATGGAAGGGATTAACGCGGATCATCTTTGTGCAATGTGCTGGTTTGCACGCAGGTGGGGACGGATACATCTCGGCGCTGAGCGCCTTGATGATCGCGGATGGCTGCGCATTCCCCCTTGATACGGGCCTTACGGGTGAACGAGGCCTACGGGTAAACGGAGGCTTACGGGTGAACGAGGTTTACGGGAGAACGAGGTTTACGGGAGAACGAGGTTTACGGGAGAACGAAGTTTACGGGAGAACGAAGTTTACGGGAGAACGAGGTTTACGGGAGAACGAAGTTTACGGGTGAACGAAGTTTACGGGTGAACGTAAAAATTTAGATAGAAAGTATCGTCAGACGATACTTTCTATCTAAATTTTTACTATTCTAAGATTTTTAGTGAGATGACCGCGCTGATTTCAAATAGTACGGCGTTAAGTTATGTTCTTGGGGGAGGCGTCAGTCGCGACGGGTGGTGTGGCCTTCGTAGAAGTTGATGAAGGCTTTGTTGACGAGGCGGTTGCCGCCGGGGGTGGGGTAATCGCCTGAGAAGTACCAGTCGCCAGTATGCGAGGGTATGGCCTTATGCATGTCGGCTATGGTCTGATAGACGATGCGCACCTCGGCCTTCGTGCCCTCGGGAGTCAGCATGTCGGCAATCTTGTCCGATATCTCCTCATCTGTGAAGGGGGCATAGACCTCCTTGACGTAATTGACCACCTGCTCCTTCGGCAGATGCTCCTGCGCTTTGCATTTGCGATATATCTTCTCAAGCACATGGCTGCGCCCGGATTCTCGAAGCAGCGCCACGGCAGCGCGGAAGGCGATAAACTCGCTCATGCGCGACATATCGATGCCATAGCAGTCAGGATATCTCACCTGCGGCGAACTGGACACAATCACGATGCGACGCGGATTCAGACGGTCGAGTATGCGGATAATCGACTGTCGCAGGGTCGTGCCGCGCACGATGCTGTCGTCAATCACCACCAGGTTATCCACGCCGGGGTGTATCGTGCCGTAAGTGATGTCGTAGACGTGAGCTGCAAGATCATCGCGACTCTTCCCCTCGGCGATGAAGGTGCGCAGCTTGATATCCTTTATCGCCACCTTCTCGCGGCGTATGCGGCGCGACAGGATGGCATGCATCTCTTCGGGAGTAGACTCCCCGGAGGCCTGGAGCCGGTTAAGGCGCTCAATCTTGTCGTGAATCAGATGGTCTTCGAAACCCTGCACCATACCGTAGTAGGCCACTTCGGCCGTATTGGGGATGAAAGAGAAGACAGTGTTGTCGAGGTCGCCATCAACACTTTCGAGCACCTGCGGCACGAGCATCTCGCCCAGACGCTTCCGCTCGCGGTAGATGTCGCGGTCGGAACCGCGAGAGAAGTATATGCGCTCAAACGAGCATTGCGTCTCCTTACGGGGTTGCAGTATGGTCTCGATTTTCATGCTGCCGTTGTTGTCCACCACCAGCGCCTCGCCCGGCGTGAGCTCATGCACATCGTCGATGCTGACATTGAAGGCCGTCTGAATGACAGGGCGCTCGCTTGCCACCACCACAACCTCATCATCCTGATAATAGAAACAGGGGCGGATGCCATGCGGGTCGCGCATTGTGAACATATCCCCATTGCCCAAGATTCCACAGATTACATATCCCCCATCCCATATCGGCGCGCAGCGCTTGAGCACATTGCTCACATCGATGTCTGCGGCTATGGCCGCAGCCACGTCGAGACCCTTCAGGCCATTGGCCGAATGGAGGTCGAAGAGGCGCTCATTCTCACGGTCGAGGGCATGTCCGAGCTGTTCGAGGAGTATGAATGTGTCGGCATACAGCCGGGGATGCTGCCCCATGCCGGTGATTTCGTTAAACACCTCATCAACATTTGTAAGATTGAAATTGCCGCACAAGAGCATATTGCGGCTGCGCCAATTGCTGCGGCGCAGAAATGGATGCACATAGCTAAGTCCGCTTCGTCCGGTGGTGGAATAGCGCAGGTGGCCCATATAGACCTCTCCGAGAAATGGTATGGCTGAATCGCCGGCCTTTACAGCCTCTTCGATGGCACTGTGGATGCTGCCGAACGCATTCTGTATGGCATCGGCCCCCTCGGCCCGCTGGCGGAAGATATACTCCCTTCCGGGCAGCACATCGAGCTTCACGCATCCCACACCGGCACCCTCCTGGCCACGGTTATGCTCCTTCTCCATAAGGAGATAGAGTTTATCGAGCCCATAAAAACGCGAGCCATACTTTTGCTGATAATACTCCAGAGGCTTACGAAGCCTCACCATTGCGATACCGCATTCATGCTTGATGAGTTCCATGTGAGGATAATCTTAAAAAGTCAAGCCCGCAATCCAAGATGCAGGCCCAGTCAGCTAATCAGTTAAATAAAGTCGTTTCGACAACTTCACTAAACAACTAAAAATGCAAAATTAATTCTTTTTCACAACCCGACAATGAAGTTGCCTTAACTTTTTCCAATCCTGTGGCCTTTATTTTATTTCCCCTGCGGGCATGTCTATTGGATGCGGGGCGGAGACTCCGAGTGGGTGAGGCCGGAAATGCCTGAATGAAAGAATATTCTTAACATTTGATATGTTTTGATGTCATATTGGTGTGAAGTGTTTGGCAGATTGAATTTTTCATATTATCTTTGCACCCGCAACCCGAGCGGACGCATGCACGCGCATGCCCGCAGGCCGGCAGATTACATCACCTTGGCAATTCAGTCTGACTCGCTCAAATGCGCCGGCTGACTGAAAGTGATGGGACGGCTCTTCTGCCTATTACAATAATAATTTCTCCTTCTGCGTCCCGTCTTGCAGATTATACCTGACCTCCGACGTCGTTCTCTCTACGCATCGGCAAGTGTGGGTGGGCATCGGCACGCAATGACGTGAGATTTCACCACACACTCTCAGTGAGGCTACGCCGGAGTCCAACGGACTCTCATCATGCAACAGACAATCACTCAGCGGACGCAGTTCTGCACCCGATACACCACCTATTCAACTCCATACAGTTTCAGCTGCATCATGACCCGCTTCATGGTGTGACTCTTTGTGTGCGTGTGCCCCCCCGCCAGCCTACGGCACGCGGGATGCATATCGCCAGGCCATGCCATGTGCGAGAATTACACTACAACCTAAACAGAACAACAAAACATCCAATCTTTCTACAACTTTACTACTACCATGTAATTCTCAGATAACAACAACTCAAACCCACCGGCCTGCACATTAGGCATAAGGGGCCGGTATAACTCGCTAATTTGCACATTTATTACACTTGCAGTCACGCCCGCTCCCTGCTGACAGGAAGCGGGCGTGCAGTTTTGCATATACTCTGCCCAAGGCATGGCCGCGCTCTGCCGACGGCCCACGCATCATAGATGGCTGGCCAGCAGCGTCTCATCGCGCCCGGAGTCTATACCCTCTATGCGCACCAGGCTGACTGTATTGAGCAATTCAGGACGCGCAGGAGCCACTACACGCAGGTAATTGTCGGTCAATCCGCTCATCAATGCCTCCCCCCCACGGGATGTCGACGTAGCAGCATCGGTCTCACCCGACCCTTCGGCCTCAGCATCCTGCTCATACGGATGCAGCACATACTCCCACAGCACCGGGCGCTCAGCCCCCACCATCGACTCGAAATAACTCTGCAGCTTAGCATCCGACAGACGCTGCAGCTGCCCCGCGCGCTGATGACGCTCGGAGGGGGCCACCTCCGGAGCACTCATCATCAGAGCCGCTGTGCCCGGACGCTCGGAGTAGGGGAATACGTGCAGTCTCGTGACATCAAGACTGCCGATAAACTCAAGCGAACGCGCCCACTCATCGGGAGTCTCACCGCGCGCACCGGCTATTACATCGACGCCGATAAAGGCATCCGGTATCATACGGCGTATCTGCGCGATGCGATTGCTGAAGAGCGCCGTGTCATAACGGCGGTTCATAAGCTTCAGCACAGCATCCGACCCCGACTGCAGCGGTATATGGAAATGCGGCATGAAAGCGCGTGACTCCTCGGCCACCCAGCGGATTATCTCCTCGGTAAGGAGATTCGGCTCGATGCTTGATATGCGGTAGCGCTCTATCCCCTCGACCGAGTCGAGCCCTTTCAGCAGATCGAGCAGACTCTCTCCGGTGTCCTTGCCGAACTCACCGATATTGACGCCGGTGATGACAATCTCACGCCCTCCGGCCTCAGCCGCACGGCGTGCCTGCCCTACAAGATCGGCGATGCGCCCTGAACGGGAGCGACCGCGGGCAAAGGGGATGGTGCAATATGTGCAGTAATAGTCGCAGCCATCCTGCACCTTCAGCCAGTAGCGCGTGCGCTCGCCGTGCTCGCACGAGGGCTGGAATTCGGTGATGTCGGCAGTGCGGGTAGACTCCACGATCGGACTGTGCGAGGCCTCCCAGGCATCAAGATACTCCGAGATGCGCAGTTTCTCGTTAGAACCCAGCACGATATCCACACCCGGAATCGACGCCACTTCAGACGGTTTGAGCTGCGCATAGCATCCCGTGACCACCATCGTAGCCGCGGGCCACTGGCGAGTTAGGCGGCGTATAAGCGAGCGTCCCTTCTTATCGGCCGTCTCAGTGACCGAGCAGGTATTGACCACGCAAATATCAGGCGTCTCACCCGGATGGATGCGCCGGAATCCGCGCTCGCCGAGAATCTTGCCGATTGTGGAGGTCTCGGCATAGTTGAGTTTGCAACCCAAGGTATAGAAAGCCGCCTTACGCGGTGCGAAATCAGGAGTCATGATTGATAAATGATGATTTTTGAGCCACAAATTTACAAAAAATCCCCGAAAGTATTGACAACGCCCCGCGGAAGTATTATCTTTGCGTCTCATGCGCGCCCGAGAGATGGATTCTCCGGCTACGCGCTACGCATTCTGAAATGAAGAAAGGTAAAGAAGTAAAAATCTCATACTGGGCAGCTCACGCCACCACGATAGTCAGCGTGACCCTCGTATTGCTCATCATAGGCATCATCGCTCTGGCCACCACCTCGGCCCGGCAGGAGACACGCCGCCTGAAGGAGAGTCTCGAAATCAGTGTCATAATGGCCGACAGCGTCTCGAATGCCGGCGCAGCCGCCACACTGGGGCATATGCGTGCCCTCCCCTTCTGCCGCAATCTGCGGCTCATCACCCGCGAAGAGGCCCTGCAAGCCTGGAAGAACGACACAGGCGAAGACCTTGAGGCTCTCTTCGGCGTCAACCCCCTATCGCCCGAAATATCCTTCACCATGCCGGCGGCCTACTCCAACCCCGACTCTCTGGCCCGCATAAGCAAGCTGCTTCTCAGCCAGCCCGGCGTGGAGGATGTGGCCACGCCTGACAGTCAGCTGGTGGTGACGATGAACTCCAATATCGGACGTATTTCGCTAATACTCGGCATCATCGCTGTGGTGATGCTGATAATCTCGTTTGTGCTGATCAACAACACCGTGCATCTCACCATCTATGCGCGCCGCTTCATAATCCACACGATGCAGCTCGTGGGAGCCACCAACGGCTTCATACGCCGCCCGTTCGTGTGGCACAACTGCCTGGCCGGAATCATCGCCGGCATCATCGCCGCAGCCATATTGGGCACTGCCCTCGCCCTGGCTCCGCAGGCAGGATTCGCAGGGTTGGGCGTGCTGGTGGAGTGGCCCGTATATGGCGCCACAGCGGCCCTGCTGATCATACTGGGTGGCGGAATCTGCGCGCTGGCAGCCTCGCTGGCCACCAACCGCTATCTGCGCAAAGAGTATGGCGAGCTCTTCCGTTGAGGCAGCCCCCTCAATCACTCTTTGTTCCCCTACCCTCCTTCAATCTCATATTATCAACCATATCATATCTACAACTGCATATGATCCCAGACCAGAACAATACCTCCGCCGCCTCACCGATTGCCAGACCCGAGGCTGCCGAGACTTCAAAAGAAAAATATTCCCTCTTCCCGGGCGCAAATCTATGGATGATGGCGGGTTGCCTTGTGCTCATCATTGTCGGCTTCCTGCTCATGGCCGGGGGCTCAAGCAGCGTCGAGGGGGGCTTCAATCCTGAGATATTCTCCACACGCCGCATCGTAGTGGGGCCCACAGTGGCCTTCCTCGGATTCCTGCTCATGGCCTTCGCCATAATCTGGACTCCGCGCAAATGCCGGCGCCAGACCAAGTAAGGGAGCCCCTGCCTCACCCTTCAACCCTATCGGAGTCAGCCATGACTGATTTCTGAGAGTCTATCCTTACACCGACAAAAAATTATAATCCAAAAACCAATAAGACGACAACGACCATGGATTGGCTTGACGCGTTAATACTGGGCCTCGTGCAAGGCCTCGCCGAATATCTGCCTATCTCATCGAGCGGACATCTCGAGATTTTCCGCGAGATTCTGGGCATTGATATCCCCAAGGATGACATCCTGCAGTTCGACATAATGGTGCATGCCGCCACTGTCTGCTCCACAATTGTGGTGCTCTGGCCGATGTTTGCCCGACTCTGCAAAAGTTTCTTCACCTTCCGCATGGACCACGACTTCTTCTACGTATGCAAGATTCTGCTGAGTTGTGTGCCTGTAGGGATAGTGGGAGTCTTCTTCAAGAGCTATGTAGAGCAATTCTTCGGCTCCGGGCTGGCTATTGTGGGCGCCTGCCTCATTGTGACGGCTCTGCTGCTGACCTTCGCCCACTTCAGCGACCGGCTAATAGCCAGCGGCAAGTTGAAGCCGGCCTCGCGTGGCCGCGACATCTCATGGAGCGATGCCTTCATCATCGGTTGCGCACAGGCTGTGGCCGTGCTGCCGGGTCTCAGCCGAAGCGGCACCACCATCGCCACCGGCATTCTGCTCGGCGACAAGCGCGACAAAGTGGCGCAGTTCTCATTCCTGATGGTGATTCTGCCCATCCTGGGCGAGGCTCTGCTCGACACCAAAGAGATGCTTGAGGCGCCCGCCGGCACCGAAGGGGCAATCTCCTGGATGGTGCTGCTCATAGGCTTCGCCACAGCCTTCATCGTGGGCTGCGCAGCCTGCAAATGGATGCTCAATCTGGTGAAGAAGGGCAAACTCGTATGGTTTGCCATCTACTGCGTCATCATGGGCGTCATCTGCCTGCTCTGGTGAGGCTCGCCGATTAGGTCTTAGAATCGACATCATAAGTACCTCTCAAAAATTAGTATTTGATATTTTTTTTGGGAGAGACATAAGGAAAAATATACCTCAAATCTTCATACACGAATGGATTTTGTGACAGGAGAGATATTAGGGATCGACAAACCCCTGGGCTGGACATCATTCGATGCCGTAAAGCGCATCCGCGGCGCCATACAGCGCCGCCTGGGGGTGAAGAAATTCAAAGTCGGCCATGCCGGCACACTCGATCCATTGGCCACCGGAGTGCTGATTATCTGCACCGGACGCGCCACACGCGAAATCGACCGCCTTCAGGCCGGCCGCAAGGAATATGTGGCCGTGATGCGTCTGGGGGCCACCACCCCGAGTTTCGACCTCGAGAAGGAGATTGATGCCACCTACCCCTACCAACATGTCAGCCGCGAGATGATACTGCAGACGCTGCCCCGCTTCACCGGCCACATCATGCAGGTGCCACCTGTGTTTTCAGCCGTGAAGGTTGATGGCAAACGCGCCTATCTGCATGCCCGCAAGGGGCAGGAGGTGGAACTTGCAGCCAAACCCCTCGTGATCGATGAGTTCGAGCTGCTTGACTTCGACGGCCGCGACATGACGCTGCGCATCGTGTGCAGCAAGGGCACCTATATCCGCGCCCTGGCCCGCGACCTTGGCGAGGCTCTCCAGAGCGGCGCGCATCTCATCTCGCTGCGCCGCACAGCCGTAGGCCCCGTACGCGCCGAAGAGTGCATGAGTGTCGACGAGGCAGTGGCCATGATCAGCCAATGCCCCCTCACCTTCCCCGAAAATTATGAATGTCAGGCTAACCAAACCCCTGAAAACAAAACTATCTCACCCCGAAATTAACTGCTAACGATTATGGATAATCTGGCCGAAGATATCAGCTTACATTTCACGACTATGAAACTCTCGCAGTTCAAATACAAACTGCCCGAGTCTCTGATAGCGCAATACCCCTCCGAGAACCGCGATGAATGCCGTCTGATGGTGCTTGATGCCCGCACCGGCGAAATCCAGCATAAGATATTCAAGGAGATCATCGACTACTTCGATGAGGGTGATGTGATGGTGTTCAACAACACAAAGGTCTTCCCCGCACGCCTCTATGGCAATAAGGAGAAGACCGGCGCATGCATCGAGGTCTTCCTGCTGCGTGAGCTTAATGTGGATAATAAATTCTGGGATGTCCTCGTGGAGCCGGCGCGCAAGATCCGCATCGGCAACAAACTCTATTTCGGCGAGGACGACAGCATGGTGGCCGAGGTGATTGACAACACCACCTCGCGCGGACGCACCCTGCGATTCCTCTACGACGGGCCTCACGATGAGTTCAAGGAGGCTCTGTATGCCCTCGGCGAGACTCCGCTGCCGGAGTATATCACCCGCCCCGTGGAGCCTGAGGATGCCGAGCGGTACCAGAACATATATGCCGAGCATGAGGGGGCTGTGATGGCTCCGGCTGCCGGACTGCACTTCAGCCGCGAGCTCATGAAGCGCCTCGAAATCAAGGGCGTGGAGCGCGGATTCCTCACCCTGCACTGCGGCAAAGGGAATTTCCGCGACATCGATGTCGAGGATCTGACCAAACACCGCATGGATAGCGAGGAGATGGTGGTCGACGGCGACCTGGTGGATATGGTGAATGCCGCCAAGGATGCCGGGCATAAGGTTTGTGCCGTGGGCGCATCGGTGCTGAGGGCAATCTCATCGTCGGTGTGCATGAACGGCCACATCATGCCCTATTCCGGCTGGACCAACAAGTTCATCTTCCCCCCGTATGACTTCACCGTATGCGATTCGATGGTGACTAACTTCCATCTCCCCCTCTCGACGATGCTGATGATGGTGTCGGCCTTCGGCGGCTACCGCAACATCATGAACGCCTACGATGTGGCCGTCAAAGAGGGCTACCGCTTCGGCGCCTACGGCGATGCAATGCTCATACTGCGCTGACGCGCCACCCGCACCACTCTACGGCACCCCTCCCTCCCATACCAAACTGAAATTACTGAATAGTAATCAATATGTGAAGAGGACGCTCCCTATTGCTTATGGAGCGTCCTCTTCGTATACATCCACCTGCAGATCGCCACGGGAGCATTCGGCATTGCGAACCACCCACATCGCCGGCGACTCAGAATGTGGAGTATAGGGTGAGTGAGCCGAGGATGCGGTAGATGCCGTAGATGGAGGAGGTGGGGATGCGGAAGGGGGGATAGGCGGGGTTAAGACTGCGGGCCTCAACCTCTTCGTCAGATTTCCTCAGGGGGTAGAGGCATTTCAGCACTGCGCCGTTGGCGGTGTCCACCACCAGCGGATGCCCCCAGGGGATAAAGCTGCGCTCATGGATGCGGCGCAGAAAGAGGAGTGTGCCGTCGCGGAAGTCGGGCTCCATGCTGTCGCCCGACACCCTTATCGCCATCTCGGCGCCACGCACCTGCGCCACCACCAGCTGGCAGTCTTCGCGGCGCACACTGTCGGCATAGTCCTGCAGCGAACCCGCACAGGCTGCTGTGGGGATGAGCGGCACCAGCGCTGCGCCACGCGATTCGAGCGCCACGGCAAGCGTGCGGTCAGGATAAGGGTCACTCAGCATCGTACCCTCGCCGAATACAAGCCAATCAGTATTGAGATCGGGATATACGCGGCGTATGTCGCGCAACTTCTCGTCTGACACCGAACGGCGCATCGCCCCGATATAGGTGCTCGATACCCCGATACTGCGACAGAAATCTACCTGGCTCACGCCTTTGAAGCGCAGGTATTCCAGCAAACGATCTTTTACCTCTGATGCCATATTCTTTAGTTATAAGTCAACGCTTATGATTGCATTAGCATTGATAGATTTAATTTTGCATTGCTAAATTAATACTTATTTCTCAATGATGCAAATTAACTCGAATAATAATCTAATGCAAAAGAGAGTTTTATGGATATAACTACCAATGGCTCAGCGGATACGATAGCTGAGAGCACCCCGGCAGATACTGCGCCAGTGGCAGCACTGACAAGCATCAAAATCAATCTTGCCGAGGTGATGGAGAATCTCAAACTGGTGAGCAGTTATCTGGCCGGCAAGCGCGAGGAGTCGGCCGTGGCCTACGACCGTGTGGCAGCCATAGATGTGGATGCGCCGGTGGTGGGGTTGCTGATGGAGGATGCGGCGCTCAGGGTAGCGAGCGTATTTCCCGGCCCGCTGCTCAGATGGCGCTACATGCGCAATGTGCTCACATTTGATATCGAGGGTGAGTGTGATGCCGAGGGGCTGCGTTCGACGTTGCTGCGCGTGGTGTGTCTTGAGGTATTACGCCGCTGGCTGCGCCTCACAGGTTCGGATTATGCCGACACAGTGGCCGAGTCGGCCACCGAAGCGGCCGACTCACTCAGCATCCACTTCCCGGCACTCAAAGCCGCCGGAGAGCCCGGCAATACCGGCGAAGATGACAATAAAGAGCCCGATGAATGGCTACCCACCCGCAAGATTGCCTCGCGCCGCCGCCTCCCGCCAATGTGAGCCTCCCCCCTCCTTACACTCCCATAGACTCGTGTGGCTCTGCAGAATCATTGCAATGATTCTGCAGAGCCACACGAGCGTTATGAAGTTGAGGAATGTTTATCAGGCTTGGGCGGTGAGGATTGTGGCGTGGCCGCTGATCTCTATTTCTGAGAGGATTGCGGGGAGCAGCACGGTGTGACCTTTGCGCAGGTCGAGTTGGCCGTTGTCCCATGTCAGGCGGCATGCACCCTCCATGCAGAGGATGATGGTGAATGAGCCGGGGTCGAAACACATGTGGCGCGGACCATCCACCAGTACGCGCCGGGCGGTGAAGTGGCTGCAGCGGGCAATCTCAACATCCTTGGCCTCGGCATCGAGATGCGGCAGCTTATATTGCCGCGAGAGATTATAGTCGATTGCATCTTTGGCAAGCTCGGTGTGGAGCTCGCGCTTGTTGCCGGCCGCATCGCGGCGGTCGAAGTCGTAGATGCGGTAGGTGATGTCGCTCGACTGCTGGATCTCTACAAGAAGATTGCCTGCCCCTATCGAGTGCACACATCCGGCAGGAAGAAAATACACATCGCCGGCCTCAGACTTATGCGAGGCCACAACCGAAGCGAACTCACCCTTCTCTACAAGCTCCTCGAAACTTGCGGCATCGAGTTTGCGGTTGAGTCCGGCATATATGCGTGCTCCCGGCGAGGCCTCGAGCACATACCACATCTCGGTCTTGCCGAAAGTGTTGTGGCGTATGCGGGCGAGTCTGTCGTCGGGGTGCACCTGCACCGAAAGATTGTCGGAGGCATCAATAATCTTCACAAGAAGCGGGAAGTTATGACCATACGTCTCATAGACGCGTGTGCCGAGCAGAGCACTCCCGAAGCGATAGATGAGTTCCGGAAGTGTCATCCCCTTATAGAGGCCGCGGGTCACCACCGACTCCCGGCCGATTACAGCTGAGATTTCCCAGCTTTCGCCTATATCGGCGCCGGCGGCCGGGATTCCCTTCAACCGGCAAATCCGCGTTCCACCCCACAGGGCATGCTTGAGCAAGGGGCGGAATATGAGTGGTGCTGCCTGGATCATTGCATGTAAGAATCTATTGTTTTGATGTTAGGCAGTGGTCTGGATCAAGGCCGCTGCTATGGTTATATGTTTTGTTGCCGGCCTCAGCATCGGCCGATGTTGAGGCCGGCCGCGTCAGATTTTCAGAATCTCACCTGAATCATGGCCTGCAGGCGATTGGTGTGGGCCTGCGTGAGGTCATTGTTCTTGCGTCGGCCGTAGATATACTCCACGCCGGCGGTGGTGATGGTGTTGATGTCCCAGAACAATGAGCCGCTGACGTACTGGGCATACTTGTAGGTCTCGCCCCATGTGCATTCGTTGCCGTCGAAGAGTCCGGGGGTAGAATGATTCCATGAGTCGGCATAATTGCGCACCTGCGAGAATGAGGCCGAGCAATATACCTTGTCGGTGATATCATATTGCAGGGCGGCCATCACACCCCAGGTGTGGGTAGGCTTGAGCATTCCGGCGGCATCTGTGGGCACGAGGTCGAGGCCGAGTCCGGCGGTGTCCTGGATATATGAGGCTATACCGCGGCCATAAGTGGCGTTCCAGTATGCGCGCAGGGGGGAGCCGAAGAGTCCGCTCGTGCCGGAGATTGACACGCCCCACCCTACGATGTCGATATTGCGCGACTGCGGCTGATAGCGGTAACACATGTTGCGCAGCACCGCCGAGGCGCGTATCCAGTCATCCTGGCCCCAGGCGTAGCATACGGCCACGGGGATGTCGGGGGCACCCTGAGTCACGCCGTGAGCGCGCTCTGTAGCCGTCAGCGACAGATGCGACAGCTCTATGCCTGCTCCCACCGACCACTCCTTGCGGCTGCCGAAGTGATGGGTGTAGGATATCGTACCCACCGGCATGGCTGTACCCGAACAGGGGCCCTCGTAGTCAATCGTAGGGGGCATGGCGCCGTTGTCGGAGAATATCGAGTAGTCATAGCCGGCCTTCACACCGCGCCACTTCACATAGGCATACTGCACCACCGGCACATAGTCGTTGAGCAGATTCATGCCGAAGAAGGCACCAATCTGGTTGTCGGTGTTGGGTAGTCCCACGAAATTCACATACAGCGACGACTGCATCGCCGAGAGATTGAACTTCGTATGATTTCCCGGTGCGGCCGGAGTCAGGGCCGAGGTCACAAACTGGTTGGGGTCGTCGAGCGGGTCGCCGAGATCCACACCGGCTGTCACCTTGACAGTGCCCCCTATGCCAAGATAGAATTTATCTTTCTTGCCGAAGATGGCGAAATGCGGCACCATATCCTTGCACCCCTCCGGGGCATTCTCCTCAAAGTGCGTGTGGGCATCCTCCTTGAGGTCATGATAGTTGTTTGGTTCCTTATGCAACGGTGGGGCTGCGATGGCCGACAGACCGAAAAGGGGCGCAGCGGCCAGGGCTAAGAGTTTCTTCATCGGTGTAAAGGTTGGGTCTACAGTTAGTATTTTCCGGCGTTAGGTAGTAAAGTGGCGCCGGCATGTCGTCAGTTATAATAGGTTTTAAGGTTTTTTAGTTCACGACAGGCCGGATAATTAATATGGAGTATGCCGCCCGGGAAGGCCTCAGCGGACGTCCCGGACGGCATAAGGTGTCATATCATGCGTCGATATTGGCGTAGGATGCGTGTTCCTCTATGAATTCGCGGCGCGGACCCACCTCTTCGCCCATAAGGACAGAGAATGTGTGGTCAGCTTCGGCCGCATTGAGCAGGGTGACCTGCTTGAGCATACGGTTTTCGGGGTCCATGGTGGTCTCCCAGAGCTGCTGGGGATTCATCTCACCGAGACCTTTATAGCGCTGCAGCTCCATTCGGCTGCGGTCGCCGTCGCACTGGGTGTCGACGAAGCGCTGCACCTGCTGCTCATCCCAGGCATACTCCTCAATCTTGTTTTTACCCTTCGTTGTGCATTTGTAGAGCGGCGGGGTTGCGAGATAGAGGTAGCCGTTGTCGATGAGCGGGCGTATGCGACGGAAGAAGAATGTCATCAGCAGTGTGGCGATGTGGGCGCCATCGACGTCGGCATCGGTCATGATGATGATCTTATGATAGCGGAGCTTGGTGAGATTGGGCTCCTTGGGGTCCTCTTCGGTGCCGATGGTGACACCCAAGGCGCGGAAGATATTCACGATTGCTTCCGATTCATAGACCTTATGGTCCATCGCTTTCTCCACATTCAGAATCTTGCCTCGCAGCGGGAGGATGGCCTGATAGTGGGGATTGCGTCCCTGCTTTGCCGAGCCGCCTGCCGAGTCACCCTCGACGAGGAATAGCTCACACTGTGCGGCATCGCGGCTCTTGCAGTCGGCGAGCTTGCCGGGGAGTCCGGCGCCGGCAAGAGGGGTCTTGCGCTGCACCTTCATGCGGGCCGACTGGGCTGCATGACGCGCTGTGGCGGCGAGCACCACTTTGTCGACTATGGCGCGGGCCTGCTTGGGATTCTCTTCGAGATAGTTGGAGAGTGCCTCGCTTATGGCCTGCGACACTACGCCCTGAATCTCATTGTTGCCAAGTTTGGTCTTGGTCTGGCCCTCAAACTGCGGTTCGGCCACCTTGACCGAAATCACAGCCGTCAGACCATCGCGGAAGTCCTCTTTCGAAAGCTCAATCTTGAGCTTGTCGAGAAGATGATTGTCGTCGGCATATTTCTTGAGGGTGGTGGTCAGGCCGCGGCGGAAGCCGGTGAGGTGAGTGCCACCCTCGATTGTGTTGATGTTGTTGACATATGAGAAGATATTCTCATTGAATGAGGTGTTGTAGGTCATGGCCACCTCTACGGGCACACCATTCTTCTCGGTGTTGATGTGAATCACCTCGTTGATGAGGGGTTCCTTGCCTGAGTCGATATATTTCACAAACTCCTTCAGGCCTTCGCGTGAGAAGAATACCTGGGTTTTGGCCACACCCTGCTCGTCGCGCACACGCTCGTCGGTGAGGCTGAGGCGGATTCCGGCATTCAGGTAGGCCAGGTCGCGCAGGCGATTGGCCAGAGTCTCGAAATCATATATCGTCTCGGTGAAGATCGAGGCGTCGGGATGGAAGATGATTGTGGTGCCTGTGCGGTCGGTCTCGCCGATGACCTGCATCTGGCATGTGGGCTTACCGAAGGCATATTCCTGCATATAGATTTTGCCATCGCGGTGAATCTCGGCACGCAGATAGTCGGAGAGAGCGTTGACGCAGCTGACGCCCACACCGTGCAGACCACCTGACACCTTGTAGGAGCCTTTGTCGAACTTACCGCCGGCATGCAGCACCGTCAGCACCACCTCAAGCGCCGGCTTATGCATCTTCTCATGCATGTCGACCGGTATGCCGCGGCCATTGTCTTCCACTCGGATTGAGTTATCTTCAAGTATGGTGACTTTTATATCGCTGGCGTAGCCTGCCAGTGCTTCATCTATAGAGTTATCCACGACCTCATACACCAGATGGTGGAGGCCACGTCCGGAGATATCGCCGATATACATTGCCGGGCGTTTTCTTACTGCCTCCAGACCTTCGAGCACCTGGATATTATCGGCCTGATAGTGTTTCTGCTGTTCTTCGTTTGCCATTGCGGTCGTTAGCTAATTTGGCGTCGCAGCGGGGTTATCATGCCGAAATCTGACATGACACGACCCTCTTTGACGACGGGGTATAAAAACATACAAAATTAACGATTTTTTCCGACATCTGCAAACCTTTTGCTCTGACCGCTATACTTTAAGTGTGAGGATTAAGTGGGGGGTATCAAGTGATGCTCTGCAATTGGCTATGTCGGGCGGCATCATCAGCATCTCCGTGGCGAGAGTATTCTGAGCCGGGTCCGGAAGGGGGTTTATGCGGCGATGTGGAAACTTATTAAGGTGGGATTTGTTAAAATGATGAAAAAAGTTGTAATTTTGCGCACGGAATCGGTTTTGATTCCGAATAATCCCTCGCCGAAAATGAAGAACCTCGTAATCGTCGAGTCTCCGGCCAAGGCCAAGACTATTGAAAAATTCCTTGGAAAGGACTACAAAGTCCTCTCCAGTTTCGGACATATACGCGATCTCTCAAAAAAGGAGATCCGCCCTGACGCCTCTGCTGAGTTCACCCCGGATTATGAGATTCCGGCCGACAAGAAAGAACTCGTGCGCACCCTCAAGAAGGCTGCCAAGGAGGCCGACACCGTCTGGCTCGCTTCCGATGAGGACCGCGAGGGTGAGGCTATAGCCTGGCATCTCTTCGAGGTGCTGAAACTGAAGCCTGAGAATACGAAGCGTATCGTATTCCACGAAATCACGAAGCCGGCTATCCTTAACGCCATAGCCAATCCGCGCGGCATCGACATCGACCGCGTCAACGCCCAGCAGGCGCGCCGGGTGCTCGACCGCATCGTGGGGTTCGAGCTCAGTCCGGTGCTCTGGAAGAAAATCAAGCCGGCTCTCTCGGCAGGACGTGTGCAGAGTGTGGCTGTAAGACTGATCTGCGAGCGTGAGAAGGAGATCAATGCCTTCACCTCCGAGCCCTACTTCCGCATCACCGCACGCTTCGCCGCCCAACCGGGCAATGCCGAATTCAAGGCCGAGGCCTCACGCCGCATGGCCACACGCGATGCGGCCCTGCATCTGCTTGAGGCGTGCCAGCCGGCTCAGCGCTCAACTATCGCCGACATGGAGTCAGCGCTGGAGCCACACCGCGGATTCAGCGTGGCTGATGTGAAGGTGCATCCGCTGCGCCGCTCCCCTGCGCCCCCGTTCACCACATCGACACTGCAACAGGAGGCTTCGCGCAGGCTCGGCTTCTCGGTCAATCAGACAATGATGCTCGCCCAGAAGCTATATGAGGATGGTCACATCACCTATATGCGTACCGACTCACTCAACCTCTCTGACCTCGCTCTGGCCGAAATATCGAAAGAGATTACCGCAGAGTATGGCACTGAGTATCTGAAGACTCGCCGCTATCACACCAATTCAAAGGGTGCACAGGAGGCCCACGAGGCAATACGCCCCACCTACATGTCGAAGAAATCTGTGGGTGCCGATGAGCAGCAGCGCCGCCTCTACACACTGATACGCCAGCGCGCCCTCGCCTCGCAGATGGCCGACGCACAGCTGGAGAAGACGAATGTGGAACTTACCGCCCCGGGTATCGACGAGACATTCCGCGCCGAGGGTGAAGTGGTGAAGTTTCCGGGATTCCTGCGCGCTTATGCCGACACAGGCCACGATGCCTCCGACCATCCGCTCGAACAGGGCATGCTCCCCAAGCTAACTCCCGGCCAACCGGTAGAACTCATCGACATGAGTGCCACCGAACGCTTCTCGCAGCCGCCGGCACGCTACACCGAGGCTTCGCTTGTGAAAAAGATGGAGGATCTGGGCATCGGACGCCCCTCGACTTATGCACCCACGATATCCACCATCCAGCACCGCGACTACATCAAGCGCGGCGACCGCGATGGCGAACCGCGCCAGTACACCCAGATTCTTCTCAATTCAGAGGGTATAACCACACGCACAGCCACCGAAAACACCGGCAGCGATAAAGGTAAACTCGTGCCTACCGATGTGGGCATGATTGTCAATGACTTCCTGACCGAGCACTTCCCCGACATACTCGACTATAACTTCACGGCCCGCGTGGAGGAGAAGTTTGATGATATTGCCGAGGGTAAACTTGGCTGGAAGAATGAGATTCAGGATTTCTATGCCGGATTCCATCCGGGCATTGAGGCCATCAACGGTATGCGCCTGGAGCATAAGGTGGGCGAACGCCTGCTCGGCACCGACCCGAAGAGTGGCAAACCGGTGTCGGTGAAGATAGGCCGCTTCGGACCTGTGGCTCAGATCGGCGAGGCCTCGGATGACGAGAAACCCACCTTTGCAAGCCTGGCCTCCGGACAGAGCATCGCCACAATCACTCTCGAAGAGGCGCTTAAACTCTTCGAACTGCCCCGCACTCTGGGTGACTATGAGGATAAGACAGTGGTGGCGGCCGTCGGACGCTTCGGCCCTTACATCCGCCATGCGGGCGCATTTGTGTCGATTCCGAAGACGATGCAACCCGAGACCATCACCCTTGAGGAGGCTATCTCGCTGATTGAGGCCAAAAGAGCCAAGGATGCCGCGGCCCACATAAAGTCATTCCCCGAAATGCCGGGACTTGAGGTAATCAACGGCCGCTTCGGCCCATATCTGGCATATAAGCCGGAGGGTGCGAAGAAGGCGGTGAATTACCGCATACCCAAGACTCAGGATGCTACGGCGCTCACAATCGATGAGGCCCGCGCACTGATGGAGGCTCAGGATGCGGCCCCGAAAAAGCGCGCCACAAAGCGCAAGAGCTGAGTGTGGTAGCCAAGGTCGGGGACAGCGCGGCTCCGCATTCCCGCCAAACACCTACTACTCAAAGTTATACAAGAAATAAAACACATAACAATAATAACCTATAACCATTTAATATGACTACCCAAGACCAGTTGAAAGAGGCGGTAGAGCGCAAGTTGGCGCTGAGGAGGTATCTTTGACGTCGATAGCAAGAAAATCGAAGTAGAAGAGGAGGAACTCCGCACACATGTGCCCGACTTCTGGGAGAACCGCGAGAAGGCAGAGGCACAGATGAAGAAAATCAAAGACCTGCACTTCTGGATTGACGCTTATGAAGACCTCGACAAGCAGGTTGAGGAGCTTCAGCTTGCCTTCGATTTCGTGAAGGAGGGGCTCGTGACAGAGGAGGAGGTAGATGAGCAGTACGCCCGCGTGCTGAAGACTCTCGAGGACCTGGAGCTGCGCAATATGCTCCGCCGCGAGGAGGATAAGCTGGGCGTGGTGCTCAAAATCAATGCCGGCGCCGGCGGCACCGAGGCCCAGGACTGGGCCCAGATGCTGATGCGCCTCTACCTGCGTTATGCCGAACGCCACGGCTACAAGGCCACTGTGGCCAATATTCTCGAGGCTGATGACGCGGGCATCAAATCGGTGACTATCAACATCGAAGGTGACTATGCCTATGGCTTCCTGAAGTCGGAGAACGGTGTGCACCGCCTGGTGCGCGTATCTCCCTACAACGCACAGGGTAAGCGCATGACCTCGTTTGCATCCGTATTCGTGACTCCGCTCGTAGACGACACTATCGAGGTGCAGATTCAGACGGCGCTCATAAGCTGGGATACTTTCCGTTCGGGTGGTGCCGGAGGTCAGAATGTCAACAAGGTGGAGTCGGGCGTGCGCCTGCGCTACCAGTACAAAGACCCCTATACCGGCGAGGAGGAGGAGATTCTCATCGAGAACACCGAGACCCGCGACCAGCCCAAGAATAAGGAGAATGCCCTGCGCCACCTGCGCTCCATACTCTACGAGAAGGAGCTCAGCCACCGCATGGAGGAGCAGGCCAAGATTGAGGCCGGGAAGAAGAAAATCGAGTGGGGAAGCCAGATCCGCAGCTATGTCTTCGACGACCGCCGCGTGAAGGACCACCGCACCAACTATCAGACCTCTGACGTAAACTCAGTGATGGATGGCGAGATTGATGAGTTCATCAAGGCCTACCTGATGGAGTTTGCCGGCAATGAAGAGTAACCGTCCCCGCTCAGAAGCCGTTTAAACGACTTCTCAGTCAATCTGAAAGGAGGCATATGTCTATACAGCCTCACTATTCTATCAGTCTCACTGACAAGTCTGAATTGAATCGAGTGCCCCGCATTCCAGTCGACTGGAATGCGGGGCACTGTATATTCGGGTCCCTGAGAGGGGGATTACTTTCGCTCCTTGAGGTCGCCGTGGCGATATGCGCGCAGCAGCTCCTTGAGTTCGCGTATCTGGCTGAGGAGTTCGGCTCCTTTGTCGGTGTCGCGCACGCGCACGCGCTGGTGATTGAGCTCCACAATCTGGGTGGTGTCGAGGATGTCGGAGCCATTCTTGACCGCCTCTTCGGCCGATGTGAAGGGCTCATGCTGCACAAGCTCGAAGCCGCGCGAGTGGTAGACGAGCGTATAGCCGGCGATACCGGTGGTGTTGTGGTAGGCTTTTGAGAAGCCGCCATCGATGACCATCATCTTGCCATTGGCCTTGATAGGATTCTCACCCTTGCCGGCCTTGACGGGCACATGGCCGTTGATGATGTGGCGATGCTGACCGCCGACTCCGAATGAGTCGAGAATCATGTCGCACACCTTCTCCTCCTCACGCAGCTTGTAGTAGTAGCCCTTCTCCTCATGCTGCGGCTTTTTGTCTTTAAGGAGGTAGCGCTCGAAGGTGGCCATCTTCGCCTTGTCGAAGAGTGGTGAATCGGGACCACACCAGATATAGAAGTAATAGTCGCGGGCATAGGCACGCTGCTCGGCGGGGGTGTCGGGATCGAATGCCGAACGCATCAGGGCCTCTACCCTCTTCAGCAGGGGCTTGCCGCTGAGAATCTCATCCATTACGGCCACCTCCTTCAGAGTGCCGTCGGCATTCAGGGGCACCGAGGCATGGAAGAGCAGATTGGAGTTGCAGATATTGTAGATGCCTCCATGCGAGAGGAATACGTGCATGTGCTGCTTGAGTTTGTCGCTGACATTGAAGCTATGCACGAGTTTGTTGACCAGCTCGCGCTCCTCGACTGTGAGTGCATATGGGTCGGTGGGGTCGATTGTGGGGAAGTGCTTGTCGAGCAGCTTATAGCTCTCGCCATCGACCTCGACGGTGCCGTTGTTGAAGTCGATGTGATGCAGCAGTCGGCGGTCGTCCATATTCCATTCGGGATGCCGGCGTATGAGGTCGGCCTCGAGTTTGAACTGGATTACGGTGATGGCCTTGTGCATCTTGGCGGTGAGGCGGCGGCTCTTGAGTGTCAGCGGGTCGCTGCCGGGGCTGAGCTTGGGCGAGAATACCTCGCAGGGGTCATCGCCATAGACCTCCATGGCGAATGTAGCCAATGGCACGAGGTTGATGCCATAGCCATCCTCGAGAGTCTCCATATTGCTGTAGCGCAGGCAGATGCGTATGGCATTGGCGATACAGGCCTCGCATCCGGCGGCGGCCCCCATCCAGAGGGCATCGTGGTTGCCCCATTGGATGTCGTAGTCGCGATAGTTCTGCAGAAGGTCGAGTATCAGATGGGCGCCCGGACCGCGGTCGTAGATGTCGCCGAGTATATGCAGCTGGTCGATGCTGAGAGTCTGAATGACCCGGCATATGGCCTTGATGAATGAGTCGGCCTGACCGGTGGTGATGATAGTCTCGACGATACGGGTGTAATACATCTGTTTATCCTCGCCCGAGGGGGCCTCGTGCAGCAATTCCTCGATGATATAGGCGAATTCCTTGGGGAGAGCCTTGCGCACCTTCGAGCGTGTATATTTCGAGCTCACCTCCTGCAGCACCTTCACCAGGCGATGCAGCGTGACGCTGTAGAAGTCGCGCAGATTGGGCTCGGTAGTCTTGACATGGTCGAGTTTACGCCCGGGATAGTAGATGAGCGAGCAGAGCTGGCGTATCTCCTCCTCGCGCATTGATATGGCAAAGAGCTCGCGCACTTTGCGGCGTATGTTGCCCGAGGCATTCTTGAGGATGTGCGAGAATGCCTCATGTTCGCCATGGATATCGGCCACAAAGTGCTCTGTGCCCTTAGGGAGATTCAGGATAGCCTCGAGATTGATTATCTCGGTGGCGGCGGCCGATGCGGTGCCGAAATTCTGCGAGAGGAGTTCGAGCACACGGCGGTCAGATTGGTTCATGGTCTTCATGATATGGTAGATTTAGAGTTGACTTTGCAGTGTGCCGGAATCCGGTGTAGAGAGGTATCTCAGCCGGGTGATTCCGGCACACTTGATTATGTTTTGCCAAATATGGTTGTGGTCAGCGACGTATCAGAGAGAAATCAGAAACGTATCAGGCCACGCTTGGCGATAGAGATCTGCAGTCCTACGCTGCGGCCGAGCAGGCTTCCGCCATCGGCGCCGAGACCGACGGTGCCCTCCCATCCGCGCAATGCCGGGATATTGGAGGGTGCCCACTTGACTTCGGCGAGGAAGTTGAAGTTGTCGGCCACTTCGGGGAGAGGATTGGAGTATGTGCCCCAGTTGCGCGAGAAGGTGAGAAGCACGCGATAGGATATGTCGTCGGTGGGTTCACCTTCGAAGCCCACATGATGCGCCCAGAGTCGGCTTGAGAGCAGCGAGAGGGTATGGTCGCTGTAGATGGGTGAGATTATCAGCGGGTTGCCGATGATGCGTCCCCAGTTCTGCCATGCTCCATAGATGGAGTGGAAGTAATATTGGTCGCGCCCGGAAATCTGCACGGGGATTTTGTCGGTCTTGTCCCAATACACGGGTCCGGTCTGGTCTTTGGTGTAGAGGAATTCATACACCACGCGGCTCACCCAGCGGTTGCGCGGCAGCTTTGCCTCGATGCCGTAGAGGCCATCCTTCCAGGGATATTCGATGTATAGCATCGAGTGGTCTTCAAACATGTGCTGATAGTAGAGCTTCACATTCCAGTCGGCTTTCGGATTCCAGGATAGGGCGAAGGTCCAGTTGCCTATGAAGTTGCCCTGGATGTTGGTCTTTTCGCCGGCGATGGTGCTGTCGTCACCCTCAAGGGGCACGAGCGCCTTCCAGAAGGCTTTGAGGCCTGAGGGATTCTTGGTGTAGGCGATCTGGCCATCGTTGGTGCGGTAATATGCTGAGCCGCCAAACTGGGTGGCCATCTCAATACCGGCCTCAAACTGGAGTGGAAATTTATCAGTATTGCCGTTGCGCAGCCAGAGCCCTTTGGAGTGATAGAGCACATTCTGGGGGTATACACCGTCGTCAACCCAATTGCGGAGCCATCGGGAGTCGGTAAACATGCCGTAGCTCAGATAGCCCTTCACGCCGAGCCATCCGCGAGTGCCCCACACATCGGCATAATCGAATATGCCGAGGCGAATCTGGGGTATCGGCATGGCATTGGTCGAGAAGAGGAGATTGCCCGACGAGAGGCGCGGATTGGAGATTGCGCCCGGAATCTGCTTCTGCCCTATCATCGCGTCGAGGCAACGGTAGCGGATCTCGCCATAGGCCTGCTGGATATGGAAGGGCATCTGCTGGCGCACCCCACCCGTGAGTTCCAGCCCGGCCCCCCAGCTCCAGCGGCTATCGCGCCGCATGGGCTTGAAGATTCCTGCTGTCAGGCGCACATTGTTGGGTTCTATCGAACCCTGGCCATATGTGTTGTTGGCAAACCAGAAGGGTGAATGCTCACCCCCGCCGACGGCTGCCGTGAGGTCGGCATGCCACACGAGCGAGTCGACGCGTTCGGCATGGGCCGTGAGCGCGGTCAGCATCAGCAAGGGGAGTATGAATCTGAAAAGTTTAGTCATAGATATGGTGTAAGATGTGGATCGATGGTCATTGCCCGGTAATGATGCGGCCAACGCCGCCGGGCCGGAGATGGATTCATTCGCGACTACAAGCCGGGCAGCATCCCTTGAGCATGAAGTTGACCGACTCCACACTGAATCCCTCGGGAGTCTGCACCTCGGGCACCTGCGAGTCCTCCAGACAGAAGGTCTGCCGGCAGCGGGTGCAATAGAAATGCACATGCATGTCGGCCGAAGAGTGCACATGGTCGCGGCAGTGGCATAGCTCATACTTGGCTATGCCTCGCCCATCCTCCATGGTGTGGATCACGCCATGGGCCTCAAGGAGAGTGAGCACCCTGAAGACACTGCTCTTCTCGAGAGTCTCGAGAGCATCCGTAATCTCCATCAGGCTCATAGGGGCACCGGCGGCGGCAATGACGCGCAACACGAGCACCCGATTTGACGTCGGGCTCACGCCTGCACCCTTGAGTATGCTCTCCACATCTGTATTATTCATAGTTTCAATAGCTTTCCTTATCGTTGGGGAAGTCGCCCGACTTGACATCCTGGATGTAATGCTCTACGGCATCGGTCATGACGCTTGCCACATCGGCATAACGGCGCAGGAAGCGGGGCGAGAAGCCCTGGTTGATGCCGAGCATGTCGTGCATCACGAGCACCTGGCCGTCGACGCCGCCGCCGGCACCTATGCCGATAATCGGGATTGACACCTCCTTGGCCACTCTCTCAGCGAGCCCGGCAGGCACCTTCTCGATGACCATGCCGAAGCAACCCAGCTCTTCGAGCATCTTCGCATCCTCAATGAGTTTCTGGGCCTCAGCCTCTTCGCGGGCGCGCACGGCATATGTGCCGAATTTATTGATGCTCTGCGGCGTCAGTCCAAGATGCCCCATTACGGGTATGCCGGCCGAGATTATGCGTTCGATAGATTCGCGGATTTCCGACCCACCCTCCATCTTGACAGCTTCGGCATGGCTCTCCTTCATGATGCGTATGGCTGAGGCGAGCGCCTCCTTTGAGTTGCCTTGATATGAGCCGAAGGGGAGGTCGACAATCACAAGCGCACGATTGACCGCCTTCATCACCGACTTGGCATGATATATCATCTGGTCGAGAGTGATGGGGAGAGTGGTGGTGTTGCCGGCCATCACGTTAGAGGCTGAGTCACCCACCAGGATGCAGTCGATGCCGGCGGCATCGATGATTTTGGCCGATGAGTAGTCATAGGCCGTCAGCATTGAGATTTTCTCACCGCGCTGTTTCATCTCGATCAGTCGGCGGGTGGTCACTTTGCGTGCGTTATCTACAGTATTGGTTGACATTTCGTTATAACTTTAAATACCTAATCTTTTACCTGTTGAAACTATTAACTTTCTCCGCTCTGCGTGGGAGCGGATGAATGAGTGCCGTCGCGGCACCATTCTGCCGGAGTGTCTTCGCGCACTCCGCTTGAGGAGAGTGTGATAATGGTCAGCGCCCGGCAGGGGACGCTGACCATCTGGGTTATTGGATATGGATTATTCGTTGACCCACACCTGATACTCCCATGCGCCAAGATGATTGGGCATCTGGGCGGGGGCACCGGTGAAGTAGTTGATTTTCGACACGTCAGAGGGGGCCTGGTCAGTGAATGTGACCATATTCTCTGAAGCCGAGAGGTTGACAATCACAGTCACCTCGTCACCCTGCGCATCCTTGCGGGTGAAGGCGAGCACATCGGGGGTGGTGGTGTTCCATACGGTCATGGTGTCCATCTGGCCCGAGGCATTGAGTGCCGAGTGGTTATGCTTCAGGGCATTGAGAGCCTCATAGAATGCGGTCATCTCATTGGCTGTGTAGTCGGGCTGGACTGTGTCGTACTCAAAGAATTCGAAGGGGTGATTGAAGCCCACCTCCTGACCGGTGTACATCATCGGCATACCGGGCAGAGTGTAGCTGAGCACCGCGAATGCGCCGAGCGACTGACCGTAGCGCTCGAATTCCGTACCCTCCCATGAGTTGAGGTCATGGTTGGTGACCATGTTCATGTGGATAGAACCCTGCGGATACTCCTCGGCCTGCTTTTTGAGCAGGGCCACGATATCGGCGGCGTTGGCCTTGGCTCGCTTCTGATTGTGGTCGGCGGCGTAGGCGTTGACACCCTGTGTGGCTGCGATGTCGTTGAAGAGGTCCTTCATCGGCCATGCATAGTCGGCATTGAATGAATTGAGCAGCTCGGGCTTCGAAGCCTCGGCGAGCATGAAGATGGGCTTAATCTGCTGAAGCTGGGGGATAGCCTGCTCCCAGAATGCGGTGGGCACCTCGCCGGCCACATCGCAACGATAGCCGTCGATGTCAGCCTCGGTGATCCAGAATTTCAGCGCGTCGGTCATGGCCTCGACTGTGGCGGGATTCGAGTAGTCGAGCTTGTAGGTGTCGGTCCAGTCGAAGGGACCATACATCTTGCCGTCGGCATCTTTGGCATAGTATTCAGCATTTTCTGTCACCCAGGCATTGTCGCATCCTGTATGATTGCAGACTTCGTCGAGAATCACCTTCATGCCGAGAGTATGGGCGGTGCGCACAAACTCCTTGAGGTCCTCCATTGTGCCGAACTCCGGATTGACAGCCTTGTAATCCTTCACGGCGTAGTATGACCCGAGGGTGCCTTTGCGGTTGAGCTCGCTGATGGGATGGATAGGCATCAGCCACACGATGTCGACTCCGAGATCCTTGAGTGCGGGGAGCCGCTTCTGCAGCCCTTTGAGATTACGTTCGGATGTGCCCTGACGCAGATTGGCCTCATAAATGACGGCATTCTCAATCCATTCGGGCGACACCTTCTTGCTCCCCTTAGGTGCGGGAGCTGCGAAAGCTGCCGGAGCAAGCATCGCGGTTGCCATGGCGGCAACGATAAGCTTATTTTTCATCGCTATAACAATGTTTTTGTCGTAATTTCAGGCCTCCGGCGGCTGACTGCGCTGACTTCGTTCATGATTGAGCCGGGGGGGCACAGGTGCTGTCAATAAGGGTGTCAATAGAGTGCATCCCTCTGATGTAGCCGCAGGCCGGATACCTTTATCGTGCAAAAATAACACAAATCCTCCTTATTTCCAATGAAGTCGCATAAACTTTTTTCAAGTGTGAGGTTATTTAAGCAAGTGTCAGGTTATTTAAGATTGCGATTGAAGAAATGAACTGATTTAAACTTTTTACGAAAACTAAAAAAGTATTTTAAAATGTTTTC
>OFFB01000754.1_pt1 | contig 26118 bp, 24 predicted proteins | sample 1521281 | NCBI WGS metagenome assembly OFFB01 (sample SAMEA3504109, study PRJEB24116) | mouse gut metagenome | biome: mouse gut; feature: mouse-associated habitat; material: faeces | place: Denmark | collected 2011
CGCCGACGTAACAGAATGGACACTGCAGATCTGCCCATAACACAATATTGATCATATGTCGTACCTTCTTTCATGTTTATTATCCGGAAAAGATGGAGAATCGCTGCGAGATACGCCCGGGGAACAGTCCGCAAAGCTGCAATAAAAGTTATCAAAAATGGCAGGTTTTTATATACTAGAGGAAATAAGGTTGTAAAAAACGCCTAAAATTACATCTTTAGTGATTAAACACTGTATTTTATCCGCTTTTTACAATCTTGGTAGTATGGAATGCAGAGGAGAAGATATGGCCAAATACAGAACGCTAAAAAGTCTGTTTCATGAAAATGAGAGTATATTCAAGCAGAAATATACAGAACGTTTCAATGGAGAAAATACACTGAAGTTTTCTTTTGATATCAAGGGATTACCGGCGTTTGCGGTCCTTACTCCGGAAATGATAATCAGGGGCGATTCTATTAGAAAAATGCAAATCAGGCTGGAACGCCTGGAAGCAACAATTCCCTGTAAACCATTTATCTTGATGGATTCAGTTTTTCGGGAGATTGAACAGAGCAACGAAATAGAAGGGGTGCACAGTAGTCGAAGAGACTTGGAGAATGCATTGAATGCTAAACCAGGAACAAGGTTTGCTGGCCAGATGGAGCAGTATTTCAGATTGTTGTCTGGAGAAGTCAAGTTCCCTGACAATCCATTGGATGTAAGACAGCTTTATAATGAGATGCTGCTGCATGATGTGGTCAGCGAACATCCGGAGAATAGGCCAGACGGACGTGTGTTCAGAGCAGATACTGTAGGAGTGGTTGATGGGACCAGAACGATTCACAATGGAATTATGCCAGAGAGTATGATCATTTCAATGATGGAACAAGCGTTGGAACTTGTCCGAAATGAAAACTATCCATTTTTGGTAAGAGCGGCAGTTTTTCACTTTATGTTTGGTTATATACATCCCTTTTATGATGGAAACGGCCGGCTGAATCGTTTTTTAACCAGTATGCTCATTTCAGAAGAACTAAGCATTCTTTCGTCGTTACAGTTGTCTCTAAGCTTCAGAAAAAATCGAAGGCAATACTATAAAGCCTTTGAAGCATCGGAGAATCCGCTGAATAAGGGTGATCTTACACCTTTTATTCTGATGTTTCTGGAAATATTAGAGTCTGCACTAAAACATGAAATTGTGAATCTGGAGTCAAAATTAGAGAAATACGAACAGTATTTGAGTAAATTGAATGCTGCCTCTTTGAAACCTGCAGAAAAAACGTTTCTTGAAACACTGCTTGCAGCTTCCCTTTTCTCTCTATATGGGATTTCCAAACAGCAGATGATACAAATTACACAGATGAGTCAGTCATGGGTTGACAAGACTTTAAAAAAGCATCGGGATAAACTGAATGTACGAAGAGAGGGACATGCAAAATGGTATAGCATGAATAAAGAATTTCTTGCTACTCTGGTTTAGCCTCAAGGAGATATTTCAGGTTCGATCAGCCTTAACTGTAAATTGGATTTGTGAGGCTGTCGGAATAATAAGTCCACCGGCTTCTGTGAGTTAAGGAGAGACAGATTTCATAATCCATCGGCCCCCATCCCCGCCCCCTTCTTTCACCATCCGCATCCTGCTGCACAGCTGTATCCGGTTACCACCCGCCACACCCCGTGACAGATTCTCTCCGGCGGCTATAATCAGTATGCGAGGTGACTTATGCAGACATTCAAGTATTTTGTCTCTTTCTACAAACCCTACAAAGGAATGTTTTTCCTGGACCTCTTCTGCGCTGCGGTGATCTCCGCCGTCGACATCGCCTTTCCCCTGATCTTCGGCTGGTGCACCGGCACGCTCTTTCTTGAAGGACCCGATGCGATTTACCATGGACTGACCTGGCTGATTCCCGCCATGCTCGTCATGTACATCGTAAAAGCCGCCTGTCGCTACTACGTAACCTGCCAGGGCCACATCATGGGTGCGAAGATGGAAACCGACATGCGGCGGGATCTCTTTGAACAGCTCCAGAGGCTGTCCTTCGGATTCTACGACCGCACCAATACAGGAACGCTTACGAGCCGCATTGTCTCGGACCTCTTCGACATCTCCGAACTGGCACACCATGGGCCGGAGAATCTGTTCATTTCCCTGATCAAGATCCTCGGCTCCTTCGCCGTCATGCTGTGCATCAACTGGCAGCTGGGTCTGTGCCTGGGGGCCGTGACCCTGGTCATGCTGTGGTTTTCTGCCGTCCAGAACAAACGCATGGAAGCCACATTTGCGGACAACCGGAAAAAAGTCGCCGGCATCAATGCCTCCGTTGTGGATTCCCTCGAAGGGATCCGCGTGGTGCAGAGCTTTGCAAATGAACCCCTGGAGCTGCAGAAGTTCGGGAAAGCCAACGAGAACTACCTGAAATCCAAGGAAGCCAATTACCGGGCCATGGGTGCCTACTACACCGGGAACCACTTCTTTCAGGGCCTCCTGTACGTGACAATCGTCCTGGCAGGCGGTCTGCTTGCAGCCCGCGGGGAGATTTCCATCGGCGAACTCGCAACCTTTGTCCTCTACGTCAATGTCTTTGTCTCACCCCTGGAGATTCTGATTGAGCTTACCGAAATGTTCCAGAAGGGTTTCTCGGGATTCCGCCGATTTGAGGAAATCATGAAGGAGGTCCCGGATATCCAGGACGCACCGGATGCCGGAGAGCTCCGGGATGTCAAAGGCGATGTCTCATTCCACGACGTGTCCTTTGCCTACGAAGACGGCGTGCCGGTTCTCGAGAACATTTCCTTTGATATCCCTGCCGGCCGGAACGTGGCACTGGCAGGACCCAGCGGGTCGGGAAAAACCACGATCTGCAGTCTGATCCCCCGTTTCTATGACACGACCGCCGGGGAAGTGCTGGTGGATGGGAACAATGTGAAGGATCTGCAGCTGCATTCCCTGCGGGATGCAATCGGTGTCGTCCAGCAGGATGTATATCTCTTTGATGGCACCATTGCGGACAACATCCGGTACGGAAAATGGGATGCGACAGAGGAGGAAATCATGGATGCCGTCCGCAAGGCCAATCTCCAGGACCTGATCGACTCCCTCGCTGATGGTCTCGAAACACAGGTGGGCGAAAAAGGCACACGGCTCTCCGGCGGCCAGAAGCAGCGGATTTCCATTGCCCGGCTGTTCCTGAAAGATCCGAAGATCCTGATCCTCGACGAGGCGACTTCGGCTCTCGACAACGAAAGCGAAGCCGTGATCCAGCGCTCCCTGCGGGACCTCGCCAAAGGCCGGACCTGTCTGACCATTGCTCATCGCCTGTCGACGATCCAGAACGCCGATGAGATCCTGGTGGTGGACGATGGCGGCATCGCCGAGCGGGGCACTCATGAAGAGCTTATGAAGAAAAGCGGAATATATGCCCGATACTGCCGGATCCAGTTCGAGAATGCTGGCGGGGATGCCGATGGGGGCATCAGAGAATGATAAAAAGAATACGACTGCTTTCTGACAGGTGGTTTTTCCAAGACCTGGTGAATGAAACTGAAGATGGTTAATTATCTGAAACAGAGCTGCATTTTAGGAAAGGACTGGGCTGGCGCAGCAGCAGAAAGGAAAGGGTGAAGGACATGGATGAAGACAAAGCCGAGATTCTTGATTTATCGGCAGGTCGGCTGGACTGGGAGAAATTATGCCGGTTCAGAAAGAAAACGTAAATATACAGTTGGAACGACTGCGTATATGGTAGAGCTTCCGGATTCTGTCAGAGATTTGAAGAATCAGCAGCCATACATGAATAGTCGGTTTTCTGAATAGGCTGGCTGTCATATTAATCAAAGTATCGAAATTGCAGTACAGAGAATCTTCCTGGCTCCGTATCAATATGGAGATAGAGAAGTTGCTCTGGCAGCCTGTTACGATTTCGCCAATGATGGGGTGGAACTGTACCCCATGAAGTGCCTGCATTCTGCAGATCCCTTTTCAACTCGGCAGACCGCAAAAGTGACTGTTTCCATTCTGTATGAAATGATGCGTGATTTGGGAGATGGATTTCTGACTCATCAGGCTGTTGAACACTACTGGAATATGTTTGTTATAGATTATCTGATTGGTAATTATGACCGTCATCTTGAGAACTGGGGTAAGGACCTTGATGATCGTGGTGTCCGGTTTCCGGTACCTGTGTATGATTGTGGCTTCTTTTTGCTGGCGCTGGAAAGTGATGAGGAGCTGGCCGGCCTGATTGGTCAGCCGGGGGTTACAGGAATATTCATAGATATACACAACATTGTACGGTGAGAAAACCGGGAAGCGGACAGCCTTCAGGTTTTTTGAAGCACCAACTCCGGATTTGCAGCGAACCATTCTGGAAATTGTTCCCAGGATTGATCGGGCGGCGATTTTCCAGATCATTCAGGTCTCACCCTATATGTCGGTAATTCGAAAGCAGGCCATAATTGAGTCCATCAAAATGTGGTACAACCAGGTAATTCTGCTGGCCTTCATCAAATTGAGATATTCGGAACTGACGGTGAAAGAGAGACTACTACTGCTGAGCCAGGCTAAGAACCGTAATAATGCAGATATGCGGAAATATGGATATATTCCGTTAAACGTGAGCAATTGAAGAAACTGAAAAACGGCGCAGACCTACTGCATCCAGGAAAGGATTGGGGACTCTGTGCCGATTTTACGTTCAGATATAGATATTTTCTATATTCGCCCTATATACTGAGCGTTCATATTCCTGGGCTTCACATGAGTGATAAAAGATGTTTGTTTTGTAACTGACATAAAACGTGCGCTTTTTGGTGTTACAGTCTGAGTAAACGAGGTGAGCAGAATGGAATGGGAATTATTGAATCAATTGAAGGCTGCATGCAAGGGAGCGATAGCAAAGGCTGATCAGGAAAGCAACAAGTATCTTCCATTGTGGATGCATATGACAGATACAGCCGGGATTATGATCAAACTCTATGAACACCGGGTTTCTGACCAGGAAAAGGAGTTTTTTATACAGCAGGGTGTGGACAGTGGCAGACTGTACAGACTCTTCGCCTTATGCGGGATGCTGCATGATCTGGGAAAGGAAACCTGTGTGTTTCAGTCCATGCTTCTGGAAAAGCTTAAAGGATATGCTGGTTTTCAGGGGCACACCTTACCATACAAGAGATTTGGTGTCTCCGATTATCTTCATCATTCACGATCCAGCCTGCTGATTCTTGTCAGTCTGGGATTTTCAGAAGCATTTGCATCTGTCCTGGGCGGACATCATGGAAGATCGCAGGATGCCCTTACAGGGGAGCCCATTCAAAAGGCGAAAGAAACAATCAGCCAATACCCGGTGGCTATGTATGGATCCCTCCAGGAGAAGGAATTCTGGCAGGATGCCTGGAAGGAAATTGTGGAAACAGTCTGCAGGGTATGCGGGATCAGTCGCAGTGAGATACCAGATTTGAGCCTGAACGCCTGGCTGCTGCTGTCCGGAATCCTGGTGGAAGCAGACTGGATCAGTTCCAATACAGACTATTTTCCGCTGATCCCCGTCAGTGAAAACCCAGGAGAAGATATCTATCCAGACAGAATTGAGAAGGCATGGAATGATCTGGCTCTTACCAATGCTTGGCATAAGCATGGAGCAGAAATGTCTTGCGAGGTCTTTAAGGGGATGTTTGGATTCTCTCCGAATCCTGTACAGGCAGAACTGATTCAGATTGTTACCAGCTGCTCTGATCCCGGGATACTTGTGATCGAAGCCCAGATGGGTGTCGGAAAGACCGAAGCGTCTCTTGCTGCTGCAGATGTGTATGCTGACAAAAGAGGAAGTGGAGGGATTTATTTTGGACTTCCAACTCAGGCTACTTCCAATGGACTGTTTCCCCGATTTGAGGAATGGGCTGCAGAGGTATCCCAAGGTGGAAAGCAAAGTTTGAAGCTGGCTCATGGAATGGCAGCATTCAATGAAAAGTATAGAAAGATCCCCCATGGAACAGCCAGACTGAATGAAGATGAAAAAAATGATGAATCTTCGCTGATTGTTCACGACTGGATGCAGGGCCGCAAAGTAGGGATGATGTCGGACTTTGTGGTCGGAACAGTGGATCAGGGATTAATGACAGCCCTGAACCAGCGACATGTGATGTTACGGCATGCCGGAATCGCCGGCAAGACTGTAATTATAGATGAAGTTCATGCCTATGATGCCTACATGAACATGTATCTCGAAAGAATGCTGGAGTGGCTGGGCAGCTACCATGCCCCGGTCATTTTACTGTCAGCTACTTTGCCTCAATCCCGTCGGATAAACCTTATACTGGCTTACCAAAGAGGGCGTTTCGGCAAGAAATATCAGGAGGAAGGGAATCCGGGATGGACGACAGTTGCCGGTTATCCACTCTTTACATGGACAGATGGGAAAGAAATAGACTGCAGGTCCCTTATTCTGGAGGGAAAGGGGCAAAAGGTCACGATTATAAAAGAAAAAATCTTATCAACAGAAGATGGAGAGCAGAAAGTATACAGCATTCTTGAGGAGCAACTTGGTGATGGGGGAGTTGCAGGTATCATCGTCAATACTGTTAAAAAAGCACAGGAGCTGGCTCATTACCTTCAGAAGGCACTTCCTGGGTGGCAGATCATCCCGTTTCATTCCAGATTTACTTCGCTAGGCAGAGCCAAAGTAGAAAAGGAGGTTCTGTCTCTCGCGGGAAAGGGGACAGCCGAATCCAGACAAAAAATCAGGGACAGGCTGGTGATTGTGGGAACACAGGTCATTGAACAGTCTCTGGATGTGGACTTTGATCTGATGATCACGGAACTCTCTCCAATGGACCTGCTGCTGCAGCGAATTGGACGTTTGCATCGACACAAAGACAGGGTTCGCCCTAAAAATCTGGAAGAGCCGGTCTGTCATGTGCTTATCCCAGGAGATAAAAAAACAGACAGATCTGTTTCTGCGGTATATAGCGACTGGTTGCAGTATCAGACCGAAAAACATCTGCCGCAGAGTATTGATATTCCTGAGGATATTCCGAGACTGGTGAATGCTGTCTATAAGGATGCAGACGAGTCTGACCAGCTACAGGAAGAACAGGATAAATATCATAATTATCTGAATGAAGAGAAGGGAAAAGAAGATAAGGCAGAAATAGCCATTCTTGCTCCTCCATATAAGAAACTGCGTATGGACCATGGAATCAATGGCCTGAAAATTTCAAACGCAAAAACATCGGAAGAACGGGGACTGGCAACGGTGAGGGACATTAAACCCAGCATCAGTTGTATTTTGCTAAAGGGAGAGAAGGCAGGTGCATTCCGGCCTGTAGACGATGAACACATGCTTTTGAAATCAGATCAAAAGCTGAGCTTCCGGGAGGTGCAGACACTGCTGAAGGAAGTAATTTCACTGCCGATATCAATTCCTTACGAAGCTGCCGAAACAGAACTGGAACAGACAACAAAGAACAGATTTCCTCTATGGATGGACAACCCGGTTATGAAAGACAGACTGATTCTGGTTCTAAATGAGAAAGGCGACGCTGAACTGGCTGGATTCAATCTTCATTATTCAACTGAGTTTGGACTGGAAAGCCGGAAGATACGGTAATCACGGAATTGCCGATCAGTGCTGGGATATAATGGCTGCAGGCAGCCCTTATATCCCAGCACTAGCCGGGGTGATCCGTAAAATAACGGAAGTTGCCACTTATCCCTGCACTTGCAGGGTTTAGGAAGTTCGCAACTTCCTTTTTTTTAATTATATTTTCTGTTGTCATGGTTTAAAGAGAGGTATATGATGAGGTTGCAACGATGAAAGGGCTTTATAAATTATCCATAACACACAGAAAAAGAAGATCCTTAATTTCGTTACACCAGAAACACGAAAGGAGGTCAAAAATTGACAGAGAAATGTTTCAATCTCGTGGATTCTCCCTGGATTCTGGTTAAAGACCAGGAAGATCATACTGAAGAGGTATCGCTGGAAAAAGTTCTGACCAATGCTCAGGACTATCGCGACCTCGCAGGCGAGACAGCTGCGCAAAATGCAGCTGTCCTCCGCCTGCTGATTGCCATCAATCATACCGTTATTACCAGAATGGATCCCCCTGTGGAAGATGAAGAGGAGGCTCTGGACAGATGGGAAGAAATCTGGGAAGAAGGCAGACTCCCGGAACAGGCAATCAAAGACTATCTTTCCAGGTGGAAAGATAAATTCTGGCTCATTGATCCGGAAGGAGGGTTTCTCCAGAGCAAAACTGCAGAAATTGGGACTGATTACAAAGCCCCGAAACTTACTGGCGACTTATCCGAATCCAATAACAAACTTAGGCTGTTTCAGCTGCGGTCTGGTGAATCGAAAGAAAGTCTGACGATGGCTGAGGCAGCAAGATGGTTGCTGAATGTAAACGCTTATGATGACACCAGCGCCAAAGCAAAAGGAACACAGCCAAATGGAGAAAAATTCCCTTCCATTGGTGCAGGCTGGCTGGGGAAACTGGGGCAGATTTATGCCTATGGCAGCAATCTGTTTGAAACAATCATGCTGAATACCGTTCTCCTGAAAAGCGATGATTCCATCTGGGGAAAAGACAAGCCCTACTGGGAAGAGCAGGAAAAAGTAAGACAGCGTCAGGAGATTCGGATGCCTGACAATCAGGCAGGGCTTCTGACATTTCCCTCCAGACTTCTTCTTTTGAAGGAGCAGAATGGACGGATTACGGGATTCAACTTGCTCGGAGGAGGCTTCTTTGAGAAGACGGACGCATTCAATGAGCCATTCACGACGTGGCGTCCTGTCAAGGGAAAGAAAAATGAGCCTGTGCATTTCGTTCCCCGCAGACATGATGCAGCCAGGCAGATTTGGCGGGATTTCGCTTCCATTGCCGGATTTGGAAGAGAAAAGGAAGGTCAAGAAACACATCTTCCGGGGATCGTCCTTTGGATAAAAACTTTGCAGGCAGAGAATCTGATTCCAGATTCCCAACCCATTGAATTCACCATGCCGTTTGTCCAGTATGGTGACAAAGACTTCTTTGTCACAGATACAAGCACACAGTCTCTGATGATGTATCCCAAGCTGCTGACAGAAGCCGGGAAAGAATGGAGAACCATTATCGAAGAGGAAATCAGCAAAATCGATACTGCTGCTTATGATACCGGAATCCTGGCGCAGACCGTTGCAGAGGCATCCGGAGATTCCGGAGAATCGGTAACCAAGTTTGCAGTCAAAGGAAGAGCTCTTGCCTATGAAAATGCAGATGAGCCGTTCAGAACCTGGCTGGCCACTTTGAATCCGTCTACGTATGAAGATGAAGAAGCAAGACAGGGAAAACGGGAAGAACTCCAGCGGAAACTCAGAAACTGCTTCCTCAGACTGGAATGTACAGTGGTTGGGGTTCCGCCGGTGAATGCCTTGTTTTCCAGGCAAGTCATGAAAGGTGGGAAGATGGTGAGAGTCTTATCCGTACCGGAGGCGGAGATGAGATTTGAAGCCCAGATTAATAAGCTGTATCCGAAAATCACTCAAAAAGAAGGTGGAACAGAATGACAAAAAGAAGTGAAGTGGCCAGATTTGTGGCTCACCGTATTGGATTGATTGAACATGGCAGCAGTCCAGGAGATGCCAAAGCAGAATTGGCGAATCTTCGTCGCGGGCTGGGAAAGCAGCCCGGGGAACTTCCAGAACTGTGGGGCTCTTTTCTGGAGGATATTCCTGGTGGGCTGGTTGGAAAGGGAAAGAAACCATCGGCAGCTGAAAATGCCATTTATACAGCCATGACTTTATACGCCCTGGCCCAACAGGGAGCCGATCCGGCGATTCACAGTGCCAATCAGAAAGATATTACTCTGGGCAGAGCTGCAGGACGATATGCAGGTGCTGATGAAACAGACAGAGAGCGAATGGAGCGGAGACTCAAATCGATCCTGTCCTCTGAAACTGTGGAAGATATGGGACATGGAATCCGCGGCATTATCCAGCTGATCAGAGACAAAGATATACGCCTGGATTTTCCCAGGCTTGCAGCAGATTTATATACCTACTCATTTCCTGAAGGCAAAGAACAAGTGCGTCTGGAATGGGCGCGGGATTTCTACCGCAGGGAAAAGACCGATACCAAAGACAATCAGGAAAAGGAGAATAACTGACTATGAATAAAAAAAGAATTTATGTAGATGTCCACTGCCTTCAGACTGTACCCCCAAGCTGTGTCAACCGGGATGACACAGGCTCTCCTAAAACCTGTATTTATGGGGGAGTGACAAGGTCCAGAGTTTCCAGCCAGGCCTGGAAAAGAGCCGTCCGCGAAGAGTTCCGCAATCTGCTGCCTGCAGAAAGCCGTGGTGTACGAACCAAAAAAATTGTCGAGATGGTGAAAGAAGAAATTTTGAAACTTAAGGACACAATGTCTCCTGAACAGGCAGAGAAAGATGCAGAGAAGGCATTGGTGAATGCAGGGCTGAAAATCAAGTCAGCAGACAAAGGGACAGATGCCCTGATGTTCATGAGCCGCCGCCAGGCAGCTGCACTTGCGGATCTTTCGGTAAATGGCGAGAGTGATAAGAAAAAATACAAGGCTGCTCTGGCAGCAAACCCCTCTGTCGATATGGCTCTCTTTGGCCGCATGGTCGCCAGCGATCCCAGCCTGAATTATGATGCAAGCGCTCAGGTGGCACATGCCATTTCTACACATAATGTGAAAAATGAATATGACTATTTCACGGCGGTAGATGACATGTCACCTGAAGACAATGCAGGAGCAGGTCACATTGGTGTCAATGAATACAACTCAGGAACTCTGTACCGGTATGCGACTGTCAATGTCATGGAACTGTACCGCAGCCTGGGTCTGGAGACGCCTGAAGCAGTCAAAGCATTTGTGGAAGCCTTTGTAAAAAGCATGCCTACGGGAAAGCAGAACTCCTATGCCAACAACACCCTTCCCTGTGCTGTTTATGTTGCTGTTCGTGAAGACCAGCCTGTTTCCATGGTGGGGGCTTTTGAAAAACCTGTTCCGGCAACATCCAATGGATTTGAACACGAATCGGAAACCCGTCTGGAAGAATATGCCGAAAAAACCTACAAGCAGTTTGTGAAAGAACCGTTTGCTGCGTTTGTATCCGGAGAAGGGCTGGAGAAGCTGGGTGATTCCAAACCGTTTGATCAAGTCCTGGATGAACTTGAAACTGTTGTGAAGGATCTGCTTCCGACAGGAGAAGAATAATGTTTACTCTGCTTTTGCGGCTGGCCGGCCCGCTGCAGAGCTGGGGAACAGACAGCCGGTTTGAGGTCAGACGAACAGAATTCTATCCTACCAAAAGCGGTGTTCTTGGTCTGCTGGCTGCAGCCCTTGGAAGAAGACGCGATGCAGATGTCTCAGATCTCGCAAAACTGAAATTCGGCATTCGAATTGATCAGCCAGGGGTATTGATGAATGATTTTCATACTGCCAGAAAAGACGAGAAGACATCTTATATTACTAACCGTTACTATCTTAGTGATGCTGTATTTGTCGCCGGCATATCCTCGGAGAACAGACAGTTTCTGGAAGAACTCCAGCAGGCAGTTAAGTCTCCTGAATATCCTCTGTTCCTTGGCAGAAGGTCCTGTCCCCCCTCCCTGCCGATGGATCTGGGAATCGTCGACTGCAGTCTGAAACAGGCTTTGGAAGAATGTCCATGGCAAGGTACAGGTTCTCCTGACAGGCATGACAGAACGATTATCCTGGAAGGGACGACAGGAAAACTTGCACGACGGATCATGGATGAACCAGTTTCTTACGACATTCGGCATAGAAAATACGAGTCCAGAATCGTGTCAGAATATCCTGCTCCCTGTTTTGAAGGTGAAAACGCAAAAAAAAGAGACTATCCGGACTTTGAGCACGATGCTATGGCAGAATTGGAGGATTTACATGATATTGACAAGAATTGAGCTGGATCCCACGAAACGGGCAACGATCATGGCTCTTTCCAATCCAAATCGTTTCCATGGCGCTATTGAAAAAAGCCGGAGCGTTGAAGGCGAAAGAATCCTCTGGCGAATTGATGAGTTAAGAGGAAAAAAGTATTTGATGATTCTCAGCCCAAGTACTGTGGACAGTCAGCTTCTGGCCAATCAGTTCGGCTATCCCGGTGAATCTCCTCAGCAGAAGAACTACGATCCACTGCTGGAACGTATTACGCAGGGAAGTGTCTGGAATTTCAGGCTGACAGCCAATCCGACTTTCAGTTCCCCGGCAGACAGAAAGGATCCTCAGGGCCGTGGCAAGGTCAAAGGAGAGATTTCCACGACTGTGCAGCTGAAATGGCTGGAAAGAAAAGCGGAAGCCAATGGGTTTTCCCTGAAACCAGACCAGTTTGGTGTGGTCGGTTCCAGGTGGGTAACGTTTAAAAAGCAGGCAGAGAGACGCAAAGTCTCCCTTACGCAAGTTACCTATGAGGGCGTACTGACTGTTACAGATCCTGAACTTTTTAAGAAAGCTCTTGTTGACGGGATTGGACGTGGAAAGGCTTATGGGATGGGGCTTCTCACTGTGGTGACTCCTCATGCCTGACCCTGGACCGAAAGGTGCATTGCGCCCTGAACTTCAGGAACTTCCGAAAATCAGTGACCGCTGGACGTTTCTTTATCTGGAACACTGTACAGTTTCCCGAGAATCCAATGCCTTGAGAGCAGAGGACCAGAATGGATATGTGCTGATTCCTTCGCATTCGTTCCTGGTACTCATGCTCGGGCCGGGTACTCGTGTTTCTCACAGAGCCATGGAGCTGATTGCTGATTCCGGGGTGACGGTGATCTGGGTAGGAGAAGCGGCAACGAAGTTTTATGCAGGCGGTCGCCCGCTTTCGGCAAATTCCGCATTACTGCAGAAGCAGGCCAAACTGGTTAGCAATCAAAGGCTTCATATTCAGGTAGTCCGTAAAATGTATTCCATGAGATTTCCGGGTGAAGATGTAGAGGGATTGACGCTTCAGCAACTCAGAGGGAAAGAAGGAAGTCGTGTCCGGTCACTTTACAAGAAGCTGTCTGAGGAATGGCATGTGCCCTGGAATGGACGAAATTATAAACCTGATGATTTCGACAACTCAGATGATGTCAACAAGGCTCTGTCAGTTGCCAATACTTGTTTGTATGGGTTGGTTCATTCAGTGGTAGCAGCTTTAGGGCTGGCTCCTGGACTTGGATTTATTCATGTAGGGCTGGATAAGTCATTTATCTACGATATTGCAGATCTGTATAAAGCTGAGTATACAATTCCTCTGGCCTTTGAACTGGCGGGAACCGGAACAAAGAATATAGCCTGGGAAACCCGAAAACGCGTGAGAGACGAATTTTACGAGTCACATCTCATAGAGCGCATAGTCAAGGATCTGCAATGGCTGTTGACAGATACAGATGAGGACGCCGACAGCGGAAACGATGAGGGGACTCTTTGTCTTTGGGACGGAATTCGCGGATGTACGGAAGCCGGCGTTCAGTATTTCCCGAGAAAAGAAGGAAAGCGTGAAGGCTGATGATCGTTGTAACTGTTTCGGTCTGTACGCCATCGTTGAGAGGAGATTTGACCAAGTGGCTTTTTGAAATTGCTCCAGGCGTTTATGTGGGTGACGTTTCTGCCAGAGTCAGAGACCGGTTATGGGAAAGAATCGGAAAGAATATCGGTTCAGGCAGAGCCTGTATGGTTTATGGCGTGAGGAGCGAGACCCACTTTGCTTTTAAAACAATTGGAGAGACCTGGGAACCAACGGATTTTGATGGCATTACATTAATGAAGCATCCATTAAAATCAAACAAGGCTCAAAAGGCGGATTCAAAAAAGTGGGAAGAGAGCTGTAAAACAGGAAGCCAGAAAAAGGCTGGCCGTTCTATTCAATCATCACTGCCAGGCAACTATGTTGTTCTGGACCTGGAAACTACTGGACTGGATCCGCTCAAGGATCAGATTATTGAAATCGCCTTGATCAAGGTTGTCGATGACGCCGTTACTGAAGAATTTCGGAGATTCATTCAAGTTCGTGGAGAAGTATCGCCATTTATTGAACAGTTGACCGGAATAACGAATAATCGGCTAAAAGCCGAGGGTATAGGATTAAAACAGGCTTTAGAAGAATCACTGAATTTTATTAGATCAAATCCGCTGGTTTGTCATAATGCAGACTTTGATCTGGGATTTCTGAGAGAGGCTTGTGTAAAAGAAGGAGTTCCGTTTCCTAATTGCAGAGTTTTCGATACACTTAAGCTGGCAAGGCAAAAAATAACCGGGATCAAAAATTACCGGCTAAATACTCTGATTGACTGTTTAGGACTGATGCCTCATCCTTCTCATGAAGGATTAGCCGATTGCCTGGCTGTACACAGCTTACTGTGTGAGTTAAAGAAAATCGGCTGTGGTAAACAGGAGAAGGCCTTTACATAAAGGGGTTATTTAGACTTGTCCCCGCATCCGCGGGGGTGATCCCAAGTTGCAAGCGGAGACAGTAGCGGATGGAGTCTTGTCCCCGCATCCGCGGGGGTGATCCGCGGCCTGGGACAGATTGTTCCAGGTCTCAACGCTTGTCCCCGCATCCGCGGGGGTGATCCCAGGGACGGTGCGCTTTATCGTGATATGGGAACCTTGTCCCCGCATCCGCGGGGGTGATCCCCATTGGCCCGTGGCACCCATCCAAAATCCCCGCTTGTCCCCGCATCCGCGGGGGTGATCCGCAGGTATCCCTGTGGAGCACCCGTTTCCTTGACTTGTCCCCGCATCCGCGGGGGTGATCCCATGACACCATCGGACGCACTCAAGACCACCATCTTGTCCCCGCATCCGCGGGGGTGATCCCTGACATACATCCGAACACGAATCGCTCTCACACTTGTCCCCGCATCCGCGGGGGTGATCCTAGTTCCAGTTTCCACGCACTGCACTTTTTTTGCTTGTCCCCGCATCCGCGGGGGTGATCCTGCATACCAAGGTTTTGCGAAGCAAAACTATACCTTGTCCCCGCATCCGCGGGGGTGATCCCGGGATAGCATTTGACCACTATCCCGTTGACGACTTGTCCCCGCATCCGCGGGGGTGATCCTATCTGATAAAAAAGATCCAGTCCGCTGTCAACCTTGTCCCCGCATCCGCGGGGGTGATCCCAGGCTGAAGTCGTCTTTCGATACCTGCAAAAACTTGTCCCCGCATCCGCGGGGGTGATCCCACGGATCCGTCGGAGAAGGAAGGACTGAGTGCCTTGTCCCCGCATCCGCGGGGGTGATCCTCATATAACGCTCGTTTATCCCCCCATAGTCTCCTTGTCCCCGCATCCGCGGGGGTGATCCTCTGGCTGTGTGTGTCGCCTGGCTCTCTGTGGACTTGTCCCCGCATCCGCGGGGGTGATCCGGGACGGAAGACGTCCGGAGGTATAGATATGACCTTGTCCCCGCATCCGCGGGGGTGATCCTTATTTGTGCTGGTGTGGAAAAGTTCTAGAACGCTTGTCCCCGCATCCGCGGGGGTGATCCCGTTGCCATTGGCTTTCTGCGGGTGTGCATTGCCTTGTCCCCGCATCCGCGGGGGTGATCCTCCGCCGACCTGCGGGTCCATTGGTTCGAATCCCTTGTCCCCGCATCCGCGGGGGTGATCCGGTATAGTCTCCGGTCGATTTAACAATCCTCCACTTGTCCCCGCATCCGCGGGGGTGATCCCAGGAATGTACTGGCGCTTTCTGCCAGCTGCTGCTTGTCCCCGCATCCGCGGGGGTGATCCTAGAAGACACCAGGAGCGAACGGAATTGGAGGACTTGTCCCCGCATCCGCGGGGGTGATCCGCTTCTTGATCACCGGCAAAGACTCTCGATAACCTTGTCCCCGCATCCGCGGGGGTGATCCTTCTACTTTGACGACTTCATCTGAAAGCAGGTACTTGTCCCCGCATCCGCGGGGGTGATCCTGGTGATGTCTGTGTATGGGGAGACGCTCATGGCTTGTCCCCGCATCCGCGGGGGTGATCCTACGCCCTGGCCAAAGCGAGAATCCAGTATGAACTTGTCCCCGCATCCGCGGGGGTGATCCTAGTCAGTGCAAACGGTGTTTTGTCCCTCGATACTTGTCCCCGCATCCGCGGGGGTGATCCAAAGACCCCCATCGCTGTGATGAAGGTCATCAACTTGTCCCCGCATCCGCGGGGGTGATCCGGTCATTGGTCTAAAAACGAGCGAAATGGTCAGCTTGTCCCCGCATCCGCGGGGGTGATCCCCGCAGAGTGAAAACCAACACAACCATCCCAGCCTTGTCCCCGCATCCGCGGGGGTGATCCTTCCGGAAATGCCGACAACGATCTCGTAGAAAGCTTGTCCCCGCATCCGCGGGGGTGATCCCAAGAATAACAAGAATGAAAGAATGAAAGAAGACTTGTCCCCGCATCCGCGGGGGTGATCCTTTGAAGGCCGTGAGCGCTCAAAAAAAGCCCCTCTTGTCCCCGCATCCGCGGGGGTGATCCCAATTACAAGCAGCAGGTTATATCCCAGAAGAGCTTGTCCCCGCATCCGCGGGGGTGATCCTGACTGACTGGGAAGCATTGGCCAATGCGTGGTCTTGTCCCCGCATCCGCGGGGGTGATCCCTGTCTTATTTGATTTATCCATTCTCCCTCCTCCTTGTCCCCGCATCCGCGGGGGTGATCCTACTGGACTCAAAACATAACAATGTCTTTGACGCTTGTCCCCGCATCCGCGGGGGTGATCCTTTTCTCGCTTTTCGTTTCCTTCGGTCGCACAGCTTGTCCCCGCATCCGCGGGGGTGATCCTACAGCCAGATAACTTATTACGCAAATTTTGGACTTGTCCCCGCATCCGCGGGGGTGATCCGTATCCTCCGATTGAGCGTACCATCCCCGCAGACTTGTCCCCGCATCCGCGGGGGTGATCCGTCTGCGGACACCGGGCGTGCAGAAGCCTCCCCCTTGTCCCCGCATCCGCGGGGGTGATCCCGTTGTTTTTCAAGGTGTTAAAAAACAGCGCTTCTTGTCCCCGCATCCGCGGGGGTGATCCTACGTCCGGATGAAGAATGGGGAAGTCGTTGAGCTTGTCCCCGCATCCGCGGGGGTGATCCGATCATGCGCGCGTCCCTCATGCAGCAGGATGGCTTGTCCCCGCATCCGCGGGGGTGATCCTTAAGTGAGACACACACAAAAAAAAGAGCAGCTTGTCCCCGCATCCGCGGGGGTGATCCTGGGGAAGAGGATGTCTACTTTTCCATCAACTCCTTGTCCCCGCATCCGCGGGGGTGATCCTAAAATCTCCAGAATAAGAGTAATAATAGCGATCTTGTCCCCGCATCCGCGGGGGTGATCCTTGGATGGATATAGAGTTTCAAATCAATCCCCGCTTGTCCCCGCATCCGCGGGGGTGATCCGTTCCAGAAGTTCGTGATGTCTGTCCCCCAGCGCTTGTCCCCGCATCCGCGGGGGTGATCCCATTATGCAAACTCGGGTATGGGGGTACGAAGCCTTGTCCCCGCATCCGCGGGGGTGATCCGAATACCTGGGGCAGAACGTGTGCAATCTCAAACTTGTCCCCGCATCCGCGGGGGTGATCCGCTGATCGAAGCGCTGAATCCTGACGTGCTGAACTTGTCCCCGCATCCGCGGGGGTGATCCTGTGGGCCGTTGCATCTATCTGGACTATGACAACTTGTCCCCGCATCCGCGGGGGTGATCCTTTCATCCGTCCACTCTTCCCCTACCTCTTATCCTTGTCCCCGCATCCGCGGGGGTGATCCCAGCTGCTGGAAAACACAGATATAACTCAGGGACTTGTCCCCGCATCCGCGGGGGTGATCCTGAGAGCCTTTGTAAGCGTTAAACCTTCTGGTGGCTTGTCCCCGCATCCGCGGGGGTGATCCCCAGCCCATCAGACAGACACAGGCCAGATACTGCTTGTCCCCGCATCCGCGGGGGTGATCCGTTGCGCATAAATAGGGCAATCGAGGTATATCGCTTGTCCCCGCATCCGCGGGGGTGATCCTCAAATCCATATTCTTCCATCCTGTTCAGGAAACTTGTCCCCGCATCCGCGGGGGTGATCCGGGAGCCAAGGGATATGCCACTGTTCCTCAGTCCTTGTCCCCGCATCCGCGGGGGTGATCCTGTGTCCCCCGACAGCACTCTGTAAAGAACTCACTTGTCCCCGCATCCGCGGGGGTGATCCTTTTAATTGAAGCCATAAAAGATATAGATGAAACTTGTCCCCGCATCCGCGGGGGTGATCCTCCAAGTTAGAAACGTTGTCTTCACCAAGCATGCTTGTCCCCGCATCCGCGGGGGTGATCCCATCGTTGTATCTTCTCCTGCGGCTTCGTTGAGCTTGTCCCCGCATCCGCGGGGGTGATCCTACCGTCTGACACATCTGCTTGAATTTGGCCACCTTGTCCCCGCATCCGCGGGGGTGATCCTACACACCCTCGGAATAGGGCTCTTCCTGTGCGCTTGTCCCCGCATCCGCGGGGGTGATCCGATTTCCTCGTTCATCTACCACTTAATTTGATGCTTGTCCCCGCATCCGCGGGGGTGATCCGGAAACATCATGAAAAACTACACCGCTGAAGAACTTGTCCCCGCATCCGCGGGGGTGATCCCAAATTCCCGAACCGATTTCAGTGGAAAATTTCCTTGTCCCCGCATCCGCGGGGGTGATCCGTTGTCTTGGAAGATATTATGCCGCCAATCCGGCTTGTCCCCGCATCCGCGGGGGTGATCCGTTTTGATGGAATGGTAAATCAGTGCATTCCTACTTGTCCCCGCATCCGCGGGGGTGATCCCTTCGACCCGGCAAAGGCTTCCAGCGTTGATGACTTGTCCCCGCATCCGCGGGGGTGATCCGCTATCGAACACAAGCTAACCGGCCTTTCCAGGCTTGTCCCCGCATCCGCGGGGGTGATCCTACTCTTCAACTGCCATAGATTCGGTACGAAAACTTGTCCCCGCATCCGCGGGGGTGATCCTTATCGATAGCGTCATAGAATCCGAATCCTTTTCATGTCCCCGCACTCGAGGGGGTGATCCTGCTTCCGAATTAACAAGAAACTCAAACACTGCTTGTCCCCGCACCTGCGGGGGTGATCCCTCGACAACATCGCATTCTCCACTGATTCCAAACTTGTCCCCGCACGTGCGGGGCTTTTTTCATCTGAAAAAAGCGGCCTTCCCGGCCGCCTACATCGTCCTCACTATGATTCTGTCAAACTCCGGCAGCACAAACGGAAGCCTGTACTCAAACCTCACCGGACTGCCCACCTCGATCTCCTCGTTCAGAACATCCGCGAACACGACCTGTTCCCCTTGCATGAACAGGATATTGAACTGAGGCGCCAGTGGCTGTTCTACAAATGCATCCGTCGGAAGCCGTCCGCTGATGACGATATCCTCCTGCGTATAGTCCACTTCCCATTCCTGCGCCTTCTCATCAGTCCTGAGATATCCCGCTTCAGCGGTCCCATACTCCATCTGCGCCGCCAGGGCATCTTCCAGAGATGTGCCGTCAAAAGCCGCATAGCTGTAGACCGTATCAGTGCTGCTTGTCGCCGGAAAATAGGCAGCGCTTCTGGCAGCGTTGCCTGCCCGCAGATACAGCGTCTGGGCGTTTGTCTGCATTGGAACAGTTGTTTTCTGCCTGATGGTGATGACAGTCATATCCTCATTCTGGAATCCGCCGATGATTTCCGGTGAGAACAGCTCATTGGGATCTGCGCTTTGCCATACCTCTGAAGGAGTATATAGTTCCGCCAGTTCCTGCTGTGTCTGTCTGTCTTTCCATGTCAGCCCTGCCAGTGCCAGTGCGACAAGAAGCAGTGGAATCAAAAAAACTGCTGGCCGCAATTGCTTCATGGTATCCTCCCCGCTGTACAATAATGGTATGCAAAAAATCAAGGATATGTCCGGGAAATCCCGTGCCCTTTACATTGTGATTTCTGCCCTATGTCTTGCGCTTGCCTGCTGGGCTTGTACCAACACCCTGCGAACCTGGGTCCAGGTGGCTTCCGTAATCATCATGATAGCCTCGGTCCTCATGATCATTCTGCTGCTGATACTACGGGCAGGGGCTGAAAAGTCCCAGGATTCTCCCTATGCCCCACAGCTTCAGCAGCTTGTCCTGCTGGATCGAGACGGGCAGGAAAAGCTCTGCCGCATCCGCCGGCTTGTGGACACTCTCTTTGGCGCCGGCTCCCTGACCGCTGCCAGATTCTCCGGTGCAGCGCAGTCGGCTCTGTCTGTTCTTGCAGGCAACGTGGACCAGGGCCAGCGGGCTGTGGCAGCCTTCGGCAGTGATTCCCCCACAAAAGAGAGGGAACTCGTATTCAGCGGCTATATCCGTGAATCCCGGTCTGTCCTGGACCAGCTGGACAGGCTGCTCCTGCTCCTGGTGCAGTATGATCAGTCCCAGGACCATGATGCCGAAAGCGTCACAGCGCAGCTGGAGGAAATCACCTCAACTATCCACTTATATGAACATAACTGACGTTTCTGAGCCTGCCATCTGACAGGCCCTTTTCACATCATTCCATTACTCCAGCGTACTCCGCGTCCAGTTCACCGGCTGCACCCCATGCGCCTCCAGGAACTCATTCGCCTTCCGGAAATGCCCATTCCCGAAAAACCCACGGCTTGCCGACAGGGGACTTGGATGCGGCGACTCCAGCACCAGATGATTCGGGTTGTGGATCCGCTCCTTTTTCTGCCTCGCTTTGCTGCCCCACAACAGATACACGATGGGCTGATCCTGCTTCTCCAGCTCATCAATGATCTCATCGGTAAACCGCTGCCATCCCAGCTTCTCATGGGACAGCGGCTTGCCTTCCTCCACAGTCAGGATCGGGTTCAGAAGCAGCACCCCATCCTTCGCCCAGTCCTCCAGATTCCCGTCCCTGGAAAACGGCGCATCATATTCATTCTCCAGTTCCTTGTACATATTCCGCAGCGAAGGCGGTATCTTCACGCCGTGATTCACCGAAAACGCCATTCCATGTGCCTGCCCCTCACCATGATAGGGATCCTGCCCCAGGATCACCACCTTCACATTCTCCTTTGGGGTCTTCTTGAGCGCCTCGAAAATCTGCCCCTTCGGCGGATAGATCTTCTTCGTCTTGTATTCCCGGGCCAAAGCCCAGTCCAGGTCATTCAGATACTCCTTTTCTTTCTCCCGCTGGATCAGTGCATCCCAGCTGTTGTTTGTGATCGTCATAGCCCCATTATACGGACCTGACTATAATGGAACCATGACACTGAGCGAAAAAATCGCAGCCCTGGAATCCCGCATCGGCATAAACCGCCCTCCAGGACAGCTGCGAAAGCTGATGGAGCAGCATATTCCGGAAACTCTGAAAATCCCCGCCATCCAGGTCGCCGGTACCAACGGCAAAGGCAGCACCGTGACCTGGATGTCACTGCTGGCGGACAGACCTGTCATCGGCACCTTCACCTCTCCGCATCTCTTCAGCCACTTCGAACGGATGACCATCAACCATCAGCCAATCCCGGCAGACAAATGGGAAGAGATTTACGACCGCTGGCTGCCGTTGTTTGAAGAACAGGGCTTCACAATGTTCGAAGCCGACCTCTGGATGGCCATGGTCTGGTTTGCGGAAAACCGCGTGGATCTGGCACTGATGGAAGTCGGCATGGGTGGTGGAAGGGATGCGACCACCGCACTGGTCTACCTGGCGACGGGAATCACCAACATTGGCCGGGACCATATGCAGTATCTGGGCAGCACTCTGGAAGAAATCGCAAAAGCCAAAGCCGGCATCTTCAAACCCGGCATTCCCGCACTCACCGCAGAACAGGATCCGGCACTTTTTGAAATTCTTTCCCGCGAAGCCACCCAGGCCGGAACTCTTCTGACCAAAGTTCTGGCTATTTCGCTGCCGGAGGGTTTCCCAAAGTACCAGGAAGCCAACCTGGGACTGGCAGCAGGGCTGCTGGCGGCAGCGAATATCCCCATGAAACCGCTGGAACAGGCAGAAAAGAACTTCTTCTGGCCAGGACGGATGCAGGTTGTCAGCCAGGATCCCCTCCAGGTCGTGGACGGCGCCCACAATCCTGAAGGCATCGAAGCCCTTTGCCGGTCTCTGCCCGGGGTGGACCGGATTTTCTTCTCGGTGCTGGCGGATAAACAGGCACCGGAGATGATCAGAAGGCTGCTGGAGACAGGAAAAGCTGTGACTCTGGTCCGTTTTGACACCCGGAGGCTGGCGGATCTGGAAGAACTGTCGGCGCAGTTCGGCCTGGACCTGGTTTCCCTGGAGGAATCCCTGTCATCAGACAAACCGGCACTGTACTGCGGATCGCTGAAATTTGCTGCTGCTGTATTAAAAGGGAAACACTATGACAAGCATGAATTTTGATGACTTCCTGAATCTGGAACAGGCATTTCAGTCAGGAAACCTGCCGCCGCTGCTGGTTCTTCCGGGCAGCATTCCGGTGCTGGTCTCAGCGCCGCACGCTGTGACACACTGGCGGGATGGCAGGGAAAAAAACGCGGATCTGTACACCGGGGCCCTGGCTTTGTGGCTGCACGCACAAACCGGATGTGCCGTACTGGCGGCTGGACAATCCCCTGATGCAGACGGAAACCACGATCCGGCATCCATCAGCCCTTACAAACAGGAACTGGCACGGATCCTGCAGGATGACCCGGTGAAAGTGGTGCTGGATCTCCATGGCGCAAAAGCCTCGCAGCCCTTTGATGTGGAACTGGGTACCGGCCCGGGGTGGGAAGGGAAAAGCCCGCTGGTGCAGAAAGCCCGTCTGTGTTTTCTGGCTCAGGGTTTCAACCCGGAGAAGATCTGGAGCGACCGGCTGTTTTCGGCGGCGAAAACCGAAACCGTGACCCGGTTCTGTATCCGGGATCTGAAGGTGCCGGCCCTGCAGCTGGAAATCAACCGGAAATACCGGGATCCGGACAACCCGGAAAACCTGACCATGCTGCTGAATGCCCTGAAAGACCTGGTGATTTCCTGTGCCTGAGATGCTGCGGTTTGCTGACGGTGTGATGGTCCCTGTGATGCCGGCAGACGGAAAGATGGAGACCGATGCAGACGCAAGCCGGGGGACCGAAGCTTCAAAGGGTGCCGAAGCTGTCAAAGGATCCGGATCTTCCTCTGAAACTCTGTTTCACGAGGGCGTTTTACCGGAAGCGGCTCTGGCGGCTGACTGGCTGCAGGCCTGGTGTGACTGGAAAAAGAAACCCGTGAAGGTGGCAGCCACAAGGCAGGGAGTGATCCTGGATCCCATGGACCGGGAGTGTCTGGCAGCACTGGAGAACATACCTTACGATACACGCTACCGGGTCTGCCGCCTGGGCCGGGCAGTCAGGCACAAGCCGCAGGACCGGGTCGTGACGCCGGATTTTCCCCCTTTTTCCCGGCTGCAGGCTGTGGGACCCCAGGGAGCGCAGGCCACACTGTGGACCAACCCGGCTGCAGGCAGTGAAAAACCGGAAACGGGCGAGATCCTGCTGACCAACCGCCTGATCCGCACACTGTATGGAAGGGAGTGGATCGAAGGCACGGAAGAAACCCCGGCACTGGAAGGAGCGCCTTTGCTGGTGGGCGCGGATTTTGAAGAAAACTACGACCTGGGCTTGCCCAAGGCCGATCAGATCAGCCGGGTGTATTTTTCTTCCTTGCTGTACCAGGATCTGAAACCGGAAGCGGCGGACAGTGATTTCTGGCTGTACAACCCCCTGACAGATACCCGGATGTACCTGCCATTTGAAGGCAGCGACTATCAGGACCATGGCCGGGTGGTGAAAAACGGAAAACCCGCCCGGAAAGTCATGGTTCCCCGGTACTACCGGATCCTGATGGGCTGGGCCAGTTATCCGGTGGCGCGTATCCGCAAGGAAAGCTATGTCCGGCTGCTGGAAGAAATGACCCCTGAACAGCGGGACTTGATGACGCAGACCTATCATCCGGTGGAATCGGAGATGTTCTATGACCTGGATGCGGCACTGGATCCCGAATCCCGGCTGTATCAGGACCTGGCGGTTTTGCAGACACAGTCGCCTCTGTTTCATCGCGCGGAGATCCTGCGCAGGCCCCGGCGAATGATCCGCCGGCCGTTGCCGGCAAAGCTCTGGAACCGGCTGCTGGAACACATGATCGGGACTGCTGAATTCGACCTGAAAGTCACCTGGACGCAGGACACGGATGACCGCAACAGCATTGCCAGGCTGAACCCGGACATGATGACCCTTCTGGGCGTGGGGGAAAATGACAAGATCATCATCCGGTACGGACGTGACAGCCTTTCGCTGCGGGTCCTGAACTGTGAAACCGTGGATTCCGGTCAGATCGGTCTTCCGGCTCCCGCAAGGCTGAAACTGGGCATGAATTCCGTCAATGACGTGGTCACGGTCGAAAGAAACATGAATCATATCCTGTCCAAGTACTCCCAGGTGCAGGCGATGACGATCCTGGGCACCCTGCTGGCGGTTTCCGAGGTGCTCCCGGATGTCTGGACCTCGCTGGCGGTCTCCGCCCTGGCAGCGCCGGTGCTGGTGTACTTTGTGCTGCGGGAAGAAAGGGAAAAGGTGCGGTGATGAAACGGCAGGAAGAAAACCGGGGACCGGCTGTGGATATGCAGGAGATACAGGAACCGGTGCCGGATATGACCTGTGAACAGGCGGTGGACTATATCTACGCCTCCTGGCAGAAGGCCGGTCCGGACAGACAGTGGGATGTGCCGGATTCCCGGAAGCGCCATCCGGAACTGACGGCATCCTGGCTATCGAAACCTGTTTCCGTTCCGACGGCCCTGGTCACCGGATCCAAAGGCAAAGGCTCCACCGCCAGGATGCTGGCGGCTCTTCTGGAAAAAGAGGGTCCCTGCGGCCTGCTGACCAGTCCTCACATTCTGGATTTCCGCGAACGTATCCGGCTGGGCGGCTCCATGATCGGCTGCAGGGACTTCAGCCGCCTGGTGGGCGAAGCGAAAGCCTGTCTGGATACAGTGGCTGTCCCGTCAGGGCAGTTCATCAGCCCCATTGGCAGCCAGGCCATGACTGCCCGGTTGTATTTTGAGGAAAACCATGCCGCGTTCCAGGTCTTTGAATGCGGCAAGGGTGTGCAGTTCGATGATGTGGGCAGCATCCCCCATGAGACAGCCCTGGTGACGCCGGTTTTCAAGGAACACCTGCGTGAACTCGGGGGCAGTCTGGAAGCCATCGCCCGGGACAAGGCGCATATCCTTCAGCCAGGGACCCGGACCCTGCTCATGGCCCGTCAGGATCAGGCGGTGCGCAAAATCTTCCGTGACAGAGCCCAAAGTCTCGGGGTGCGCGTGCTGGAATATGGCCGGGATTTCAGGACATCGAATCTGCAGCGGACCGAAGACGGGATCTGCTTTGATGTCCATACCCCGGACAATGAATACCGGGATGTGCTGCTGCCCACCCTGGCGGCATTCCAGGCAGAAAACTGTGCCCTGGCGCTGGCGGCTTCGGAAGTGATGACAGGAAAACCCTCCGATCCGGCTCTGCTGAAGTCACTGGATTTTGCGGGTCGTCAGGAAGTGCTGCGCCGCTCGCCGCTCTGGCTGCTGGATGCCTGCATCAACCGGGAATCTGCATGTCAGCTGGCGGACTCCCTCACGGCGCTGGATGTGAAGGATGCCCTTCTGGTTCTGGCAGTGCCGGATGACAAGGATCCTGCCGGCACTGCCCGAATCCTGGCCCCCTTTGCCGGGGAAATCCGGATCTGCCCCGTGACCTCCGGTCATTACCGGATCACCGAAAGCCAGTGCCGGGTCCTCTGGAATCTGGGGGTTCCTGTGAACTGGTGTCCCTCGATGGACGCAGCCCTGGCAGACAGACTGTGTGAAACAGTTTGTGCCCGGGATCCAGCCAGGCAGGATTGTCCGGTGATCCTGGCCGGTACCACGGCTTTTGTCAGCGATGTCTATCGGTGGATGCAGAAACAGCGCAGGCCTGCTGACAGCCTCAATGGGCAGGGATTTCCTGCAGGATCCCGATGATGGACTGCATTCGAGTCACTGCATGCCACACAAGATACGGCGCCCCCCTGTCATCTGCTGAAGATGGCGGGGTTTTTATCGTGTGCCCGGCATGGCATACATCCAGGTGGTGAAAGTCCACTATGGGAGCGTA
>OFFB01000759.1_pt1 | contig 25918 bp, 37 predicted proteins | sample 1521281 | NCBI WGS metagenome assembly OFFB01 (sample SAMEA3504109, study PRJEB24116) | mouse gut metagenome | biome: mouse gut; feature: mouse-associated habitat; material: faeces | place: Denmark | collected 2011
CTCGTATGCAGCAGCGTTTGCAGACGGATCCTGCCTCGGACGCTGATCTGTCGTGGATGAAGGTGATCTACCGCTCGCTCGATCTGACCAAGGACGAGAATGCACCGCTATATTTCCCCGAAATGCCTGTGGATGGCAACGAGAGCCTGATCCGTATAATCCTGCGCCTGCTTGCCAACGGACAACTGACAGCATACGAATATCTTGACGGACGCGAAGTGTTCAACGAAGAGAACAAACTGAAGGTCCGCGACATGCTCGACCGTTATCATATCTATTATCAGGATGCCAAAGGGAGCACCGAGCGCAATCCTAAATTCGAGATCCATGAGAGCGATGTGCCGGCCACAGAGGTTCTCAGCTACTACATAATAGAGCGTTGGGAATTCGATACGCGCACAAACCGCATGCAGACCAGGATCGAGGCTATCTGTCCGGTGCTTCACCGCGAGGACGACTATGGGATGGAATCGATGAAATATCCTATGTTCTGGGTGAAGTATGACGATCTTAAGCCATACCTGTCAACGCAGAATATCTTTGTGTCTGATGCCAATAATCTGCCGACATGCACTTATGCCGACTATTTCACCCTCGGACTCTACAATGGGGATATCTACAAGACCCGTAATCTCCGCAATCGCTCTATGAAGCAGCTCTATCCCAATCCGGATGATCTTGCTCACGCGCAGGACAGCATACAGAAACAGCTTGACACATTTGAGGACAAGCTCTGGGTGCCCACTCTTGAACAACTCGCAGCCGAACGTGAGAAGCGCGAGGCACTTGAGGCCGGACTGGCTGCTGATCAAGATTCGACAGCTTTGGCTACGGCAGCCGAAGAGCCCAAGAAAACGCGTGTTTCCACATCCAGCCGCGGAAAAAAGACGGAAACTCGCCCGGCAAAGGTGAAACGTGGCAAGACAAAGACCAAAACACAGAAAGCACCGAAGACCACCACGGCACCGCGCCGCAGTGTGCGTGACCGCAAACGTTGATTCTCTTCAGTGATCTGAAAATATAGCCGCAGCCCGTTCAGATTCAACAAAGAACGGGCTGTGGCTGTTTCTAATAAAACAACATCTGATATGGAAGAACAGGAATTGGAGATCAGGCTGACGGGTCTACGTCAGGTAAAGGAGCAGACGAGGCTCTACCGCTGGGAACTGATGAAGTTTCAGGGCGAAAAGGTTGATGTGGCATTGTCGACTGATTTTGAACAGGATAATGCTGCTCACACGGTGTCGGTTCGTATTACGGCCCGTTACACGGCGTTGCGCGGACAGATACGCCGCCGATTGCTTGACTATACGGCGGAGGCTACGTTTGCATTAAGCCGGATAGACGGCTTGATAGATGTTGCCGATGATGAGATGCTTGTCAGTGTCGATCTCCTACGTCTGATGCTCGGCATATCAGTGGGGTCGCTACGAGGTATGATCGCCGCATTTACCGAGGGGACAGCCCTGGAGCCATATCCGTTGCCGCTATACGATCTCCATGCCCTTGTGACCAATATTGTCAAGGCCGGAAAGCCTGTCAGCGACGCTCGTTGATCTTTTTCCTAAGAAGATCCATGAACTGATAGTTCTTCAGTCCCCATCGCGGATGGATCAGCAGTCCGTCGGGAGCCTGCGACACGAAGCGTTCGACGGCTATTCCCGGGCGCAGCCGTTCGAGAATGTCGCAGCAGAGATCGGCGTATGATTCCGGAGTGAAATCCTCGATATGCCATTTCTTTTCGCCTATTTCCTTTGCGAGTCTGGTTCCGGCAATGATCTGTAGCTGGTGGCATTTGATCACGTCTACGGGCAATCTATTGATGCTGTCGATGGTCTGCATCATATCCTCGCGAGTTTCCCCGGGAAGTCCAAGGATTATGTGAAGTCCGACGGGGATTCCGGCATCGGCCGTGCGTCGGACAGCATCTGCGGTTTCCTCCCATGAATGGCATCGGTTGATCAGGTCAAGGGTCTTGTTATTAGCTGATTCAGCCCCGTATTCAATCATTACGAAATGGCCGGCGGCTCGCTCTTTCAATTGCATAAGCAGTTCGTCGGGCATGCAGTCGGGGCGTGTCCCTATAATCACTCCCTCGACCTTCTCGATGGCCATGGCCTGATCAATCATGCCTATGACATCGGAGACCGGAGCGTTGGTCGATGTGTAGCTCTGGAAATATGCAAGATAGCGCATGTCGGGATATTTCCGCGAGAAAAAACGCTTGCCTTCCTCAATCTGAGCAACTATGTCGCGGCATTTCGCAGTGTAGGCCGGGCTGAATGAGGCGTTATTGCAATATATGCAGCCACCGGTACCTTTCGATCCGTCGCGGTTGGGGCATGTCGATCCGGCGTTAACCGATATTTTCTGGATCTTGCCGGGAAGATACCGCGAAATGAAGTGGGAGAACGATTGCAGATTGTCGGTACTCATAGCCGGGTGGTGCGTTGAAGCAACAGAGAATCGAGAATCACCATTGCCGCCATTGCTTCTACGATAGGCACGGCACGGGGCACAACGCATGGATCATGGCGCCCACGGGCATGCAATTTTGTTGTCTCGCCTTTGTCGGTCACTGTGTCAATCTCACGCAGAAGTGTGGCTACCGGCTTGAATACTACGCGGAAATAGATATCCTCGCCGTTGGAGATGCCCCCTTGAATGCCTCCGGAGTTGTTTGTGAGTGTATGGATTGTTCCATCTGAGGCTTGGGTGAATGTGTCGATAGCCTCTGAGCCTCGCATTGCGGCACTTGCAAAGCCGGTTCCGTAGTCAAATCCCTTTGCGGCATTGATTGAAAGCATGGCCTGTGCCAGCCGGGCCTGGAGTTTGTCGAAAACAGGCTCGCCGAGTCCGGCAGGACATCCGCGGACAATGCATGTGACAACACCGCCTATGGTGTCGCCTTTGGCTTTGACAGCGCGGATCAATCGCTCCATTTCCTGAGCCTTCAGGGGATCGGGGCATCGGACAGGGTTGCTGTCTATGGCGTTGAAATCCAGACAGGTGTATGGGGCGTCAAGGGCAATGTCGCCAACTTGTGATGTGTAGGCATTTATAGAGATTCCGAACTGCCGCAATGCTTGTGCGGCAAGTTCTCCGCCAACAATCCGTGATGCTGTCTCTCTTGCCGAAGATCGTCCGCCTCCGCGATGGTCGCGCATACCATATTTCATCTGGTAGGTGAAATCGGCGTGCGATGGCCGGAAAGTGTGTCTCATGGCCTCATAGTCAGCTGACCGATTGTCGGCGTTGGGGATAATGAATCCGATGGGAGTGCCGGTGGTGATTCCCTCAAATATTCCGGAGAGCAGCTGTACTGAGTCGGATTCGTTACGGGCTGTGACGATATCGGATTGTCCTGGGCGACGGCGTTGCATGGCACGTGTGAGGGATTCCATGTCAATTTTTACGCCTGCCGGCATGCCGTCGATCACTCCGCCGAGTGCCGGCCCGTGGGATTCTCCAAAAGTCGTTAGCCGGTATATCTGTCCGAATGAGTTCATTGTTCTTCTGATGTGTTTTCGGCGGTGTCGACGGTTAGATCGGCCACGGTTGCCGGGATGAAATTAATGAGGTCGGCCGGGGAAATGGCGATCTGAAGACCGCGGATTCCGGCACTTATGTAGATTGTCTCGAATTCGGTGGCTGTCTGATGGATAAACACCGGAAATGGCTTTTTCAGCCCGATCGGAGAGCAGCCGCCTCGAATGTAGCCTGTCAGGGGCAAAAGCTCTTTCATCGGGATCAAGTCGGCTTTCTTGGCTCCTGCGATGCGTGCGGCTTTTTTCAGATCCACTTCGCGGTCGCCGGGGATCACACAGACGAAATAGCCTGATCGGTCGCCATGGAGCACGAGAGTCTTGAACACACAACGGATGTCCTCTCCCAATTCTGCTGCCACATGCGTTGCGGCCAGGTCGTTTTCATCGACCGTGTAGGGGATAAGGTTGTAGCTGATGCCGGCTTTGTCGAGTAGCCGGGCTGCGTTTGTCTTGTTGATGTGGGCCATGAGTGGAAAAGTTGGTTGATGCAAAGGTAGCAAACTTTTTTTGTGATAGTGTTGTTTTCTATAGCATAAGAACGAATATTAACAAACTAACCCGTTTCCCGTTTATGAAAAAGCTTCTCATTGCCCTTATCGCTCTGTTCGGTATCACCGCAGGTGCTTCGGCACAGAAAATGAATCTTTCGCTCAGCTATGGCGGTTATACACTGATGGATGCCGCTGATTATCATGATGGATGGCATGGGGTCAACAATGCATGGGGCGCACTCAACGTGAGCTTCAATGTACAGGTGGCCAGAAATTTCTGGATTGGCCCGTCGTACACCTTCTCCAGCACGACAACCAAGGGTGAGCATCACAGCAACATTGCCTATCACGCCATAATGCTGAATGGTCGTTATGATTACTACCGGAACAGCATCGTGACTCTATACGGACATCTTGGGGTGGGCGCAGAGATCTCCCACATGCAGCCCCGTGGCGGCGATGCCTACAACAAAGGTTATTTCGCATTCCAGCTGTCGCCGGTCGGAGCGGATATCGATATAACCCGTTCGTTCACGATTTTCGGTGAACTCGGTTTTGGTGCGCAGGGTCTGCTTCAGGTAGGCGGTCGCTTTAATTTCTAACCCGGAAGGATTCAGCCATGACCGACCGACTTTCCTACGAAGAGAAGAAGGAGCTTCCCGATTCTGTGTTCGGATTGCCTGAACGACGGGAATATCCTATGCCTGATGCCGCTCATGTGCGTGCCGCAGAGGCTTATTTCCGCTATTGTCCTGAGGATCTGAAGCCTCGTCTTGCACGGGCTATTCTCGCAAGAGCAAAGGAGTTCGGGGTGGATGTGGAGTCCCCCACGGTTCTATCCTATGCTGAGAAATGATCCGCTGATCTGAGTGCATGAAGTCAAGACGGCTTCATGTTCTGAAAAGAAATTCCAGATGGTTCTGAATGTGATGATCCGCATTCAGAACCATTGTTTTGTACTGAAAGTGACAGCATATAATGGAAAATTGGTAATCCGATCCTGCTTCTTATATCCAAGTAAATAGTAGCGGATTCCATGTACGTTTTGATTTTCTTCCGTGAATTTTGATATTGATTTTCCTCTGACATTGGTTGAGGCTTTGACTTCGATGGGGAAGATTGCACCCTCGCTCTGTGCAATAAAATCAATTTCTGCCGGAGTACGGTCGTTCGCCCAGTAGAACAGAGTGAGACTGGATGAGATAAGTTGTTGGGCTACATATTGTTCAGTCACCATGCCCTTGAATTCTGATAAATTGTTGAAGTCGATTAATAAAGAAGAAGCTGGTATATCTGCCATGCAACATAAAAGTCCGATATCGAGGAAAAATAATTTGAATGCGGATATGTCCTCATAATATTTTAGGGGTATAGCAATTTTATTTACGCGAGGGACTTTATATATGAGGCCGGCATCAATAAGCCATTGTATTGCCAGTTCGAAGTCGGCTGCCCTTGCCCCTTTTTTTGCAACTCCGTAAATGAATTTTTTATTCTCTTTAGCTAACTGCGATGGCATGCTTGCAAGTACTTGGCCAATTCTTACGGATTCGTTTTTTGATGTGTGTTTAGATATGTCGTTGCGATACGCATTTAGTATTGAGAGTTGGATGTCATGAACTTTTTTTAGATCTTCATTTTCAATGAAAGATTTTACAACTTCTGGCATTCCTCCAATATAATAATATTGTTGGAGGTATTTGTTTAGCTTTGTTGAGAACGTTTCCGCAAGGGCGTAATCTGGCTTTGACAATATGTCACATAATGTTTTTTGATTGACGGCATATAGAAATTCTTCAAAGTCCATTGGATATATTTTTAACATATCGACTTTTCCAACTGGAAATGATTCTTGTTGAGCCAAAGTAACTCCTAATAATGATCCAGCAGCTATGATATGGTATTCTGCGGCATTTTCACAGAAATATTTTAGGCTGTGAAGCCCTCGGGTCGTTTCTTGAATTTCATCAATTATGATAAGTGTGTTATCTTTATCAATGGACTCACCTGTTAACGCTTGGAATCCAATCAGAAGCCGGTTAATGTCATAATCTGTTGAGAACAGTTCCTTTGTCATCGGTTCCGAATCACAATTTATATATGCGACATTCCTATATTCGTTTTTGCCAAATTGTTTCATGAGCCATGTTTTCCCTACTTGTCGTGCTCCAAGTAATAGTAATGGCTTTTTTGTCTTTGAATTTTTCCAATCTAAGAGATCTTTATATGCTTTACGGTACATATTCAATGTGTTATGTGTGTTTATTTTTGCAAATATACAATTTTTCGATGGTTCATTTTGATGAAAGTCACAATTTTTCGATAGTTCATTTCTGGAAAACCTACAATTTTTCGATGGTTCAATCTGAGAAATGAACTTATATGGGCTGATTTTAGAACCGGATTCCGAGTGTTTGAGGGACGATTTTGTTTTATTTTGCCAAATGGGATTTTATGAGTATTTTTGCAGAAAATATCAACCACTTATCAATTAGATTCCAAGAAGCAATGAATGTAGCGATTGTTGGCGCAAGTGGCGCTGTTGGCCAGGAGTTTCTCCGTGTGCTTGAAGAACAGAATTTTCCGGTTGACCAGCTTACTCTTTTCGGGTCGAAGCGAAGTGCCGGCCGTACATATAAGTTCCGTGGCAAAGATTATGTTGTCAAAGAATTGACCCATGGCGATGATTTCAAGGGAATTGATATCGCTTTCACATCGGCCGGTGCGTCGGTGTCGAAAGAGTATGCCGGGACAATTACCAAGCACGGCGCGCTGATGATCGACAATTCGAGTGCATTCCGCATGGACGAGGATGTTCCTCTGGTTGTTCCTGAAGTCAATGGTGAGGATGCTTTCAACACACCGCGTGGCATTATTGCCAATCCCAACTGCACCACGATCCAGATGGTAGTGGCCCTGAAGCCTATCAATGATCTCAGCCCGATCCGCCGCGTGCATGTCGCCACGTATCAGGCTGCTTCCGGTGCCGGTGCGGCAGCTATGGATGAGCTTGTTGAACAATATGCCCAGCTTCAGCGTGGCGAGGATCCGACCATTGAGAAATTCGCATATCAGTTGGCCTATAATGTTATCCCTCAGGTCGATGTGTTCATGGATAACGGCTACACCAAGGAGGAGATGAAGATGTTCAACGAAACGAAGAAGATCATGCATGCTCCGGGTCTTGATGTCAGTGCCATGTGTGTCCGTGTTCCTGTGATGCGTGCCCACAGTGAGGCTGTATGGGTTGAGACTGAGCAGCCGTTGGAACTCGATGCCGTACGCGATGCTTTTGATAAGGCAGAGGGTCTCGTTGTTGTTGACCGCCCGGCCGACAAGGTCTATCCGATGCCTCTCGACATTGCCGGTAAGGATCCGGTGTTTGTGGGACGTCTGCGCAAGGATCTGACCAACGGAAACGGTTTGACATTCTGGATTGTCGGTGACCAGATCAAGAAGGGCGCGGCTCTTAATGCCGTGCAGATCGCGCAATACATCATAGCGCATAAGAAATAAAAATCCTCTCTTAACATGTTTGCCTTGCAGATTCCGGCGATTGCGCCACTGGTCACTCAGCCAGTGGCCATATTCCTTGTGGTTCTCGCCCTGATTCTGCTTGTGCCGATGCTTTTCACCCGGATCAAGATACCCCATGTCATCGGCCTGATTGTGGCCGGTGTGTTTGTCGGGCCTTACGGGTTCAATGTGCTTTCCCGTGACATGAGTTTCGAGGTGTTCGGTCAGGTCGGACTTCTCTATCTCATGTTTCTGGCCGGAGTGGAGATCGATATGTATCACCTGAAGAAGAACCTCCGGCGCGGCTTTGTGTTCGGCTTGTTCACGTTCGCTATCCCGATGGTGATCGGGGTGCCGGCTGCAATGGCACTGCTGGGGCTCGACATGGTGACATCGCTGATGCTTGCCTCAATGTTCGCGGCCCACACGCTGCTGGCCTATCCTATAGTATCGCGTTTCGGATTGACGAAAAATCCGGCCGTTATAATAGCGATCGCCGGTACTATTTTCACTGTTCTCGGATCGCTTATGGTGCTGGCCGAGAGTGTGGGAATGGTCCGGGAGGGGGGATTCAGCATCCTGATGACGCTGCGTCTTGTAGGCTCGCTGGTGGTCTATTGTCTGGTGATAGTCTATCTTTATCCGAGGATCACACGCTGGTTTTTCAAGCATTATAACGACGGAATACTCCAGTTTATTTATATCCTGGTGATGGTTTTCGCAGCCTCGCAGGCGGCAGTGGCCATCAATATAGAGGGGGTGTTCGGCGCTTTCTATGCCGGAATCGTGCTCAACAGGTTTATTCCGGCTCGTTCGCCGTTGATGTCGCGGCTGGAATTTGTGGGCAATGCTCTCTTTATCCCATATTTTTTGATCGGTGTCGGAATGCTGATCAATGTCCGGGTGCTGACTTCCGGCTGGGATACGCTTTATGTGGCAGCCGTGATGAGTACGGTCGCTATGGTGAGCAAATGGATCGCCGCGTATGTTACGCAGCGCACGTTCGGAATGCGCCCGATTGACCGCTCGATTCTGTATCAGCTATCGAACGCCCACACGGCAGTTGCGCTGGCTGTGGTGATGATCGGTTTCAATCTCGGGGTGTTCGATGAGTCGGTGCTTAACGGCACGGTGCTGATGATTCTTGTGACATGTACGGTCAGCTCCATCGGCACTTCCCGGGCGGCCTCGCGTCTGAAGGTTATGTCGATAGCTTCGGCTGAGATGATCACCGGAGAGGGGGAGAAGGGAAAGACCGGTGTTAGGACATTGATACCCGTTGTGAATCCTGTGACGGCAAACGAACTGGTGTCGCTGGCGCTTATGATGAGCGACGGAGACCGACTGCGCAACAAGATCTATGCGCTGCATGTCAGGAATGACAATTCGCCATCGTCGAGGGCTGTCGGGCAGAGTTCGCTTGATGTGGCCGAGCATGTGGCTTCAATCATGGATGTGAAGCTCAAAAGCATTGAGCGCTATGACCTGAACTTTGTGACAGGACTGCTGAATACGATCGAGGAGCGTGATATCAACGAGGTTGTGATAGGGTTGCACCGGCGCAGCACCGTTATAGACTCTTTCTTTGGAGAGAAGCTGACGCAGTTGCTCAAGGCGACATACCGTATGGTCGTGATCTCGCGTTTCTATATTCCTGTCAATACGGTGCGCCGGATTGTGGTGGCTGTTCCTGATAAGGCTCAGTATGAGACCGGATTCAGCCATTGGGTCAGAAATATAGGCAATCTGACGCGACAGCTCGGTTGCAGAGTGATTTTCTGCTGTTCGGCTGAGACGCGCCAGTATATAAGTGCGGTTTTGAGAGCCGGTCGTTATGAGATACGTTCGGAATACCGCACTTTTGACGGCTGGGATGATTTTATACTTCTGGCTAACAAGATCAATGATGATGATCTGCTTGTTGTTGTCAGCGCACGCCGTGCGTCAGTATCTTTCTCTTCCGATATGGACGCGCTGCCTGATTTCCTGAAAAAGTATTTCTCCCACAATAATCTGATCGTGATTTATCCGGAGCAGTTTGGCGAGGAGGCCGCCGTGGCAGGAGTGGGCGATGCCCTTGCCCCGAATGTGGAGAGCGAGCCTATGACGATCTGGTTGCGCTTGAAGAGCTATTACCGCAACCGCATGACGCGTCAGCGTTTGATGGGGCGCAGCGCGGAGGAAGACGAATTCAATCTGTGATGTGGGTCAGCCTGTCGGACGGGCTTATTTGTACGCATCGGTCAGCTCGTGGAGCGTGGCGTAGAGGCGACGCATGGGTTCTGTGATCCTGACATCGCGCCGCGCCATAACCCGTTCAGCAATTGCCATGAATTTTGAAAGAGGAACGTCGCCGAATCCGGTGCCGGCCGATCCTTCGCTGAATGATGCCACGAAATTGCGTGGAAATCCTGTGCCGTGGATGTTCACTCCGACTCCGACAACGGTTGCGGTGTTGAACATGGTGTTTATTCCGGCTTTGGAATGGTCGCCCATTATCAGTCCGCAGAATTGCAGTCCGGTGCGGAGGAAACGTCGGGTGGAATAGTCCCAGAGTTTGATCTCGGTATAATCGTTCTTGAGATTTGAGGCCACGCATCCGGCACCGAGGTTGCACCATGATCCGATCACTGCATTTCCGAGGAATCCGTCGTGAGCCTTGTTGGAGTAGGGGTGCATGACGATGTTGTTGATCTCGCCTCCGACTTTGCAGTGGGCACCGATGCTTGTTGCGCCATAGATTCGTGTGAGCATGTTGACTGAGGCGTGTTCACCGATGAAAATGGGGCCGCGAAGGCATGACCCTTCCATAACTTCCGCGTCTTTGGATATGTAGATCGGTCCGGCTGTGGTGTTGAATGTCACAGCTTCGGCGCGTGCTCCCTCTTCAAGGAATATCAGCGAGGAATCGCCTATCACGGTGCATGTGGGGCTGATTGGTTGTGACCGTCTGTCGGCGGTATTTGTCTCAAAATCTGCTTTTATGGCTTCGGCATTGTATAGGAAAAGGTCGTATGGCCGGCGGATCACAATTGGGTCGCCGGGATAGACATGCGTGGATTCAGCTTCTTCAGGGGATGAGAATCCGTGCATGGCGATCGGTGATCCGTCGGCAAGTGTCAGCATTTCGCCATGTTTCATGTTGGAGATGGTATCTGCAAGCATGGGGTCCGGAAGTATGTTGGCAGCGATCACTATGCTTTCGGCTATGTCAGATGCTGTAGGGAACAGTTCTGCCAGATAGTCGGCGGTGGAATAGGAATAGTTGGCCGGAAGCAGTTTCTGCCATTTTTCGCGTATTGATCCGAATCCGATGTGGAGTTCGGAAACGGGTCGTGTGAAAGTCAACGGAAGAAGTCCGGAGTGGATGGACGGGAAATCGTGTAGAATAATATTTTTCATGTCGAAAACGCAGAAAAGCACTAATATCTCTGCAAAATTAATAAATTTGCAGGTGAAATTAGTTCAATAGTAATTATGAATTTTATCAAAACCGATATTGAGGGTGTGTGGATCATAGAGCCGCGCCGTTTCGGCGATTCCAGAGGTTATTTCATGGAATCGTTCAAGAAGTCAGAGTTTGAGGCAAATGTAGGCTCTGTTGATTTTGTGCAGGACAATGAGTCGTTCTCGACCAAAGGCGTGCTCCGCGGACTTCATTTTCAGAAAGGGGAGTTTTCTCAGGCAAAGCTTGTCAGAGTGTCGCAAGGCACGGTGGTGGATGTGGCAGTGGATCTACGGGGTGGATCGCCTACGTATGGGCGCCATGTGGCCGTCGAGCTATCGCAGGAGAACGCGCGTCAGCTGTTTATCCCCCGGGGATTCGCGCATGGCTTTGTTGTCCTTTCCGGAACTGCCCAGTTCCAGTATAAGGTTGACAATGTTTACGCACCCCAGTCGGAGGCTACGTTGCGGTTTGATGATCCGGCACTCGGCATCGACTGGCGGCTTCCGTATTCGGAATTGTTATTGTCGGAAAAGGATCTGCGAGGAATGTCGCTCAGCGATATTGATCCATTCTGATCTTGACCGCAGATATATAAAAAGAAAGCCGACTATGACAGCCGGCTTTCTTGGTCTTAACGGTATAAGGTTTTATTCTAATTCAACCGATAGTTCCTTGCCTGATGACAGGATGGTGACGGTTCCGCTTATCGAAGCCTCGTCGCCGGTCACGTCCCAGACCTCGATAGGCTCTTCGCTCCGGTAAGTGGAGGCTGTCAGGATATACTCAAGGAAATCCGGGCCTTCCTGTCGCTGGGTCAGGTACATGTAGGATTCATCGGAATCGCCGTATTTGTCCAATGTGGATTTGTAGGCGTATTTCCCGGACATGACGCCGTTTTCAAGGCTTAGGATGGCGACGATTTCGTATTTTCCGCCAAGCTTGCCGGTGAATCTGCGGTTCTGGAATCCCTCCTCTCCCGGATCGTCCGAGAAAATAGGTTCTTCCGACACTTCTACTTCGGATACGCTTACCGTTTGGATTTCGGTGAGTTCTGACGTTTCGGTCGGCCCGTCGGATGATGAACTGAACATGTTGTCGAGAGTGTGCCGGATTCTTTCGATCTTATCACACGACGAGAGCGTGCATGCCATCAAAGCGACAATTGCCGCTGTCAGAATATTTCTCATTTTCATTTTTCGGGAGTGTGGTTATGTACATCGAGATCAAGCTGCTGTGCAGGTTTGGCGCTCCAGCTGAGGAACTTCTGGAAGGGGAGCAGCATGATTACGACGAAATCGCGGAACACGGCCAGCATCGGAGGGAAGTAGTAGGTGCCGATCAGGATGAAGATGAATGATCCGAACCCTTGGGTGAATAATCCGTAAAGAGCAATGAGTACACCGATAAAATAGGAGATGAATGTCACGCCGTCAATGAAGAAAGCGAAAAATATTCTCTTCAGCCAAGTCAGGAACGGCCAACGGGTCTGTATCTTATCGATGCTGAGAGATGAATTTTCGGAATTTTCGTTCAATCGGATCATGGCCTTTTTCCAACATCCGAACGGGATGATGAACAGAAGGTAGAATAATGAGAAGAAGAATTGCTTGATAGCATTTAGCAACTGCTGGACAAATGTTTTTTCCATGATAAAAGAATTTTTATTGTTTAATAATTGGTTGTATCTGTCAATCACAAATGTAGATAAAAAATTACCCCCCCCAATTTATTAACCAAATTTTGCGAAATTTAACTATGTGCGGTCTTTGATCCCTCGCTGTGGCTCATTGATCGGACTGGATTTTTGCCGATGTCGGGGGCAAGGAAATAAAATGGAAAATGTTGATAAAAAGAGTCGTAAATTATTTGGTAATTAGAAAATTAGTGAGTAACTTTGCATCGCTTTTTAAGCATAAATAGGACTCTGATTGTTGCTAATCCTTTGAGGGATAATGCGATAATTGGGTCTTGATATGTGTGAGAGCAAACGAAAGAGAATAAAGAACAAACAGATTTAATAAACCGAAAAGTAAAACAAGAACTAAGATGCCTACGATTCAGCAATTAGTAAGAAAAGGACGTGTAGCTCTTGAGGATAAGAGTAAGTCGCCTGCATTGGATGCATGCCCGCAGCGTCGTGGCGTGTGTGTGCGCGTCTACACTACAACCCCCAAGAAACCTAACTCGGCAATGCGTAAAGTGGCCCGTGTGCGCCTGACCAACGGTAAGGAAGTGAACTCCTACATCCCCGGAGAAGGTCACAACCTGCAGGAACACTCTATCGTGCTCGTACGTGGCGGTCGTGTTAAGGACCTCCCTGGTGTACGCTACCACATCGTTCGCGGTACGCTCGATACCAGCGGTGTGAAAGACCGCACACAGCGTCGTTCGAAGTACGGTGCAAAACGTCCGAAAGCCGCTAAGAAATAATAATAGCGACAATCTTACGAACTCCCGTCGGTCCGGGGAGAGAAAGCAGGATCGGAAAATAAATTATTAAAACGAGTTTTTTAACTTCGCTTTTTGATTTATTGGAAGGCTAATTCGATGGTTGAGTAAATGGCGCGTTGGAGAACGGCCGTTGAAGATGAAAGAAGCAGCAACCAAGCAAACAAAAAACGACAAATCAGTAAACTGACAAATGAGAAAGGCAAAACCTAAGAAACGGATCGTGTTACCTGATCCCGTTTTCAATGATGTGAGAGTGTCAAAGTTCGTCAACCACCTCATGTATGACGGCAAGAAGAACACCGCTTACACAATTTTCTACAGCGCCCTTGAGACTGTGAAGTCCAAGTTGCCCAATGAGGAAAAAACGGCACTCGAAATCTGGAAAAAAGCCCTTGAAAATATCACACCTCAGGTAGAGGTTAAATCCCGTCGTGTCGGCGGTGCCACCTTCCAGGTGCCCACGGAAATCCGTCCCGACCGCAAGGAGTCAATATCGATGAAGAACCTTATTCTCTACGCACGCAAACGTGGTGGCAAAACGATGGCCGACAAACTGGCTGCAGAAATCGTTGACGCTTTCAATGACCAGGGCGGCGCATTCAAACGTAAGGAAGACATGCACAAGATGGCCGAAGCCAACCGCGCTTTCGCTCACTTCCGCTTCTAATCATCAGCAATTTCATTGATAACAATTGACAAGCAATTAAAATGAGCAAAGCAGACGAACAATTGAAATTTACCCGTAATATCGGTATTATGGCTCACATCGATGCCGGCAAGACAACGACATCGGAGCGTATCCTTTTCTATACGGGTCTGACTCATAAAATCGGCGAGGTGCACGATGGTGGCGCTACCATGGACTGGATGGAACAGGAACAGGAGCGCGGTATCACTATCACATCTGCCGCTACAACCGCTTTCTGGAACTACGACGGAAACAAATACAAGATCAACCTTATTGACACCCCCGGACACGTTGACTTCACTGTGGAAGTTGAACGTTCTCTCCGTGTGCTCGACGGTGCTGTCGCTACTTTCTGTGCAGTAGGTGGCGTTGAGCCTCAGTCTGAGACTGTGTGGCGTCAGGCTGACAAGTACAACGTTCCCCGTATCGGTTACGTTAACAAGATGGACCGTTCGGGCGCTAACTTCTTTGAGGTTGTACGCCAGCTGAAGGATGTTCTCGGTGCCAATCCCTGTCCTATCCAGATTCCTATCGGTGCTGAAGAGACATTCAAAGGTATCGTTGACCTTATCCGCATGAAAGCTATTTTCTGGCATGACGAATCGATGGGTGCTGACTACACCTTCGAGGAAATCCCTGCAAATCTTCAGGCTGAAGCTGAAGAATGGCGTGATAAAATGCTTGAGAAGATCGCTGAGTTCGACGATGTCCTGATGGAAAAATATTTCGACGATCCTTCCACCATCACAGAAGAAGAGATCCGTCGCGCTATCCGCAACGCTACTCTGAAGATGGAGATCGTGCCGATGACTCTTGGTTCTTCGTTCAAGAACAAGGGTGTTCAGCCGCTTCTCGACAATGTCTGCGCTTACCTGCCCAGCCCTGTCGACAATGGCGCTATCGAAGGTCACGATCCATCTGATCCTGAAAAGGTAGAGGTTCGCGAACCCTCTCCCGAGGCTCCTATGTGTGCGCTGGCGTTCAAGATCGCCACTGACCCGTATGTTGGCCGTCTGACATTCTTCCGTGTTTACTCCGGTGATGTTGTTGCCGGCTCTTATGTGCTCAACGCACGTTCGGGTAAGAAAGAACGCGTATCACGTCTGTTCCAGATGCACTCGAACAAACAGAACGCTAAAGAAGAGATCGGCTGCGGTGATATCGGTGCAGGTGTAGGCTTCAAAGATATCCGTACCGGTGATACTCTCTGCGATGAGAACCATCCTATCGTTCTTGAGGCAATGGAATTCCCCGAACCTGTGATCGGTATCGCTGTAGAGCCTAAGACTCAGAAAGACCTCGACAAGCTCGGCGTAGGTCTTCAGAAACTTGCTGAAGAAGACCCGACCTTCCGCGTACAGACCAACGAGGAAACCGGCCAGACCGTTATCTCGGGTATGGGCGAGCTTCACCTCGACATCATCATCGACCGTCTGCGTCGCGAGTTCAAGGTAGAGTGCAACCAGGGTCGTCCCCAGGTTACCTACAAGGAGAGCATCACCAAGCCCGTGCAGCTGCGTGAGGTATTCAAGAAGCAGACCGGTGGTCGCGGTAAGTTTGCCGACATCATCGTGCGCGTCGAGCCCGTAGACGAGGGCTTCGAGGGCGGCCTCCAGTTTGTCGACGAGGTCAAGGGCGGTAACATCCCCAAGGAGTTTATCCCCTCCATCCAGAAGGGCTTCACCAACGCCATGAAGAACGGCGTGCTGGCCGGCTTCCCCGTCGAGCAGCTCAAGGTGACAGTGATCGACGGCTCCTTCCATCCGGTCGACTCCGACCAGCTCTCGTTCGAGCTCTGCGCCATCCAGGCATTCAAGAAGGCATGCGAGCAGGCCGGTCCCGTGCTGCTCGAGCCCATCATGAAGATCGAGGTAGTGACCCCCGAGGAGTCGATGGGCGACGTGATCAGCGACCTCAACAAGCGTCGCGGCCAGGTAGAAGGCATGGAGACAAGCCGCTCGGGCGCCCGTGTCGTAAAAGCCAAGGCTCCGCTGGCCGAGATGTTCGGCTATGTGACCGCCCTGCGTACCATCACCTCCGGCCGTGCCACCAGCACCATGACCTTCAGCCACTACAGCGAGGTATCCTCTTCCATCGCCCGCAATGTGCTCACCGAGTGCCAGGGCCGTGTAGACCTTCTCAAGTAACAAATAACAACCCACAGATATGAGCCAAAAAATTCGCATTAAACTCAAATCTTACGACCACAATCTGGTGGACAAGTCCGCCGAGAAGATCGTGAAGACCGTGAAGGCTACCGGCGCCGTCATCAGCGGCCCCATCCCCCTGCCCACACACAAGCGCATCTTTACGGTCAACCGCTCGACCTTCGTCAACAAGAAGGCCCGCGAGCAGTTCCAGCTCTCGTCGTACAAGCGCCTCATCGACATCTACAACTCCACCGCCAAGACCGTCGACGCCCTGATGAAGCTCGAGCTCCCCAGCGGCGTGGAAGTGGAAATCAAGGTGTGATACCCCGCGAGAGATAATCAACACAGAGACCCAATCAAACTAAATAATCACAGAAATGCCAGGATTAATTGGAAAGAAAATCGGAATGACATCCGTATTCAGTGCCGACGGCAAAAACGTGCCGTGCACTGTTATCGAAGTAGGTCCTTGCGAAGTCACCCAGGTGAAGACCGTAGCCACCGACGGCTACGACGCCCTCCAGCTCGGCTTTCAGGATGCAAAAGAGAAGCACCTGACCAAGCCCCAGCTCGGCCACTTCGCCAAAGCCGGTGTGGCTCCCAAGCGCCACTTGGCCGAGTTCAAAGGGTTTGATGGCGAGTACAAGCTCGGTGACAAGATCACCGTGGAGCTGTTCTCGGAATCGGACTTCGTCGACATCGTCGGCACCTCGAAAGGCAAAGGCTTCCAGGGCGTGGTAAAGCGCCACGGCTTCGGCGGTGTGGGCCAGACCACCCACGGCCAGCACAACCGTCTGCGCGCCCCCGGTTCGATCGGCGCCTGCTCGTATCCCGCAAAGGTATTCAAGGGCATGCGTATGGCCGGCCAGATGGGCAACAAGCGCGTCACCGTGCAGAATCTTCAGGTAGTGAAGGTAATCGCCGAGCACAACGTGCTCATGATCAAGGGCAGCATCCCCGGCTGCAAAGGTTCAATCGTCTTAATTGAGAAATAACATGGAAGTCGCAATTTTAACCAAAGAAGGCAAGGACACTGGCCGCAAGGCCGTCCTCAACGACGAGGTGTTCGGTATCGAGCCTAACGAGCACGCCATCTATCTCGACGTTAAGCAGTATCTGGCCAACCACCGCCAGGGTACCCACAAGAGCAAAGAGCGCAGCGAGGTGAGCGGCTCTACCCGCAAGCTGCACAAGCAGAAGGGCGGCGGCGGCAGCCGTATCGGCGACATCAACTCGCCCGTCCTCGTAGGCGGCGGCCGCGTCTTCGGCCCCCGTCCCCGCGACTATCGCTTCAAGCTCAACCGCAAGCTCAAGGCTCTGGCCCGCCGCAGCGCTCTGAGCGCCAAGGCCGCAGCCGGCCAGATCGTGGTCGTAGAGGACTTCACCTTCGAGACCCCCAAGACCAAGGAATACATCAAGTTTGCACAGGACATCAAGGTCGCCGACAAAAAGGTGCTCCTCGTTTTGTCAACTCGCGAAAATTCCGTATATTTGTCCATCCGTAATGTGCCGAACGCGAAGCTCGCCTCCGCGTCCGACCTCAACACGTATGTGATCATGGACAACAACGCCCTGGTCCTCACCGAGGGTAGCCTCGAAATCATTAACAAACTCTAAACGCAGTACAAGACAATGGAAATCAGCATCAAGCCCATTCTGACCGAGAAGGCCACCAAGCTCTCCGACAAGCTGCACTGCTACACCTTCGCCGTGTCGCCCGACGCCAACAAGGCTCAGATCAAGAGCCTCGTGGAGTCGCTTTACGGCGTGAAGGTGGAAAGAGTCAATACCGCCGTGATGCGTCCCAAAAACAAATCACGCTGGACCAAGAGCGGCCTGCTCCGCGGCAAGACCGAGCGCTGGAAAAAAGCTCTCGTCACCGTGTCCGCCGACCAAACCATCGACTTCTTCAGCAACATCTAATAGGAAATGGCAGTAAAGAAATTCAAGCCCACCACCCCCGGGCAACGTCACAAAGTTATTGGTGTATTCAAGCGCACCGAAGCCGTAAAAGTCGACGGCACCACCATCGTGCGCACCTCCGCTGCTAATGCACCAGAGAAAGCTCTTACCGGCGGCAAGCGCGCCACCGGTGGCCGCAACGCTGAAGGCCACCTGACCACCCGCTACGTAGGCGGCGGTCACAAGCGCAAATACCGCGTAATCGACTTCAAGAGAACCAAAGACGGCATCCCCGCAGTAGTCAAGAGCATCGAGTACGATCCCAACCGCTCGGCCCGCATCGCCCTCCTCTACTACGTAGACGGTGCCAAAGCCTACATCATCGCACCCAACGGCCTCCAGGTAGGCCAGACCGTGGTAAGCGGCCCCGAGGCTGCTCCCGAGGTGGGCAACGCCCTCCCCCTGAGCAAAATCCCCGTGGGTACCGTAGTCCACTGCATCGAACTCCGTCCCGGCCAGGGCGCCTTCATGGCCCGCTCTGCCGGCACCTTCGCGCAGCTCGTGTCGCGTGAAGGCGACTACGCCATTATCAAATTACCTTCCGGTGAAACCCGCAAAGTACTCGCCGCCTGCAAAGCCACCGTCGGTGTCGTAGGCAACAGCGAGCACTCCCTGGAGAGCTCCGGCAAAGCAGGCCGCAGCCGCTGGCTGGGTCGTCGTCCCCGCAACCGCGGCGTGGTGATGAACCCCGTCGACCACCCCATGGGCGGTGGCGAAGGCCGCGCAAGCGGTGGTCATCCCCGCTCACGCAAGGGCCTCTACAGCAAGGGTCTCAAGACTCGTGCTCCCAAGAAGCACTCGTCGAAGTACATCATCGAAAGACGTAAAAAGTAATCTGATAACAAGTAGCAATTATGAGTCGTTCATTAAAAAAAGGACCCTTTATCAGCGTGAAGCTGGAGAAGAAGGTCGAAGCCATGGCCGCCTCGGGCAAGAGCTCCGTCATCAAGACCTGGAGCCGTGCCTCGATGATCGCGCCTGAATTCGTCGGCCACACCTTCGCCGTGCACAATGGTAATAAATTCATCCCCGTGTATGTCACCGAGAATATGGTGGGTCACAAGCTGGGCGAGTTTGCCCCCACCCGCACATTCCGCGGCCATGCCGGCAACAAGAAGAAGTAACAAGGGCCCACGTTAATACATTCCGATAAAACAAAGAAAATAATATGGGTGTAAGAAAAAAACAATCAGCCGAAAAGCGTCACGAGGAGCAGAAGCACGTCGCTCTGGCAAAGCTCACCAACGTGCCCACCTCCCCCCGCAAGATGCGTCTGGTAGCAGACATGGTGCGCGGCCAGGAAGTGTTCCGCGCACTGGGTATCCTTCGGTTCTCCAATAAAGAAGCAGCCCAGCGCCTCGAGAAGCTCCTCCGCAGCGCCGTGGCCAACTGGGAAGAGAAAAACGAGCGCAAAGCCGAGAGCGGCGAGCTCTACATCAAGACGCTCTACGTAAACTGCGCTCCCATGCTCAAGCGCCTGCGTCCCGCCCCCCAGGGCCGCGGTTACCGCATCCGCAAGCGCGCCAACCACGTCACCATCATCGTCGACACTATTGATAACGCTAAAACCCGTGAGGCATAAATAATGGGACAGAAAGTTAATCCTATCAGCAACCGTCTGGGTATCATCCGCGGCTGGGACAGCAACTGGTCTGAGAAAGGCAAGTACCCCGCCAATATCCTGGAAGACTACAAACTGCGCGAATATCTCAACGTCCGCCTCGCCAAATGCAGCGTATCGCGAGTAGTAATCGAGCGCTCGCTCAAGCTCATCACCATCACCATCTGCACCGCCCGTCCCGGCCTGATCATCGGCAAGGGCGGCCAGGATGTGGAGGCCCTGAAGAAAGAGCTCAGCAAGATCACCGACAAAGACGTGCAGATCAACGTCTTCGAGGTAAAGCGCCCCGAGCTCGACGCTCAGATTGTCGCCGCCACCATCGCCCGTCAGATTGAGGGTAAGGTAGCATACCGCCGTGCCGTGAAGATGGCCGTGGCCAGCACCATGCGTGCAGGCGCCGAGGGCATCAAGGTGCAGGTATCGGGCCGTCTCAACGGCGCCGAGATTGCCCGCAGCGAGATGTTTAAGGAAGGCCGTACTCCTCTGCACACACTCCGTGCCGACATCGACTACGCACTGGTCGAGGCTCACACCAAGGTGGGCGTCATCGGCGTGAAAGTGTGGATCTGCCGCGGTGAAGTCTACGGCAAGCGCGACCTGGCACCCCAGTTTACCGCCGCCGCAAAAGACGGCCGTCCCGCCGGAGCCGGCGCAGGCGCACCCCGTCGCGGAGGCTTCCGTCGTGCCAAAACCAATCGTTAAACCTCTAAGCCGACAGCAATACAATGTTAGCACCTAAGAAAACCAAATTCCGCCGCCAGCAGAAAGGCCGCATGAAGGGCATCGCCCAGCGCGGCAACCAGCTGGCCTTCGGCTCGTTTGGCATCAAGACCCTTGAGAGCAAGTGGATCACCGGTCGCCAGATCGAAGCCGCCCGTATCGCTGTGACCCGCTACATGCAGCGTCAGGGTCAGATATGGATCCGTATCTTCCCCGACAAGCCCATCACCAAGAAGCCGGCCGAGGTCCGCATGGGTAAAGGTAAAGGCTCGCCCGAAGGCTTCGTAGCCCCCGTTACTCCGGGCCGTATCATCCTCGAGGTCGAGGGCGTACCCTTCGACATCGCCAAGGAAGCCCTGCGCCTGGCTGCGCAGAAGCTCCCCGTGACCACCAAGTTTGTGGTGCGCCGCGATTACGACCCCACCCAAAACGTGTAAGCAGCTATGAAAAAAGAAGAAATCAAAGAACTTAGCACCGCCGACCTGCGCGAGCGCCTCGACCAGATGGAGAAAGAATACCTCCAGCAGAAGGTCAACCACGCCGTCTCGCCCCTGGACAACCCCGCTAAGATTACCGCCGACCGCCGCATGATCGCCCGCGTCAAGACCGAGCTGCGTGCGCGCGAACTTAAAAACCAGTAACTCCCCCGCACAAAATGGAAAAGAGAAACTTACGTAAAGAGCGCATCGGGGTTGTGACCAGCAACAAAGGCGACAAGACCATCACCGTCACCATCCGTTGGAAGGAGAAGCATCCCATCTACGGAAAATTTGTCAACAAGAGCAAGAAGTATCACGCTCACGACGAAAACAACGAGTGCAGCGTAGGCGATACCGTACGCCTCATGGAGACCCGCCCCCTGAGCAAGACCAAGCGCTGGCGCTTAGTAGAAATCATCGAAAAAGTGAAGTAAACCATGATACAGACTGAATCCCGTTTAACCGTAGCCGACAACTCCGGCGCCAAGGAAGCCCTGTGCATCCACGTGCTGGGCGGCACCGGACGCCGCTACGCATCGGTGGGCGACATCATCGTCGTATCCGTCAAGAGCGTCATCCCCAGCTCCGACATCAAGAAGGGTACCGTGAGCAAGGCTGTAGTGGTACGCACCAAGAAGGAAATCCGCCGTGTCGACGGCTCCTACATCCGCTTCGACGACAACGCCTGCGTGCTGCTCAACAACGCCGGCGAGCTCCGCGGCACCCGTATCTTCGGCCCCGTAGCCCGCGAGCTCCGCGCCACCAACATGAAGATCGTGTCGCTCGCTCCCGAGGTACTTTAATCCAAAACCCGTAAAACCGACCAACGTAATGGCTAAATTACATATCAAGAAAGGCGACACGGTGAAGGTCCTCAGCGGCGACGACCGCGGCAAGACCGGCCGCGTGCTCTCTGTGGAGCCCGCCAAGATGCGCGCCATCGTCGAGGGCGTCAACATCGTCACCAAGGCCACCAAGCCCTCGGCACAGTATCCCCAGGGCGGCCTCATCAAGAAGGAAGCCCCCATCCATATTTCCAACCTCAGCCTCATCGACCCCAAGACCGGCGCTGCCACCCGCATCGCCATCCGTCGCGAGGACGGCAAGGCTGTGCGTATCGCTAAAAAATCAGGACAGGAGATTAAGTAATGGAAACCACACTCAGCAAAGAATACAAGGAGCGCATCGTGCCTGCCCTGACAAAGGAGTTCGGCTACACCACCCCGATGCAGGTTCCCGCCCTGGAGAAGATTGTCATCAACCAGGGCATCGGCGAGGCCACCCAGGACAAGAAGCTGATCGACATCGCCATCAACGAGCTCACGGCCATCACCGGCCAGAAAGCCGTCGCCACCCTGTCGCGCAAGGATATCTCCAACTTCAAGGTGCGTAAGAAGATGCCCATCGGCGTGCGTGTGACCCTGCGTCGCGAGCGCATGTACGAGTTTCTGGAGCGTCTGGTGCGTGTGGCTCTGCCCCGTATCCGCGACTTCAAGGGTATCGAAGGCAAGCTCGACGGCCGCGGCAACTACACCCTGGGCATCACCGAGCAGATCATCTTCCCCGAGATCAACATCGACAACATCAACAAGCTCATGGGCATGAACATCACCTTCGTCACCACCGCCCGCAGCGACGAGGAAGGCTACGCTCTGCTCAAGCAATTCGGTCTCCCCTTCAAAAACGAAAAGAAATAATATGGCAAAAGAATCAATGAAGGCCCGCGAGGTCAAGCGCGCCAAGCTCGTGGCCAAGTATGCCGAGCGCAAGGCCGCTCTGAAGAAGGCCGGCGACTACGAGGCTTACCAGGCTCTCCAGCTGCTGCCCAAAAACGCCTCGCGCGTGCGCCTGCACAACCGCTGCTCCATCACCGGCCGTCCCAAAGGCTACATGCGCGAGTTCGGCATCAGCCGTATCCAGTTCCGCGAGATGGCCTCTGCCGGCCTCATCCCCGGTGTGAAGAAGGCAAGCTGGTAAGCCCCTCCGTTAAGGCCACAGCCAGTACTGCCTGCCGACCACCGCGCCCACGCGACCGACGCCACCACGGGTGAATGCCCGCCCCCTTCCTCGAAGGGCTTCACCGCCGGCGCCGCCGGTATCCGGGGCACATACAATAAACAAACCAATCAAGAGTTAAATATTATAGGGCGACAGCCCACTACCCGAAAGCTGTAAGTCCCTATCAATTTAAACAAGCAACAAATCATGACAGATCCCATTGCAGATTATCTGACAAGATTGAGGAACGCCATCAAAGCCAACCACCGTGTGGTAGAGATCCCCGCCTCAAACTTGAAGAAAGAAATCACGAAGATTCTCTTCGACCAGGGCTACATCCTCAACTACAAGTTTATCGACGGCGAGACACCCGCCGGCGTCATCAAGATAGCCCTCAAGTACGATCCCGTTGACCGCGTCAACGCCATCAAGGGCCTGCGCCGAGTATCACGCCCCGGCCTGCGCCAGTACACCGGTTACAAGGACATGCCCCGAGTGCTCAACGGCCTCGGCATCGCCATCCTCTCGACCTCCCGCGGCGTGATGACCAACAAGCAGGCTGCCGAGCAGAAGATCGGCGGCGAAGTCCTTTGCTACATTTACTAATCTTTAACCCGCAGATTCAATGTCACGTATAGGTAAAGCACCCATCGCAATCCCTGCCGGTGTCACTGTCGAGGTCAAAGACCACGTAGTCACCGTCAAAGGCAAGAACGGCACCCTCGAGCAGAAGGTCAACCCCGACCTCGGCGTCGAAGTACGCGACGGACACGTTTATGTAACCCGTCCCTCCGACGACCGCGAGCACCGTGCCCAGCACGGCCTCTTCCGCGCGCTCATCCACAACATGGTAGTGGGCGTGAGCGAGGGCTACCGCAAGGAAATGGAACTCGTAGGCGTAGGTTACCGCGCAGCAGCCACCGGCCAGGTGCTGGAGCTCTCGCTCGGTTTCTCCCACGCAATCTATATCAAGCTCCCGCCCGAAGTGAAGGTGGAAGCCAAGAGCGAGCGCAACAAAAACCCGCTCATCATCCTCACAAGCGACGACAAGCAGCTCCTTGGCCAGGTATGCGCCAAGATCCGCTCGCTGCGCAAGCCTGAGCCGTACAAGGGCAAGGGTATCAAGTTTGTGGGCGAAGTCATTCGTCGTAAGTCCGGCAAGACTGCCGGTGCCAAATAATCCGTAACCGACACAGCTATGACAACCAAGATTGACAGAAGAAATAAAATCAAGGCACGCATCCGCGGCCGCATCTCCGGCACCGCGCAGCGTCCCCGCATGACTGTCTTCCGCTCCAACAAGCAGATCTACGTGCAGCTCGTCGACGACCTGGCAGGCAAGACCCTCGTGGCCGCCTCCTCCAAGGGCCTCACCGAAGGCACCAAGAGCGAGATCGCCGCTCAGGTAGGCAAGGCAGTCGCAGCCAAGGCTCTCGAAGCCGGCATCACCGAAGTAGTTTTCGACCGTAACGGATACCTCTTCCACGGCCGTGTAAAATCCCTCGCCGACGCTGCCCGCGAAGGCGGTCTCAAATTCTGATTACGACTATGGCAACAAAGAACAACCGCGTCAAGTCCACCAACGACCTTGAGCTCAAGGACCGTCTGGTAGCCATCAACCGTGTGACCAAGGTCACCAAGGGCGGCCGCGCCTTCACTTTCGCCGCCATCGTCGTGGTCGGCAACGAGAACGGTATCGTAGGCTGGGGCCTGGGCAAGGCCAACGAAGTGCAGGCCGCCATCGCCAAGGGCGTGGAGGCAGCCAAGAAGAACCTCATCAAGGTGCCCATCAACCGCGGCACCATCCCCCACGAGCAGGAAGCCAAGTTTGCCGGCTCGCGTGTAATCCTCCGTCCCGCCTCGCACGGTACCGGCGTAAAGGCCGGCGGCGCCATGCGTGCGGTGCTCGAGAGCGTGGGTATCACCGACGTGCTTGCCAAGAGCAAGGGCTCGTCCAACCCCCACAACCTCGTGAAGGCTACCATCGCCGCCCTGGGCGAGATGCGCTCTCCGGCGCAGGTGGCCCAGAACCGCGGCATCTCCGTTGAAAAAGTGTTCAAAGGCTAAATCGCACCACAATGGCTAAAATCAAAATCACCCAGATAAAGAGCCGCATCAAGTGCCCCGCAGTGCAGAAGCGCACTCTCGACGCACTCGGCCTCAAGAAAATGCATCACACCGTAGTGAAAGAAGACACTCCCGATGTGATGGGTATGATAACCCGCGTACACCACCTCGTAGAGGTAACCAACGCATAACACATCTGCAACAATGGACCTAAGCAATATCAAGCCCGCCGCCGGCTCCGTTAAACCCTCCACCCGCATAGGCCGCGGCCCCGGCTCGGGTAAGGGCGGCACATCGACCCGCGGCCACAAGGGCGCCAAGTCGCGCTCGGGTTACTCGCGCAAGATCGGCTTCGAGGGCGGTCAGATGCCCCTGCAGCGCCGTCTGCCCAAGTGGGGCTTCAAGAATATCAACCGTGTAGAGTACAAGGCCATCAACCTCGAGCTCATCGAGACCCTCGCCGCCGCCCGCGGCCTGGAGAAGGTCGGCCTTGAGGAGCTCCGCGCCGCCGGTTACGTAAACCGCCGCGCCCTCGTCAAGGTGCTCGCATGCGGCACCCTCACCCGCGCCCTCACCGTAGAGGCCCACGCTTTCTCCGCAGCCGCGCAGAAGGCTATCGAGGCCGCCGGTGGCAAGACCGTTAAAATCGAAGCATAATGAGATTTGTCGACACCCTCAAAAACATCTGGACCATCGAAGAGCTGCGCAAGCGCATCCTGGTGACCTTCCTGCTGGTGCTCGTGTACCGTCTCGGCTGCTACGTGGTGCTCCCCGGCATC
>OFFB01000773.1_pt1 | contig 25345 bp, 22 predicted proteins | sample 1521281 | NCBI WGS metagenome assembly OFFB01 (sample SAMEA3504109, study PRJEB24116) | mouse gut metagenome | biome: mouse gut; feature: mouse-associated habitat; material: faeces | place: Denmark | collected 2011
ATGGCCAGCCTATGCCGCGTCGCACGTTCTATAATTACCGCAATGCCATCGAGGAGATATTTCACATCAATATCGTGTGCAACACCTCGACATTTGAGTATTCCATTGACGACGGGGGAGAGAAAAATGCCGCCAGTGTGACGGACTGGATGCTCAATACCGCCTCGATGAGCAACACCCTTACAGAAGCACGCGACATATCCTCACGGATATTTCTTGAGGATGTGCCTTCGGCACGGCAATATCTGTCGACGGTAGTCAGCGCGCTGCGTGAAAACCGTACCATAGAATTCGCCTACACTCCCTTTTCGCGCTCGGGGCGTCCCAAAGGGGTCAGGCTTGAACCATACTTCCTTAAGATATTCCGCCTGCGTTGGTATGTGACGGGGCGCAATATCAAGGAGAATGTGATAAAGACCTATGCGCTGGAGCGTATGACGGAGGTGAATATCACGCCGGACACGTTCAAGATGCCGGGCAATTTTGATGCCGAGGACTATTTCCGTCATTCATTCGGCATAGTGTTCTCCCAGGGCGAACCCAGGCGTGTGACGCTGCGAGTAGAGCCGCGTCAGGCCAAATATTTCAGGGCGCTGCCGCTGCATCATTCGCAGAGTGAGATGGTGACCGACGGCTATTCCGTGTTTACCTACTATCTGCGTCTTACCCCTGACTTTGTGCAGGAACTGCTCTCCTATGGTCCGCGGGTCACTGTCATCGGACCGCCTGAACTACGGGCCATGATAATTCAGAATCTTAACGAATCAATTGAAAACTACCGGATATGAGAATAGATATACTTACCGTACTTCCTGAAATGGTGGAGGGACCGCTGAATTGCTCCATTCTTGCACGTGCCCAGCGCAAGGGGCTTGCTGAAATTGTGGTGCATAATCTGCGTGATTATACCACGAACAAGCATCGCAAGGTGGACGATTATCCGTTCGGGGGCGAGGCCGGAATGGTGATGCAGGTGGAGCCTATAGACCGTGCCATCAGCGCCCTGAAGGAGCAGCGCGATTATGATGAAGTGATTTTCACAACTCCTGACGGTGAGATGTTTGACCAGCCTATGGCCAACAGCATGTCGCTGCTCAACAACGTCATAATCCTATGCGGACATTACAAGGGCATTGACTATCGTATCCGTGAGCATCTCATCACGAAGGAGATTTCGATAGGCGACTATGTGCTCACGGGGGGCGAGCTCGCCGCCTGCATCATCGCCGATTCGGTGGTGCGCATCATCCCCGGGGCCATCGGCGACGAGGCGTCGGCGCTGACCGATTCTTTCCAGGACAACCTGCTTGCGCCACCGGTCTACAGCCGCCCGGCCGAATACAAAGGATGGCGCGTCCCCGACATTCTGCTGTCCGGACATCAGGCCAAGATCGACCAGTGGCGCTACGACCAGGCTCTCGAACGCACTCGCCGACTACGCCCCGACCTCCTCGACGACTGATCCGGGATCGAACTTCACGGCGGACAGCGGCGTTATTATTGCGACTTTAATAATTGACGCCGCATGGAACACAACCGCCACCTTTCCGATTTTCTGTCTCCCGGATCGCCGGCCACAGATATTATTCCGGCTATATCAGCCGACAACATTGTGACCACTCTGCTGCAGATCCACGATACCCCACCCGTGTTCGGCGAGGCCAATATCGGACGGGCTGCCATCAATATTGCCGCAAACCGTCTGTTGGCCGCAGGAGCGATGCCTCGCTATGTCGCGGCCTCGCTCTTCCTCGACACCGACACTCCGGTAGGCGATATCAATGTCGTGGCCGACGGATTGCAGTCTGCCGCCATTCAGGCCGAGATGGAATGGACGGCAAGGGCGGTAAGCTTTTCCGACAATGGACCAAACTACGGGCTCAACATGTCGGTCTATGCCATCGGACAAGCCATCCCCGGATTAGCCGGTTCGAAACCTTGCATGCAGACCGGCGACACCATTATCGTGACTTCGCCCGTGGGCACTTTCGGAACTGCTGTCGAATCATTCAAACAGGGAATCACTACAATTGAGAATGCCGACGGCACTGCCTTGATCGATTCAATCCGCAATTTGATAGATTGCGTGCAGCGGATCCACTATCTCGATCTCGCTGAAAATGGATTTGAGGATGCCTACAGAAAGTTGACCGATTTGGCTCCGGCGGCAATCGACCGGACAATAATCCCTGTCAATCCGGCCGTCAATGCCGAATGTCATCTTCTTGAACGGGATCCGCTCCGCATGCCGTGTGCCGATGCTATGCTGCTCGTTGTTCCGGATCACGATGCTCCCGACGCTCTCGCTGCCCTGCGTCGTTGCCGCCCAACATCGCTCGCCACCGTCATCGGACATATCCTATAGCTCGTAACCGGTACGCTCGAACATCCGGTAGTCGTCATCCACGCTGTTACCGATAGTGGTCAGCAGATCGCCTACCATCACCCCGTTCATGCCGCCGCGAAGAATTCGCTCAGTAACCTTCTCCGGCAGTCGGGCTCGGCCACCGGCAAAACGCATCACGGCTTCAGGTGCCACAAAACGCATCAATGCCACCGAGCGCACTATCTCATCGTCGCTCAACGGAGCGGTATCGCCCAGAGGTGTCCCGGGTATCGGATTGAGGATATTGACCGGAATTGAGATCGCACCGGCCTCATAACATTCCTTGACAAGACGCAGACGCTGTGCAAGATTCTCCCCCATGCCGATTATGCCACCCGAGCATACCTCCAGCCCCACCTCCTTGGCGGCGGTGATCGTACGTATCTTATCCTCATGGCTGTGGGTCGAACATAGTGTGGGGAAATAGTCCGATGAAGCCTCAAGATTGCAGTGATAACGGCGCACTCCGGCATCTTTCAATGTCTGAAGCTCCTCCTTGCTCAGCAGACCCATTGATGCGCAGAAACCGATCTGCGGACATGCCTCACGCATCCGGTGGAAAATATCGCAGAAACGCCCTATCTGCTGCGGAGTGACACGGCGTCCTGAGGTCACAAGCGAAAAGTGGCGCACACCGCGGCGTTCACATTCCAGAGCCGCATCCACAGCCTCCTGCGTGTCGACGATCTCATACTCCTTGATTCCGGTGGCGTAGAATCGGGATTGCGCACAGAACTTGCAATCTTCCGGACAATGACCCGACCGGGCATTTATGATCGAACACGTGTCCAGACGGCCTCCGCAACGGGCTTTGCGCACCTCGTCGGCGGCATCGCATAGTTCATCGGTCGAATAACGTTCATTCAGAGCCAGAGCCTCTTCCACGGTTGCGGTGCCTCCGGCCATTATGCGGTCAAATATCTCTTTCAGTTCCATTCTGATTCTTTTTTTACAGATTCATGCCGCAAAATTACGAATAAAAAATGCCGTTGTGTGCTTTTCTGCGCTTTCGATATAAAAATTTAACCCGACACCATCATTATTGGCCAATTTCGACAAATTGTGGAGTTTTTAGGAACTCCAAGTGCGGAAGTCAACTTTTTACGGACAAAAGAGGTTATATTTGCAGAACCTCATGCCAAAGCCTGCGCCATGAAGCCAGGACGGATGGTTCTATAACGTTGTCTAACTATTTATTGCCAAGCACAATGAGTCTACGCAAAGCTCTTATCCTGACGATACTCTCCGCAATCGGCACCGGCGCATTGTCGGCTGCCGGCGATGTCTCCCTCGACTCCTGCCGGAGTCTGGCATTAGCCAACAACAAGCAGCTGAGAGTCACCGCTGAATCTGTCCGCATGACCGGCTACCAGAAGAAGGAGGCGTTTGCCGCCTATCTCCCGGCCATCGACTTCAACGGCGGATACACCTACAACCAGAAGGACATCTCCATTTTCGACAAGGATCAGCTTCTGCCTACCAAGACGTTCGACCTCCAGTCGCAGTCCTACCAGTTTGATCTGGTCAAGAATCCGGCTACAGGAGAACCGATCAAGGGTCCCGACGGACAATACATCCCTCAGACAGTGGCCTTGATCCCCAAGGATGCCATGACATTCGACGTGCATAACGTTTTCTTCGGCGCCGTGACTCTGACCCAACCCGTCTATATGGGTGGCAAGATCGTGGCAATGAACCGGTTGACCCACTTTGCCGAAGAGGCGGCAAGAGCTCTCCACAACGCTGAGGCCGAAAACGTGATCTACGCTGTCGACGCGGCCTACTGGCAGGTTGTCTCCCTGAAAGCCAAGCAGAAACTCGCGAAAAGCTACGTGAATCTGCTCGACACTCTGCGCCATAATGTCGAACTGATGGTTCAGCAAGGCGTCGCCACTAAATCCGACCTGCTCACAGTGGAAGTAAAACTCAATCAGGCCAACGTCGATCTGACAAAAGTCGACAATGGTCTCGTGCTTTCCCGCATGGCTCTCGCCCAAGTCTGCGGACTGCCGATCGACACTCGCATGAGCCTTGTCGACGAGGATGTCGACCTGACTGCAGCCGAGGCCTCCCAGATCCCTGCCGACTCCTATCCGATGGCCGATGTCTACGATCGCCGGCAGGATCTCCACGCAATGCGCATGGGCATCGAAGTACTCCGTCAGAAAGAGCGCGTGGCCATGAGCGACATGCTCCCGAAAGTGGCTATCGTCGGCGCATACTCATTCAGCAACCCAAACATGTTCGATGGCTTCTCGAAACGCTTCGACGGCGCATTCTCGATCGGAGCGATGGTCTCAATCCCGATCTGGCACTGGGGCGGAAACTACAACAAGTACAAAGCCGCTCAGTCACAGACACGGATGGCAGAACTGGCCTACGATGATGCCAAGGATATGATCAACCTCCAGGTGAGCCAGTCCGCGTTCAAAGCCCAGGAGGCCGTCAAGACCTATCAGATGACCATGTCGAATCTCAGCAAAGCCGACGAAAATCTGCGTCAGGCTACTCTCGGCTTCCGCGAGGGGGTGATGACCACCGACAACGTGATGGAAGCGCAGACCGCATGGCTGAAGGCCAACTCAGAAAATATCGACGCGATGATTGATGTCCACCTCTGCGACGTATACCTCTCGAAAGTACTCGGAACTCTCCCCTATCCAACTGAATATTAAACAACAAACCAACATAACAAAAACTCTTCACACCATGGCACAAACCGACCTCAACAACAGCCCTGCGGAAGTGAAACGCGAGACACGCGTCCTGATAATAGCCCTGCTGTGTCTGATAATAGCCACCGTTGCTTTGGCAATCATAGGCTTCTTCTTCCTCAAATCGCCCGACGAGATTATCGAAGGGCAGGCCGATGCTACAAGCGTCCGCATCTCCGGAAAACTCCCCGGACGAGTGACCGACATCTACGTCAAGGAGGGCGATATGGTACGCGCCGGCGACACTCTGATCCATATCCATTCTTCGCTTGCCGAGGCTAAACTCTCGCAGGCTGAGGCGATGAAAAATGTTGCCAAGGCCGGTGAGGAAAAAGTCGATGCCGGCACTCGCGTGCAGATAATCCAGTCGGCCGAACAGCTTGTGGCCCAAGCAGCCGCTGCCCGACAGATAGCTCAGAAAACCTACGAGCGAATGGAGAATCTCTACAAGGAAAACGTGGTTTCCGAACAGAAACGCGATGAAGCCAAAGCCGCCTATGATGCAGCATTGGCCGGCGAAAACGCTGCGAAAAGCCAGCTGAGCCTTGCCAAATCCGGCGCACAGCGTGAGGATAAGGCCGCCGCTGCCTCGATGGTCAATGTTGCCCAGAGCGGTATCGCCGAAGTAGAGAGTCTGCTTGAGGATCAGTATCTTGTAGCCCCGTGCGACGGACAGATCGATCAGATCTATCCAGAGGTTGGAGAACTCGTGAGCCTTGGCGCACCCTTGATGAGTCTGCTGAAAATCAGCGACAAATGGGTCACATTCAATGTCCGCGAAGACCTCCTGACCCGGTTCAAGCTCGGCGAGAAAGTCAAGGTGATGATCCCGGCTCTCGACAAGAAAGAGACCGAGATGGAAGTCTACTATATCCGCGACATGGGCAGCTATGCCACATGGCGTGCCACCAAAGCTACCGGTCAATGGGACAGCCGAACATTTGAGGTCAAGGCTCGTCCGCTCGACACCATACCCGACCTACGCCCGGGAATGACCGTGGTCTATACCCTATGATCCGACCCCACACTACTGATCCACAAACACTCTAAAGCCCAATATCCATGACTTTCCGTCCGCTGACACGATCAATCCGCGAAGGCATCCGTCAACTGGTGTCGCGTCCGGTCTATCTGACCTGTCTTGTCGCCGTGCCGTTGATCTTCACTCTCTTCTTCATCAATCTGATGGACGAGGGCGTGGCAATGCGCGTACCCTCGGGAGTTGTGGATCTCGACCACTCCGCATTGTCGCGGAAAGTCACCCGTACACTGGCTGCATCGCAATATGTCGACATATCGGCCGATTACGAGTCTTTCCATCAGGCCAACGATGCCGTGCGCCGCGGCGAGATATTCGGATTCTTCATGATCCCGTCGGATTTCCAGAAGAACACCCTCGGTCAACGCCAGCCCACGATCACCTACTATTGCAACATGACCTATTTTGTTCCTGCATCGCTGATGTTCAAGGGATTCAAGACCGTAGCCGTCACTACGGCCGGAGGGCTTGTACAGGCCACTCTTGTCAATACAGGTTTCGTCGGCGAGGATGCATCAATGGCTCTGATCCAACCGGTCAGCATGCAGATTCAGGGAATCAACAACCCCTGGATGAACTACAACTACTACCTGACCAATTCATTCGTACCGGGGATGATAGCCCTTATGGTGGCTCTGATCACAGCCTATACCATCTGCGATGAGATCAAGCGTGGCACATCAGTCCGGCTAATGCATCAGTCCGGTGGATCTGTGCTGATCGCCGTCCTCGGCAAGCTAATACCTCAGGCCGTGATCGAGACCGTGGTCGGAGCGGCATGTCTGGCCATCATGTACGGATTCAACCATTTCCCAATGCACTGTCCGGCCTGGCACATGATCCTTGCCATGATGCTACTCGTCATAGCCTCACAGGGATTCGCGCTGACAATATGCTGCATCATCCCCAATCTGCGCTTCTCCGTCAGTTTGTGCGCCCTCACAGGCATCCTGGCATTCTCTATCGCGGCATTCTCGTTCCCCGTCAGCGACATGTATCCCGAGATAGGCATCTTCAGCTACATCCTCCCGGTACGCTACTACTTCCTGATCTACGCCGATCAGGCACTCAACGGCATACCCCTCTACTATTCGCGGTTCTACTACATTGCACTGCTCATATTCCCTCTGACAGGACTTATCGGACTGCCACGCCTGAAAAAACGCATGCTGAAACCGGTCTATGTTCCCTGACCCTCAAAACATCAACGACATGAAATCCTCATCATCAAACGGCATATCATCATGGTTCACGACGCTGTTCAAAGTATGGCGACGGGAATACTCCATGGTGTTCTCCGACATCGGCGTGATGCTATTCTTCTTTTTCCTGACGCTGATGTATCCCGTGATCTACACCCTGATCTACAATCCTGAGACCGTGACCGACATTCCCATTGTAGTTGTCGACCAGTCACGTTCCGAACATAGCCGCGAACTGACGCGCATGATCGATGCCACAAGCTCCATCGAGGTCTACGATTACGCCCCGACTCTCGACGAGGCCCGTCGCATACAGAACGAGCATAAAGCCTACGGAATTCTCGTCATACCATCCGACTTCGGCAAAAAGATAGGGCGAGGCGAACAGGCCACAGCAACATTCTATGCCGAGATGTCGCTGCTGCTGCGCTACAGGGCTTTCGTCTCATCCCTCACCGACGTGCAGCTCGCAATGGGAGCCAAGATCACCCAGGAGGACATTGCGACGATCGGACTTCCGGGACAATCCGTCAGCGGAACGCCCATCAACTCCGAAGCCGTGATGCTCGGCGACCCCACGCAGGGTTTCGCATCGTTCATCATCCCGGGCATCGTGGTTCTCATCCTCCAGCAGTCCATGCTTCTTGGTGTGACCATGCTCGCAGGTGGCAGCTCCGAACGCCGCCGTCGCAACGGAGGCATCGATCCTAAAGCCGTGCCGGCCGGCCCAATGGCCACCATCTTCGGAAAAACCTTCTGCTACGTATCGCTCTATCTGCCGATCTGCATATACGTCCTCGACATTGTCCCCACCATCTTCCATCTACCCCACATGGGACAGCTCTCGGACTACATGCTCTTCATCCTGCCGCTACTATTTGCCACATCCTTCCTCGGACTCGCCATCAGCGTTCTGGTGACCGAGCGCGAAAGCTCCATGCTCGTGATCGTGTTCACATCCGTCGTGTTCCTCTTCCTGAGCGGACTGACATGGCCCCGTTACGCCATGAACGGCTTCTGGACGCTCGTAGGCGACTGCATCCCGGCCACATGGGGCATAGAAGGATTCATCCGCATCAACTCCAACGGAAGCACCCTCGCGCAGGAAACCCATCCCTACACGATGCTCTGGCTTCTCGCCGCCATCTACCTCATCTGCGCCTACCTCGCGTGCCGCTATCTCTATCCCTCGCGCCGCCGGGCACTCCGCCCCGGGATATGACCCTCTGCCCCAATCGTGCTCACGGCTTCCATGCTCCCTATTGGCGTATGGATGGGAGAAAATGTGGGATGGCGTTTGTTTTTTAAGCTGTCAGATAGTAACTTTGCACTGCTGACCGAGCAATTTGTCGGGCGGCAGTGTTATATATTTGTATGACACAATCAACCACTTGACTCAGACCAAAATGAAAGATCTTATCATAGACAAGGAATCATCCGAACGCGCTGTCCTCGTAGGACTTATCACTCCTGTGCAGAACGAGGCGAAAGCCAATGAATATCTCGACGAACTCGCTTTTCTGGCTGATACAGCCGGTGCCACCACCGAGGGCCGCTTTCTGCAACGACTGAACAGCCCTGATTCGCGCACGTTTGTCGGCAAAGGCAAATTGCAGGAAATCAAGCAATTTGTGGAGGACAACAATATCGGCATGGCTATCTTTGACGATGATCTGACATCGAAACAGGTGGCCAACATTGAACGCGAACTGCAAGTCAAGATCCTCGACCGCACCAGCCTTATCCTCGATATTTTTGCTAAACGCGCACAGACGGCCAATGCCAAGACGCAGGTGGAGCTGGCGCAGTATCAGTATCTGTTGCCGCGACTGACCCGAATGTGGACCCACCTGGAACGTCAGCGCGGCGGTATCGGTATGCGCGGTCCCGGTGAGACCCAGATAGAGACCGACCGCCGTATAATCCTCGACAAGATCTCGCGCCTGAAGGCAGAGCTGAAGGACATAGACCGGCAGAAGTCGATGCAGCGCAAGAACCGTGGCAAACTGACGCGTGTGGCACTGGTGGGTTATACCAACGTCGGTAAGTCGACGCTGATGAATCTCCTGAGCAAGAGCGATGTGTTTGCTGAAAACAAGCTGTTTGCCACGCTCGACACAACAGTGCGCAAGGTGATCATTGACAATCTTCCGTTCCTGCTGACCGATACTGTCGGTTTCATCCGCAAGCTGCCCACCCATCTCGTAAAATCGTTCAAATCAACGCTCGACGAGGTGCGCGATGCCGATATTCTGGTTCATGTGGTCGACATCTCGCATCCCAATTTCGAGGAGCAGATCGAGGTTGTGAACCGCACGCTGTCAGAAGTCTGTGGCGGAGTGGAGAAGCCTATGATCATGGTATTCAACAAGATCGATGCGTTCACCTACAAACCAAAAGCTGAAGATGATCTGACACCTCGCACCCGTGAGAATGTCTCGCTCGATGAACTGAAAGCCACATGGATGAGCCGTCTGGGCGATGATGCCGTGTTTATCTCTGCCAAGAAAGGGATCAACATTGACGAGCTGAAACAGAAGATCTACGAGAAAGCCAAGCAGGTGCATCTGACCCGTTTCCCCTACAACGATTTCCTTTTCCAGAAATACGACGAGGCTGAGCTGACCGAGGGTGAGGATTGATCATCCGATGCGCTTGGCCAGAGCCTGCCGCACGAGCTCTACAGCCGTGGAGATCAGATAGATCAGAGAGGCGAAAACAAGGCAGAAAATGGTGTATTGCCATAGAGAGCCGTCGGCCCAGTAGTCAAGGGCTGTCGGCTTGATGGAGTTTCCCCAGATCAAAGGATTTTTGTGGATCAGATAAGCTGCGAATGCCCCTGTTGCAAGGGTATTGATAGCTCCGGATCTGATGCGCAAGGTTGTGAAAAAAAGGAAGAGCGCTACAGACGAGATGATAACCCACGGGGCATTGTAGGCGTAGACCATCCCGGGCTTCATCCAGAGGGCTATGACTGCCGTGAGCAGTGTGGATGCCACGTAGACGGATATGGAGACAACACGCATGCCACGCGGCATGCCGTCACGAAACCGCAAGGCCAGATAGCGGCCTATGAGATACATCATTATCAACTGGAACGCCGTGTAGCCCGAGGGATTGAATCCACCCTCCCATAGCCATCCGCACCACACGTTGGCAAGGATAAACAATGCGAGCCATAGCCTGAACTTGTTCAAAGGCAGACTATCCACGGCGGCATTGATCATTGGGCTGAGCAGATAGAGCAGCAGGTAGGCCGGGACATACCAGAGGTCGGTATGGGTGTAGACCATGACCGATTCCAGCAATCCTTTCCAGAATAACTGGGGCTGCTGATGCTGCACGAAAATCAGGAAAAGGTTGGCGGCAAGGTAGATCCCGACAGCGTAGAAGATGCACATCAGCGTGAAACGCAACAGACCGGAGAGCCGGGCACGGATTCCGAAATAGCCGGAGATCAGTGTGAAGCAGTTGACACCAATTATGGTAATCGATTCTGTGACTATCCGCCAGGCATCGGAGGCTGTGCAGTCGCTGATGCTGCCTGGAGTGGGCAGTCCGAGTGACGCGCCGTCGAGATGCACGAGAATCACCGCCATCATGGATATGATGCGGAGAAGTTCGATGTTGGATTGTCGTCGGGAGGCCATGAGATGCGGTTTAGATCATTAAACCACAACAGCTTACTTGTCGCGAGCTATGACAAAGTCGAATATCGCTGCGAAAGCACGCGTTGTCTCGTTGTCGGGATATTCAGCGAGAATGGCCATGGCCTGATCACGGAAACGTGCCATGGTGTCGTAGGCATATTCTATGCCTCCTGAGGCTTTGGCAAATTCGATGAGAGTATCAATATCGGCCGTGTCAAGCATCTCCTTGCGCGAGAGTTCGAGCATTGCGTCATGCTGGGGCAGCTCGGTGCGCGAGAGCGCGTAGAGCAGTGGCAGAGTGATCTTGCCTTCGCGAAGGTCGTTGCCGGTGGGTTTGCCTATAACGGGATCGTGGTAGTAGTCAAAAATATCGTCCTTGATCTGGAAGCATAGCCCGAGCAGCTCGGCATAGCGGAGCATAGGCTTCATGGCCTCTTCGTCGGTGTCGGTGGAATAGGCACCCATCTTGATGCAGGAAACGAATAGCGATGCCGTCTTACGCGAGATAATCTCGAAATAGGCTTTCTCGTCGATGGTGTGGAAGCGAGCGTTGTAGATCTGGTCAACCTCGCCGAGCGAAAGCATCTTACCGAGCTGAGCCAGGACCTCAACCACACGTATGTCGCCGGTGGATATGCCCTGCTGGAGGGCGTTGGATACGAAATAGTCGCCCACGAGGACAGCTATATGGTTGCCCCACATATTGTTGATTGTAGGGAGCGAACGGCGCAGTTTGGAATCGTCGACAACATCGTCGTGGATCAGCGAGGCGTTGTGGAGCATCTCGACAGATGCAGCCGATGCAATCACGCGGTCATTGACCTTTCCGAAAAGCTTTGCCGTCAGGATCACGAGCACCGGGCGGATCATCTTGCCCTTGGACTTCAGATAGCCTTCGATCACCTGTGCCATCAGCTTGTTAGGCGATGATAGAGATGAACTGATGCGCTCGCTGAGCTGTTGAAGCTCAGGACGGATGGACTGTTGGATATCTTCTAATGTCGACATAATTTGCTGCAAAATTACAAAAATCTTGCAGACCATCGCCATTGTAACGTAATAATTTACTAATTTTATGCTTCAAAACATGAAATAAAGAATGGACACACCCGATACAAAACGACTTTTTCTGCTTGATGCATACGCTCTTATATATCGCGCTTATTACGCTCTGATGCGTGCTCCGCGAGTGACATCAAAGGGGCTGAACACTTCGGCTATCTTTGGATTCTGCAACACACTCGACGAGATTCTGCGCAAAGAGCAGCCATCGCATATCGCCGTGTGTTTCGATCCTCCCGGCGGACACACTTTCCGCCATGAACTTTATCCCGACTATAAGGCCAACCGTGACAAGCAGCCGGAAGATATAACGCTATCGGTTCCCTACATCAAGGAGATCCTCGCGGCCTACCGCATTCCGGTGGTGGAGGTGGAGGGCTATGAGGCCGACGATGTGATCGGCACGCTCTCTGTCATGGCTGAAAAAGAGGGATACACCACCTACATGATGACTCCGGACAAGGACTACGGTCAGTTGGTGACCGACCGGGTGATCATGTACCGTCCGGCGCTCCGTGGCGAGGGTTTCGAGATCCGCGGACCGCAGCAGGTGTGCGAGCGTTACGGCATCTCGTCGCCGAGGCAGGTGATCGATCTGCTTGCCCTTGAGGGTGATGCCTCCGACAATGTTCCCGGCTGCCCCGGCGTGGGAGAAAAGACCGCCTCGAAGCTGATTGCCGAATGGGGATCCGTGGAGAATCTGCTCGACAATACCGACCGGCTCAAGGGTGCGCTGCAGAAACGCATTGTGGAGAATGCCGACAAGATACGGTTCTCAAAAGAGCTGGTCACGATAAAGACCGACGTTCCGCTTCCGTCCGACATTTCGATTGACTCGTTGCGGCGGCGCGAGGTGGATATTGATATGCTGCTGGATGTCTACCGCCGTCTGGAATTCCGCACGTTCATAAAGCGTCTTGGCGGCTCTGTGCAGGAATCCGCCCCCAAGGCTCCGGTTCCGGCCGCACAAGAGGCTCAGGGATCGCTGTTCGATTTCAACGAGGATGATGGTTCTGCCATACCCTCCGTGGCCGTGGCCTCCAAGACATTGGCATCCGTTGCCCACGACTATAGCATAGCCGCCACCCCTGCTGAGGTGGCAGCGATGGTGGAACGCGTGGCCGCCACGGAGCGCATGGGGCTTTGCGTGCTTGCCGACGGCGACGAGCCCATGACTGCCACGATGCAAGGCATCGCAATAGCCGGAAGTGAGGGTGTGGCTGTTTACGTGCCGCTGACCGACGGCGATGCCGACGAGCGCCTTGCCATGCTGTCGCCACTGTTCGGCGAGGCAGCGCCGGTGGTGGTGAGCCATGACGTGAAACGCGATATCCTGTTGCTGAAACGTCGGGGCATAGAGCTGACAAATGCTGCTTACGACACATCGGTGGCGCATTATCTTATCGAGCCGGAGATGAAGCACCTGTTGCCCACACTGGCCCTGAAATATCTGGACTACGACATGATTCCGGCGGCAGCCAAGGGTGATGTCCCGACGTTGCAGGATCAAGCCGACAGAGCATGCGAGCAGGCCGACACCGTGATGCGCCTCATGCCGATACTTGAGAAAGAGATTGCAGCCGGGGAACTTTCCGCGCTGCTGAATGATATAGAACTGCCCCTGATCCGGGTGCTCGCCGAAATGGAGTGGACGGGTGTCAGGATCGACTCCAGCGAACTCAACGCTCTGTCGGTCCGTTTCTCCGAGCGTCTGGCCAGAATGGAGGAAGAAGCTTATTCAATAGCCGGAGTCAGATTCAACATATCGTCGCCCATGCAGGTGGGTGAGGTGCTGTTCGACCGTCTGAAGATAGATCCCAAGGCAAAACGCACCAAGCGTGGCGCGTACTCTACCACGGAAGAGATTCTGGAAAAACTGCGCCCCGAGAATCCTATTGTCGATCTCATCCTGAAGATCAGAGCGTTGCGCAAGCTGCTGGCAACCTACGTCAATGCACTGCCGGCACTTGTCAATCCGCGGACAGGAAAAATCCACACGTCGTTCAACCAGACCGTGACGGCTACCGGACGTATATCCTCCACCAATCCCAATCTTCAGAATATCCCTGTCAGAACCGAGGATGGCCGCGAGATACGCCGTGCTTTCATTCCCGATCCGGGCGACATTCTGCTGGCAGCCGACTATTCGCAGATCGAACTGCGCCTGATGGCCGACATGAGTGGCGACCCCTCGATGATGGAAGCGTTCCTTTCGGGCGAGGATATCCACCGCGCCACGGCTGCCAAGATCTATCACGAAGATATAGAGACCGTGACAGCCGATCAGCGGCGCATGGCCAAGACCGCCAATTTCGGCATAATCTACGGCATCTCCGCATTCGGCCTGGCCGCGCGCCTCGGCATTCCGCGCACTGAAGCCAAGGAGCTTATCGCCGGATATTTCCGCACCTATCCCGGCGTTCAGGACTACATGGACCGCAGCATACGTGGGGCGCAGGAGAAAGGCTACGTCACGACGGTCATGGGTCGCAAACGCTTGCTGCCCGACATTCATAGCCGCAACTCCGTGGTGCGCTCCTATGCCGAGCGCAATGCCATCAACGCCCCGTTGCAAGGCTCAGCCGCCGATATCATAAAGATCGCGATGGTCGACATCTATCGGGAGATGAAGGAGCGTGGCATGAGATCGCGGATGATTCTACAGGTCCATGACGAACTTGTGTTCAATGTGTGTCCCGAAGAGCTCGACCGGATGAAGGAACTTGTGGTCAGGAACATGGTCAACGCCTATTCCGGACGGGTGCCGATGGAAGTGGGGCTTGGAACGGGTGAGAACTGGCTGGAGGCCCATTGATAAATTATGATTATAATCAGAAAGTTATGAAAAGATATATCCTGACATTGATTGCGATGGCCTTGACAGTGTTGGGCATGATGGCCGGAACATACACCCCGGAATCGGTGCCCAATGTGCAGTTGAAAGACCGCACTCAGCTTGTCAGCAACCCCGACGGACTGCTTTCGGCTGCGGCTGTCGATACGCTCAACCGGATTCTGTTGCAGGTTAGAGAACAGACCACAGCCGAACCGGTGGTGGTAGCCATCGACGATATTGACGGCGACTATGACCCGAACACATTTGCCAACGAGCTGTTCACGCTCTGGGGTATCGGAAAGAAGGACACCGAAAATGGCTTGCTGTTGCTATTAGTCGGCGATGCCCATCGTGCCGTGGTGCGCACGGGGCGCGGTCTCGGTGGCATACTGCCCGATGTCACCTGCTCGCAGATTCTCCGCCATCAGGCTCTGCCGCTCTATAAGGAGGGGGATCTGGATGGAGGTACGATAGCGGCGGTGCGCGAACTCTCACGCGCCATGACCGACCCGGTTGCTGCCGAAGAGATCCGCTCCAAATATGCCGACGCCACAGCCGACGATGATGATGCCGACTTCTTCGCTTTCATGCTCTATTGTGGACTGGTGGCCGGAATCGGTTCCCTGATATGGGTGGTGTGGATGATTTTCTCCAGCCGCGGAAAGGATGACCAGACGCGCTACAGGATGCTGAACAACGGGCGTCCGGTGCTTCTCTTCCTTGCATTCATGGGGCTTGGGATGCCACTTCCGGCCTATCTGCTCTGCGTCTGGAAGATGAAACGTCTGCGCGATCATTCGCGTTCGTGCCCCAATTGCGGCCACGCGATGCGCAAGCTCGACGAGGCAACCGACAATGAGTATCTGACTCCGGCGCAGGATATGGAGGAACAGCTGAACTCGATCGACTACGATGTGTGGCTCTGCGACCAGTGCGGCGAGCGCGACATCATTCCGTATGTCAACCGCCAGTCGGCCTACACCGAGTGCCAGCATTGCGGCGCGCGCACCTGCGTGCTCTCCGGCGACCGCATTATCCAGCAACCAACAACGCGAGCTGAAGGCCGTGGAGTGAAGATCTATTCGTGCCGCAATTGCGGAAAACAGACCCTCAAACCCTACAATATTGCCAAAGTAGCAGCCGCTCCCGTGGTGATATTTCCCGGTGGCGGAGGTGGGTTCGGCGGAGGTGGAGGCATCTCCGGCGGCGGATTCGGTGGCGGAGGCACAAGCGGTGGCGGCGCTTCCGTCGGCTGGTAAACCTCGCATTCAACCATTAAAGACAAAAAAATGACAGAGACTCTTCAATCATACCACATGCTCGGCCTTGCAATAGGCATCTGCACCTTCCTGATAATCGGCGTGTTCCATCCCATAGTGGTCAAATGCCACTACTATTTCGGAACCGGTTGCCGATGGTGGTTCGTGCTGCTCGGAGCTGTCGGCCTCATGGCTTCGATCTATGTTGCCGATGTATTCTGGTCATCATTGCTCGGCGTTTTCGCCTTCTCCTGCTTCTGGACAGTCCACGAGATTACCGAACAGGAGGAACGCGTCCGCAAAGGCTGGTTCCCGGCCAATCCCAACCGCAAGTCCAAATAACCGGGTTGTGGTCGGGGTGTCGGATCCCCAGAATGAAGCCGGAGATTATCGGCGAGGATGGGGGAAAGTGCGGCGGACGTTGCGGCGGATGGCGAGAATATTGCCGGCGGTGATCAGAGCCATGATGCAGAATCCTATCAGGATGGCAACCCAAGGAGCAGAACCTTTCACGCCGATCTCGGCAAGCTGAGCATGCCACAGATGACGCCCCACGAGCATGAAGACGATAGCACCTGCAAGCACACATCCGTTGATCACGGCCACGATGGCATAATAGTGGCGCGCGACAGAGCCGGGGGTGTAGCCCAACATCATCAGCGACCGCAATTTCTCACGGTTTTTCTGCAACAGCAGATAGATGCTCAGCAGCAGAATGAAAAATGCCAGAAGACTGATTACGACACCCACAGCGATAACCACTCCGGTCACGATAGAAAGGAAGTAGGACGCGCGGCCTGAATCAGCCTTGTCGCCTGCGCTTTCGTAGCCATGATCCTCAAGATAGGCCTGAATGGCCGGATCGCCCGGCTTGTTGACCTCTAAGATCAGACGCGAGGGCTGACTCAGCGTGCCATCGGGCGTAGGATCAGCGAAGCGTTCGTTGGCCCACGACAGGAATTCCGCCGGAACAGCAAACGTGTTGAGACGGGATGAGAAACCGACTATGCGCCCCATAAGGGACATCTGTCGGCCATTGCCACTGATGGAGACACGCACCGGGATCATGCCGATAGTGGCTTCCGACACCTGCGGATAGCCTCTGGAAGCGGCGAATCCGAAGTTATAGAGGGTCAGATAGTCCTTGCTCATGATGATTGGCAACACGGGGAGATGACCGCTGACAGAATCCGGCTCCCAGCTCCATCCGGCCGGTTTCACATCGAAAAATTCGTCGGGGATGGCTTCGAGAAACAGAGCCGTCGACATGCCGCGTCCCCAGATCTCAAGGCCGGCCGAAACGTTGAACTCCGCCGCCGTGAAGCGTCCGAGCTTGCGCACCCAGGGCTGCGACTCGATATCCGCCACCTCGGCTTGGGAGAACTCATGATCGGAACCGCCGAGCGAGATTCCCTCGACGCGTTTGGATATGATCAGATAGTCGCGCGAGATGAACGAATCCTCCGATTCCCACACCGTGGTCACATCGCGATAGAACTGAATGGCGGTCAGGACGATAGCCAGACCGAGAAGATTGGCGACAGCATATCCGGCAAGCTGGCCGACGGAAATGTTGCGCCGCAGCAATTGCCACACGATTGATCTTTTCATAGCTTGAGAGTGTGGGTTATCGGAATATTGATCTTGTTGCCTACCGATGTGGCTATAACCGAAGCGGAATTGGCCTCAGCCTCCTCGCGTATCAGATTGGCAACGATAGTGTTGTTGCGCTGGTCGAGGTGGCTCACAGGCTCGTCGATCAGGATAAAATCGAACGGCTGACACAAAGCCCTGACAATGGCCACGCGCTGCTGCTCGCCGCCGGAGAGCTGGGCGGGGAAGTTCCCCAGCCGCTCGCTCAGCCCCACGGAGCGCAGCACCTCAGCGGCGTCCAGGGGGTCTTTACAGATCTGGGCGGCCAGCTCCACGTTCTCCAGGGCCGTCAGGTTGGGCACCAGGTTGTAGAATTGGAACACGAAGCCGATGTCGTGGCGGCGGTAAGCGGTGAGCTGCTTGGCGTTGTAGGCGGAGATCTCCTCGTCACCCAGGAACACCCGGCCCTCGGTCAGGGTGTCCATGCCTCCCAGGATATTGAGAAGGGTCGTCTTCCCCGCGCCGCTGGGTCCCACGATGACGCACAGCTCCCCCTTTTCCACGGCAAAGGTAGCGTCCCGCAGGGCTTCGATCTCCACCTCGCCCATGCGGTATACCTTTTTGACCTGGTCAAACCAGACAAACGCACCCATTTTTCTCACCTCATATGTACAGCCGCCTCCAGCGGCGTAATAAACGGCTTTATTATAACATATAAACGCCCGCAGTGGTGAAATTTTCGTGAAACTTCCCGGCAAAATTTTGGATGCTTCTCAAAAAAGCCGCCCGCACCTCCCTTTTCCGGAGGAGCGGGCGGCTTCCGCCGCCGTCAGGCGCCGATGGTGGCAACCAGCACGGCCTTGATGGAGTGCATCCGGTTCTCCGCCTCGTCGAAGACCACGGAGTGGGGGCCCCGGAAGACCTCGTCGGTGACCTCCCGGATGTCCACGCCCTTGGCCTGCCACTCCTTGGCCAGCTTGGTCTCGAAGTCGTGGAAGGAGGGCAGGCAGTGGAGATAGAGCACATGCTTGTTGTTGGTACGTCTGAGGGTCTCCTCCGTCACCCGGAAGGGGGTGAGCAGCCGGGCCCTCTCGGGGATGAGGTCCTCCTCCCCCATGGAGGCCCAGATGTCGCCGTAGATGACGTCCGCGCCGGTGAGCGTCCCCTCGTCGTTGGTGATCTCGATGACGGCCCCGGTCTCCTTGGCCACCGCGTCCACCCGGCGCATGACCTCCTGGTCCACGCCGTCCACCAGCTCCTTGGGGCCCAGGCCCACAAAGTGCATGCCCATCTTGGCGCAGCCGTACATCCAGGCGTAGCACATGTTGTTGCGCACGTCGCCGGGGAAGACCACCTTGACCTCCCGGAGGGGCTTGGCGCAGTGCTCCTCGATGGTCATCATGTCCGCCAGGATCTGGGTGGGATGGTCCGCGTCGGTCAGACCGTTCCACACCGGCACGCCGGAAAACCGGGCCAGGTCCTCCACCACCTTCTGGTCGAAGCCCCGGTACTCGATGCCGTCGAAGAACCGGCCCAGGACCTTGGCGGTGTCCTCCATGCTCTCCTTCTTGCCCATCTGGCTGCTGCCGGCGTCCAGGTAGGTGACGTGGGCCCCCTCCTGGGTGGCGGCCACCTCGAAGGAGCACCGGGTCCGGGTGGAGGTCTTCTCAAAGAGGAGGACGATGTGCTTGCCCTTGAGGATGGGGTCGCAGACGCCGGCACGGCGCTTGCTCTTCAAATCGCGTCCCAGGTCCAGCAGGTAGCGGATCTCCTGGGGGGTCAGGTCCATGAGGGTGAGAAAGCTTTTTCCTTTCAGATTAACTGCCATGGTCGTTTCTCCGTTTCTTAATCAAAATATTTCCGCGCCTGCCTGGGGCGCGGCGCTCAGACGTCCTCCCGGACAAAGGGCATCGACATGCACCTGGGCCCGCCGCGCCCCCGGCTGAGCTCGCTGCAGGGGATGGTGTGAACCGTAATCCCGTGGTCCTCCAGAATCCGGTTGGTGACGTAGTTCCGCTCGTAGACCACCACCTCGCCGGGGGCAATGGCCAGGGTGTTGCTGCCGTCGCTCCACTGCTCCCGGGCGGCGTCGATGGGGCTGTCGGAGCCGCATTTGATGAGGGTGGCGCTGTCCAGCTCCAGGTGCTTTTTCAGAATGTCCTCCAGGCGGCCCTGCTCCTCCCTGATGGACACCCGGCCGTCCGTCAGCTCCATGACGAAGACGGTGATCTCGCTGAGGATGTTGGGGTGGACGGTGAATTTGTCCCGGTCCACCATGGTGAAGACCGTGTCCAAGTGCATGAAGCTGCGGGTCTTGGGGATGTTGAAGGCCAGAATCTTCTTGAAGGTCTCGCTGATGGATAGGACCGTATGGGCGAACTTGTCGATGCTGTCCTCCTCCGTGCGCTGGGAGATGCCCACCGCGATGACCTGGGGGGAGAGAATGAGGATGTCCCCGCCCTCCAGGGAGGAGCTCTCCCCGCGGTCGTACCACTTGGGCGCGTCCTTGTAGAGGGGGTGATATTTGAAGATAAACTTGCCGAAGAGAGTCTCCCGGTTCCGGGTCACCGTGTGCATCCGGTGGAGGGACACGCCGGTGCCGATGGTGGCGAAGGGATCACGGGTAAAATACAGGTTGGGCATGGGGTCGATGAGGAAGGGGTAATCGTCGGACCGGAAGCTCAGATAGTCGGACAGCTTCCCCGTTTCAAAGCCCCGGATGTCGCTCTTGCGGACCCCGGCCATCATGGTCTCCACCAGCTTGTGGTCGTCCATGCCGGCAAAATAGTCCTGCAAAATCTCCCGGACCCGGTGCTTGTCCACACCGGATTCGTCCAGGAACTGCTCCACCAGCTCCCGGCGGACCTCCGGGACCAGGATGGTCTCCTCCACCAGGTCCTGGAGGTAGACCACCTCCGCCCCGTTCTCCCGCAGGCAGCCGGCAAAGGCGTCGTGCTCCGCCTGGGCCACCCGCAGGTAGGGGATGTCGTCAAAGAGCAGGCGCTCCAGGTACTCCGGCATCAGGTTCTCCAGCTCCCGGCCGGGGCGGTGGAGCATTACCTTCCGCAGCCGGCCGATTTCGCTGGTGTTGTGCAGGCCGGTCTTCAGGCGCGTTGTAACGGGCATGTGCATCACTCCTTTTCTGCCTGTAGGATGACCGGAGGACGGTGGTTTCATACCGAGGAAAATTACCATATATTGAGAAGCGGAGGCCGGCTTCTTCTCGAAACCGGCCTCCGCCTTTCAATACATTTACGCCTGTCCCCCGTCTCTTTTCCCCAGCGTCCGCTCCGCCACCGCCGCGCGGTACCCCGGCCCCTTCCCCGGGGCAGGGCGGTGAAGACCTCCCGCAGGTTCCCGGCGGTGGGCTCCATCCCCATATGCCGGTAGCAGGCGTGGTTCCCCCGGCAGCGCTTCAGGATGGCGGGGATGTCCGCCTCCGTGAAGGGCCGCGTCTGCCAGCCGGGGGCGATATGCACGGCACACAGCTTCATAGTTCGCTCCTGTCTGTATTTTTTCGGCGCATAACAACCATTTGTTAATGGCGCAGCGCCATGACGTAGATCTGACAGGGGTTCCACTCGTCCCACAGGGTGGGGAACACCTCGAACTCCTGAAAGCCCAGACTGAGATAAAAGCGGTTGGTGTCGTCGTACTCCTTGTACCGCCCCATCTGCACCGTTTTCACCTGCATAAAGGCGTAGTCCCTCTCAGCCGTCCAGGCCCTTGCCGCCGCGAACAGTTTCGTGCCCAGCCCCCTGCGGTGCCAGTCCTGCAAAACGCCCATGACGCACAGCTCCACCGTGGCCCTCCCGGTCTCCTTGAGGCACAGGAAGCCCACGGGCTTCTCCCCGTCGAAGGCGGCGAAAAAGGGCTGGACGGCGCTGCTGCGGATATAGTCCTCCCTGGGCTCCGGGTTGCCGAACCACGCGGGGAGAGCCTCCAGGACCAGCCGGGCGGTGGCCTGCTTCTCCTGGCCGTCATATACCTCGCGGATCTGGCATGTTTTGACAGATGCATCCATAATTCTCTCCAATCTGTATGATTCTATCGAATCAATACCGTTTGTTATATACCTTCTTCACGTCCTCCCGGCCCCGCCACATGATGAGGTGGCAGAGGACCACCCCGGACAGGCTGGCCAGGACCACGCACAGGCGGTAGTCCAGCACCTCCCCCAGGGCCCCCATGCCCACGGTGAACAGGGCGGAGAGGAGGGCAAAGAGGGCGTTGAAGACGGCGTTGACCTTGGCCCGCATGTGGTCGGGGAGGTAGTTCTGCACGCTGCTCTCCCGCATGGTGGCGCTATTGACGCCCAGAAAGCCGCACACCCCCCGGTTCACCAGCATCAGCGGAAAGCCCAGCCACAGCAGGGCCGCGTCCATCAGGTGGTAGGCGATGTAGACCATGTAGGCGAAGGAGAAGCGCCGCTGGGGCAGGATCTCCCATTTGTAGTGGACCAGCCCGCCGATGGTCCGGCAGGCAACATTCGTTTTCTGGGCGGTGGTGAACAGGGCGTACATGGTGATGTCCATCCCCGGCGTGGTGCGAAACCAGGCGCGGATGAGGGGGTCCGTGCCCTCGCTGATGCCCTGGGTGATGGGCATGTAGCTGTAGATGCGCAACAGGCCCTTCTCCCTCTTCAGGTAGGCGAAGCCCTCCCGGAAGTCCCGGACCCAGGCCTGGAGGCGGAAGCCCTCCCCGGCCCGGGTGCGCTCCTCCACCCGGATGCGGGTCTCCAGGGTGGCCGCCAGGAGGAGGAGCACCCCCTCCCCCAGGCAGATAGGGGCCAGGCCCCAGCGGGTGTAGAGGATGCTGGCCGCGGGGGTCATGACCATGATCACCGTGGGGTAGATCATGCCGGAGATGGCGTACCCCTTCTGGGCGAAGCCCTCGGGGATGAGGTTGGGGTAGAGGCTCCCGTAGGCCAGGCTGTAGACAGAGCCGATGCTGCTGGCCAGGAAGGAGAAGAGGAGGTACAGGGGGAGGTGGAACTCGTGGGAGAGGAGGTACCAGCCGAAGAGCAGGTAGATGACCCCCGACAGGTAGTCCAGCCCGAAGATCACCGGCCTGCGCCGGAAGTTGTCCAGGCAGGGGGAGACCAGGATGGGCAGCACGATCTGGGGCAGGGTGGAGACCGCCGTGAACAGGGCGGAGAGCAGGGTGCTGCCGGTGGCGTCGAAGACCACGAAGCCCAGGGCGAAGCTCATGGCCACCCCGCCAATGGCGCTGATGACGGTGCCCAGGGTGATGATGGTGAAATTTTTCGTCCAGAGAGTGTGGCTTTTCATGGCAGCGGACCTCCTTGTGGGATGGCTATATCATACCACGGGAGCTCAGCAGATGAAAAGACGGCGTTTGTGAGAAAATTTTCTTCTGGTTATGCCTTAAAGTCCAATTTTCCGCCCCTGCTCGGAAAACTCCGCCAGCAGGCGGTAGGCGTCCCGGTAGCGACGCTCCGCCTCCAGGACCTCCAGCATGTAGGGCAGGTGGAACCGGGCGCTGCCCATGGTCTGCTCCCGGCGGATGCGGGCAAAGAGATCCGCCGCCATGGGGGCGTAGATCCCGTCCCGGAGGTAGCCGGGGTGCAGCAGCCGGTACTCCACCAGGCCCAGCATATCCTCCATCAAGGGCGCGGCGCTGGAGCAGCAGGGAGCGGCCCGGCCCCGGGCCACCGCCTCCAGGGCCTCCTCCCGCCGGCCCGCCTTCTCCAGGGCGATGGCCAGCTTGTGGAAGTAGAGGGCGTCGCTCCGCTCCATCCCCTGCAGCATGGCCAGGCCCTTCTCTGCCATCCCCCACTCCAGGTAGGAGGTGGCCTCGTTGTAGTCGATGTCGGACAGGAGGGCCCCCTGGTCCCCCAGAGCCTGCCCCAGCTTGCGGGCCGCCCGGTAGTGCTCCTCCATCAGCTCCAGCCAGCCCGTGTCGCAGCAGCAGTTGCCCAGGTAGACCTTGGCAATCAGCATCAGGTGGGCCCGGCCCTCCTGGGCCGCCAGCAGGTAGGCCCGGCCCAGGAGCTCGGCGCTCTCCATGTTCCGCCCCTCCCAGTAGCGCCTGACCCCCACCTGGCAGGTGAAGAATCCGCAGGGGTTCAGGCGCAGCAGCTCCTCCCCCGCCCGGTCGTTTCCCCCCAGGAGGGAGAGGAGCAGGTGGAGTTCGTACTGCCGCCCGGTCATGCAGGAGACGAATTCCCCCAGGGCGGCGTCCGGGGTCCGCCAGAGGAGGAGGCCCTCCAGCAGCAGCACGTCCAGCATATAGGGGGAGGCCAGCAGCCGCTCCCGCTCCTCCTTCAGCTCCGCCAGGCGGCCCTCCACGGGGGCGCTGTCCAGCAGGCTCAGCCCGTCGTACACGTCCTCGTAGAGCCGGTCGATGAGCGCCCCCGCCCGGGCCAGAAAGTCCGGGTCCGTCTCGTACCGGATGCCCAGCCGCTCCAGCAGGGGCAGGAGGATGTCCTCCCCCGCCTGGACCTTGCCCTGCTCGATCTTGCTCAGGTAACTGACTGCGCAGATGCCGCTGCACAGCCCCTCCTGGCTCCAGTTCTGGCGCATGCGCTGGCGGCGGATCAGCGCGCCAGGAAACAGGGACATAGCATCAGCTCCTTTCCACTATTATGGGGACAGTATAGCGGCGGCGCGGCGGCCGTGTCAAGAACCGTTTTCCGGAGGAGGGACGCGGGGAGCGCCGGGGCCCGCCTCCGGCGTCCGGCGCAGAAAAAACTTTACGCCTCTAACGAAATGTGCTATACTACAGGGGAGATCATTTGAAAAGGAGGGCTCGTGATGGAACATCTGGTCATTACCATCGGACGGCAGTGCGGCAGCGGGGGACACACCATCGGCAAGCTGCTGGCCCAGCGCCTGGGTCTGGCCTTCTACGACAAGAAAATCGTGGAGATGGTGGCCGCCAAGACCAAGCTGTCCCCGGACTTCATCCGTACCCACGGGGAGTACTTCCACGGCGGCTCTATTGGGCACATCATCGGCTACGGCACCCGGTTCAATGGATCGGACAAAACCGGCAGCGCCCTGACCGACCAGCTCCACCAGGCCCAGTCCGAGATCGTGCTGGAGGTGGCCCGGCAGGGCCCCTGCGTCATCGTGGGCCGGTGCGCGGACTACGTGCTGGCGGGCAGGACGCCTACTCTGGATGTGTTCATCCACTCGGAGATGCCCTATAAAGTCCAGCGCAGCGTGGAGGAGCACGGCATGGACCGGGACCGGGACGCCGCCATTCTCACCCGCCGGGACAAGGCCCGGGCCCACCATTACCGCTTCTACACCGACCAGCGCTGGGGGGACGCCCGCAACTACGACCTGTGCCTGGACAGCGGCGCGCTGGGCGTGGAGAACTGCGTGGCGGTGATCGCCGGGCTCTATGAGCGCTTCAACCGGCAGACGGCGGCCGCCATGGGGTGAGGCGGGACGCCCGGACGGGTTCTCAGACACATGGTTTATAAGCGCCGGCGCAGAAGGCAGGGGAATCATTCCCCTGCCTTCGCTCTTTTCCGACCGCCGGCGCGCGGCAAATCCCGCAGCGGGACGGGGCGCTTTTCGCATAGGACAACGCCTCTGCCGATACACTAAAGCAGACAGAGCCGCCGCTGCGGG
>OFFB01000774.1_pt1 | contig 25325 bp, 19 predicted proteins | sample 1521281 | NCBI WGS metagenome assembly OFFB01 (sample SAMEA3504109, study PRJEB24116) | mouse gut metagenome | biome: mouse gut; feature: mouse-associated habitat; material: faeces | place: Denmark | collected 2011
CCGATGGCGGTCTTATTCATTATGATTACTGCATTTATTTCAGTGAGATTGTTTTAGCAGCGGAACGCTTGTCAGGGTCTGTCACCTCAGCATATTTCTGGGTATTCTTCACGCTACGGTGTGTGAGCATCTTTGAGATTGTGTAGATGGGCACTCCGTTGTGCGAGAGCAGGGTTGCATAAGTGTGGCGGAAGCAGTGGAACGTAATCCGTCGAGTTATTCCGGCCTCGGCTATCCATGCTTTCAGCGGATAATTTATCATCGAGCGTTTCAGTTCTTTGAAGACAAGTCCCTCACTGCGCTCACCGCAGAGTTCCAATGCTTCCTCTGTAATCGGGAGGTTGGCTTCTTCCTCGGTTTTCTCAGTGCGCAGACGCATCACATATCCGTCCTCGGCCTTGATGATATGTTCCCACGACAGTTGCTGAATGTCGCTGATACGGAGTCCGGTCAAGCAGGAGAATAACGCAGCCCGTTTAAGTACCTCATGCTTACAAGGCGTTGCGGCCAACTTTTTCACTTCATCGAGAGACAGAAATTCTATCTTTGTATCTTTCCATTCTATTTTGGTCAGATAGTCGTTGATGTTCTCGCGGAGCAATTTCTCCTGATAGGCTTCTTTCAGAAGGGCACGGAATGTTGACCAATAGCCGGCAATCGAGTTGTGGGCGAGTGTGCCTTTACGGTCATCGCGTCGGCCTCCTTCAAGAAGATACTTCTGGAATCTCTTGCAGAAATCCTCGGTCACTTCTCCGAGGAGGCATTTGCCCCGGCAGAAGTCGGAGAAGTGTTCATAAACTACTTTCCATTTCTGATGCTTCTTGTAGCATTTTTTGCGGAAGTAGTCCAAGAAGTCCATGCGCATCTTCTCCTTGTCGAGAAACCCGAATTGTTCATTGAGTAGTTGCTCGAAGCGGCGGCAACGTATAGCCTCCGCTTTCTCTTCCATTGAGGCGTTGAACTCACGCTCACGAGCGGACTGAGGATTGGCATACAGATAGATGCCCAGTCCCTCACGACGGCTGAGCCGGTTGGTGTGAGGATTGCGGATGGGCGGATAGAAGTCAAGGTAGAGCGAGAGGCGTCCACCTGAGATTTCCTTACGGCGAAGGAATACTTTAGTGCAGGTATCCATTTTTGTATTTTGTTTGAGTTAATTTTCTGTTGCAAAGGTAGATGGTGTTTGAATGGTGAAAACGCTCACCATCCTGTCACAATCGCCGATTTCGACTAAATCGACGGCGGTGCGAGCAAATCATCCAGTTCCTTTCGGGATATGTATGTGAATTTGCCTTTCTTTACTCGGGTGATATTGTGGTACTTCAGATAATGATGAAGCTGGTCGCGAGTCAGTCCATACTTCTCCATAGCTTCGGCATAGGTGTAGTATTTCGGCGAGTCATAAACCTCAATCCCCTTAGCTTTGTCGAAATGAACTTTGGAGTAGAATGTCGCGCCTTTCTCCTTTTTCTTTGGAATTCCTTCTTTCGAGACCAGATTGTAGATTGCAGAGAGGGTCATCCCGAATTTCTCTTGAATCTCCGCGGCAGTGTACCACTCAGTGATGTCTTCCGATGGTTTCTTTTGCGCAAAGTATCGGTCAATATGTTCTTTGCTCCAGAGTGTCTTGCCACGGCTCTGCGTTTTAGGCCATTTTTCGCGGTTGGCTATCTCATAGAGGGCCGAATTTGAGATGCCATATTTCTCTTGCACCTCTTTTGAGGTGTAGAACTCTGTTATCTGTGACCTCTGCATTGGTGGCTTGTGTTTATACTCGTTTCTACCATCAAATAGTTTATCCAGATGGTTGCGACCAATTAGAGTCTTGCCTTTCAGTTGAAGGCATGGGATAGAATTAGCGGAGAGATAATTGTAAAGACTACGTCTGCTCACGCCCAAGAGTTTTGCACACTGGGTAGGTGTCAGAAACTCCACTTCTTCAACAGCCCTTACTTCGGATGTTTGAGAAGCATATTCTTTTTTGTAAGCTTCAAGCTTTGCCTGTCGCTTCCTCTCTTTGTATGCCAGACCGGAGCACCTATGACTGCAATACTCCGTTGATGTCTTGCGAGCGATAAATTCGCGTCCACACCATAGGCATGTCTTTTTGATTTCGATGTTACTGCTCATTGCTTCATTTTTTAGTTTATTCAGCCAGTTATTTCGCCAAAAGTGTGCAAGCGCGTGCAACGGCGTGCAACCGTGTGCAAATCGTCCGCGACCTCTCTGACGAAAAATCCCGATAGCACGGCGAGATACAATCAGGATACAAATACAAGCCAAAAAGCAGTCAGAAACCGTTAGAAACGAGCAGTACGGGCAAAAGAAAAGCGCCTCGTAAGAGACGCTTTACTAATGGTTTGTGATGATTTGTGATGGTTTGTGACTATTCTGTCATTTTCCGTTCCGGAAACCACAATATTCTGTGCCTGCACCACTATAGCGATGCACGCACAGAATAGCACTGTGAATAGTTTTTTAAACATTGATTGGTATTAAGGGTTAAGATGATATTTCTTCGCAAAGTGTGCAACTCTTAATCATCATTCTCGGAATATGGAACGGTCCTTTAAAGATGTTGCCTTTTGCAGGTTGAGCAACAGTGCCGTCTCGGTGAAGATAGCCGAACCATTCACCAAACTCCCAATCCGGAAGATGTTTGTAAGTCCATTCATGTATCAACTTATGCATTTCAAGGTATTTATAATCCTGAGTTGCTTCGTATGCATAGAGCGTTGCGATAATTGCTTCTGTCTGAGGCCACCAGAATTTCATATCCTGAGAATAGTCCTGACAGGGCAGATTGCGGCAGTCACGGAAATTGATGATTCCGCCAAACTCCTTATCCCAGCCCCATTCCCAAGACCAGTCAAGTATGGTAGTAGCCATGTCTACCAATCCTTTATCCCAGCCACGATACTTTGCTTCTTCGAGCAAGAACCAAGCTGTTTCTATACAGTGCCCGGGGTTGATTGTTCTACCATTACATGTGTCAATCAACTTTCCTTCTGGGGTAACTGTCTCCAAAAGAGCTTTGAATTCAGGGTGGATAAAGAGCTTTAACGTTTCAATAGATTCATCAATCTGCTGATCCAGAATGGGATCCTTGATAGCCTCGCGAATTCGAGATGCCGTGTTGATGAGAATCATTGTTATGGAGTGACCAATTGCCGGCTGAGTTGACATATACTTAGGCTCTAACACGCCCGGAGTGCTTATAAAGCGACGTATATTCTTAAAGAGATCCAGCGCTTTTTGAGCATAAGTTACATCATTGGCTGCAATGGAATACTCCGACATGGCGATAGCTGCAAAGCATTCCGAAAACACGTATCTGCGTTTACGCAGGGGAGCACCTTCGGCTGTTACTTTAAAGAACATTCGTCCGTCAGAATCGAAACAATGTTTTTCAATGAAGTCAATGCAGCTCTTGGAAGCAGCGAGCCATTCCGGGTTATTCTCTATGTTGTTGTAAGCAAATGCCGCGATGAACCCGAAACGACCTTGAAACCATACGGATTTAGTTGTGTCGATAATACTGCCATCTCGATCCACACAAGTGTAGACACCTCCATTGACAGTATCCAGACCATTCTTCAACCAGAAAGGCATGATGTTATTAATCAGGTCCTCTCTGTAGGTCTTGGCACAATCTAACAGATATTGTTTATTAGTCATGATGAGAATTAGAATTTATTACAACGATCGAAGAAGTTGATAGCTTCGAGTTCTGCTTTCATTGCAGCCTCTTCTTCATCGGTCATATTGCGGAAAGGAGTTCTATTAGGTCCAAGGTCAAGACCGATTAGCTTCATGATGCGTTTACCTCCGACAATGTTGCCTCGGTAATTGCATATCACATTAATGACAGCCTGAGAGAAGTTCTGCTTTTCACGGGCGGTCTCGATATCACCCTTCTCCCAAGCTTCTATGATACCGGTCAGTTCACGACCGTTATAGTTGGTTGTACCACCGATACCACCTTGTGCGCCACCTTGTGCGAGAGAGGGGAGTATAGTCTCGTCCTGTCCATGCAGCATGTCATACTTTCCGTCTTTGTAGAGACGGCACTGGTTGTATTCATACAGGCTCTCGAATGTATACTTGATACCTGCGAAGTTCGGAATGCGACCGTCAACAGCCTTCAGCACTTCAATCATTGGCAGGAATGCACCATTGAATGCGGGGATGTGATAATAGTAGAACGGTAGAGAGGGTGCCGCATTAGCAATCTCTTCGCAATATTTTACGAGCTCCTCAACTCGCCCAATTTTGGGAAAAGGAGGCGCCATTGCACCAATACCCCATGCGCCAATTTCTTCGGCATGACGAGCAAGTTCTGCGCTCTCACGCAGGCAGCAGCTACCTACATGGACAATCACTTTGAAACCTTCTGGGGCAGCTTTAACCCAAGCTTCAGCTACCTGCTTACGCTCTTCGGGAGTAAGCATATATCCCTCACCAGAAGAACCGTTGATAAACACACCCTTAAGTCCATTCTTGGCAAGCATGGCTGCATAAGCAGGGATAGGCTCGAGATTAATGTCTCCGTTGGGATGCATCGGGGTAAACGGTGCATCAATAAGACCTTTGATTTTTTCCATCTGATTAGTTTATATATTATATATGTGTTATATTTTCACTTTTCCGATTAGCTTACGGATACGACCCTCGCTGATAGCCGGGGCATGTGGATCTTCCGGAAATACTATACAATATTCGCCCGGATGAAGATCAACGAAGAAACGAGAAGCATCATCGCTAAGAGCACAATCCCCATTTTCATCATATTGCTGAGTAAGATTTGCTATTTCTGCAAGGGGCTTCCAACCGATTTTCTCATTGCCCTCCAATAAGACATGAACATCTATGTATTTACGATGCATTTCCAAAGGTTGAACATCTTGATTAGCGCCTTTTGCGATGTCCAGATTCATTATATAAATATTGTCTGAATCAACTTCCACCTTTCCTAAAGGCAGCGCATTGAAATCGTTTGATTTTATAAAATCAAACAACTTTTTGAAGCCATTATGTACGGCTTCAATACGGTCTGATTGGGTTAATTGTCCTATGAGCATAACGAGGTTCTTAAATACTGTGCAAATTAACGAACTTTTTTTTAATCACGCAATAGTTATTATAAAATAATTTACTAATTAAGCCTCAATTTAACAATCAAAACCCCATTGAACACTTAAAATAGGCGTTTAAATTAAAATTAACATTTATACTGAGGTGAATTTTAACATATCAAACAGACCTCGAACAACAAAAACCAAGGCTATTATATTATTACTGATTCAATATGGTGATTATTATTAAATCTTAAGAGACATAATCATGTGTATTCTAAAATTATTTATGAAGCAAGTGCTATTGTTTGCCAATATTGAGTGAGTGAAATCATAATAGTTTAAATCCGTTTATTCAGACACATATAATTATAAAAGACGGTCATTAAATTCTGCCTTATCATTAAGTATTTTATTTTTGATATATTTATAAATTTTTCCATTCAACCGATACTTCAAATTTAAAAACCGCTGTCACCACGTTTAAATATTAAAGAGAGCAAAAAAATCTTTTTTAGTTTCGCAAAAAATTTATTAACTTTGTGGCATATACTTTATACAGATAGAATATGCAATTTTCATTAGGATTAGACACCGAAAGAGGATATAATAAGAAAAGGATAATAACGTCCTTTTTTTATAATCAGTCATCCACAATTCCTGAGTTGGCAAAGGAATTGAATCTTAGTATCCCAACTATAACCAAGATAATAAACGAGATGGTTGAAGAAGGGTTGATTACAGATTATGGAAAGAGCGATTCCAAGGCCGGTCGAAAGCCAAGTACCTATGGACTTAATCCTCTTTCGGGTTTCTTCATCGGTGTAGATATAAAGCATAATCATATTAATCTGGGGCTATGCAATTTCAATGGAGAAATCATACACCAAGAGTTTGATATCCCATACGAACGCAAATCTTCACCACAAGAAGATGTAGAAGCTATAAGTCAGATAACTCTCGATTTCATAAAAACAAGTGGAGTAGATGTAAAAAAGATACTTAATGCTTGCGTTAATATCGGAGGGCGAGTTAACCCGGCTACAGGATATTCCTATAGTTTGTTCGCTTTCCCGGAGATTCCTGTTGCGGAAGTCTTTTCAGAGCAAATGGGCATTCCTGTTTGCATAGAGAATGACACCAGAGCCATGACATACGGAGAATTTCTGAGAGGTAGTGTAGACGGAGAGAAAAATGTCCTCTATGTCAATTTAGGATGGGGGCTTGGTTTAGGCATTATTATTAATGGTGTGATTTATGAAGGCAAATCCGGTTTTGCAGGTGAATTAGGTCACACAAATGTGTTCGATAATGAAATAATGTGCCATTGCGGAAAGAAAGGCTGTATGGAAACAGAAGTGTCCGGCATGGCGCTAAGACGTGAAATAATAGACAGCATAAAGAATGGAAAGAGTTCAATACTATCCAAAAATATAGAAAATGGAGAAGACATAACTCTTTCTAATATAGTTGACGCAATCAATGCCGAAGACTTCCTCTGTATTGATCTACTTGAAGAGATTGGCGAAAAACTTGGTAAGCAATTAGCCAATGTAATTAATATATTCAATCCTGAGCTCGTAGTTATTGGTGGAACACTTTCAGCAGCAGGCGACTACCTATTGCAGCCAGTACGCCTTGCCGTAAAAAAGCACTCATTGAAGCTTGTAAGCAATGACAGTAAGATTGTTTGCTCAAAGCTTTACGAAAAAGCCGGTATTATCGGAGCTTGTATGACAGCCAGAAGACAAATGTTTGAAGAAACATTATAAAGAAATTCGTTCAAAACAACAGGTCGTCTGAACTGCAATAGTGTGATTGTAGTTCAGACGACCTGTCTTGTGTAGGAGCTTGAGCAAAAAAAAGATAAATAAAACGAATCACTGTAAAACAATTTAGCTTCGATTGCTGTTTAATGTTAAAGTGGATTATCAACTTAAAAATAACAGTATATGAAGCTAAAACGTGTATTACTTGCCATCTCCTCTTTAACGATGTGCTTGATGGCTTTTCCATACGATTGGTATGGGAAATTTTCAGCAGTAAACCCCGGTTTACTCCTATACTCGCCACAAGATGTGGTGATTGTAAGCCCGACGAAAGTCAATGATGGCAAGCATGTAATTTCTCCAGACACAGTTGCTTGCCCGTGGGAAGCACGCTTAGAGAATGGTATGCCCAACACAATCGTGTCGGACATGGAGATGTGAGTATATATCTGTCAAGCTTTATTTCGTTTGCGGCTAAACCACCATCGAAAGTAGGTGCTTTGGTATATACAAACAATACTTCGGATTTAAATTCTTGGGTTCGCCCGGATGCTAATTTATTCTGGTATAATCCAAATGGTACCACAAGCGATGACAAAATCTCCTATGAACCCGGTCCCGGATACAAAAGCACTAATATAGTTGCAGTTGATATCGAAAGTGTCGGGATGTACGATGCCTATTATCTGTCAAAAAACGGTATTAAGCTCATATACTTACCTCAGAGAGAATCCCACAACTCTATCATATCTGGCTATGAAATGAATAAGGATTTTGAAACCAATGGCGTATTATCCGGCTTCAGTTCAATGAAATTTGATAGGGAACGAAAACAATTTAATTATACGTTTGATTTCATAAACGGAGATACACACATGGGCTACCTCTGGCATGATTCAATATATTCTTTTGTTTCCAGACTAAACGCCAAAAGATCAAGTTTAAAACAAGGCGAGACATTGCCATTGCGTCCAGACGCAAGAAAAAGGTATCGCAGGGAAACTTATACTCCCATTGGAAAACAACTTGTCTCTGAACATGTAGACCTAAACATTGCATTAGACATGTCTACACCTCAATGGGAACCCTATAGTATGCAACCTATGCAGCTCCCCGAATTTGAAGATGATATTTGGTGGGGATTAGTTACTATGTTTGGTACTGAGGGAGATCCAACCGTACAACATAAACAACGAACAGAACTCGCTATCTCAAATGACGGAAGAAATTGGAGGTATCTTAAACCCGGCACACCTTTTTTGAACAACGGCACCAGTCCTAATTCAGATGATTATGGTTGCATAAATATCTCTCTTCCGGTATGGAATACCAATTTTAGCTCAAATCCAAATGATTTATATTACTTCTATGCATCCTCCAATCAAAGGCATGTTACCGGGCGCAACCCGGGCGTATCTGTAGCGATTGGTAAAAGTGGTAAATGGGCAGGCTTAAAAGTTGGTGGAACCGCTAAAGAATTTTTATCTCCCATAATGAAATACAGACCGTCTGATATGCCATCTTACTCTCTCTATTATGCCTTGTATCTGGGTAGCGAGAGTTTTCCAAGACTATTAGCAGACGTAACAGAAGATCCGACTGGTAAGTATATTTCTAATATAAATAGCTATTCAGCATTATTAATATATGCATTCGACGCCTCTACTACAAGTGGTATGGGAGCTCCTTTGGCGGCGTCGTTTGGCGCACCACAAAAAGGAACTACACAACCTTCTGAAAATTACGAGTCTATTCCATTTACGGTTAATGGAACTAATGGAAATTCCAAACAGCTATTATTTACCTATCTAAAGCAGCAATCTGATGCGAATCCCACCAAAGTAATATCTGTTAAAGAAATGGCTCCTGTTCCTGTCGTTATTCGAGGAATGGTAAAGAACTCCACTTTCTATGGCATCTCCTTTAAAAAGGGAAATCAGGATATACCCGTACCGTTGGATTTGTCTAATATCTCTAACTATGATCCAACAAATCTATGGACATATAACAATACAACTCCCGTTGCAACACATACAGAAGTATTTAGTAATAAAAAATTACAACCTAATGAAGTAACTCCAGTAAACAGAACAACCGGAACCATAGCCATATCCGCTACTCCTGTTCAATCATCAAAAGTACAAACAATACTAAGAATGTACGGAGATGATACTAATAACAATTATTTGTCAATAGACTATGAAGCTAATGGTAATATTGTCTATACTTTACAAAAAGATGGTATTCCATTTGCTCAAATGACTGCAGAACCTCCGACTGGAAAATCGTTTAACAATCATGATGTGACAATCCTCCTTGAAGTTGTACCTCATACACATAGAAAGTACGATACCGGTTCGACTTATGATGTTGCCGTACTTACTGTAAAGTGCCCGGATCTACAATATGAAAAATCCGTACCACAACCCATATTATGGAATTGGAAGCACCCAGAAGGCAGCATTACAGATTCTGATAAAGCAAATGCTCAAGCTTTCGCATTTTTGGAGTTCTCCTCATTTGCGCCAAGTTTAACAACCTTAACTGTAGGTGCGTCCAATAGCACGGGAACGCAGGAATTTGATGGAACCATAAAAAAGGTTCAAGTTGCAAATACGTTACCTCTGGGAGCATCTGATTTTTGGGAATAATAAACACTAAAAAAATATATAAATATGAAAAGAATCTTCTTAATTTGCCTATATGCAGTATCTCTGATCTGCATTGGCCAGTCTGCAGCAGCTCAGGGTTTTCCTCAAATATGGGAAACCAGCCAGTACGACTTCTCTCAGGGAACAAAGGGTCGTCTTGATATAATTAACAGGGACGGATCCACTTCACCGAGTCCGGATAAAGCGTATATCTTCGCTGCCGGAGTCACTGAAGGATCTACCTCCGCTGTAACTCGAGATCTCTTCCGCCTCACACTTAAAGGAGAATCGACTTTCAACAGCCCTTTCCCAAGTACGGAAGTTAAGGTAACCTTTGCTAACCAACAGCAAATTATTGGTGGCATAACAGGAACCTCAGGTAATTATATACGACTTTGGGGCGATAGAGGACTTAGTTTGGGAGTCAAAAGTGCTCAGAATCTGATTTCTATTACTGAAGGCTCGGCAATATTTTCTAATAATATTGTTTTCAACAACAACACTCAAGGACTAAACCTGTCAATCGGTCTTGTTCAGAATAAAACTGGCTACATTCAGATTGGTTCATCTGGAGCTGGAAAACTCGTAATTGGAAACACTCAGAATCCGGGACTCATCCTCGACCAATACTCAAATGTATACCTTGGAATGAGAATAAATGACTATGAAGCCGTGCCCGAATCGGTTAAAAGCAAATTCAACCTGTTTGTCAAAGAAGGTGTGCTTTCAGAAGACTACGCCATCGCACCAATAAATTCTTGGGCTGACTTTGTGTTCGCTCCGGACTACAAACTACGCTCACTCTCAGAAGTGGAAGGTTATATCCAGACTAATAACCACTTACCTGACATACCTTCCGCTCAAGAAGTCGCAGAAGAGGGTTATTCGCAACATGAATTGAACAAGGCTCTCCTTCAAAAAATTGAAGAACTACATCTGTATATAATTCAACAGAATAAAGAGATTAACGAATTGAAAGCTCAGATTGAAAATTCTAAATAAATCCCAATAGCAAAAGCCAATGCCTTTAACGCATTGGCTTTTGCTTTTATAAACTTTTGCAGACCTCAATTACTGGGTTATTTTTTCTATATTTGCGCACGTTTACCATAGGATGATTGACCTTGAGAAATGTTGAAGTTGTCGTTAACAGGCGGACGCAAATTGGGGCTAACTTCTTCTTTCTCTTCCTGCTTAGGGGCTAACTCGGCGGCTATCTTTCGATCGAGGGCTGCAAGTTCGGATTTGAGTTGTTTCAGCTCATCTTCCTTACCCCATGTCTTAGCCATGATGCCTTCAAGTATAGGAACATCGGCTTTCATCCTGGCGGTGCGTTCCTCATATTGTGCGATTATGCCGGGGATCTTTTCCAAAGCGTTGACGAAATTCATACAGGCGGCATGGGTGTCTGCCATTGCCAACTGTCCGTTATTGTACTTGTATTTGTAGTTGCCCTCGACAACAAAGCGGTTCTGCACTTTTTCAACACCGTCAGTCACCACTCTTTCAGAAATAATGCTAATTGGGAAGCCGTAAACCTCGCCAATACGCTGATATCTACCGTGGGTGTCTGTGCGCTGTGCCAGCACTTGCAGGTGGAGACCCATGTTCTTTTCATCGGAGAGATTGCACGTATCAATCGTGAGATTGTTGATAGGATTGCCATTATCACGTTGCACAACATTGTTGTAACGCTCCCAGTCCGCTTTCATGCGCTCTATCGCCGCCTCGTTGTTAGCGATGTCGTGGGTTATGGTCTGGAGCTTGAACTCGCTGTCGCCGCGCCCTTTGTTGAACGACTTTCGTTCGCTCTCCAAAGCCGCTATTCGCTTTTCAAGTTTTGCCTTGTCAAGCAGGTCGGTGTTACCTGATAGTATTGCCATGTACTCAGAAAAATTCATGCCGGTCTTCTCGTCTATTGTACCTTCGTCAATAGTTCGAGCGCCTAATGCACCGCGTTTGAGTTGGGCAATAAATGTTGCCTTACAGTGCAGAAGATTGAACTTGTAGGAGTCAAGCGACTTTTCCACTGCATATATAATCACATCCACCTTATTGTCAGCGTATAACTTAGCGATCTCATTACCCGATCGAATAGCTCTACCATCGCGTTGAGTGAGGTCTGACGGTCGCCACGGTGTGTCAAGATGATGAATAGCTACAGCCCTGCGTTGGGCGTTTACGCCAGTACCGAGCATTGATGTCGAACCGAAAAGTACTCGCACATCGCCATCGTTCATTGCCTGAATCACCGCCTTTCTGGACTTATCGGTCTTGCACTCTTGGATAAACCGTATTTCATGCGGTGGAATACCATAATCCTCAATCAGTTTGCGCTTAATCTCCGAGTATATATTCCATTCACCGGGCTTGTAAGTTCCGAGGTCACTGAAAACAAACTGCGTGCCTTTCTGTGCGTCAAACCTGTGATAGTATTCGGCAATCATTTTGGCACAGTGGCTTGCCTTGTTATTCGGATCATCATCGTATGCCGGAGAAATCAGGCGCATATCCAGTGCCATTTTACGGGCATAGTCTGTAGCGATAAGCATCTTCGCCTTTTCCTCTGCTTCCGATAATGGCTCACGCCCCAATATTTTGGCGTTGCCGCTCTTTGCAAACTCCATCAGTTTCTGGATAAATTCCTCCTGCTGTGGTGTCGGCGGAATATTGTGGAGTATCTCATTCTTTGCCGGACGGTCAACGCCGACATCTTCTGCGGTTTTGTAATCGGTTATCTCATTGTAGAAAGCCGCCAGTTCCGGCACCTTGATGAAGTAGCGAAAACGCTCCTTCGCCACGATACTGTTGGTTACATTAAACTCATAGTCGGTTGTTTTCTTTGCGAAGATAGCCGCCCATGCGTCAAAGCACCGGATGTCTTGTCTTTCAAGTTCTTTTGGGCGTAAATATTTGAACAACAGATACAACTCTGTAAGGGAGTTGGATATTGTAGTACCCGACAGGAATGTCGCGCCAAGGTCTTTTCCAGTCCGTTCCTGAATGGTTCGGATAGCATAGAGAAGATTGAGTGCACGTTGGGAGCCTTCTGGATTTCCGAGTCCAGCGACACGGTCATGTCGGGTATTGAACATCAGATTTTTGAACTGATGGCTCTCATCAACGAATAAATGGTCTATCCCCATCTGTTTGAAGTCAATAATTTGATCCGTTGCTTTATCTATATTATATTGTATAGTTGTTATCTTTGCTTCCAGATTCTCCTTACGTTTAATAAGCCCTTTGAGCATTGCATGTGAAACGTCCTTTCCCTGCTGCTTGACAACTTCAAGGTTTTCCTCCACTGTGTCAAGTTCCGCCTGAAGTATCTCCTGTTGGATCTCAGGCGACTGTGGAATCATACCAAACTGCTCATGACTCATTATCACACAGTCATAGTCATTGTTCTTTATCTGATTAAAGAAATTGACACGATTCTTAGCCTGATAACTCTTTGCGTCAGCGTACAGGATACGAGCATTAGGATATGCAGCCTGATAGGTCATTGCAATATCCGCGACATTGGCTTTCAGTCCGATAATCATCGGCTTATGCACCAATCCCAATCGCTTCATTTCATGCGCTGCTATACACATTACCAGCGTTTTACCTGTGCCGACCTCGTGGTCACATATCCCTCCGCCGTTCTGCTTGAGCATCCACACGCAATCCTTCTGAGACTGATAAATTGACTTGACATTGCAACACTCTCTCAACAGCTTCATGTTGATGTCGGGAAACGTTTGGTGTGATCCGTCATAATGCGGACGCACGAAACAGTTGAACTTGCGGTTATACAAGTCCACAAGCTGTTCTTTAAACTCCGGCGACTGAGCCTCCAGCCATTCGGAAAAGCCATTGCGGATCTCATCAATCTTGGTGTTTGCTAATTGGATTGCCTCCGCATCTGGCACTTTTATGTCGTGTCCGTCATCGTCTTTTCCGATACACTTTTTGATGTCCGGTACTGTGTTGTGCAGAGCGTGTTTCAACAAGCTCATGCCGTCATAAGTACGATAGTGTCCACGCACGCAAAATTCCTCCCAGATCTTCATGTTCTTATGCCGGGTTTCAGCGGAGTATTCGTCCATAGACGGTGCATATACGATTTTAACCTCAGTTCCGTAGAGGTTGCTCATGTAGGCAGAATATATGCCAGTCGGTATCCATCGCTCTCCAAAATTAAAGTCCAGTTCATCAAAGGTGATACGGCGCGGAGTGGCTTCCTCTAAAGCTTTCAAAGACTCTCTCGACATGGCGATGAACGGCTCAACACCGTCAAAACCGGGAAATTCCTTAATGCGTTCTTCCTCCCGGTCAATCCACGCCTTGATATCCTCCGCTTTCTGCACTACGTTGCCGGCAATGAAACGGTCAGTAACTTCATAGCTGGAAACAAGTGGATTATAATATATATGTCCAGCAAGATTATCAATCATCGCTTCCTGCTCCATATCAACAAGACTGCTCATATAATCCAAATTTACCTCTCCATATTTATTTAAAGAAGCGGTAAGTGCCTCCAGAGGAGTGCCAACAGATGTAACTTCGTTAACCGCGAATGATACAGGGTGATCGAATATGTCTGCCTTGACAAAATGCCCGTTCTCGCCACGCTCCAACGCGAGTGCGTCACGTCCGTTGGCGTCCATAAGTATGAACTTGACATTCTGCTTTTCGTTGAGATTGCCGTATCGGTCCACAAACTCATCATAATAGTCATTCAAATGCTGACGTAATTCGGTTGAAGCTTCGTGCGTTTCAGCCTCGTAGTGATAGAGCCGCTGATATGTTTCCGACATGGCTATATAGAGTATGGCGCGTTTCTCCTGCTCCGGTTTGATTGATAACGGAGTAAATATTGCGCTATTCTTTTTAACCTTTGAAAGAAAACCGATTTGACCCTTATCCACCACCATTGAGCCTTCATAATGGAAGAACTGAATATCCTCAGAGAATACGCGTGGCGACATATCACGCTCGACGGGGGCATGAGTCGCAACCTTTGCCACTCTTGGCTGAGGGATAAATTCGCCCTCGGTCTTTTCGATGATTGTGCCATTTTCAGTGATTATCTCTTTCTTGGAAGTTGCCATTTCCGCCATCTGACGATGGGCAATACTCATCATCGTTTCATAAAAACCGTTGATGGGCGGATTATCCTCCCAATTCAGAGAGCCGTAAAACTCCAGTTCCTTTTCAGAGAGCGGACGGAATTTCTTTGCCTGTTCGTCAGAAATCTGAATTTTGGCAGTAGGCTTCGGCTTATCTTCCTCGGTCTTTGACTGTCGTGACTGTCGCTTCGGCTTCGGCAGTGGCTCTAATTCTCCGAAAAGATTATAGACGAACAGGCGCGGGTCGGGATTGTCGTTGAAGTCTGGACCATCATCGGTTTCAATCTCCTGCGGTTGCGACTTGACTTCCGGTGTTGGTGGCTCAATAGGCACGAGAGCCAGCTTCGGTGCAACCGTCGGAGGAGGCGTTATAATCTCCGTTGGTTTGTATTGTTCCTTTTGATGTTGCTTTGGATCTTCAAGTTGTTCACAAATAGCTACTCGTTGTCCGGCTCTTACGAGTTTGGGGAGATAGGTGTCAAGGGCATGGTGCGGAAAACCTGCCAGTTCTATGCTCCCGGTTTTGCCGTTGCGTCGTCGGGTCAGAGTTATTTTCAGTATCTCCGATGCTTTCACGGCATCTTCTCCCATCATCTCATAGAAATCGCCTACACGGAATATCACTATCGCGTCCGGGTGTTTCTTCTTCATCTCCTTGTATTGAGTCATCAAAGGAGTTTCGGCAACTTTTGCAACTTTGGGCTTGGGCGCAGGTGTTACCTGATCAGTATCAGGAGACTTTATACCGTGGTTATTATATAATTCAAGATTCAGACGCAGACGCAAGGAGTCGCCCAAAGCCTCGTGCAAATCGTTAGCGATACCGTCAACGCCGCCCTCATGCTTGTAGATTATAGCCGGTTTGCCGTATGGGTCAGTGCCGATTTTCGCCTCGGTGCAGATGATATTCTGTGGATATGCCGCAAAATACTTATTGGTTGGCGCTTTCGTATCACGGTCAACGATTGACTGGATAAAGAATTCCTCATCTGCCGACAACGCTTTCTTTCCCGTATGCTTTTGCAGGATAATCAAGTCTGAGCCTGTATCCGTTCCGGCGTTATCTGAGAAAGTGTTGTTGGGCAGGCGGAAAGCCCCAACAAGGTCAGAACGACGCATCAATTCCATGCGCACAAAGGGAGAGGCGGCGTTCATCACACCCTGTGATGTGATAAAAGCCACAATACCACCCTCATGCACAGAGTCCAGTGCCTTGAGAAAGAAATAATTGTGGATAGCCTTTGTTGACTGACGGTAGGCAATCTCCTTGCTTGTGGCATATCGAGGGTCAGCGACCGCGAAGTCGCCGAAAGGAATATTTGATGCGGCAACATCAAAGTATCCCTCAAAATCAGGGTCAATCTTCTCAAACCCCTTTATCTCTGTGGAGATAGACGGATGCAGGGCTGATAAAATCTTGCCTGTCAGCAAATCTTTCTCAAAAACAAGTGTTTCAGCTCCGGGATAATTCTCATTCTTCAGGAATGAGTCAATGAAAGCGCCTTGCCCCGCTGACGGTTCAAGAAATCTTTCAATCTTCACGCCGCTATCACGCAGAGCGTTAGTAAGTGCGTCAATTACAGGCGCAGGAGTATAGAATGCAGTCAGAACAGACGCTTTCAGAGAATCCATGTATGCGGCAAACTCCCGGTCATCCTTTGAATAGTCGTGAATAAGACGGCGCAGTTCAATCGTAGGCGCAAACAGCTCAATGTCGCTCTTGCTCCACTTGGCGGCATCGGCAAGTTCGTTGGCGTCCTGCAAAATACATTTCAGCCCTCCGAACCCGGCATACTTGCCCAACGCCTCACGCTCGTCCTCATTAGGCGGTCGCTTTTCAACACCGAGGCGAAAAGCAATCCTTATCGCCTCAATGTTGTCGCGCATGGTGTGGAGTCGGTTATAAGCCATACTCCGTGAGAAGAATTGAAATTACTCCTGTAAGTTCGCAGCGGAGTTGATGATATTTTCCGCTGGATACGAATGTGTTTGCCTGTACCTCGTAGCCTTCAAACACATCTTCAATCATACTGAGTGACTGGAGATAAGTTGCCATGAACGGACGCATATCTTCCGATACCTCATCGGAAAATTCCTCTTCGAGAACATCCATAATAATTTCGTAATCGGAGTAACGGAATCCGTCGAGCAGAGCAGCCATAGATAGCTCATGTGCCTCGTCAACCTCGGCACCGTTCCGGCGTGCGTTTTCGTATGTTTCCTCAGCAAGTTCGGCACGGGCGCGCATGAATGTTTCGGTCACATCTGCGAACTTGTAGCTTTCAAGATAGTTTTTGAGATAGAGGAAGTAGAACGACAGTTCTTCCTCACGGGTTGGATTTGTCATTTGTCTGGAGATTTTAGTGGGTGAATAATAAAAGCCGTCCGGGTATCCCTCCCGAACGGCGCCACTAAAATCCCAATCAAATGAATCTAAAAGATTATATGACCGGATTCAGTGGCAAAGATACAAAATATCTTTGGTCCGGGAATGGAAACGGCTCTGTTTTATTTAGCTTTCAGCATATTATTATTTGTTTATTGTGCTCAGGTACATTATTCCTTCGTCCGACAGGCGCACGCTGTCACCGAATGTATCAAGCATTCGTGCCTGTACGAGTTGATCAATAAGTTCGCCGATAGTTCTACTCTCGATGAAGTTCTCGCTTGAACCTGAGACTGCGTTGTTTTGATAACGGGCGTTAAGAATTGCTGTGATTGGTACCGTCTGGAAGTCATTGTATGCACAGATTGAGATTGTCTCAGTTTCGCCATAGGTCAGCACCTTCATTGTATGGTTGAGGATATAGGCGTACAGCATGGCAGCTACCTTATAGGTGTTGCACTCATCCTTTTCAGCATCATATTTTTCGTTGAGGAATTGATCGCTTTTTTCTCCGGTGGGTATAATCGCGTTGACCCAACCGGCACTGCGTAGTCTTTCAACGGCGAGTTCCTCTATAGTAGGCTCAACGCCAAGTAACGCGGATACTCTTGTATCGGGATGATGATTGCTGTGAGTGAACGGAGCCGAAATAAGCCCTTTGTGGAAAAGATATTCCAACGGCTCTTTGAGCTGGAAAGGGTAGAGGTCGTATTTCGCCCACATTATACCCTGCAAGTCTTCAAGACTGAGCAGCGTGGCAGGACTTATGTATTTGCGGGGACTATCCCCTGATTTTCTCTGGTGCTCAATCGCCTCACATCTTTCGAGGTTATGAATGTAACGCAGTAATCCCTCTGCAACAGGTGTGAGCTTATGCTCAGTATCTTTGACCGAATACTTTTCCATATCCCATTTAAGGATACGGAGCATCGCCGAGTCTGTTAGATGTTTTTCGACAACTGGTGTGTAGGTATAACCTTCCAGAATGTCCTCGACATCAATGTTGTCAAGTCTGTGTAGCATCACATGACGGCACGGAATTTCCGGACGGAAGAAAGCCACGATTGCCTGAACGAAACGGACACAGTCATCAGTGGGTGCTGTGATAAAGATAACTTCATCGCCCAAATTGAACTCACGCTCCAGAGTTGAAAGATTGCTGTAATCTCTTGCGGTCAGTCCGGGAAAATCCTCAGTACCGTTGCGGACAACAGTCTTGTAAAATGTCCTTACAATTTCTTCGGCGGTCAGATTGTCTATATCGCCCATATATCCAACTGGACGATATACAAGGTCAACCACAGCACCGTCAGTCCAGACGATAGTATTATCATCGTTGCGATAGGTGTATGCGTTTTCCACGAAGTCTCCTGCTGATTTTGCAATGGCGTCTGCCATTCCTTTTGTCTCTGTTATGATGAGTCTCATTTTTCTTGTTGTAAATTATGGTTGCAGGGGAAATCATCTTACCCCTGCAACCGGGGTTAATATTTATGACTTGGAGATTTTAGTGGCACCGTCAGGGGCGGTATTTCTACATTTTCGGCCCCTTCGGTTTGCGTTGTTGAGTCTGCTGCTCCTCATTCTTCGGGACTACCTGCGCCTGTTGGAGCGGTTCTTTGACTTTGTTCGTCGCTTCGTTGGACTTTCCCTCATTGTTAACGGCTACCTGCGTTGCACTTTCGTTAGAAGGTGCCACAGTCTGTTTAAGGTCTGGATTCTCAGTGGAACAGATTGGACGCTGTTTAGCCGGATCGAACTTTATATATAAGGTGCAGGACTGTCCTTTCTTATCTACTGCATTTTCCAACACGACTGTCTTGCCTTCGACATAGTCCTTCTTCTGTTGGTCGGTGAACTGGTTATCCTTCCATTTGCTGATAGGTCGGATATTCCCATTTTCATCTGTCCATGAATTACGTTGCTGGGACTTCTGCTGCTGTTGCTGCTGTTCTCCTTCCTTGTGGTTTTGCCATGCCTTCGGCACAAACTCTACACCACGACTATCAGCGTTGACTTGTAATGTTGTCTTGAATGTCTTGCCGTCGCGTGTGTTGATTTCCTTCCCGATAATAGGCTGCCCGCTTTTGAGGATTTCGATTTCTTCCTTTGTAAGTACCGTTTTGCCGATATTACCCTTGATGTGAAGACGATCAACTGGCAAACTTACGATTTCATTTGTCAGACGGTCAAGGCTTACATAAGATGGTATTTTCTTACCGTCCTTACCATTAAGCTCCACAATCCTGCCGAGATTGCCTGTCTTGAGAAGCTGATTCTTATCCTCTGCCGTAAACTGATGTCCTCGATACTCTCTTTCAAGATTTGGCTCCAGATGTATGAAATGAGGTACGAGCTTCACAGAGCCGTTGGGGTCAGTCCGGAGTGAAAGGCGTGCGTCAATCTCCACCTTTTCGCCGGCAAGAGTTGGCTGGATCTTCAGCAGCCCGGACTTGCCGAAGTTGAGCATCTTTTCAAGGTCGCCGGATTTCTCCAACTGTTCGCGGTCAACACCCCAGTTGTTTTTGAAGGCATCCCAGTCAATCTTGCTTTCGTCGATTGCGTGGTACTTGCTTTGGGAGTTTACATCTACCTCAACTTTATAGGGCGCAATTAGCTCCTTGTTAGTTTCAGGCGATTGAAGCAGAGCTCCGAGTCCTTGCCCCTCTGTGTCGAAGTTGGCGGCATCGACTTTGAAAAAGCCGAACAGCGAAGGGTTCTTGGCTTGGCGGATAAAGTTTGAAATAAACGCTTCCACCGGGTTCTGACCTTTCGTGAATTTTACAAGGTCACTGAGTTTTGCCGATTTCATCTCGGCAACTTGCGGTGTACCGTCAGGGTTCTGTCCGGTCACCGCGCCGATTTCTCCCGTATCATTGTTACGGGCAATCAGCACCTGTTCTTTTTCTTGGGTTTGATCCATTTGAAAATAATTAAGATTTTAGTGGGTATTGTTTTTATCGGACTGTTCCGATTTTCTCAGTTCATTCATCTTGTCAGGATTGGTAATGATTTCCGCAACCTCATACTCCAGCATCCTCAGTTTACCTCCGATTTTGCGGAGCGGCAGGATATTGAGCCGTTTCCAACGGTAGATTGTGTTGGCTGTCACATTGAACACTTCTGCAAGAGCCGGCACATCATACACCCTTTCACTGTTCACTTCCGGCAGAGATGGCTGGTTACGCTTGGATAGGGCGTCCAGTTTTCTGTCCTGACGGTCAAGGCGGTCGAATATCATGCGCATCCAACGCTCGAAAGAGCCTTTTTCAATGGTTATCGTCTCCATCACTTCACACGCTTTGAGATTATTGTCTTGAAATTTCTCTCAAAGTCGCGCTTAGTCTTAGGCGATACTCTGATAGTGTTCGCATTGATTGTGTCACGGAGTGCCTTCTTCGTGAACCGAACAGTGCCGCGTATTAGTACATACTCTATTTCGCGGTTCTCCTGCAAACGGCAGATGGTTCGGGTACTGCAACCGAGGACGTAGGCTGCCTCGTCTTTTGTCAGCAGCAAATCTTCTTCGGCATCCAGACGGTCAACGGCATTGTGAATGAAAATCCACATATTCTCAACTGCGTCAAGGAGTGCTGTCACTTTTTCTTCGTAATTCATTATATTTTGAGATTTTAGTGTTTGCTTGTCGTCATCGACAATGCAAAACTACAGCCTCTCCATGACACCATTTCCTAATATATCCCCTTACTAACGGACAGTTTTAACGCTCCTTAACTATAATCCAGAGAAATCACTGTGCAAAAACGCAAAAGGAGCCGCCCCAACAAGTCTGACGGCTCCTTTTAACATATTTTTTCCTTAGATATCCATAAGATGACACCGATTTCAGCCTTAAAAAGGGGCTTAACAGCGCATTTATGCCGTTCCCATCGCCGAATTTTTAACAGTTGTTTTCTTTTTGCATCCCGGCTTTCGAGTTTTCGCACTCATTTTATCAGCCAGTACCGCCATATCCTGACTAATCTTCTGATTTGTTATGCGGGCATATATTTGAGTTGTCTGAATGTTGGTATGCCCCAACATTTTTGATACTGACTCGATAGGAACCCCTTGTGACAACGTGACGGTCGTTGCAAAGGTGTGTCGCGCGAGATGGAAAGTGATGTTCTTGTCTATTTCGCATACTTCGGCTATCTCTTTTAGATAGGCATTCATCTTTTGATTGCTCAATACCGGAAGCAGTTTACCGTCCTTAGTCTTACCTTTGTATTTGGCTACCAGCTTTCGCGGAATATCAAGCAGAGGTACATTCACAGGTGTCTTTGTCTTGTGGCGGTGGGTCATTATCCATTCGTTGCCGTCAAAGGATGTGCGGATGTCGTCTGCGCACAGTTCCTTGATGTCAATGTAGGCAAGTCCGGTATAGCAGGAGAAGATGAAGATGTCGCGAACCTGTTCAAGTCTCTTTGTGGAGAACTTCTTTTTTATGATTGCAGCCAGTTCTTCTTCGGTGAGGTAGCCACGGTCAACCCGTTTGAGTCGGATTTTGTAGCTGCCAAATGGATCTCCTTTTATATATCCATTGTTACGCGCACGCAGGATAATCATTTTGAAGGTCTGAAGGAATTTGGCTGTGGTGTTTTCATTGCACATGCTTACTGTGCGCAGATAACATTCCAAGTCCGTGATGAACTTGTGTCCGATTTCCACCAGCGGAATATCCGACAGATTATACTTAGCTTTCAGAAATTCCTGCACACGACGATAGCATCGGTCATATTTTTGGACTGTAGCAGCACTTTTGCTGATACCTTCGAGAGAGCGGCACTCCTCCATATATTCGTCAAATAGACGCATCAGAGACTCTGTACGGGCGGTTATGCCGAGAAAAGAGTTGCGTACTTTCTCAACAGTCACAGATGCCTCATATCGCTCCAATTCATAATAGTGGTTGCGGATTGAGGCTTTCATGTCATCAAGGGTACGATTGAGTTCCTTATCGGCTTTCGTTTTGCCGTTGACATGATTGCTTTCGGCATCCCAGTTTTCCGGGGCTGCCGATAGTTTGGTGCTGAACACCGTGCGTTCTCCATTAACCGTGATACGCACCATGATTGCACAGGTCCCGTCTCGATTGACGTGGTTCGTGCGAAGGTAGAACCTAATGTTAAAATTGCTTTTGCTCATATCTAATTTTTTAATTTCTTTCCTTTGCATTTGGGTGTAGCAGATTGTAGCTGCAAAGGTATAGACTACTTTTAGATATTGAGCAGACAAAAGCCTGACAAATTACGCCATATCAAATAGTTATCTCGTTTCATGCTACATTTTTCTTGTGGCAGATTTGTGTAGCACGGCTGTAGCACAACTATGTCAAAACGGGGCGTTTTTATGGCGTTTTCAGGCAAACCCTAAAAAGAAAAAGCCCTGTAAGTGAGCTACTTACAGGACTTTCGTCTTCCTATTGGCGGAGAGAGAGGGATTCGAACCCCCGGAGGTGTAACCCTCAACGGTTTTCAAGACCGCCGCAATCGACCACTCTGCCATCTCTCCTTGTGGTTTGCGTCGGCAAAGTTAGTGCTTTTTTGTCAATTATGCAAATTCTTTGCCGTTTTTTTATCGTTTTTTATTTCGCTGCCCCGGCGCTGCCCCCGCAGAAGCCTCGTGCTCAATGCTCTTTGGGCTTGGCGGTGAGGTCTTTGACTATGGCGTTGGCTGCTGTGGCCGAGGCCGACGATGTGCCTAAGATTCGGCGTACCTCGCCGTAGCCTGCCAATTGGGCGCTGCGGATTTCGCTGTCTACGCGCAGCAGTGGCCGCAATTCGTCGGCGACGAGTTCGGGCGTGCAGTTGTGGAGCAACATCTCGGGCACTATGCTGCGCCCGGCTATGAGGTTGGGCAGCGACACATAGTCGATGTCGAGGATACGCTTCATAAGGTCGTATGAGAGCTTCGAGCCGTTGGCACGGTAGCATACCACCTGCGGAACACCGGCAAGGGCTGCCTCGAGTGTCGCCGTGCCTGAGGTCACGAGTGCCGCCCGGCAGTGGGCGAGGATAGCTGTGGCGTTGTCTTCGCGGACGACCGGGGTATTGCGGCTGCCGCACTCGCTGTAGAGGCTGTCGTCAATGCCGGGGGCGCCTATTATTATAGGTCGGTATTGCGGGAAGGTGTCGGCGGCGGCCACCATCACCGGCAGGTTGTTGCGTATCTCGCCGCGGCGGCTTCCCGGCATGAGGGCGATGAGCGCGCGGTCGCGCAGGCGGTGGCGGGCAAGAAAGTCCTCGCGTGTGCCGGCGGCGAGAAGGTCGGCGTCTATTTCGGCTACCGAGGGGTTGCCTACATATACGGCGCGGCGGTAGTCGTTGGCCTTGTAGAAGTCGGGCTCGAAAGGCAGTATGCAGAATACCCGCCTTACCAACCGCTTGATATCGTGCACGCGCCATTTTTTCCATGCCCATATCTTCGGCGAAATGTAGTAATACACCGGTATGCCGAGCTTGGCTGCCCGCGAGGCCACCTTGAGGTTGAACGACGGATAGTCGATCAATATCAGCGCGTCGGGCGAGGCGAGCTCTACGGCGTTCTTGGCCCGGCGGAGGTTGCCGCCGATTTTGCCGATGTTGCGGAGCACCTCGCTGAAACCCATATAGGCCATGTCGCGGTAGTGTATCACAGGCTCTTCGCCCGAGGCCGCCGACATGAGGTCGCCCCCGAGAAATGTTATCACCGCCTCGGGGTCGTAATGCCGCAGGGCTTTGATAAGGTGTGAGCCATGGAGGTCGCCGGAGGCTTCGCCGGCTATAAGGAAGTAATGCACGTCTATTTTTTTCTTTTGGTTATGAAAAAGTCTTGTATTATTGCGCGGCAGCGGCCTTCGAGCACGCCTTCAACCACCTCTGCGCGGGGGTGGAAGGGTGTGCAGCCGGGCTTGAGTATGCGGCTGTAGCCACGCTTGGGGTCGGGGGCGCCTATCACTATGCGGCCGAGCTGGCTCCAGCCTATGGCGCCGGCACACATCGGGCAGGGCTCTACGGTGACATACAGGGTGCAGCCGGCAAGATATTTGCCGCCCAAGGTCTGCGCTGCGGCGCTTATGGCCAGCATTTCGGCATGCGCCGTCACATCGCCAAGGCGCTCCGTCTGGTTATGGCCGCGGCCGAGTATACGACCGTTGGGACCAACAACGATAGCCCCGATAGGTATCTCGTCTTCGGCGGCGGCGGCCTGTGCCTCGGCCAAGGCGAGGTTCATATAATATTCGTCGGTAAATGTCATGCAAGGTCAAGTCTGAGGCCTTCGTTGGCCGCTATTATCTCGCCGTCGAATTCCTCGGCGGCTTCTGCCACAAGGCGGCTCTCATCCAATATACTCTGCGAGAAATGCCCTATAACAAGCCTTTTGGCCCCGGCCTCGCGCGCTATCTGCGCTGCCTCGCGGGCGGTGGAGTGGCCGCGGGGAGCGGCCTTGTAGGCGCCCTCGTCGCCGTAGGTGGCCTCGTGATATAGGGTGTCGATACCTCTCACGGCCTCGGCCACGCGCATGTCTTTCACCGTATCGGAGCAATAGGCATAGCTTGCCGCCGGAGTGGGGTCGGTGGTGAGCCGGGCGTTGTCGATTACTGTGCCGTCGGGCATTACGAGGTCGGCGCCGTCCTTGATGTCGTTCATCAGGTAGTGGGGCACATTGTAGAAGTCGCAGCTCTCGCGGTCGATATGGCGGCGTTTGTTAACCTCATCGAACCGGTAGCCCACGCATGGCACGCGGTGGTAGAGCGGAAACGATGTCACCCGCAGCGAGCCGTCGTCGAAGACAACGCTCGTAGCCTTGGGGTCGATGATATCCCAATGCAGCTTGTAGGTGCGCTCGCGGCATACGGCGTTGATGAGCGGACGCAGTATATCCACGCCCTCGGCGAAAGTGTGCACCGTCACATCTCCCTCAACGCTATGCAGCGCAAGGGTCGACAGCAAGCCCGGCAGCCCAAGGAAATGGTCGCCGTGGAGATGGCTGATGAAGATGTGGTCCAAGCGGGCGAACGATATGCCGTAGCGGCGCATTTGCAGCTGCGTGCCCTCGGCGCAGTCAATCAGAAAATGATGACGGCGGTAGCCTACTACCTGCGCGCTCGGGTTATGACGGGTGGTCGGACTCGCCGAGCCGCAACCTAAAATCGTGACATTGAAATAAGACATACTGCAAACTTACGCAAAATTTCTCGCATTTTAGTAAAAAAGCTATAAAATTATCCCCCGATACACAACATTTACCCTCAGTGATACGTAATAGTAGTAGCAACAGCAGAAAGAAGTAAAGTATTGAATTAGTTTTTTCATAGGATTAGATTTTTTAAGGTTTAGATTGCGCCC
>OFFB01000787.1_pt1 | contig 24748 bp, 20 predicted proteins | sample 1521281 | NCBI WGS metagenome assembly OFFB01 (sample SAMEA3504109, study PRJEB24116) | mouse gut metagenome | biome: mouse gut; feature: mouse-associated habitat; material: faeces | place: Denmark | collected 2011
GCTTATGGGGTCAAATCAACCTGGCCGCAGGGGTCATCCGCGCCTGGGTTTTCCACACAAACGCCAACTGCGTCATATTCGGCGAATGTGGTACTGGCAAGGAACAGATTGCACGGCAAATCTATCTCCATAGTTCCCGCGCCCAGAAGCCATGCACGGTCATTGAGGCCGGCGGAGCGGCTCTTGTCGGTCAGCATGATCCGACAACGATGCGTAGCGAGATGTATAACCGTATCGAAAGCTATTTCAATAAGGCAGACGGCGGCACAATCATTCTAAAGAATATTCATCTGCTGAATTTCGACAAACAGTCGGTACTGCTGCATATCCTTGAAAACGAACATCCCGATGTGCGCGTGATATGCACCACAGAGCCAGAGTTGCTGAAAATGGTATCGGAAAAGACTTTCCGCCCAAACTTGTTCTACATACTCCGTCAAACGAGTATATCAGTGCCACCGTTGAGAGAAACGACAGAGGACATTCCCAGCATCGCCGACTATCTTATGACAATGTACGCTCAAAAGAAACTGCAACCGAAGAAACGGCTTGACGCATCGGCAATAAAGGCGTTGAAGTTGCACCCGTGGCCCGGCAATGTACGCGAGTTGAAAGACACAGTTCTTTTCGCCGCCTTCCATTCCGCCGGAGATACAGTAAGTGCAGATAATCTCTGCTTTGACAAGTCCAATCCAGATATATCTGAAAACCTGACACACCGCAATCCACAAGAAGAAAGGAATAAGATTGTCAGGGCATACAACAGGGCCGGGACATGGAAAGGCGCGGCAAAACTACTCGGAATATCGGAAAGGTTCCTCTATCAGCTCCGTAAGAAGCACCATATCAATTCCAACGAGATGAACGAGGCTTGACAACCTTGAAAAAAATGCGTAACTTTGCAACGCAAAATAGCAAAGAATAAGCGATTGGAGAGCCAATCGTGTCAACAATATAGGATAACATAAGTTATCGCATAAGTTCAATTGAGAATCTGGAACATTCGTAAAATGAAGAGCTTAGCGAGATGCTTGTGCTATGCTTTCCGCATAGCGTATAGCTTACCGCTTTCTTCATGGGTAATCCAGAACCTTCAATTGTGAGCGTAGGTTATACGCTTTTCTATTGCCTTAATCCAATATTTCAAATCGGCTAAAATTCGGAACAATTCTTCTGTCTCTCGGAATAAAAATTCCGATGCCATTCCATAGATCTGAACTCTTGATGGAATTTTATTATGCATAAAATCAATAATTTACACATGGCAATATTCAAATTTCGGTCAATTTACAAATCCATAAGGTTATAATATCACACGGATAAAACTCCGGCAATTCATTCAAAATTTATAACCGAAAATGGCACGACAAATAATCATAATTGACGACAACGTATCCGATTCAAACGAACTAAAACGACTTTTATCAGTATTGGGCGCGGAGATATATCAGTCCCTGCGGATAGGCATGGCAAAAGAAGATCTGGCCAAGTTTAATAATAGCGACATTGTAATCTGTGATTTCAAACTGGCTGACGGTAACGCGGTTGAGCTGATGGAGTGGCTTGACCAAAATAATATAGGATGCAGTGTCTTCGTAATCACCGATGTTGAAACTATCGCGGATGCCGTTGCATCGTTTCGTGCCGGAGCAAAGGATTATATCAACAGGCGTCTTATCCGTGAACTGCTTATACCGAAGATTAAGGCATTGATTGGGAAAAATGACGATGACAATTTTCCTTTGCTGTTTTCACGCAAAAGTGACGGATATTTACGGGCTTACAGTGCCGCCCATATCGTAGCACCGACCAATCTCAATGTGATGATAATTGGAGAAAGTGGTGTCGGGAAAGAACCTTTGGCACAGGAAATATACGATGTCAGCATGAAAAGCGATAAGCCATGTGTGCTGCTTGACTGCGGAACGCTTCACTATCTTGCATTTAACCATAACACCAAACAGCCAGTGACGATGTTGGATGCCGTGGCAATTCAGTTTCGCAAGGCGCACGGAGGTACGGTGATACTCGATAATGTCCAACTGCTGTCACAGGATATGCAGTCTATCATTCTCCATGTTTTAGCGAACAGTAAGCATGACATCCGAATTATCGCCACAGCATCGCCTGATATTACGGATATGGTGATTGAGGGCAGTTTTCTCTCGGCATTATTCTACAAAATCAAGGAGTTTACAATAACACTTCCGCCACTGCGCAAATGTCAGGAAGACATCATGCTACTTGCCGATTTTTACCTTCGGAATTACAACCAAGAGTTTCGCAAAAAAGTTAAGCGGTTTGATGCTTCGGCTCAACGAGAGATGCGCGCCCATTCATGGTCAGGCAATATCCGGGAGCTGAAACACGTCGTCCGTGTCGCCGTGCTGAAATCACGCGGTGAGATCATCACCTCAAAAGAGCTGGATTTCGACACCCCAACCACCGGCGCACACGTTCAATTCAAACTCAAAGCCAGCGACGAAAAAAGCAAAATCACAGCCGCCATCGCCTATGCCAACGGCAACCTCACCAAAGCCGCCAGCCTGCTCGGCATATCCCATAGAACACTTTGGGAGAAAAGAAAAAAGTACGGACTTGCATAACGTACCACCGTTAAGGTGGTATATTCAGCCGTTGGTGGTACGTTATTTTGATGGATTTGTACCACTTTTGAGGTGGTATATTTGGATATTGGTGGTATATTCTGTAACTTTGTGTCAAAGAAAATGATATGACGCAACTAAACAAACTATATTCACAATGGTTGGACGTCCAACCTTTATCTGCCGACGATGAACAGCGGTTGAACCGCAAGTTCATGCTTGATTTTAACTATAATAGTAATCACATTGAGGGCAACACACTTACATACGGCCAAACTGAAGTTTTGCTCCTGCTTGGTGAAATTGTAGGCTCTGCCAAGATGAAAGACTTGGAAGAGATGAAAGCACATAATATTTGCCTTAATATGATTAAGCAAGAGGCAGATACCGATGAGACATTGACTGAAACATTTATTAGGCAGGTTCACCAAGTAATGCTACGTGAGGACTACAAGGTCTATCGTAAACTTCCGGGTGGAAAAACTACAAGTTATACTGTTCATGCCGGTAGATATAAGACACGACCAAATTCGGTGATAACCCCTACGGGCGAAAGATTTGAGTACGCCTCGCCCGAAGAAACTCCGGCACTTATGTCGGATTTGGTGCAATGGTATAACAACGCTGTTGCGGAAGGAGAGTTGACACCCATCCAACTTGCAGCATTATTCCATTATCGCTATATCCGTATCCACCCGTTTGAGGATGGCAACGGTCGTATCGCACGTTTGATGGTAAATTTCATACTGCGACGCCACAAATGGCCGATGATGGTTATACGTAGCAAAAACAAGAAAGCATATCTCAATGCACTTGCGTTATCGGATGCTGCCGTCGGAATTATTCCCTGCCGATGGCGCTCACGCCACTCTAAAATCTATCGCTCCGTTTGAGGAATATATGGAAAATGCCTTGACTGCGGACATATCCTCTATGTTGGAATTCCTATCCGGTGATAGAGATACAATGTGGTGGTATGAGGGTGAAATTATACGCTTTTCAACATCTACACCGGCGAAAATACTCCGGCTGCTACAAGACAATCCAAATGCCTCTCTTTCCGCAATCTCAACAGCTCTCGGCATAAGCCGTTCCGCCATTCAGAAGCAGGTTGACAATCTCGCCCAAAAAGGCTATATCTCCCGACCCAAAGGTAAAAAACGAGGTTGGATAGTCAACGCCCGCAGCACCATCGACTAATAAATTTGCAATTCGCGAATTGCAAATTGTACCACTAAAATGGTGGTATAAATTAAAGTAGGTGGTATGAATTTGAGAACTTTTAACGGTCAAGGACTGAATAAAACCGATAAAAATCATTACCTTTGTAAATAGTTCTTGCGGACTGCAAGGTGAAGAACATTGAAAATCGCAGAAATAGAGAGGTGTCCCAAAAGGGTACATTCTGTATTTTGACTGTGGCAACACATTGACCATCACGATGTTGGCTTAAAACTCAAAGCCTCTCCGGGGTCACCAAAGGGTCTATCAGACCGATGAATTCCTCTGAAAATCAACGATTTTCAGAGGTTTTTCTTTTTACCCCTGTCCCCGATCGGCGCAAAATATTGAAACTGCGGGTGTGCAAAAAGGTGGCAATAAAAATTACACCATGTTTTGCCACCTCGAAAGGCTCTATTTCATTATTTTTCAAAGATATACGAGGGGAGATGGCAGCAAATATATGCCACCTTTCAAGGTGGTTGCAGGTGGCAAAGAATAATCTTGAATTTCATCAGAAGCAGGCTCACGAAGCCTACTATAACAGCCCTTGCCGCCATTTTTAGCTACCTACATAGTTAAAAATTATTATGCACAAGGTGGCAATTTGAGGTGGCAATTCTGCATTATTCGTAGAATTGGTTGTTTTGCCACCTCGTAACCCCGGATATTTCATTTGTCCTTCGGTTTTACAGTTTGTGAAACCGAGAAAAAATTTGTATCTTTAGTTTAACCATTAAAGCCACAAGTCAAATGAAATTATCCAATGAGAGTTACTTCTCGCTGAACTTCATGGTCAGGAGAAGCCGCCCGAACAAAGAGGGCGAATTTCCCATTCTGCTGCGAATAACTATGAATGGGCAACGTGCGGAGGTATATACCAACCGGTATGTATCTCCCAACAACTGGGATGCGTCCAAAGGTCAGTCGAAAGGCAAAACCAAGAAAGACCTTGAACTGAACCGCTACCTTGACACCATCCGTACCAAAATCTGCGAGATTCACAATCAGCTCGTCATGCGCGATGAGATGGTCAATCCGGACACTCTGAAAAAAGCCTTCCTCGGCAAGCTGCAAAAGCCGACAATGCTCTGCGAGGCGTTCCGCGAACTCAACAAGAAGGTAAAGGACAAAAATGAGAGAGGCGACATCTGCGAGGGTACGCGCCTGCGCTGGGAGAGATGCGTCAAGTATCTGGAGGAATTTTTAATCGACAATCAGGATGTGAAAGACATTCCGATGAAAAAACTGACTTCGGGCATGGTTGACGACTTCGAGCATTTCCTGCGCATCAAGAAAGGTTGTGCCAACAACGCCGCTGTACGTTATATCCGCTATCTCAAAAGCGTGGTGCGTACAGGTATCGCCAACAAATGACCCTGAAGATGATCCTTTCGTAGGCAAACGCTATGTCCGTAGTGATAGTCTGAAAGCATCCTCTACTGAAATAGAATTAGAATGACGTTGTAGACGTCCTTGTTGTATGGATTCGATTTGATAATTTATCCATGAAAAACCTGGTGACTCAGAAACTAAACCGCGTAATGCACCAATAACAGTATCAGTATTTTCCACTTTTGATAGAGCAATGTGTTTTATTGCCTTAATACATTGTGATGGCCATTGATTAAAATTGGCTGGGAACCTACTTGAAATACGTAATATTTCTATTATTATTGGGAGATGTTCAATTGATGTGTATTTAAGGGTTGGAGCATTATAGAAGTCACCCAAAAACTCCGGATTAAAAAGACATATATCTAATAGATCTCGTAAAGCATCTCTGTGGCCAATTGATAACAGATAAAATAGGGCATTTCGGCTATCTTCTTCAGATTCAGTTGATCTTATATTTTCCATACAAGAGACAATCTCTTCACGCATATCCTCATAATCTCTGATGTGCTTTAAAGAGTATATCTGCAACTTCGCTGGAAATGTGTTAAAATTATCCTTGATTATATGAACTCCTTTTGGGCCAATGCTGTTAAATGAATCAATAATAATATTAGAATAATGGAATCTCGGATTACAGGTGATTTTTAGTATCGGTTGTATACATATATATAGTCTTTCTTTTATTGCATAAGTCATTAATTGCAACAGATGCTGTTGGTTAGTATTAAAATCTGGAGATTCTAATAATGATTGGACGGAAAAATTTATTTTTCGACGTTCCACATGCTTGATTGCATACTTAAAAAAGTTTTCTTCGCTATCGAAATGGGAATAATTATCAGAAGTTAACGCCGCATATTTCAAATTCTGTAAAATGGTACTTTCCGGTAGTTTAAGTCCATATCTCATGGCTGTCACAATACATATTATAGTGGTAGTTTCATTCTCGTTTTCAATTTCATTATTTACTGCATTTTCAAGTTCTTTTCGTTGGACGGGAGATAATTCGATTGTAATATTGTGATTACCGATTATAGTTATACGATAATGATCGTAATAGTGTTTGTCTTGAGCTTTGGCAATAAGTTCTTTGGTACTATACTCGGATTCCAGATCTTCTTCAACATACTTACAGAACCAGTACATGTATGTGTTAGTTGGAACCTCATTTTTGTCTAGTTCATCCAAATATTGTGATAATGGTGTATGTCCTGATTTTTCCAATAAATCTTTAACGGTGGATGTAAATAATTCATGGTCAACTAATACCAATTTACTATCATTATGATACTTTTCCCAATCTAAGGTATCAATGGTATCATATGAATGGTATTGTTTAAACTTGGTATTTAGCCAGAAATTTATTTTTTCATCTACATCTGAATCAAGACCTGAATTAATCCATCGGAGTAGAATCATATTTTCATAAGTCGAATCCATGGCGGAGGCAATTCTGTCTACATCTTCAGAAACCAGATATAAGGATAACCTAGCACGATATTCGCGTACTTCCCGACCGCAGTTTTCTTTATTCAAACAAGCCCTCATCTTCTTCATAATTATATTTGGCTTGTCACAATTATTATACTTAGCAACGAATTCTTTTACTTTATAAAATACCATGTGCAATACTTTGCCGCTGAAAATGTGTTTATTTAGTATTTTTTGCCAAATATCTTCCACGAGCTCTACTATGTATTCGTGATTATCAGCTTTATTATCCGCAATCCGCGAAGCTGTTGCAAGAAGAATAATAAATGACTCTCTGGCTTTTTCATCCTGAGAATAATGCCCCCTTCCTTCAATCCATTTATTAATTGAAGAATTAATGGCAATCTGCAGATTTCCGATTGTTCTTATTTTAGAAAATATGATATTTACTACTTTGTCGTCAATCAAACGAAAGGCTCCATTATTATCTGTATAACTCTTATAATACTCGATATTACGGGAGATAAAATCAATATACAGATCTACATCATCAAGTTTAGATATTAGAGCAAATAATGCCTTTAATAGGTTTATATTCTTTGCCTTATACAAACTTATAAGAAAATTTACTGTCGTTGAATTGTGAAATATCTTATTCTCTAATGGGACATAAATATACCATCCATCATTATCACTGTATGCATTCCTTTTTATGTTATCATAGACGGCATTGATTAATTTCACATATATATCTGATGCCCATATTATATCAGGATCAAGGAATGCGGTCACTGAAGCTATGAGATAACCATAACCACCTCCTATTTTTATAGTCTCATACTCAGAAATTAATAACTTTAACGATTCATGATAAATACAATGATTAGCCAATCTGTTATGAAACCTATAATTATAGTCATTGGGACCGGATATTTCCAGACATTTATATTTCATTAATAAATCATTGAACGTTGAGATGACAACCTGCTTTGGTAATCTCTGCGGGTCTAAATTAATAATGCCCATCTGATCATGCTTAGACATCCATTCAACTAACTGCCTGTACTTGTCTGTATGACTGTCAAGACTTGCTATTAATAGTTCAAAGACGTCTAACCATGCCGGATTAATACAAGAATATTCAGCATCTTGTAATACAACTATTTTTAATATATCATCTGCCGTCTTTTCCAATAGTGCCAATACAACAAAATAATTAAGGAAGATATTTTTTGTGAAACTATATTTATTGTCTTCTGATCTTTTGAATATGGCAAATCTTAAACAACGAGATATCTTATCTCTGCCATATTTAAAGACATCTATCAAGTCTGTCTCTGTAAGTTCCTTTTTCTCGGAAAGTTGAAGCACATATGCAATTTGTTTTAGCATCGAATTGCCGTATGTTTCAGATGATATATTTGTTGATGGATTTATCGAATCATCTGTCACATAACTTCGTGATACAATTGTTCTGATTATATCCAGTCTATTCGTTGGCAAACATTCGTTGTTTTTATATACAGAAATAAGTGATTCAAGAAAAAATGGGACAGATACCAGTTCCCATAGATTTTGAGCAATTAGTTCTTTACAAAATGAGATATAATCGATAGAATTTTTTTCAGTTATTTCTTTGATTTGTTCAATAGATAGGTCATCTAAATTTAGTCGTTGGAAATTCGTAAACATACTAAGATTTACATAGTTTCTACGACATGTAATAACGATTTTTAAATCAGGGTGTTTTGCACCTAAATTTATCACTAAATTATATAGAGTATCTCGTTTATTTTCTGGAAGTTCATCAAATCCATCAAGAATTAAAACTATTTTACTCACCGGGGCATAAAACGGTAAAACCAGATCTTTCTCATCTTTAAAATCTCGAATTTTAATATAAACAGGATAGTTGACGTCTTCATATTGTAATTGATGTAGTAAGTTTATTGCCTCAACGGATTTTCCAGTTTGCGCGGAACTCACCAATAGCCATAATTTCTTATCTTCAAAGCCTCTTACTTTCCCTGAAACGAAATTATATAATGTATCTGACGGATAATTATCTTTTTCAAAATACGCGTTAAATTCGTTTTCTGTAGGTACTGAAACAGTACGAGGATAATAATTTCCTAAATTCCTAATTGTGGAGATTGAATATTTTTCTTCGAATTCGTTTATAGGAGTTTCACCAATCCAGTCATTAAGGGCGTGACAAATTTTGGATGACAAGTCCGGATTTGAATTGATAATCATTAATATAATAGAGAAATCATAATAATCTGTAGTGAATGAGAACGTATTGGCTCCATACGATAGTTTAGTGACTTTCCTTTCAGGAGATTCATCCGTTAATGCAAAATATATAAGATTAAAACCATCAAGTGCTTCAGTTTCTGCAACCCCCTTAAGTGTATGCTTTATCTTTTCTATGTCTGTTCTGCTACTTACTTGAATACAAATTTTTTTAGTTTCGTCAATCAAATCAATACCTTTAACATTGTTTCTACCAAACTTGTGATTGATATTTTCAAGTTGATATCCGAAGATTGTATTCAATAGTAACAACACAAAATCTTCCATAAAAAGATTTGCGTCAAAATGCCCCATATTATTACTTAGTTTAATATACGAACATATTTCGGATATTTTCTGAGTAATATATTGAGTTCGTTCAACATGCGAAAGTCCCATACGACAATTGGGGTTAAATATCTGATTATTTTAGTTAAGAAACCGCGGTTTTTAATTGTAATTTAATGCAAAAGCATTTTGATAGGATATAGCGGAGCGATTATCCTTGTTTTCTATCCAACCTTTTTCAAGATGACTTGTCTGAGAAATTTCTCCGGCATTCATTCTTGCGAAATATTTGCATACTTTCTCTATGGTAGCCAATTCAGATTCACTGAGAATATTCTTGATATTCTCAATCGTCTCCAGTCTGATACCACTTTGACCACTTGGATAAACAAATTCCTCCATATCAATTCCCGATAGAGAATTATATAATGTTCCCCACTGTTCAGGCACAGGACCAAATGGCAAAGCCTTATATGTAATACCGGTTATCCCATATCCATGCTTCTTGTAATGAATAAAATCAGCATAGAACAGGAGTTTATTCATTTTGGTGACAAAGGTTGAGCCTATATTGGCGATAATCAACTGCACGATATTTGCAATCTTATCTAAGGACATTGAGCGGAATCCGGTGTATTCCGATGGTTGTACGCTTAGTTTGTAATCACCTTCCGCAGCTTCTACTTTCTTTTTAATCCGTAGATATTCCTGTTCGCTCATCTCAGACTTTGATGCTTCTACAAAGGACATAAAAATGTCCTTTTCGCGTGCTGCGATGATTGTCCGGGCATTTGATACACTCGGTACCTCGCCATCTTCATACATACGGTATTGGTTTATGCCGAAACCAAGTATCTGCGCCATTTTTGCCGCCGATAGACCGTAGTGTTCTCTTATACCGGATATTTCGTCTGGGAAAGGAATACCATGCTTGACGCGATATTGGTTATATACTTGAAATATGTTTGCCTCATCCATTTCGGTCGTGGTCCACATATCACCTTCCTCATCAATAATTCCGGTGTGAATATAGGAGAACACCTCTTTTCGGAAAGTTATTGTTCTTACTTCCTGAAAGCATTTTTCTCCGGGTAATAATTTGTTATTGTCCATTGTGTTTATTCTTTAAGGGGTAAGAAATAGGATATTCTGCTTTGTGAAACGAAATACAAATCGTATGAGAGTTAGGCTTTCCAAGAGTAATCTTGATATAGATCTCATTTCCTCTTACATCTTTGCCGAACACCCACATTTCACCTTGATTATTCAACGCATCCACAATCGGACCTTCGGAATAATCATAGCAACTCAAATTCATGATAACCTCCATTCGTTGATTAGGAGTTATGCCTAACTCAACGAGACTGTTTTGGTTCTTTTGGCGGTCATCACGGAAACGAATTCCGAAGATTTTGACCTTTAGACTAAAGCCCTCTAAGAATTTCTCGACCTGTTCTTTCGTAATCATAGTGCAAAGATAGCCATATTCTGTTGATAACACAACTTTATCGTTGTGTTTGTTCTCAAAAAAACAATATAAAATACTACCGTTCTTGACTAAATACAAAAACACACGATTAAAATCTATCATTGGTACAAATTTTTTGCGATTATAACTGCGATTTTTACAAAAAATTGAGTTTAGAACACATTTCACTGCGAAAACACCCTGAGCCGCCACGACTATGGCTGTTTACAAAGTGTGAAACCTCAATAAAATCCTTCAAAACTCACGGCTCTTTCATTTAAGACAAAAATAGAGACATATTTACCCTTACCCGGTTCAATGAGAATCGGGTAATTTTTTCGATGTTGTATGTCAGCAATTTATCTTCCTGTCAAAATCGTATTATTTTTTATTTTTGGCTCAGGAAACGAAGTAGTCGCGTAAAGCTCATGGACACATGTCTCATCAGCTCCGCCATTCCTTTCCTTTTGTCAGCCCGCTTTTTACGAAGGCCTTTCCATATTGAAAATACCGAGTATACTATTCTCTGGATGGTGTCAAGGTTGCGGGCGGCTCTCGTCGATTTGCGTTTGATCCTGTCTTGCAGGAGATTGACGTCCATCCCCCAGTGCATGCTCTCTATTGACCAGTGGCCCCGCACGTATGCTCCAAGAGCCGGTGTGTCAGTGGGCAGGCTGCTCACATACAACCGTTTTTCGGCGGTACGCACGCCCGTGGACTTCTTTACCGTGTTGGACTCGTATTCTATTATCGTCATGTTGCCGCCCCACTTCCCCTTGTCCGCTATAGCTTCAAGCCCGTCGTAGACACGATAAGTCCGGGTCTCGATTCTGCCGTGTCCGAGTTCCGGCCCTTCGGTATATGTATAAACCGGCGCGAGTCCTTCAAGCCTGTCTTCCACACCGTAGCGCAGGGAAGGCTGGTTGGCCTTGAGTTCTATCAGAAAATCACCCCCTTTCTTCCTTATCTTGTCAATGATGTCCTTCTGCATGGACATGGCGTCAGCTGTGACAACTTTCCCGGCGATATCGATTTTGTCAATAAGCAGCGGTACAGCCTTTATCTCGTTGCTTTTTTCCTGACATGCCTCTGTAGCCAGCGTGATGCCGGTATTGAAAGAATATGCCGACACTATATCCGGATTGCGCCCGTTTTCCTGAACCGTGCCATGCTCGGTCTTGCCGTCGATGCAGATTATCTCTCCGATACATAATTCTTCAAGCAGCTCCCCGTGATACTTCCGTGCGAACTCCTGCATGCTGTCGGCCATGGCCGGATCATTGATGCCATTCTCCATACGGCACAGCGTCGCCTCCGACGGCACTCCGTTCCTGAACATCCCGATCTTGCGTAACCTGTTGAGATTGTGTCTGCCGAATTCGATTATCTCTGCACGTCCCACACACTTTGATGCCCGGGCAAGAACCATCAGCATGATGATGTCTTCAAGACGGTGACGGATATTGCCCTTGTCCGTTCTGCGGAAATCGGGGACCGACACTGCAAAATCCATCAGCCTGTCAAGGATGTTGCATCTTGTTTCTGATTTATTTTGTAATTTTGCAATGTGACTGGGCGCAAATGCGCCGGTCGGACTTAACTGGTCAAGTGGCTTGATTTTATTCATAACTAATTGATTTGCAACTATAAAGTTACGAAAAATCTGCCATTTGACCAATTTTTATATCGCTTATTTTATTGGTAATTAGAAATTTAAGCATTTGTTGTCTCTTCCTCAAAAATTAGACATGACAGGAGATGTCATAAAAAGATGAGGACAAAAAACACGGGCGTTCGCTATAAAATAACAATATTCTCCAAAGTGAAAGACATTCTTAAATGAAAGAGCCGTGGGCGCAAGCCTTGATTTTTTATTCTGCCGGTGTAAAAATCTCAGGATTTTTATCTAAATTTGCAAAAATGTTGCCGGCTGTAATGCCAGAAATATAGATGATGACAGACAGGACCGACGATTTCTTCATACCCGATAACGAGATCAGGCTCCCCGAGGAGCTTGATTACAGCCGTGTGAATGAGTATATCCGCTCGGCTGAGGCGTTTTCGCGCTCGTCTTATCAGAGCGTCTATATCATCGACTATTTCAGGCAGAACTTCCTGTATGTATCGCCCAATCCGATGTTTCTGTGCGGAATGTCGCCGGAACAGATGAAGGAGCTGGGCTATCGTTTCTATCTCGGCTATGTGCCGGAAGATGAGCAGCCGATGCTTCTGACGCTCAACAAAGCCGGATTCGCTTTCTTCAACGATATACCGGTCGATGAGCGTAAGGACTGGTATATCTCCTACGATTTCCACATTCTCAACGAGGGAAAGAAAATCCTTGTCAACCACAAGCTGACGCCGCTTGCCCTCACCTCCGACGGCAGGATATGGCTTGCGCTGTGTGTCGTGTCGGCGGCTACACATACCGATGCCGGAAATATCGAGATGCACCGGACAGGCACATCGGAGTTCTTTGAATACAATATCAGTTCCCGTCGCTGGAACAGACGGCAGATGCCAACGCTATCTGGCGGAGAGAAGTCGGTGCTGACACTATCCATTCAGGGCTATACCATGTCGGAGATTGCCTACAAAATATGCCTGTCGCCCGACACCATCAAGAAATACCGTAAGCGCATATTCGAGAAGCTTGAGGTGCGCAACATCTCGGAGGCGATAGTGGCGGCAACCAACAACAAGCTACTCTAAATTATTGCAGAGATAGAATCTCGGAAAATGCTTCACCTCGCGGCCGACGGCGATGTTGGCGGCTATCCGTGCGCAGATATGCGCCGCTGTCCGTTGTGCCGCCTCGCTCGTCTTGCCTTCTCTTATCTTCGGCAGAACAGACTGTAACCAGTCGCAGCCCTCCATATTCCAAAAGGCGCAGTACCCGGCCATATACCCGGCAGCCCATAGACGCGCATTTGCCTTGCCGTGCAATTCGTTGTCATCGCCCGGCATCACTACTATTGCACCGGCTCCGTCAACAAAATCAAAAGGATATGTTATAGGTATAGCGGCATTACCTTTGACATGGGTACAGGCTTCGCCCGCATACTCGACTACCATATCTACGGGCCCGATTTCCGTGTGGACATCGTTCCCCGACACAATATTTATAGACTTGAAGCCGGACCTGTAAAGTTCGGCCTTTACATTGTCGATAAAATCCGATGCGCCGATAATCATAACCCGGCAGTCTGCGATAAGGCGTTTTTCCTCGCTTGTCATGGGAAATTATTTAATGATGACTCATTATATCTATATATTCCTGCAAGGTACACATTCCCATAGAGGCTCTGCGCTTATCAACGTTCTCAGGATCTGATATTGGTGCTGGTACAAAGATGCCATTTTTATCAATATTCCCTTGAGAACCATACAACTGCAACTTGCCGGACTGACACGCAATCCTATCCTGCATTACGGCTATTAGTTCACCACGGATTTTTCTCTGTTTCGCCGCTGATATAAATTTAGGTAGATATTTTTGTTGTAGTTCAAGAGTGCTATGCTGTATGACAGCCCAAAGGATTTCATTCTCCTCTCCAAAATCCAGATTGTAGTTCTCCAATATTTCGCATACCCGTATAAGATTTATGCTGTCGTTGCGCCATATCTCCCGACCTATCTGTTGGTGCAAAACAGTATCTTGTGGATGTTCCTGCCATGCCGCTACAATCCTGTTTCGAGGCTTCTGGTCCAATCGGAGAATTTCTTTCAATTCAGTCCGTATGGTATTTTGTCTGCGACGATATTCCACATTCTGCCCTGAACGATAATTGGCGAACATCATATCCCTCCTGCTGTCAATCCAATTGGCAAGAATATCATCATAAGTATGATCGAGAAGATTGCCTTTGCTCGTCCAATACCACGGTTGAAAACCCATTGCAATTGTTTTAGGTGTCGAGGACTGGAAAATATGCAGGCAAGCCATAGGCGTTGAGCCATAAAGCAATTTATCTACAACGATCAGCGTTCCGTTTCTTTTATCAGCGAATGTATTGGAATATATTTCATCCGGCTTTCTGTCTCCTTCGGGGACATCGTCATCCCATATCCATGAAGTTCCCGGAATTGAATCATTTAGATTGAAGGATACGGCAGCAGGCCTGACATCCCTATAATTCTTCGGCAATTCCACCCACATTGTATTTTCCAGAGGCGCATAGAAATATACTGTGCTGTTTTCAAGTCCGCAGACTTTCAGGATATGGGCAAGATACTTCTCCGCACCCTTATGAACCGACAAGGAATCGCGACAACTTATGATGGTCATCGCAGAATCAAGGACATGGTCGCCAAACCTGAACCTCATGGTAGAATCGGAATTTACAATATCTCCATTAATTCCCGAAAAAGACCAGGTTTCGTCCGAGAAACAAATGTCTTTCTGACTTGAACATGATGTCACCAAGAAAATTGACGCCACTAAAAGAGCTTTAAGTAGATTGTTCATAATGTTTTAGCTTTATTTCTGATGCAAAATTATAATGAACTCCTAAGATATGCCATACCCAAAAGGGTACGTTTTCACCCCGAGGCGCAATCGTACCCTTTTGGGTATGGCAAGGAAATTTCAGCGGTTGTAATTTTGCGTCAGAAATCATAAACACATCTGTAACATGGAAAGATTTATTCAAATCGTCCTGACTCTCCTGTTCGCCGTTTGCAGCATGGCCGCTCAGGAGATTGCAAGAGTCGAATATAAAGAATTTGACTCTCCGCTATTCCCATTCAAACGCCCGGTACTCATCTACACCCCTGAGAACTATGATGAAGGCCATGAAACCGACTATGACGTAATCTATGTTTTCGATTCACAGTCACGAGCCAGTTTTGATTTAGTGCATTCATTGCTTCACTTCGCTCTTCAACTCCCGAACAACGACCGTCAGTATATAGTTGTCGGTGTTGCAAATCCGAATCATTGGGAGATAGAGTATCACCGAAACAATGATTTCCTGCCCGTTCCACAGCATTGGGAAATTAACTCACCATACTATGGGAGTGTTGACAAGTTCAAGAAGTTCCTGAAGGAGGAGCTTATGCCATACATTGATTCCAACTATCACACTTCCGGGCGTAATGCAGGAATAGGACATTCCTTAGGCGCATCGTTTGTGATTGACGCGATGGCACAGGATGATATGTTTGACGACATCATTGCCATTTCACCAAATATGGCCTGGGATCAGGACTATTACGCCAACAAGATTAAGAATTTTGACCTTGCCGGAAGTCGTCCGCGTTTTATTGCCCTCTCGATGGGCAATGAAGGTCTCGACACGGATACATCATATCGGTTCCCTAAGGTATGGAGAGACAGTTGGGAGAATACAAAAACATTCCTTGACTCTATTTCCATACCCGACCATATTAAACTGGAAGTGATTGATCTCCCTGAATACGACCACACTCAGGTTGTCCTGCCTGTCTATATGCGTGTGTTGAAAGATTATGCCGCTTATCGTTATAACCCAATATTCAATGACGATAATCATTATCCGGTTCATATAGAATTATCTGGCCCGTCAGTAGAGGGGGATGTGTATATCACAGGCAATCAGCAGAATCTCGCCGACTGGAATCCAAAAGGTGTGAAAATGATGGTCCTTAATGACACCACAAGGGTTATAGACCTCGACCTGCAGTTGCCAGCCGAATTCAAATTTACGAAAGGAAGCTGGGAAGATGTATTTTTCATAACGAATGGAGAGCCCGGCAATCTGCGTATTTCATCCCCGGAGAAAGCAGTAAAACATTATCGGACATTCTAATCTTATGAGAGCGCTGATAATAATATTGTTGGGAACTTTCATGTCTTTGACTACTTACGCAAAGCCGCACTGTCAGGGTTGCCTGTCTTTCGGTGTCATAGCCCGGGAGGGCGATATGCCGGGCGAGAAGTCGAAACATGGGGGTTGTAGAGCGGTTGGGGTCCGCCACCATCGACTCCTTTGAGCCAGAGGATTGAGCCGGATTTTCGACTTGCTGTGATTGCTGTTGCTGCTCATCCCGCCTGACTTCCTCGCCGTCCTTTTCATCGTGCTTCGGAGCAAGTTCAGCGGTGATTTTGCGGTCGAGGGCCGCAAGTTCGGATTTTTTGAGGAAGATAGAGGATGCCACGCTCCTGTGCTTTCCAATCCGTGTATCGAATACTGGTTCCTTCTGCATTATAACGAGGTCAACCGGGAAATATCATCGGTAGAATGTCTTGCGAGGTTAAGAGCAATGGACGCAGAATATTCAAAAGGCGACTTCTCTGCGGAGATGAAAAAAGTCCTGATTTTATATTGCTTCCGAAAGTTTTATCGGACAGTAATAATTCCAAATAGCCTGATTCTCAATAAAATTTTATAACTTTGCATCTATTATAATACCACTGATATTATGACGATTGGTTTAGACTATATACAGCATCTGGCTGAAAAACATGAAGGTGTTGATGTTGAGTTCAAGGAAACGACAGGCCAACTTGATCGAAGGATTGAAACATTGTGCGGTATGATCAATGACAAAGGTAAAGGTTGCGCAGTTATGATGAATACTATAAAAGTAATCGGCTGTTTTTTAGCTGTATTGGCTCTCTTTTCCTGTACAGATGAAATAGATGCGACAAATCCTCCCGTTTCATCGACATCTATATCCGGCACATTGCCTGTGTTGTATATAGATACTGAAAACCATGAGCCGGTTGTCTCTAAGGAGATATATCTGAATGCCTCTTATCGGCTTGACCCGATGGGAACGGAAGGTGTGGAACCTCTTGGCTCCGATACAGAACCATTGCCGATGCAAATACGGGGTAGAGGTCATTCTTCGTGGAAAGGTCCGAAGAAGCCTTATAAAATCAAACTCGAAAAAAAGACCGCAATAATGGGTATGCCTAAAAGCAAACACTGGGCATTGCTGAAACCAACTGAAAATACAGTTGCCGGATTACAGTTGGGTAAACTTATGGATATGCGGTGGACACCAAGTTTCCGACCGATAGAAGTTGTACTGAACGATGATTATATCGGGCTGTATTTCCTTACGGAAACTATCCGTATAGAAGAAAACCGGGTTAATATATACGAACAGGAAGATCAGGAGACAAACCCCGATTTGATAAGGGGTGGCTGGCTTGTTGAGGTAGACAACTACCGTGACGAATGTCAGATCACTATTCCGGAAAACAACAGATGGAATCTTACTCTTCGCTATCATTCACCTGAAAATCTGTCTAATGCCCAACTGCAATGGCTTGCCGCCGAGTTTAAGGCCATAAACACGGCAATCTATTCTTCCGACAAGACGTCTGAATCATGGGAAGAGTATATTGACGTGGAAAGTATGGCACGGTTCTTCATCCTGCAGGAATTAATGGATAATCCAGATGGTTTTCACGGTAGTTTCTATCTTCATAAGGATTTAACCGACAATGCAAAGTGGGTAGCCGGTCCCGTCTGGGATTTGGTATGTTACAATCGTGAAAAAACAGACTATACTTTCCGAATGAAGGTGCACTATGGCATAACACCACACTGGATAGGTGAAATCATACAGTATGACAGCTTCTGCAAGGCGGTTGAATCTGTATGGAAAGAGATCTATCCAGAACGATTGTCAAAAATCTACAGCTATATTGATGAAACGGTCCTTCCCCTTGATGAGGCTTGGAAAAATGATTGTGAGCGGTGGAACGAAGACCCGTCACAGACTGCCGGTCTCAGGGCCGGACGTATAAAAGATGCATTGCAAAGAAATATTCAATGGTTTGACAGCCATCTGCCTGTCAGTGCGTTTTCTTCATTGCAAATACCATCGGAAATAAATCCTGAAGCGCCCTCAATGGTGTATAATCTTCAGGGTATCTGCATCGGAAAATATAAAAACGAGGTGGAAGCTGTTTCAAATCTCAAGAAGGGAATATATATCATGAACCGAAGAAAAATTAAAATAGAATAATATGAAATTGTTGGTAAAGTTGCCATTAATGGCAACTTTACCAACAATTGTGATGACATCATGCGGACGTGCTGAAGATGTGTCCGCCATCGCGTTGAAGCTTTCTGAATGTAATTGATCCCGGCTTTACCAGCCTTCATTTTGTGTAAGGTTCAGATTGCGTTCCATTTCTACAAGAGGGACAGGCCACAGTTCATGCCGTGGCTGATAAGAGCGTGTGTACATAAGGTCACCGAAAATATCAGTGGCGTTTTTGACCGATTGCTCCAACAGTCCCCACCGGCGCAAATCCCAGTACCTTTGACCTTCACCTACAAGTTCAAAGGCACGTTCACGACGTATGCGTTCAGCCATATCTTCCTTGCCTCCTACCGCAAGCCAGGCGGCTCCACTGTTCAGTCCGGGCATACCGACACGGGCGCGTATTTTATTGACTTCCGCAATAGCTTTGTCGGTAGCTCCGGCTTCATTGTATGCCTCGGCAAGCATAAGTATCACATCTCCAAGACGTATCAACGGAAATTCATACGGAGTACGGTTGTATTCACCCCAATATCCGTCAAGATTGCCCGTCGGTATCCACTTGCGCCAGAAATAAGAGTTCCAGCCTTCGGAATTGCGAATAAACGCCATAGCCTCCATTGGCGCGCCTCCTTTTGTGGGATCCGCAAGCACGAACTGTTTGTCCATAGGCGATGAGCCGGCATCCGTTCCGAGATAATGTGAATAAGGAGTTATCACATTAAGACACAGGCGCGGATCTCGCAGACGATATGCGTCCATAACCTTTGTCGTGTCACATTCAAGCAGGTCTGTGACTTTTGTGCTTCCCTGGTCAATCGCGACACTCATATATCTGCGTCTCAGTTGGGAATCCCCGGAATTAAAGCCCGGAAACAGATCATCCCAGTTGAACGGAGATCCGTCAAGATTTTCATACATATCCACAAGCGTGGTGGAAGGCACGATACAGTTGCTCGCTATAAGCCTCATTGTGGATTTGTTGCCGAAATAGCCGACAATATTGAGTGCATATCCGGCGGTATTGCCGTCAATCGACTGTATGGAGAATATCATTTCGGGGCTATGTTTGCCGTTATAGAGCCTGAACAGTTCGTTATAGTCAGGATGAAGCGAATAGCCGTAGTTGTTGCTTTTATTATAAACTATTTCCTCGAAATCGGCAATAGCCTCTTTCCACTGGCGGTTGAACAGATACACCTTTCCCCGAAGGGCGTAAGCCGCTCCTTTGGTGGCACGCCCCAGATCGGCGGCATCCCAATTCACCGGCAGTTTTTCGATTGCTTCAGTAAGGTCAGCTATTATATGGCCGCGAATTTCGTCGGCAGAGCTTCTCGGTGCATTGAGATTTGAAAACTGCTCGTTGATATCGCATGTCTCATCGTAATAAGGCACTCCGCCCCAGCAGTTCAGCATGCGGAAATATGCCATTGCACGAAGAAATTTCGCCTCTCCGGTAACACGGTCGATTGTATGCTGACTTATCGGCATACCGGCTACATTCCGTATCACCGTGTTGGAACGATGCACCAGTTCGTACAGATATTGCCAATGGTTCTGTACTCCAGCGCTGTTGGATGCAAATGTGTTGCCGCGGGAAATATCGGACCAGGGGGCGGTTCCGTCGGCAAGGTCGCTGCACATGTCGAATGTAAATTCGAGTCCGAAACACCAGTCGGCTTTCATTGCCGCATACAGCCCTATGGCTGCCTGACGGGCATGATCCTCGGTCTTCCAGAAGGTCTGTCCCGACATCTGGTCGCCGGGAGTATAGTCAAGGCTTTCGCATCCGCTCATAAAAGCTGCGGCGGCAATCAGCCCGACAATATATTTAATTTTCATAGTTGCCATGGGTTAAAAAGATATGTTAAGTCCTACCGAATACTGACGCACAGAGGGATAGCCTACGTTGGCCCCGACCTCCGGGTCAAGTCCTGGAAATTTTGTCACAGTGAAAAGATTGTCAATACTTGCATATATTTTCAGATTTTCGACAAAGAATTTTTTTGTGATATGCTGTGGAACCGTATAACCGAGCTGTATGTTCTTGCAACGGAAATAAGCTGTATCATGCACAAATGCGTCGCTTGCAATGTTATTTTTACCATTTGCGTTGTTACGCAGGACTGGATACTTTGAATCATACGGATTCTCCGGAGTCCAGGCATTGTCGGTAATGTCCTTTATAAGTGACTGACCCATTACTGTGACGAAACGGAAAGACTGATTGTTGTAATACACCTGATGATTGCCTATACCCTGGAACTGAGCGCTGAAATCAAAGTTGTTCCAGCTCAGTCCGATACTGACTCCGTAAGAAAGCCTCGGCAGTGTGCCGTGTCCTATCTCCACACGGTCGTTTGTGTCGAGTTCTCCGTCGCCGTTGGCGTCACGATAAAGGAAGTCACCGAGTTCAGGACGCTGGTATGTTGCAAAATAGTCCGGATTCTTATCTACGAGTGACTGCACATAGTCCAGATCCGACTGGTCACGCACGATTCTGTCGACTGTTATGACATACAACTGATTGATGGGTTTTCCTTCCTGCGTTTTATACACACCGCTTATGGAAGATACATTGCCTTGGAACTTAGTAACCTTATTGTTTACGAATCCCATATTAAATCCTACATTATAGGCAACTTTGCCAATCCGGTCGTTCCAGTGCAGATCCACCTCAAAACCTTTGTTGTTCACTTCTCCGGCGTTCTGGTTGGGTACGATACTCGTACCATGTTCCAGCGGCGCGGGCAAAGATATCAAAATGCCTTTTGTGTCCTTGTTGTATATGTCAAGAGAGCCGCTCAGACGGTTATTGAGAAAGGCAAAGTCAAGACCTATATTCGTCATATAGGTCTTTTCCCATGTCAAATTGGGATTTGCCAGAACAGTCTGGGCCAGACCTCCTGCGATATTTCCATTCAGGACATAATTTGCAGTCGCAAATAACGACTGATACATATAGTAACTTGTAGTGGCGTTATTGCCGAGAGAACCGTATGACGCACGCAGTTTCAGCTCATTGAGCCACGATGAGGCTGCATCCATAAATTTTTCCTGCGAAATGCGCCACCCTGCGGAAACAGAAGGGAAATATCCCCAGCGGTGCCCGGGAGCAAATTTCGATGAACCATCCGCGCGAAGATTGGCTTCGAGAAGATATCTGTTATCCCAGTTCAGATTTATGCGGCCGAAGTAGGAACGCATGGCCCATTCATTATAATTACCGGTTATCTCCCCGTTTGTCATTCCGGCATCTATAGAGCCGAGGGACGGATCCACCAGGTCATATTTTATATAATAATCATGATCGTATTTGTTATATTCCTGGCTCATGCCGGCAAAAACGGTGGCGTCGAGTTTGCCGATGTTGAAATTATAGTTGGCGGTAAGTTCGGATGACCGGAAAGTATTCTTATAGTTATATCGGCGGATGTACGTACGCACCACCCCTTCCCGGATAAGCACCGGTTTGTCGAATGTGAACCGGAACAGATCGCGGTCGGTCAGATGGTGTTCAACATTCCGTTCCCAGTAATTATATGAGAACGCACCTTTGATGGTAAGTCCCTTTAACGGGTTTATGGCCGCATGGAGATTTATTACGGAGCGTTTTGTCTTTGTGGGATATTCCGGCTTATAGAACCATTGTCTGCGATATGGATTGAAATTGCTGACATTTTCTTCTTCAGGATTCTGGATACCGCCATAAAGCCCGGTCACCGGATCATATAGCGTCATGCCGGGAACCGTATTGAAGGCTCCGGAGCCAAAAATCACATCCCCTCCGGCGGCCGCATTTTCAGAGGAAGGATTGTTTTTGTCGATATATCCGAAAAGGTTTGTTCCGACGCTGAGCCACGGCTTTATTCTGACCTCTATATTTGATCTCAACTGGTATCGGCTGGAATCAGTATAGTATATCATGGCCGGGTTGTTTACATATCCTAATGATATATTGTAAAGCACGGTTTTAGAGCCGCCGGTCACTGACAGATTATGGTTTTGGACAACCGAAGGATTACGGTAGATATGATCCTGCCAGTCAGTATTGGGATATACGGTCGGATTGCGTCCGGCATCATTTCGCCATTCATCGATTTTTCCTTGAGAGAAACGGGGTGCCTGTCCGTTTGCTGTGAGTCCGGCGTTCTGGATTTCCATGAAGTCGGCATAATCTGTGACAAGATTAAGTCTTTTTGCAACCGTTTCAAACGACACATTGCCGCTGTAAGTCACTTTCGGCGCCCTTTTACGGCCCTGGCGTGTAGTCACAAGTATCACACCGTTGGCGGCGCGTGAGCCGTAGATTGCGGCTGAGGCGGCATCTTTCAGGACTGATATGTTTTCGATATCCTGCGGATTGATATCGCTTAATGCGATACCGGTCATTCCGTCCACCACCACGAGCGGTGCTGAATTGTTGAGTGTGCCCTGACCGCGTACAAGTATGCTTTGCGACTCGTATCCTGGTGTATTGCCTCCGGAATTTGTAACGGTAAGTCCTGCTGCAAGACCTGCCATGGCATTGGTGACATTTGTAAGGGGACGATCTTCGAACGCACCAGAACTTATTGAAGAAACCGCTCCGGTCAGATCTATCTTTTTTTGGGTGCCATAGCCTACAACCACAACCTCGTCCAGTTCTGAATAACCGCTGTTCAAAACTATTGAATAATTCGTTTTTTCAGGTGACACTCTTACTGCCTGAGGTAAAAATCCGACATAAGTTATCTCCATAGTTCCGCAACTGTCGGGAATATTGGAAATCCTGAATCCACCGTCAGCATCAGTCACAGCATATATTCCGGAGTTTTCCTTTAATCTGACAGAAGCTCCGATTATGGGCTCTCCGGACTTGTCCGAGACTTTGCCTTCTATTGTAAAGACAGTATCCGCGTGAGGAGCGGCCGTTATTGTGTCTGAAGGCGTTTGGGATAACATGGCATGTGTCCCTGTAGCCAACGAGAACAAAATGATTACCGTACGTTTCATTATTTTAGTTTTTCTGTATTACGAGGTAATTGGATAAACTCCAGAATTTGTCAGGATTATTTATTTTGAGGGTTTTCTGTCCGTTTTCTTCAATTAATTCATAAGAGTTCTCGGGATGACTGGATAGAACCTTGACTTTTGTGGCGTTCAGGGGTAGAGTTGTCAGTGTACGCTTGTCGCTGATAACAAAGAAATCTTTGTCAAAGTCACCTTTCATAAGTTTGGTTTTGCGCAGGAAACTGGATTCTATGATATTATGTTTTTTAAGTTCTGACTTTGTGGCAATCACATAGAAACAGGCGTTGAGTTTATTTTCCAGTTTTACTGACGCTTCCTGTGCGGCATATCGCTCACCGGTGACAGTGGTGACGGTTGTGTTCAGCGAATCGACGGCATTGTTTAACGCTCCGATATGTTCATTTGCTGCCGTCAGTTGTTGTCTGAGTGATTCGATTTCCTCCATCTGAGAGTCAATCTGTGTTCTGAGTGCCTTGATTGTTTCTTGCAGCTCCTTGCCGTTGATGGTCGATTTCTGGAGTTTGCTTTCCAAATCATCCAAGTGGGTCTTACGCTGTTGGATTTTCTTTTTGAGACTTGCAATATCAGCCAGGATCCGGGTTTTTTGTCCGGGATTTTCATACTGCTTGTTTGCAGCGATTGTCATGATATTTTCGAGTTGCTTGATTTCGTTCAGACCTGCGGATACTTCTTTTACCAATGACAGAAGCTGATCGCGCTCGTTCAAAGCCGTGGCGAGCTCCTGTTTGGTCACCTCAGCCAATGACTGCTGTTCCTTTTCGTTGTTCACGTTGCAGGAGAGCAACATCGAGGTAAGGACCATCAGGATGAACAGATGTTTTGTTTTCATTGTATTGAATAATTGATTTGATGTAAAGTTCGCAAACATTTACGGTTTGTGACAGCGAGTGTCAACAGACGGCAGGAATGTGTCAATGAAGGAATCCCGCGGTGCTTGCCGTTGCTGGAAATATGTGTTAATTTTGCAACACCTTAGATTTGCAGCGGCAAACCGAAACTGAAATAGAAATGATAAATTTGCAGT
>OFFB01000790.1_pt1 | contig 24715 bp, 20 predicted proteins | sample 1521281 | NCBI WGS metagenome assembly OFFB01 (sample SAMEA3504109, study PRJEB24116) | mouse gut metagenome | biome: mouse gut; feature: mouse-associated habitat; material: faeces | place: Denmark | collected 2011
GATGTATCTACTTTATACCCAATGTTATTTCTGTAGCAGTAATTGCTTATCTTTGGAAATTTATCTATAATCCGGATTTCGGTCTTCTTAATAATATATTAAAGGCATTTGGGTATCGAGGGCAGATCAATTGGCTGTCACAGCAAAAAATTAAGAGGATTTTGACCGTGGATGAACCAGAGGAATTGAATCATGATGCCAGACTGTGGATGAACTATGCACCAATGAAGATCATACAGGATATGGTGGCAATTGATGGACAAATTAAAACAGTTGCTATATATCCAGAAAATGGAATTAATCCATATCTTAGCTGTGTTGACCGATCCTCTTATATAGGGGATATGGAGCAGGTAAGAAAGCAGGAGATATATGCTCTTGCCATACAGGAAAAAGGCAAGTTTTTGTGGCAAAGAGTAGGACGATATGAGTCTGATACTTATCAGTTTAATCAGGGCGATAAAATTGTTATGTACCGTGAAATTTATGATATGGCGCGCAGAAATAAACTAGGATATCTTGTGATTGGCTCGTCGGCAGAAATATTTGATGAGATATGTCAGAACTCTCTGCGTGACAGGCGGGAAGCGGTGGTGATAATGAGTGAATATGGCGCAGAACTTGTGCGCTGCGGAAATATTAATGATACAGTGATATCCGATATCCTTGCCGAGAAGACATTGAAGATTACAGACCAGAAACTGATTCAGGGCAACACATGGGGAAATTATAACGTTTACTGCTGTCGGGATGAAGAGACAGGAACGATGGTTTATAAAATTGTGCATAAGGTGGGATGGAAGGATTTAAGCAATGCGGTTATTTATGCACCGCTGGCACTGTTGATTGGATTTTTGTTTGGACTATACCCTGTTTTACTGTTGGTTTCCAATATTGTTTCCAAGCCGCTGCATACATTAAGCGCTGCAATGGAAAATTTCAAGCAGGGAGATTTCAGCCAAAAAATAGAGGCAATAACTCAGGACGAAGTGGGCGAGGTATCGGCGTGTTTTAATAGAATGGTAGATGATATTAGAGAACTGATTGATAAAAATTACATTTTGGCGATTAAAGAAAGAGAAAGTGAACTGGATATTCTTCAGGCACAGATCAATCCTCATTTCCTATACAATACGCTGGATTCTTTATACTGGAAAGCAATGGAATCAGAAAATGAGGAGATAGCGGAGGATATTTTGTCACTTTCCCAGTTGTTCCGCCTTGTTTTAAACAGAGGAGACGGAATTGTGACGGTACAGACGGAAGCGGAGCTGCTGGATCGTTACCTGCATATTCAGCAAATGCGGTTTGGGAAGCGGTTAAAATATGAAATATTGTTGGATGAAGCTATTTTAGGAGAAGAAATACCGAAATTGATCCTGCAGCCTTTTGTGGAAAATGCAATTGTGCATGGGTTTGAAAATGCAGATAGAAATTATTCTCTATCCATTATTGGGAAAAGAGAAGATGCGTTCATGACTTTTCAGATTGAGGATACAGGTGTTGGAATGAGCGAGGAACAGATGGAGGCAATCTGGGATAAAGCGGGCAATTGTAAGTATGCAAGCCAGCGTATTGGAAGATATGCGATTAAAAATGTAAAAGAACGTTTGGAACTTATTTACCATGAAAATTATACCCTTCGTATTATGAGCAGGGTTGGACAGGGAACTACTGTGGTTGTGTCTGTTCCCTGTGGGTTAAAGGAGATCAGACAGCATGAGCATTAAGTTGTTGATTGCGGATGATGAAGATACCATTCGCAATGGAATTGGGAAATATATACAACTGCATACGGACCGTTTTGATAAAATATTTCTTGCTGGTAATGGGCGGGAAACAGTTGATATTATATTTAGAGATAAACCGGATATCATGTTTTTGGACGTGCAGATGCCTTTGATGGATGGAATTGAGGTCATGCAAGAAGCAAATCGTGCCGGCATATTGCCATACACCATGATATTAAGTGCGTATGATGAGTTTAAATACTGTCAGCAGGCGCTGCGCCTGGGGGCGAAGGAATATCTGCTTAAGCCGGTAAGATCTTCTGATATTTTACAGATGGTTAATAGAGCAGTGGATGAATTGTTTGGAGTGCAGGAAGATGCGAAAATTAAGCCTATGGAAGAGAAAAATCATTTGGTGGAATTGGCAAAAGAATATATGGAAGAACATTATTATGAGAATCTTATGCTGATAGATGTGGCGCAGAAGGCAGGTATATCCCCAGGGTATTTGTCTACTCTTTTTCAAAAGCAGTTATCAAAGGGATTCATAGATTATCTCAATGAGATCCGTATAGAGCATGCCTGCTCTTATTTACAACAGAATTATCTGAAAACATATGAGATCGCCTATAAGGTTGGATTTAAGGATGAAAAATATTTTTCCAAGGTGTTTAAAAAGTTGAAAGGGCGATCTCCTTCCGAATATCGAAGAGGAAATTTGTAAAAAGATTTTTTATAATTTATGAAAATGGTGTGCTATCTTACAAAACTGTGATCAATAAATAGCTTTAATCTTACATGAGGAACTTAAACGCAAACCGTCTTGACATACCCATGCATATTTATATAGAATGAATACACCAAAAGGCAGACTAGGAGGAAGGACTATGTATTTTAAAAGTGTAATAGACCAGGATAAAAGTGCGGTAGTTATCTGTAATTTGCAGCATGAAATTATTTACATGAATCCGGCAGCGGTGAAAAATTACGAAAAATGGGGCGGTGAAAGCCTGGTGGGGCAGAGTCTTTTAAACTGCCATAATGAAGAATCAAAAGAAAAGATAAAGCAGGTGGTGGACTGGTTTGCTGCGTCACAGGAGCACAATATTATCTATACCTTTCATAATGAAAAACAGAATAAAGATGTTTATATGGTTGCCCTTCGGGACGAGGGCAGGCTGATCGGCTACTATGAAAAGCATGAGTACAGAAATTCAGAAACAATGAAACTATATGATTTTAAAAAATAGGATAAAACCGAAAGGATAAGAGGGTTTATGCCAAATATCAGTGTGTTAATAAAACCGGCTTCTGGAATGTGTAATCTGCAATGCAGATATTGTTTTTACCATGATGAGGTAAAAAACAGGAAGGTGGAGTCTTATGGGTTTATGTCAGAGGAAACTTTGGAAAATGTCATTCAAAAAACCTTGGATTTTTCAGATACAGCATGTTCTTTTACCTATCAGGGGGGAGAACCTTTACTTCGGGGAATTGATTTTTTTAAAAAGTCCGTAGAACTGCAAAAAAAATATAATACAAAAGGCCTGAAAATTTTGAATGCAGTCCAGACAAACGCAACCTGTTTAAATGATGAATGGGCAGAGCTGTTTAAGCAAAACAACTTTTTGACAGGTGTTTCATTAGATGGAATTTTGTTTTCCCATGATTCTTTTCGGATTGACAGTAAAGGAGATGGAACTTTTGAACGAGTCATGGAAGGAATTGAGCTGTTAAAAAAGCATAAGGTGGATTATAACATTCTGACGGTAGTAAATGCATTGACAGCCAAAAAGATTCCGCAGATTTATGAATTTTATAAGCAGAATGATTTTGCATATCTTCAATTTATTCCCTGCCTGAATCCGTTAAATAAAGAAAAAGAGCGCTATCCTTATACCCTAACCCCTAAAGCATATGGACATTTTTTAAAGACACTGTTTGACCTGTGGTATAAAGACGTAAAAGAGGGACTTATTTTGCACATACAGCAGTTTGAAGAATATGTAAAAATGCTTTTGCTTATGCCGATTGATGTATGTGGTATGAGCGGAGTATGCTCCAGTCAGAATGTAATTGAGGCGGATGGAGAAGTGTATCCTTGTGATTTTTATATGCTGGATGAGTACAAACTTGGTAATTTAAATAAAAGTTCTTTCATGGAAATTAACAAAAAAAGAGAGGAAATCCGATTTATTGAAGAATCTGAAAAAATTCATGATGATTGTAAATGCTGCAAATATATGTCAATCTGCCGGGGGGGATGCAGAAGGCACCGGATGCCTAAAAACTATTTCTGTTCTTCTTATTATGAATTTTTTGACTATACGATCAACAGATTGGAGGAAATAGCAGAGCTATACAAAAAAATATACTAAACATTTTTGGAGTGAATCAAATTAGTGTTGCAAAAGTACCAATTTTTCTTTCTTAATCATACAGGATTTGTTCAAAATGGCATGTTTCGTACAACTTTTTGCTTTAAATAAGAAAACTTGTTGAGATGAAAAATCGGAATGTGATATAGTGTAAACACATTATAGATGTACGAAAAACTGCAGGGATCGTAAAATTATGAAAAAGGAGATGGGAAGATGAGAAAAAGAATTTTAAGTGGTATTTTGGCACTTACACTGGCAGTAGGTTTGTTGACAGGATGCGGAGGAAGTAAAACTGCCACATGGACTGTTACCTGTCCTTGGGCTCCCTCAGGAGTAGCCGCAATGGTGAGTCAAAAAGCAGCATCAATGTCAGCGAATTATTCCGACAGTGTTATTCTTGTAGCAGATGCGATTAAGGGTGATGCGGCAACTGTTAATACATGGGTAGCTGATACGAAAGCAAATGATACGGAACTGGTATTTGCAGGAGAGGGACTATTTTCCATTACCTCAATTTTGGATCCGGCAAAATTACAATTTACATATGATGATTTTGTATTTGTTGAAAATTTGTATTCTTCCGTATTTGTAATGTCTGCGGATGCAAGCCTTAATATTAATGGAATCGGCGATTTGGAAACATATCTTGCAGGAGTTGATGAAATAAGCGTAGCTGCCAACGGTGCAACCAGTTCAGAGGCATTTTTAGCAGCAGCCCTTTTCGGTTCTATGGGTTATGGGGAGAAGTTAAAGATAACACCTTATAGTTCGGCAGCAGAGGCAGCACAGGCAGTTGCAAGGGGAGAAACTAATTTTGCAGTTTCCCATCAGTCACAGATACTTGAAACTTATCAGCAGGGAGGCGTAACGATTGTTTGTGCATTTGATGCTGAAGATATTGCAGACGGTGAGTTTGCAGGAGTAGAAGGCGTAGGAAAATATGGATATCCTTATTTCCGTAACAGATGCTTTGTACTTGCCCGCTCTGGGACCAAAGCTGAAACAGTTGCCGAATTAAAGAAGCTTTATGACGATATTCTTGCAGATGATGAAATGGCATCATGGCTTAGCGATACAATGATGCTTGAGGTTGACACAATGAGCGAACAGGATGTTCAGGATCACATTCAGAATGTTCAAAACATTGTAAATGAATATTATGATATCGTAGTAAACTAATCGAACCTTTTCATGGGATGGACAGGACCAGATAGGACTGCCCATCCCTTTTTATAAGTATCTTGAGAACATATTTTTAAATAAAATGACATACGAAACAGGCTGATGTTTCATAAGTATTTCATATGAAAGGAGTTTGAAGGTATGAAAGGAGAACAAAGCTGGTTGGACCGGTTGGACGCAAAAAGGGATAAAATTGCTGAAAAACTTGCTCATAAAGAAGTAAGCCTCCCTGTTGAACTTATTACAGGGATTCTTTTTCTGCTTCTTGGAGTGGTGGTTTTATTAATTATGCCAAAGCAGGTGCCGGTATCAGATACAGATGTAATTAATGGACGTGCTTTTCCTACTTTACTTATGGTGGTGATGATGATTTTCAGTGGAATAATTTTGCTGAAAGAGCTTTATAACTATTTTATTAAAAAATGTCCGCTGACTACCAAAAAAGTTAATTTACTGGTTGAAGTAAAAGCACTTGAAATTCTGGCAATATTATTTCTGACTTATTTGATATGTAAGATTACGGATTTATTTGTTATAGGTGCAATTTTTTGCTGTCTTGGATTTTTGTTGTATTTTAGATGTCGTAAAAAAAGCTACTATGCAATTACACTTGTTACGGCAGTGTTAATTTGGGTTGCGTTTCGTTTTGGATTAAATGTAAATTTTTAGGGGAGGGCATCTGTATATGTTAGAATTTATTGGTCCGGCATTAGAACATTTATTTACATTAGAAAATTTTTTATGGATGAACCTGGGCGTATTTATTGGAGCTGTGTTTGCAGCAGTTCCCGGACTTTCAGTTATTCTTTGCGTCATCTTATTTCTGCCTTTTACATATAGAATGACTGCAATTCCAGGCATGATGTTTCTGCTTGGAATCTATTGTGCCGGCGGATATGGCGGAAGCGTGTCGGCAATATTGATCAATACACCTGGAACACCTCATGCAGCAGCAACAATGATGGATGGACATCCCCTTTCTCAAAAGGGACGTACTAAGGCAGCGCTTAAAATAGCATTGTATGCATCTGCTTTTGGAGGCGTTTTCTCAGCACTAATGCTGCTGTTTTTAGGCCCCCAGGTGGCACAGGTGGCAGCACAGCTTGGAACTGCTGAATATTTTATGGTCTGTCTGTTTGGCTTAACGATTATTGCCGGTGTATCTGGAAAAAGTATGATTAAGGGAATTATTGCTGCCTGTATTGGGCTTTTAATTTCCTGCATTGGAGCGGACCCCATGACAAGTTATGACAGATTTACATTTGGGATTCCCCGATTGTATCTGGGGCTTGATTTGGCTATTTGCCTGATCGGACTTTTTGCGCTTGTAGAAATTCTGGCAAAGGCAGAAAAGAAATCAGGACCTCTTGTATTAGACTCAAAAAAAATAAATGATGATGGAAAAATAACAAAAGATGAATATAAGAGAATGATCCGGCCTACAATTCTTTCTTCTATTATTGGCGTTCTTGTAGGAATAATTCCAGGAACCGGTGCTTCGGAAGCTTCCTGGTTTAGTTATGACAGGGCAAAAGCGATGTCTAAACATAAAGAGGAATTTGGACATGGCTGTGTAGAAGGAATTGCAGCGGCAGAATCAGCAAATAATGCCGTAACTGGCGCTACGTTAATTCCTTTATTGACAATGGGGATTCCCGGCGATGGAACAGTTGCAATTATGCTTTCTGCATTGATGATTAATGGATTAAATCCGGGACTCAGCCTTTTTACCACCCAGGGCGACATCATGTATGCGATTATGATAGGATTAATATTTGTTAATTTATTTATGCTTTTGCAAGGAAACTTTTTGACACGTCTTTTTGCAAAAGTGGTATCTATTCCACAGGAAATTTTAACGCCGATTATTGTTATGTTTTGCTTTGCAGGAGCTTATTCGGTAAATAAAAATTATTTTGACGTGGGAGTAACGTTGATATTTGCAGTGATTGCGTGGCTGCTGCGTAAATTAGATATGCCTCCGGTTCCTATTCTTCTTGGTATGGTACTTGGGAATATGACGGAAACAAATTTCCGCCGGGCGCTTTTGATATCTAATGGAAGTCCTGCAATTTTCGTAAGCAGTGTTTATTGTATTATTTTTATAACATTAACAGTTCTTGCAGTAGCAGCCTTAATAAGGAGCAAGCTGAAAGAATCAAATGGGCAAGTAAAAAAATAGTGGAGGAAAGATTATGGCTTATAATATAATATTTTATTTTACAGATCAACAAAGAGCAGATACTTGTGGATGCTTTGGACAGCCCCTTGACATTACACCAAATCTTGACCGGCTGGCGGCGGAAGGTGTAAAATTTGATTATGCATTTTCACCTCAGCCTGTCTGCGGGCCCTGCCGCGCACTTTTTCAGACAGGTAAATATCCTACGGAAACAGGATGCTTCCGCAACAATATTATGCTGCCCAAGGACATAAAAACATTGGCGGATTACATAGAAGAGGCAGGATATGAAACTGCTTATATAGGGAAGTGGCACCTTGCCAGCGACGGGGAGCTGGAGAAACCGCCTACCATTGATCACACAATTACTGCCATTCCGCGGGAATTAAGAGGCGGGTATACCGGGTTCTGGCGTACGGCAGATGTATTAGAATTTACTTCACATGGTTATGATGGATATGTTTTTGATGAAAACAATAATCGTATAGACTTTAAAGGCTACCGTGCCGACTGTATTACAGACATGGCGCTTGACTTTTTTGATGAGAGAGATACTGAAAAACCATTTTTTATGACAATTTCCCATATTGAGCCTCATCACCAAAATGACCGTAAATGTTATGAAGGACCGGAGGGATCTAAAGAAAAGTTTAAAGATTTCATACTTCCGGAGGACTTGAAAGCTTTAAAGGGTGACGCAGCAGAAGAATATCCGGATTATTTAGGAGCTTGTGAGAGCCTGGACCAAAATTTAGGGAAACTGGTAAATAAACTTAAAGAAAAAGGATTGTATGAAAATACCATTATTATATTTGCATCAGATCATGGCTCTCATTTTAAAACAAGAAATTTAGACAGTCATTTAAATGGGTATGATGATTATAAACGTTCCTGTCATGATGCATGCTTGAGAGTTCCGCTTGTAATCGCAGGAGGCCCCTTTAAGGGAGGTTTAGCGGTAGAAGAACTGGTCAGCACAGAAAGCCTTCCTAAAACAATTCTTGCTATGGCAGGAGTGGATGTGGGAGATGCTATGATAGGAGAAAATCTTTTAGACGTAGTGGAGAAAAAGGACGATAATCGGCCAAACCAGATATTTGCCCAAATCTCTGAGAGCAGGATTGGAAGATGCGTTCGGACACCCAGATACACTTATTCCGTATATGCTCCAGGATTAAATGGTGGTGAAGCGGCATCATCTGAGGTTTATGCGGATGACTTTTTATATGATATGGAAAAAGATCCTTATCAGTTAAATAATGTGGTAAATGATCCTGATTATAAAGATGTAAAAGCGGATATGAGAGAACGCCTTTTGAACTGGATAGAGAAGGCGGAAGGAAAAAGACCTGTAATTACAGATTAAGGAGATGTACTGATGGGAGCTTTGGACAAAAAATCGGAACAAATATATATTTGGATGCGGTCTTATATTGATGAAAATAAGTTTGCGGACAATTCAAAGCTCCCATCGGAAAATGTAATAAGCCACAGGTTAAAGGTAAGCAGGGAAACAGTTCGAACGGCACTGGCCAGGCTGGCAGAAGAAGGACTGATCCGAAAGGTAAAAGGAAGTGGAACCTACATAAATAAAGAAGTGGCTTTGACAAAAGAATTAGGGGGAAACAGCGGCACAATAAAATTGGGACTGGTTTTGCAGGGGCAGGATACAAATGCAAACTCGGCATTACTGGAAGGGATTAGAAGTGTGCTTCCTACCGATGAGGTTGAACTGCGCATATTCCTTACGGACAATAAATTTTCTAATGAGCGGAGATGTCTTTTGACGGTTGTTCATCAGGGATTTCAGGGATTTATTGTAGATGGTGTAAAAGCGAGCCTGCTGAACCCTAATCTGGATTGTTATAAACAGATTTATCAAAAAAACATACCTGTTATTTTTTATAATAATTATTATAAAGATTTGGACTATCCCCGGGTAATCAGTAACGATAAACAATGCGCTGACAGACTTCTTGGCTTATTGATAAAGGCAGGACATAAACATATAGCAGGAATCTTTATTTATGATAATTATCAAAGTATTGAGAAATTCCAGGGAATGGCCACAGCCTTAAAAAGATATGAGGCAGAACTTCAGGATGACTATATAAAATGGTGCATTTCAAATGAAGCACATGATGAACGTTTCATTCATTCCATCGAAAGGTTTTTAAAGGGAATTCCCAAATGTACGGCAATTGTCTGCTGCAATTACATGATCTATCGATTGGTGCGCCAGGCATTAAAAATACAGGGGAAAAAAATCCCGGAGGACTATTCTGTGGTTTGTTTTGACTATTCAGGGGAAGATTGGGAGCAGGAGGGGATTACCTGTTCTATTCACCAGGGGTATCAGATTGGTAAGGAAGTGGCATCGCGCCTGCTTAAGATGATTGAACGTAAAGCATGTAAAGGGCAGGATTATTCCTGCATTATGCCGCCTAAAATTTATATAGGAAATTCTATTAGGCAAGTAGGAAAAAGGTAATGGTAAAGGAGTCTGATCATGAATTTTACACAGGCATCTGAAAAGGATAAAAGCGAAATTTTAGCCCTTTACAGGTCTTTGGCAGGAACAGAGTTTTGTGCATGGACGGAAGAGTATCCAGGGGAAATTGATATAGAAGGAGATTTGTCCAGAGACGGGCTTTTTTGCCTTAAGGATGAAAAGGGAGAAATCGCAGGTGTAATTTCCATTGATCAGGATGAGAACGTGGAAAGGCTGACCTGCTGGTCAAAAGAGCTGCAGCCCTCAGCGGAATTATCAAGGATTGGCGTCAGGGTTGAAAATCAGAATCAGGGAATTGCCAGAAAATTACTTCAGCATGCCATGGAAGAATTAAGAAGGCGGGGAAAAAGAAGCGTACATTTGCTGGTATGCAAGACAAATAAAAAAGCAATCCGCAGTTATGAAAAATTAAATTTTGAAGTTGTAGGTGAATGCCAGATGTTTGGGGAGGACTGGTGGTGCTATGAGAAAGTCCTGTAAAAGAAATAAAGCATAAGCTAAAATTCTGAAAAAGGAAAATTTTCTAAAATTTATAAGTGATTGTAAATGTGGAAAGGCTTGACAAATAAGCCCTTTTTTTGATAATATAGTAGCGGTTATTGGAGGGACGATAGTGGTCAAGCTGTGTCACACTGTGGTCCTTTATTTTTCATATTGAGAAGAAGTAAATAGAAAGCAGGTAAATACAGCTTTTTATATATAAGGGATGCCCTGCACTGCAAGATATCCATTTTACATAGTTTTAAGGATATCGTGTAATGCAAGACATCCGTTGTTTGAGAAGGAGACTTTAGTATGTTAAAGTATGTGGTAAAACGAATCATGCTTGCAATCGTTACCATATGGGCGGTTGCTACCCTTACTTTCTTTCTGATGAACATGGTTCCCGGCGGGCCATTCTTATCAGAGAAAGCAATCAGTCCTCAGGCGACAGCGGCGCTGGAGGCAAAATATGGATTGGATAAGCCTTTGCTCCAGAGATATTTCACATATATGACGGATGCCGTCAGGGGAGATTTTGGAGACAGCTTAAAGCAGAGAGGGCGTACTGTTATGTCCATTATAACAATGAAATTCCCTGTATCGGCAAGAGTAGGAGGTATTTCTGTTTTTGTGGCATTATGTCTTGGGATTCCTTTGGGATGTATTGCGGCTTTAAAGAGAGGAAAGTTCCTTGACAGTTTAATCAGTGTACTTTCCACCTGCGGTATTGCAGTTCCCAGTTTTGTGGTCTGCACTTTGTTAATGTATACGCTGGGAGTGAATTTAAAACTTCTTCCCACCATGGGGCTTACAAGCTGGAAGCATTATATTATGCCGGTGATTGCACTATCTTTTTATCCCACTGCTTACATTATGAGGCTGATGCGCTCTTCCATGCTGGACGTACTGGGGCAGGACTATATGCGTACTGCAAAGGCAAAAGGCGTGGCAGGATTTTGGATTTTGTTTAAACATGCAATGAGAAATGCAATTCTTCCGGTAGTTACTTATGTTGGACCTATGCTGGCTTATACCGTAACGGGAAGCTTTGTTGTTGAGAAGATTTTTGTTATTCCGGGACTCGGCGGAGAATTTATCGGAGCCATCGGTGGACGTGACTATACATTGATCATGGGAACAACTATCTTCCTGGCTACTTTGATCATTATAATGAATGTAGTAGTTGATATTGTCTACAAGCTGGTAGATCCCCGTATTAATTTGAAGTAAGTGAAGTAAGGAGCAGATTATGAAGCAGAATCCATTGAGTTTTCAATCAAAATTAAAACCGGAGGATTTCCTTCCGGCTACTGAGGAGGAAAAGCAGAGCCAGATTATCATGCGCGAAAGCGTAGGCTTTTGGAAAGACGGTATGCGTCGCCTTTCAAAGAATAAAGTAGCTATGGTAAGTCTTGTAGTTATTATTTTTGTTATGTTTATCTCTTTTATTGTTCCAATGTTCTATCCTTACAACTATAAGGAGCAGTTTAAAGGTGCAAATCATCTTGCACCTATGGAGTACTCCGCAGAAGAACAGGCCCGGATTGATGCAGGAGAAAAGGTTTTTCCCCACATTTTCGGAACAGATAAAATGGGACGTGATTATGCCATCCGCGTTATGATGGGAAGCCGTATTTCCCTGATCGTAGGTTTGGTTGCAACCGCAATTATTTTGGTGATCGGATCCATTTACGGTTCCGTAGCGGCGTTTTTCGGCGGCTGGGTGGATCTGGTAATGATGCGTATTGTGGATATTATCTATACGATACCGGATATTCTTTTGATTGTACTGTTATCCTTTGCATTAAAAGCGCCATTGGAAAATCTTAAAATGGTGCCGGGATTTTCCTGGGTAGGCGTGGTAGGCGAGAACCTGATCAGTATTTTTATTGTGTTTGCCCTTCTTTACTGGGTAGGGATGGCGCGTATGGTAAGAAGCCAGATCCTGACTTTAAAAGAAAGCGAATATGTGACAGCGGCAAGGGCGCTGGGTGTTAAAAATGGAAAAATTATCAGAAAGCATCTTTTGACAAACTGTATTGGTACATTGATCGTAACCACAACACTGCAGATTCCTTCTTCTATCTTTACGGAAAGCTTTTTAAGCTTCCTGGGCATGGGTGTGGCAGTTCCCCTGCCTTCTTTGGGAAGCCTTGCAAGTGATGCTTTAAATGGTATCAATACGTATCCTTACCTGCTATTTATTCCGGCAGCGCTTATTAGTCTTATTATTTTAAGTTTTAACCTGTTTGGAGATGGACTGAGGGATGCATTTGATCCAAAATTAAAACACTAGGAAAGGTGGTTTGGGAATATGTCAGATTATCTTGTAGATATAAAAAACGAGCGGCTTTCTTTTTTCACTCCGGCAGGAGAGGTAAAAGCGCTCAATGATGTTTCCATTCATTTGAAGCAGGGAGAAGTGCTGGGAATCGTAGGAGAGAGTGGTTCCGGCAAGTCTGTAACCGCATATAGTCTGATGGGCTTGACCGCCCATCCGGGAAAACTTCTTGGCGGCAGCCTCTATTTTAACGGTCATCAGATCGAACAGATGTCAGATAAGGAAATGCGTAAAATCAGGGGAAATGAGGTATCCATTATTTTTCAGGATCCCATGACCAGTTTAAATCCGGTTTATACCATAGGAAATCAGATTATGGAAGCAATTCTGCTCCATACAAATAAAACAAGAACCCAGGCGAAGGAAAGAGCCAAAGAATTGCTTGAACTGGTAGGAATCAATGAGCCGGAAAAGAGATTAAAGCAGCATCCTCATGAATTATCCGGCGGTATGCGCCAGAGAGTAATGATTGCCATTGCACTTGCCTGTGAGCCTAAACTTCTGATTGCAGATGAGCCGACCACAGCCCTTGATGTGACGATTCAGGCACAGATCCTTGAGTTGATGGTGGAATTAAAAAATAAGCTTGGCATGGCCATCATAATGATTACCCATGACCTTGGCGTGGTTGCCAGCATGTGCGAGAGAATTGCTGTTATGTATGCGGGCAGGATTGTGGAATATGGTACGGCAGAGGATATTTTTTATCATCCAAAGCACCAGTATACAAAAGGGCTGATTCGCTCTATTCCCAGACTGGACACGAAAGATCATGAGAGACTGGTACCCATTGAGGGAACGCCGGTGGATATGCTGAATCCGCCAAAAGGCTGTCCTTTTGCACCCAGATGCGAAGCATGTATGAAGATCTGCTTAAGGGAAATGCCTCCGGTAACTCATTTTGGAGAAGTGCATTATACCCAGTGCTGGCTTAACCAAAAAGAAGAATTTGAGACTTCGTCTCATGAGAAAGGAGCCGCAGATGAGTGAAAAATTAGTACAGGTAGATCATTTACGCCAGTATTTTCCGGGCGGCGGTTTTGGAAAAAACAAAAAGTATATTCAGGCGGTGGATGATGTTTCTTTCACCATCGATAAAGGAGAGACTTTAGGACTGGTAGGAGAGTCAGGTTGTGGAAAAACCACCACAGGACGTACACTGCTTCGGCTGTATGAACCCACAGGAGGACGTTTTCTCTATAACGACGAAGTGATTTTTGATGTGGAGAAGAAACAGTACGCAGATATGCTTCCCTACAGGAAAAAAATGCAGATTGTATTCCAGGATCCATATGCAAGTCTTGATCCAAGAATGACCATTGGAGATATTATTGGCGAGGCCATTGATGTTCACAAGATGGCTTCAGGTAAAAAGGAAAGATATGAAATTATTATAGAAATGCTTAGTCATGTAGGGCTTAATTCCGAACATGCAAACCGCTATCCTCATGAGTTTTCCGGCGGGCAAAGGCAGCGTGTGGGGATTGCAAGAGCCCTTGCGGTAAGACCGGAATTTATTGTCTGTGATGAGCCGATTTCGGCGCTGGATGTGTCCATTCAGGCACAGGTTATCAATATGTTTGAAGATCTGCAGGCGGAAATGGGACTGACTTATTTGTTTATTGCCCATGACCTTTCCGCGGTAAAGCATATTTCCAACCGAATTGGAGTTATGTATCTGGGCAGAATGGTTGAGCTTGCGGACAGTTACGAGCTGATTACCAGACCACTTCATCCTTATACCAAGAGCCTGATTTCAGCAATTCCTGTTGCAGATCCCAAGACTGCAAGGGAGAGCCAGCGTATCGTGCTTGGGGGAGATGTTCCAAGTCCTTTAAATCCTCCTTCCGGATGCCGTTTTAGAACCAGATGTCCTTATGCAGACGAGAGGTGCGCAGCCCAGACTCCTGAATGGAAAGAGTTGGAAAAAGGGCATTTTGCAGCCTGTCATCATATTGACAAGTGCAATTAAATGTGGTAAACCGATATAGACGCTTTATAAAAGAGTCTGTATTGTTTTATAAAAAATAATTATTTAAGAGGAGGACGAATTATGAAAAAGAGAGTACTTGCGCTCTTACTGACAGCAACCATGATTCTTGGCCTTACAGCCTGCGGCGGTAAAGACACACCGGCAGCAGACGGGGGGGCAGATAGTTCACAGACGACTACAGAGTCTGGCACAGAGAATGAAGATGCTGCCAGTACAGAAACAGCAGACGGCGAGAAGATCCTTTCCGTTCAGGTAGGACCTGATCCTGAGACCATTGATCCTGCGTTAAACTCCGCAGTAGATGGCGGTAACATGTTATTGCATTCATTTGAATGTCTGTTAGCAGTAGACGAGGATGGACAGCTGATTCCCGGACAGGCAGAAAGCTGGGAAGTAAGTGAAGATGGCCTTACATGGACCTTCCATTTAAGAGATGGATTAAAATGGTCTGACAGCTCTGACTTAACAGCAAAGGATTTTGAATATAGCTGGAAGAGAGTTTGTGATCCTATGGTAGCTGCTCCTTATGCAGAAACCGTGCTTGGTATGGTAGCTGGTTTTAATGAGGCGATTGGCGGTGATCTGGACGCACTTCAGGTAGTAGCACAGGATGATAAGACACTGGTTGTTACCCTGGCTAATCCCTGCTCCTATTTTGGAAGCCTTGCAGCATTTGCAACCTTAAGCCCTGTTCAGCAGGCAACAGTTGAAGCAAATGGGGATGCATGGGCAGTAGCAGCAGAAACTTATATTTGTAACGGACCTTTTTACATTTCAGAGTGGGTACCCGGTTCTCATATCCTTATGAGCAAGAATCCTAACTACTGGAATGCAGATGCAATCAAGTTAGATGGTATTAAGTGGAACTTGATTGAAGATGACAATGCGGCTTTAAGTGCATATCAGACAGGTGAAGTTCTGATGATCAAGAGTGTTCCGGCAGAAGAAATTCCTTCTTTAAGAGAGAACAGTGATTTCTATGTAGATCCTATTATCGGAACCTACTATTTGAGCCTTAACACTGCAAAGGCGCCTTTTGATGATGCAAGAGTCCGCAAAGCATTAAGCCTTGCAATCGACCGTGATTATGTGGCAAATACCCTGATGCAGGGAACCTATTCACCTGCATATAACTTCATGGGACCGGGCTGGGTTGACACAGACGGAAGCCAGTTTATTGACAAGGCAAATGGCGGCCAGGCATATATTTCAGAAAATTACGAGGCAAACCTTGAAGAAGCTAAGCAGCTTCTGGCAGATGCAGGTTATCCGGATGGAGCAGGTTTCCCTTCTATCGTTTACTCAACCAATGACCAGGCTTATCACAAGGTAGTTGCTGAATATTTGCAGGAAGCGTGGGCACAGCTCGGCATCGACTGCAAGGTAGATATTGTTGAATGGGCAAGCTTCACACCTATGAGACGTAACGGCGATTATGATTCATCCCGTAACGGATGGGTAGGAGACTACAGCGATCCTTCCAATATGCTGGATCTGCTTTACTCCACCAATGGTAATAATGACGGTAAGTTCAGCAATGCTGAATATGATGCAGCTATGGAGCTTTCCAGAACTACACTGGATGCAGCAGAACGCTCACAGGCACTTCATACAGCAGAAGATATTCTTATGGAAGAAGCAGGATGTGTTCCTGTAGCTTATTACAATGACTTCTGGTTACAGAGTGATAAGATCACAGGTTCCTGGCATTCACCTTATGGATACTGGTATTTCATGTATGCAGATATTGCCGAAGCAGATGCTGCTGAAGCAGATGTTGAAGAATCAGAAGCCGCTGAATAAGCGTGATAAATGATGAGCAGGTGCAATTTTATATTGCACCTGCTTTTTAATATAAAATTAGTCTTATTTAATTGGCATTAGGGAAAATTAGTTTATAATTTAAGTAAAAAATGGAGGTCCCTCAATGCCTGTACAATGTTATGAAAATGTTTCGAAAGATGTAAAGAAGATTATTAAGATAGATACGGAAAATACCAGCTATGTGATTGGTGTGATAGATGACGAACAATTTCTTGGCCACATATATTATGGGGCTTATTTAAATGATTATCATCTTGCGTATGCTCTGCGCATTCAGGAAAATCCCTTTGTTCCATCCCAAAATAATGGGGAAAGACTTTCTTTTTTGGATTCCTTTTCTATGGAATATCCTGCGCATGGCTTAGGAGATTTTCGGGAAGACTGCATCAGCATAGAAATGCCCAATGGAAGTACAGGCTTGTCCCTTAGCTTTGTGTCTTTAAACATACTGGAGGAAAAGCCAAGGCTTTCAGGGCTTCCGTCCACCTTTGGAGATAAGGGGGAATGCACTTGTGTTGAAATTGTCTGCGAAGATGTACATACAGGGCTGAAAGTAGTGCTTTTATACACTGCATTTGAAAAGGCGGATGTGATTACAAGAAGCGTACGGATTGTGAATGCGGGAAAAGCCCCCCTTTATTTGACGAGAGTGCTGAGCGCCTGCCTTGATATGGACGATAAGGAATTTGAAGTGCTTTCTCTTCACGGCTCATGGGCAAGAGAAAGGCAGATTCAGAGGATGCCTGTAGGGTATGGAAGATACAGCGTGGAATCACTGCGGGGAGAATCCAGCCATCAGGAACATCCTTTTATGGCGCTTTTAACGAAGGGAACGAATCAGGAATACGGAGAAGTTTATGCCATGCATTTTGTCTATTCAGGAAATTTTAAAGCGCTGGTGGAAAAGGATCAATTTGATCAAATCCGTATGGTTATGGGAATTCACCCAGAGGATTTCAAATGGAAATTAGAATCCGGCTGTGAATTTCAGGCACCGGAAGTGGTTTTGGTTTATTCAGGGGAAGGCCTTGGAAAAATGACCAGAGCTTTTCATGACTTTTATAGAAACCATTTGATTCAGGGAGCTTATCGGGATAAGGAACGTCCGGTACTGATTAATAACTGGGAGGCAACCTATTTTGACTTTGATAAGGAAAAGCTGATTCAAATTGCGAAGGAAGCCGCACAAAGAGGCATTGAAATGCTGGTAATGGATGACGGATGGTTTGGAAATCGTTTTGACGATAAACGCGCTCTCGGGGACTGGTATGTGAATGAAGAAAAGCTGCCAGGCGGCCTTAAGGCTTTGGCAGATGAGGTAAATGGACTGGGGATGAAACTCGGTATCTGGTTTGAGCCGGAAATGATTTCCCCTGATTCGGATTTGTACAGGGCCCATCCAGATTGGGCAATTGCCATACCAGGGAGAGAGGGCAGTCTTTGCAGAAATCAGTATGTGCTTGATTTGACGCAAAGAGAAGTGGTAGATTATGTTTATGGAAGAATTTCCCAGATCCTTCACAGCGCCAACATTGAATATGTAAAATGGGATATGAACAGGCAGCTTTCAGATATTGGATCTGCCTATCTTCCAGCAGATCAGACAGGCGAGTTGTATCACAGGTATATGCTTGCAGTTTATGAGCTGCAGGAGAGAATGCTTAAGGAATTTCCGTATCTGCTCTTGGAAAATTGCTCCGGCGGCGGCGCCAGATTTGATCCGGGAATGCTTTACTACAGTCCTCAGATATGGTGTTCTGATGATGCAGATGCCATAGAACGTTTAAAAATACAGGAGGGAACTGCGTTGATTTATCCATTGTCAACAATGGGGGCGCATGTTTCTGCCTGTCCTAATCATACGGTGGGAAGAAACACGCCTTTGGAGACAAGGGGGCATGTGGCGCTTGCAGGAACCTTTGGTTATGAGTTGGATGTGACAAAACTTTCAGAGGAAGAAAAGGAAATGATATCATTGCAGATCGCTGCGTATCATAAATATAATGAGCTGGTAAGGTGCGGGGATTATTATAGAATTGCCTCCTACAGTGAAAATCATTTTTATGACTGCTATGGGGTGGTGAGTAAGGACAAAACAGAAGCCTTATATACATTTGTACAGGTGCTTGGAAGACCGAACCATCGCAGCAGAAGGATTTATTTAAAAGGGCTTGCTCCGGAAAAGAAGTACAGAATCGAAGGAGAAGAAGAAATAAATACGGGAGATGTTCTGATGAAGGCAGGATATCTTGTACAGAATATGTGGGGAGATTTCAGAAGCAGGCTTATTCATTTGACAGAGGTATAACAGATAAGAAGGACTAAGATGAAGGGAAGGCATAGACAAAAATGGCCAAGTCAGTAAAATTAGCGGATATAGCAGAAAAGTTAAATGTAAGTACAGTGACGGTTTCCAAGGCGCTGGCGGATCAAAAAGGCGTCAGTGAAGAAATGCGGGAGCGGATTAAAAGATTGGCTCATGATATGGGGTATAAGCCGCCTGTCAAGACAAGACAGTTGAAAGACTATAAAAGCTATAATATAGGAGTAATTATCTCAGAACGCTATTGGGATCAGCAGGAATCTTTTTATTGGAAAATGTATCAGGAGGTGGCGACCAAGGCTGTTTCCAAAGAATGTTTTACAATGCTTGAAATATTAAGCAAGAAAAATGAGCGGGAACTTGAATTATCCAAGCTGGTCTCAGAAGACAGGGTAGATGGCCTGATTATCATTGGACTATTAAAGGAAGACTATCTTTCCATGATAATTAAAAATGCTAAAATGCCGCTTGTATGTCTGGACTTTTATGATAAAAATCATGACTGCAACTGTGTGGTTACAGATAATTATTTTGGAATGTATAAGCTTACAAATTATTTATTTGAAATGGGGCATACCAATGTAGGGTATGTAGGCACGCTTCTATATACCAATAGCATTACGGACAGGTACTTTGGATATTGTAAGGCACTTTTAGAACATGGAAAAAAGGTCAGAAAAGACTGGATTATTGAGGATCGCGATATGGACACGGGTGTTCGTGACAAGGATTTTTCTTTTCAGCTTCCAGAAGAAATGCCTACGTCTTTTGTGTGTAATTGTGATATGACAGCAGGGATTTTTGTTGAGGCCCTGCGGGAAAAGGGATACCGCGTTCCAGAGGATGTATCTGTGGTGGGGTTTGATAATTATCCGATTCCCGGCGTGTGTAATCTGGGTATCACCACTTATGAAGTGGATATCAGGGAAATGGCGCGTAAGACAATTAATCTTCTCTTAAAACAAATCGCGGGAGATTATCGATACCACAGTATGTCGATTGTGGAAGGACGTATGATATTAAAGGAAAGCGTCAGAAATTTAAAAGAATAATTAGAAGAAGCAGAAAGGGGCTGTCGCTTTAATGAAGGAAAATTCGTGAAGCGTCAGCTTCATTTTTGCTGTTTTTATATGTACTTTCAGGAAAAAGCTTTGGATTGTTCTGTTATTCTGTAAAAAGAGCATACTTTAATAAGCCATTTCCCACAGCTTGAAAGTTTGCTTTAAGATATGAAAAATCAGGCACTTTTCACAGGAAACAAATGTGTTCCGGTCCTGCCTTTTTGAATCTTATTATGAAGTTTATTCATATTCTGCGCCATGGCAAGCAGTGTGCTTTCTGCAAGCACATTTGATGTCCCTTTGCTTAAGTATCTCCTAAACTGCATATCCTGTTTTAAATCCCCAAAAGAACCCTCTGCCTGAATACTCCGATTTGTCCTCAAAAGTATGCCTTCATCCGAAAGAATCCGTTCCAGATCTTCTTTCCTGTACTTCAGAAATGTTTTTGCAACCTGAAGCGTCTTTGTCCTTTCTTCCATAGGTGTTTTGCAATTGTTACCTTTGATACAGTCACTTTTGTAAGGGCATCCGCTGCAATCCTCACATTTATAAACCGTTTTTTCACTTACATAGCCTGTTTTGCTTTTGGAATGTCTGACATGGTCTGTCGTCAGCTTTTTACTGTTTCTACAGGTATAGCTGTCTGACTCGGAATCATACTCCATATTTTCGGCTTTTCCGATATCATTTTTATACTTACGGGTTTTGGAAATCTCGTAGTTCGAAGGCTTTATATAAGAAAGCTGTCCGTTTGATTCAAGAAACAGGTAGTTTTCTTCACTTTCATATCCGGCATCAGCGGTTATATTTTTATATTTGAATTTCAGATGTTCTCCGGCATCTTTCAAAAATGGTATCAGGGTTGTAGTGTCGGTTGGCTGCGGTCCGACGGAAAGCCATGTGATATATTCGGAATCCACACCATGCTGGAGGTTGTAGGCAGGTTTTAACTGTCCGTTGCCCATGGCATCTTCTTTCATCCGCATAAACGCAGCATCATGATCCGTTTTGGAATAGCTGTTTCGTTCCCCGCAGATATGAATCTTTTGATTGTATTCTTTGAGCTTGCACAGATAAGCTTCGAGAGTTTCAATGCTCTTTTGAAGTGGTGTTTTTCTTTTTCCAATGCCATGCACAAAAACTACATTTTCACTTTGCTTGAGGGCATAAAGTTTCCTGCGCAGCTTCTTTACATGTTTCATCTTTACAGTATCCCTGTAAACAATCTTTAGCCCATAAAGCTGTTCACATTCCGCAACAAAATCTGCAAGTTTTATCAGAAGCTTCGCCTGATTCTTTGTCACGGCTTTCTTCCAGACAAAAGTATATTTATTTGCGCTGGCTTCGATTTTTGTACCATCGATGAAAATGGTCTCGCCTGAAATCTCGCCAAGGTCAAAAAGTGTATTGGACATTTCCGCAAGAATCCGCTTGGAACAGGGCGCAAAATGAATGCTTCGGAATCTTGCAAATGTTGCATGGTCAGGAACAGGTGCGCCTTCCAAAAGAAACATAAAATTGATATCCCTTTTACAGTTAAGCTCCATGGAACGGGAGGAATAATCCCCGTTCATGTAAGAGTAAAGCACAATCTTTAGAAGGGTTCTTGGCGATACGGAATTTATTCTTTCATAAGTAGAATATAAGTCAGTCAAATCCATTTCCTCCACAAACTGACTCAGTAACCGCACAGAATCATCTTCCGGGATGATTGTTTCAATATTTAGCGGAAGTTTTAATTGATATCCGCCCTGATTTAGACTATAATTTTTCTGTAAGTTAATGTGTTTGGTCATACATTAATTTTACACCAACTGCCAGATTCTTTCGAGGTCTGGCAGTTATTTTTTGCACAGAAAAGGAGCTGCGCACTAATCACTTAGTGCGACAGCCCCTTCTGTACATTTTCGTTTTTGGGGAAGCAGGGCGGCTTTGACGGTGGAGAACCGGAATCTTTATTGGGACAATTATGTGGGAGCTATTGTAGATGGACAACAGAAGAAATGGCTTTTAAAGAAGAAAGGGCAGACGGAGATTGTGCTGGTGGATGAACAAGAGGGAGGAGAGCATGAAATTCTTGTTTTTAAACGTCAGGATGGGTGCCATGAAATGATATTCTGTTCTTTGGAACTGTCAGATGGCGGCAGACTGTTGTCACCCCCTGTGGTTCCGGAGAGAAAAATTGAGGTGTATGGGGATTCTGTTTCAGCCGGAGAAGTCTCGGAGGCGGAGGACTATCTGGGGAAGGAAGATCCGGTGCATAACGGAGAGTATTCCAATAGCTGGTATTCCTATGGGTGGATGACCGCCCGCAGATTAAATGCTCAGATTCACGACATTGCCCAGGGCGGAATTGCGTTGATGGACAAAACAGGGTGGTTTTTTGAGCCAAATGCAATTGGTATGGAGTCTGTGTGGGATAAGGTGCATTATGTACCAGAACTTGGAAAAAGCACTTTATGGAACTTTTCCCAATATACGCCTGACGTGGTGATTGTGGCATTTGGGCAGAATGACAGTCATCCTTACGATTATATGAAAGAAGATTTTTATGGAAAAAGGGCAGTCTTATGGCGGAAAAGGTACGGGGAGTTTCTAAAAAATCTTCGGGCAAAATATCCGCAGGCACAAATTATCTGCTGTACAACTCTATTGTGTCATGACAAAGCATGGGATGCATCCATTGAACAGGTGTGCCGGCAGCTTGCAGACGAGCGGATCAGCCATTATATGTTTCGAAGGAATGGAAGCGGGACGCCGGGGCATCTTCGTGTAAAAGAGGCAGAAGAAATGGCAAAAGAGCTTGCAGTTTATATAAAAAAGATAATGCCGGATGGGTGGCAGTAAAGGGACGACAGGGAAAATAGGAAAAAGTGATTCGGAAAATGTGAATTTTAATTGTGTATGGGGAAATAATTGCGTATAATAATACATTAACAGATTTAAAAGAAAAAGAGATAGGGTTAATTTGAGAGGAGGACAAAATGGATCAGGAAAGAATGGACATTGAAATCAAACAGTACAATGAACCCGGATATGCACCGGTGATTGATTTTGAAACATGGAGAGTGGCAATACTGAATGATATTGATGAGCTTGAGGTACATAACTTGAAAACCATGCAAAAGCATCAGGAAACCGATGAAGTATTTGTGCTCCTTAGAGGAAATTGTACCCTGTTTACGGCAGGAAACGGAGAGGAAGCCGGTACCATACAAAGCACGAATCTGGAACCCTGCAAATGTTATAATGTGAAGGCCGGCGTGTGGCATACCCATACCCTTATGGAAAACAGCAGTGTTCTTATTGTTGAAAACCGCAATACCTGTGATGAAAATTCCCCCGTGGTGCAATTAACCGATGAGCAGATCCGGCAGCTGCAAAGCAGTTATCATCCAGACAATTGATTGATGAATCTATTTGCAAATATAATAGAAATTTGCTATATTGTATTTTAATAGGGGAGTGACAGGCGGAGGTTGATAATGAGCAATAAAAAGACAATATTAATTGTTGACGATATAGAAATTAATCGGGAAATTTTAGCAGAGATATTTAAAGAAGATTATGAAATTATAAAAGCATGCAATGGAGTACAGGCTGTTGAGATTCTTGACAGCCATTCTGATATTTCAGCAGTTCTGCTTGACCTGATTATGCCGGAGCTGGATGGACTTGGCGTGCTGCGGGAATTAAATAAAAACGGAAAGATTGACAGAATACCGGTATTTTTAATCACAGCAGAAAACAGCAGGGACATGCTTTTGGAAGGATACCATCTTGGGGCGGTAGACGTAATTACCAAGCCGTTTATTGCCCACTTTTTAGTCTGTCGTGTAAATAACGTGGTAGAGTTGTATGAGCACAGAAATGAATTGGAAAGAAAAGTAGCGGAGCAGGTAGAACGCCTGAACCGCTTTAACCAGTCTATGATCGAAACCCTTGCAACACTGATAGAGTTCAGGGACTGTGAATCAGGTGAGCATGTAAGGCGGATTTGCGGGCTTACGGGAATCATTATGACAGAAGTAAGCAATACTTACCCGGAATATTATCTGCCCAAAGCAGAAATTGATAAGATTGTATCAGCTTCCATACTTCATGATGTAGGTAAAATATCCACTCCTGATGGTATTTTAAATAAGCCGGGAAGACTAACCAATGAAGAGTTTGAAATTATGAAGCAGCATACGGTGCAGGGCTGTGAGATTTTAAAAAGCGTTTATGATATTGTGGATGAAGAAACTTATAATTACAGCTATGACATTTGCAGACATCATCATGAAAGATGGGATGGCCGGGGATATCCCGATGGCCTGAAAGGAGACGATATTTCCATATGGGCTCAGGTAGTATCAGTGGCGGATGTTTATGATGCCCTTACTTCTGAGAGGGTTTATAAAAAAGCTTTCAGCCATGAAGAGGCTATGAGAATGATAAAAAATAATGAATGCGGCGTGTTTAACCCCAAGGTGTTAAATGCGTTTGTTACAGCCATTGAAAGAAAAAGAAGCTAGATGGAAGCGGAGAAAGCCGAAGAGAAATAAAGCCAGAGTGTTCACTATGGAGCAGGGTATGTAAAAATATGTACTCTGCTCTTTTTCTGCAGTTTTGCAGGAGAAAATTTGGATAAGATAGAAGATTGTTTGTATATGTTAAGATAAAATCAGAATATATTAAAAAAATTTTTTAATAAGTTTAAA